>Ga0256914_1003132_pt1 | contig 13250 bp, 13 predicted proteins | sample HulkmetaG_FD_191571 | JGI IMG/M metagenome (GOLD analysis project Ga0256914, IMG submission 191571) | Hydrothermal chimney microbial communities from Main Endeavour vent field at the Juan de Fuca Ridge, Pacific Ocean - Hulk | ecosystem: Environmental > Aquatic > Marine > Hydrothermal vents ... | reverse complement strand
AGGATTTGTCTTCTTTGATATATTGCGGCAACAAGAAACGCAAAAATTGTTCACAAAGATTCAGAAACCGCAGGCTGACATCTCTTTTAAAGATGTAGTCCCGAACTTTTTGGTCGAGACCGCTAAGGGGTTTTAAATCCGGCTCAAAATATGGATTAGGCAAAAAACGAACGTCAAAAAGCAGACTTATCTCCGGAGGGACACCGTATTTAAAACCAAAAGAGATCAGGTGGACCAAGAGAGAAGTGAGGTCTTTTCTCTCCCCGAAGCGTCTCTTGATCTCCTGTCGCAATTGATGGACGTTAAAGTGGGAGGTATCAATGACCACATCGGCGATCTCTTTGACATCCCGTAAGGCCTCTCTTTCGAGGCGAATGCCTTCAGCCAAAGGATTTTTAAAGGCCAAAGGGTGGGGCCTTCGGGTCTGACTGAAGCGCCTGATCAGGACCTCATCGCTGGCCTCAAGGAAGATAATCTCCAGATGATAACCCTGGTTACGGACTTCTTCGAAGATCTGACGGTATCCCTCAAGAAAGGTCTCTTCCCTCAGATCCATGACCAAGGCCACCCGCTGGGGTTCACCTTCTTTGCTTTGTTTTTCTTTTATTTCTAAAAAACTCGGTAACAGTTGGATAGGAAGGTTATCCACACAGAAATAGCCCAAATCTTCAAAGGCCTTAAGCACCGTACTCTTTCCCGAGCCCGAGAGCCCGGTAATGATAACGATTTGAATGGGACGTTTTTTAGTACTCGTATTCCACCTCGTCCAAGATCTTAAGAATTTCTTTTTCCGACGCTGCTTCAAGGAGTTTCTTTTTGATCTCTTCGTTGCTTAAGATTCGGGCTAGATAGGCAAGGGTCTTGAGGTAGGTGTTGGCCTCGCCTTCGGGGGCAAGGACGACAAAAATTAGTTTAACCGGTTTTTTATCTAAGGCTTCAAAGTCAAGCCCTTCTTTTTTGCGGGCCACGGCCACGACTATCTTTTCCAGTCCAGACATGCGACTATGAGGAATGGCTACTTCATTGCCAATGGCGGTGGTGCTTAGCCTTTCTCGTTCCACCAAGACCTTTTCTATTTCTTCGGCTGGGTGGTTGAGGGCACGGGCGAGGACCTTGCTTATCTCCGAAAAAAAGGCCCACTTATCCCTCGCCCGGACCTCACAGAAAATAGCGTTTTGGGGAATAAATTCGGTAATCTTCATCTAGTTACGAGAGTTCGGGAAGGATCAATACGTAAGAACCGTCTTCTTTGCGATAAAGGACGTTTACGGAGTGGGTATCGGCGTTATTAAAGATCAGAAATTCATCTTCTCTGGCCTTCAATTGTTCCAAGGCCTCTTCTACTGACATGGGTTTTACGTAGACCTTTTGGACCTCTATGGGCAAGCCCTCCTCAGAGACGATCTCTTCTGGAGAGGTCACCTCCTTGGCCCCCCGTTTACGACTCTTACGCTTTTCTCGCAGACGTTTGATCTGGCTTTCCAGTTTGGCCACTACCAAATCAATAGCTTCGTACATATCTGCCGTCTCTTCTTTGCCGTTAATGGTGTACCCGTCGCCATTGATGATTACCTCCGCTTGCTGCCGAAACTTTTCCGCCCTTAGGATGACATTGGCCTCTACCGGTCCGTAAAAGTACTTTTCCAACTTGCTGATGCGTTTTTGGGCATATTCCTTTAGCCCTAAAGAAGAATCTAGGTGTCTAAAGGTGATGTTGATCTGCATACAACTCCTCCTTCCTATTTGATCCCCCTTTTACGCCGACGACGGCTGGCAGGGAGAATTCCCAATTGGTCTCTATATTTGGCCACAGTGCGACGGGCTACTTTGATGTTGTATTTTTCCTTCAAGATATCAGCTACTTTTTGATCACTATAAGGTTTTTCTGGATTTTCTTCAGCGATGATCTGCTTGATATATTCCTTAACTGTCTCCGTAGAAACTTGATCTCCATTGGTTTTGGTATACCCGGTGGAGAAGAAGAACTTAAGCTCAAAAATACCATGAGGGGTGTCTATGTATTTACCAGTGGTTACCCGGCTCACCGTAGATTCGTGAAGCTGGACATCTAAGGCCACATCTCTAAGGACCAAGGGTTTCAGCCCGGTTACCCCTCGCTCCAAAAATTCCTGCTGGAAACGCATAATACTTTGGGCCACCTTTAAGAGGGTACGCTGACGCTGTTCAATACTTTTGATCAACCAGATAGCCGAACGTAATTTTTTCTGAATAAATTGTTTAGTGGTCAGGGGGACAGAAGGGTCTTTGAGCAGACGACGATAATAAGGGCTTATCTTAAGGCGGGGCAGTCCTTCCTCGTTTAAGCGTACCACCCATTCATCACCTTCTTTAAACACATAGACATCCGGCTCTATATAGGCTGGCTCTTCATCGGAGAAATTTCGCGCCGGTAGTGGTTCCAAGCCCTTGATGATCTCTATAGCCGCCTCTACTTCCTCCAGGGAGACTTTACAGGCCTGAGCAATATTTTCGTAATGCCCAAACTCAAGATCCCGCAGGTGGTTCTGGATGATCTTTTCCACCAAGGTGCCGGAAAGATTTAGATGTTCAACCTGGATCAGGAGACATTCTTTGAGATTACGGGCTGCTACCCCTACTGGATCGAAAAATTGGATCTTTCGCAGGACATACTCTACCCTTTCCACAGACTCGTCAAGATCCTTGGCAATTTCATCAACCGAGAGGGAGAGATAACCCTGGCGGTTAAGGTTTCCGATGATGTACTCACCGATCTTCCTTTCTCTTTCGTCAAAATCAGAAAGATAGAGCTGCCAAAGGAGATGAGAGGTGAGGTTTTCCGGCTTGCTCAGGCGTTTCTCAAAATTAACGGTCTCTTTTTCTTCAAAGGCAAAGGTCGGATAGGAACTCCCGGTGTCTTCAAAATAACTGTCCCAGTCAAAGTCCTTTACCGCTTCTGGACCAAGGGGGCTTTCTGAGGCGAGGTCAAAACCGGTGTCCTGGGTATCCGGTGAAATGAGGGATTCCAGGGAGACGGTCTGGTGGTCATTGTAATCTTCATCAAGGACTGGGTTGGTCTCTGCCTCCTGACGGATGACCTGTTCGAGTTCTAAGCGATTTAACTGCAACAGCTTGATCGCCTGCTGAAGTTGAGGCGTGAGCACCAACTGCTGGGTCAATTTTAGGTGTTGCCGTAACTCTAGCGCCATAATCTATCTCATATCACAAAGCGAAGTCTTTGCCTAAATATAGTTCCCGTGCCTGCGGATCCTTCGTGATTTCAGAGGGTGTTCCTTTAGTAATAACTTTACCATTGGCTACGATGTAAGCGTAGTCACACACCTTTAAAGTTTCTCGCACATTATGGTCAGAGATCAAGAGCCCAAGCCCTCTTTCCTTGAGATCGGTGACGATCTTTTTAAGGCCGCTGATGGCCAGGGGATCTATTCCGGCAAAGGGTTCATCTAATAAGAGAAAGATCGGTTCCCTGGCCAAAGCCCGCATAATCTCTACCCGACGGCGCTCTCCTCCAGAGAGGGCATAAGCCTTTTGGTCTCGTAGGTGTTCTACCCCAAATAAGTTTAACAAGGATTCCAGCCTTTGTTGGCGTTCGGTCATGGATAATTTTAGTTCTTCTAAGACCAAGAGGACATTTTCCGCCACACTAAGGCGCCTGAAGACCGATGGTTCTTGAGGGAGATAGATAATACCTTTTAGGGCACGCCGATACATAGGGTCTCCGGAAAGGTCTTGATCATCCAAGAGGATTTGGCCGGCATCGGGTTTGATCAGACCAGCTATCATGTAAAAGGTGGTTGTCTTCCCCGCCCCATTTGGTCCTAAAAGCCCGACGATCTGGCCTGTCTCTACCGAGAGGGCTACCTCTTTGACCACCACACGTTTGCCGAATTTCTTGACCAGATTTTTGACTTCAAGCCTGCGTTTGTCCATCAATCGGCAAAGACCACCGCCTCTGTCTTATGTCCAGGTGCTGCTTCAACTACACTTCGGTCTTCATTGAGATAAAGGGTAATTCGATCTCCCCGCACTACATTTTGCCCATGCCACACCCTGGGATTGTCTTCAAGGACTATCTTTTCTTCTCCTTTAAAGTAGACCGCCTTACCGGAGCGAGCTATCCAGCCGTCTTTCAAGATCTTGACGTGCCCTAAAGCGATCATTTTTACTACTTGTCGGTGTCCCTGGTGAGATTGATAATAGACAATGAGGCGGTCGCTGTAGAGGGTAAGGTCCTTTTTCCGGGCCACTACCTTTCCGGTAAAGACCACTACTTTCCTGTTTTCCAAGACCTCCATCCGGTCAGAATGGATGGTGATCGGGGTAGCGGCCAAGACCAAACCGCTCAGCAAAAACCAAAAGAACACGGTTAATCTAACCATTGACCAGGACCTTTGTTTGGTGGAGTAACTTGAATCTACCCGTTCGCAGATCGTAGACAAAACCCTTTCCTTCCATAATGAGTCCGTCGTTTTGGATCTCGACCATAGCTTTCGTTTGTAAGAGTTCCTTTTTAGGTAGATAAACCAATCGAGAGGTCTTGAGTATACCGTGGGAACGGGTCTTAAGCCTCACGTTGCCCTCAAAGATAAAAGAGCCTTTTTGGGCGTAGTAAAAACCTCGGTCAGCCGAGATGGTAAAGCCTTTCTTTGGATTCGAAGAAACTTTTATCTCTTTCATCTCTATTTCACGATGGTGGTAGACCTTGGCCTCCAGGGCATTGATCTTCCACTTGAGCCGCCCCTTTTCGTAAATGACGTAATGGAGGCGTTTAAATTCGGTCTCCGGTTCCTTTTCAGGCTTAGATGGCGTTGTCTTAGGTTTTTCCTCCTTGGGGGAGACCGAGGGTTTGGTGGCCGGAGGGGAGGGAGGTTTTAGAGGAACGACTTTTCCTTCCTGATGACAACCGACAAGGACCAAAAGACACCATAAGCAAAATATCAACTTTGGAAACATCGAAACATTTCCTCCCATTTACCCTGAGCCTTCAGGATAAGATCACATACTTCTCGCACGGCACCGTGTCCGCCTGAATGTTTGGTAACATAATGGACAAATTCTTTGACCGGAGGCCAGGCCTCGGGAACGGTAATAGCTAACCCAACCCTCTTGAGGACGGGGATATCGATCCAGTCATCACCCATGTAGGCGATGTCTTGGTCCCCAAGCCCCTTTTGGGCGAGGATATTTTGATATAGGGCCTTTTTGTTAAGTTCCCCTTGAATAATGAGTTCTATTCCCAATTCTCGGGCTCGGTGGGCCACCGGGGGAGAGGTGCGACTGGAAAGGAGCCCTACCTCTAGCCCGGCCATCTGAAGGAGCTTGATCCCCATCCCATCTCGGACACAGAAGTGTTTTATCTCCCGCCCATCGGCATCGACGATGATACGGGCATCGGTAAGGATGCCGTCTACGTCAAGGAGAAGCAACTTTACTCGTTTGGCCCTTTCTAAGACCTCTTCAGGGAACCAATCCATGTCTTTTCACCACTTGAAAGAGATCTCTGAGAATTTCTAATAATTTTCGGGCCTCTTTTAAGGGGAGAGAATTAGGACCATCGCAAAGGGCCTTTTCCGGCTGGGGATGAACTTCCATAAAGACCCCATCCACCCCTACGGCCACCGCGGCTCGGGCCAAAGGGGCGATGAATTCTCTCTCCCCTCCCGAGGAGGCACCGGCCCCTCCGGGCAACTGGACACTGTGCGTGGCGTCAAAGATAACTGGGACTCCAAGACCTCGCATGATGACCAAAGAGCGCATATCGACTACCAGGTTACGATAACCAAAGGTATAACCCCTTTCGGTCAGCATTACACCTATGGCCCCACCGTATTCCGCCTTTTTGACCGCGTTTGCCATGTCCCACGGGGCCATAAACTGGCCTTTTTTAATATTTATCGGCCTTTTGGTCCTGGCTGCGGCGAGGATCAGATCCGTCTGGCGGCAAAGAAAGGCTGGGATCTGTAGGACATCTAATACCTCTGCCGCCGGTTCGGCCTGCCAAGTCTCATGAATATCCGAGATAATAGGTACCCCTAATCGGGTTTTTATTTCGGAAAGCATGGCAAGGCCCTTTTCGAGCCCTGGCCCCCGATAAGAAGAAATAGAAGAACGATTGGCCTTATCAAAAGAGGCCTTAAAGACGTAATTGAACCCCAATTCTTGGGCCAAGGACTTCATAAAATAGCCTATCTCCAAGGCCGTTTCCAAGGTTTCAAGGACGCACGGCCCGGCAATAAGGAGAGGGACCCCGGTGCCGACTTCTAAGGGACCTATCTTAACCGGCTTGATCTTCATCTTTTCTCCCTTTGAGGGCGCGATTCATTTTAGCCTAATTAATCTTTTGGGAATAGGCTATTTTAAATTTGGCATCAGCCCTTTTAAAAGCCTTTGAGAGATTTTATTTTGCTTCGGTGATCAGATCACCGTCGATCAAAAGTTTTTGAAGGAGACTCAAGTAATCCCGCCTTTTTACCGAAGAAGTCAATGACCAATTTTGCTTAAATTACAAAGTCCCGGGTCTACGGATACGAGGAAATTGACCGAGTTTAACTTATGATTGCCCAAAAGGCCTTAGCTTCACAATATGATTCCCTTTCTTTGTGTGAAGACCATCTTCAATTTGATCAAGTTACCGGGTTTTATAATAAACTGGGGTTTGAGAGGGCTTTTAAAAAGATATTTCAAAATCGTTCTCCTGAAGAACCTTTAGTAGCCGTTGGTATAAAAGCCCGCAATATTTCTGATATTCAGTTAAATTATGGTTACCAAGTTTCTGAAGCCTATCTTAAACGATTATCCGGTAAAGTAAAAATTTTATTAAGATTTTCCAAAATTTTGGCTTTTATCCCTCCTGATATTTTTGTCTCTGTAATTTCTTGTAAAAATGAAGAAGAAATTAATGGTCTAGCTTCTAGATTATGTTCTTCTCTTCAAGGTCCATTTTTATTTAAAGGTAGTTTTTTCCCAATAAAAGTTGCTGTTTCTGTATGTACTATTTCCAGTAATTGTCACCCAACAATGTTATTAAATGTCATGATAAGATTGTCAGAAAAAGCTGCCTATCAAAATAGGCTAATTTTTGCCGAATATGAAAAAGAAAAGAAATATATAGAGAATAACCTTCCTATATATCTAAGTATTTCCAAAAAAATTGCTATGGGAGATCTTGGCTTTGCCTTACAACCTATTTATTCAACTTCTTCTTCAAAGATAGCTTTTTATGAAGTTTTAGCTAGATTAGTTGCCAAAAAACAGGTCCTCTCTCCTGATTCTTTTATGGAGAAAGTTGAACAATTAAAACTCAAACAAGATCTAGAAAGGGCGATACTTTATAAAGTTTTCGTCTATTTACAAGAAAATCGTGATATTGAACGAGTTTCTGTAAATATTTCTCTCGATTATATTGCAGAAAGATTAGAACTTGATTTGTATCAATACTTAAGAGAAGTATCTATCAATCCTGAAAGGATTTGTTTTGAAGTTACTGAACAACCTAGTTCATCTAATATCGATAGACGCTTAATTCGGGAAAATTTATTTAAATTAAAAAAGAAAGGCTTTAAGATAGCTTTGGATGATTTTGGTCTTTATCATTCTAATTTTGGTTTATTGAAAGAATTTCCTTGGGATATAGTAAAAATAGATGGCAGTTTTGTTCGTACTATTTTAGAAAGTAAATTTGATTATTCTTTGGTAGAATTTTTAGTAAAAATTTCAAAAATGAAAGGTTTTAAAATAGTTGCAGAATATGTAGAAAATGAAAAATTGGCTAATGAACTTAAAAAATTAGGTATTCATTACTTGCAAGGCTATCTATTTGGTCAGCCTAAGTTTGTAGAAGAGAGTCTTTCTATTCTACCTCCTTTACTTTATAGTTTTTGCTGTTTGATAAAAGATTAAAATTTTTATAAAATGCTTTTGAGAAAAAAGATCTTTTTACGATTAGTTCTTCTTATTACTTTCTTAACAATAAGCATTTGTTTTATCTATTCTATATCTGCTATTCGTTCCCACCGTAAAGATGTAAAAAATATTTATAAAAAAATAGTTTTTACCAACGCCCTCGAACTATCTTCTTTAATAAGTTCTAATGATCAAGAAAATATAAGGAAAAGACTTGAATATTTGGCCTCTCATGAAGAGGTAGCTTATGCGTTTTTGAAAAAGAAAGGTCAATTATATATTTCAGCTTTTACTAACGAAATTCCTAAAATAATTTTAGATAAAAAAGACCCAGATCATGGTAAACTTTGGATTTGGAAGTTTAAAGATAAAAATAAGACTTTTTATGATATCGCTTCTAATATTGGACAAACAGATACAAGTTTACATGTCTGTTTATCTCAAGAAGCCATAGATGAACATGTTCATTCCCTTTTAATAACGATAATTCCCCTTGGTATTTTTACTATTTCTGTAGGAATATTTTTATCATTTTTTTATGCACAATGGACAACCAAAGAAGCAGATAAATTGACTAAAAAATTGGCAAAAAATGAAAGAAAATATCACGTTTTATTTGAATCGTCTCCTGATTTTGTTTTTGTTTTAGATAAATCTGGTATCATTCTTGATGTAAATTGTCATGGTTTAAAAAAACTTGGTTATGAAAAGGAAGATTTAATAGGCATACCCATATCAATGCTTTTTACCTCGCAATTTAAAGAAATTTTTGTTGGTGAATTTTCTAATCTGTTTATAAAAGATGATGTCCAAATAGAATTAGAATTGTTAAGCAAAAATAATAAAATTATTAAAGTTGATTGTCGAGGTTCTGTTGTTAAAAATGAGCAAGGACAATATGAATATTTTATAATTGTCGGTCGTGATATAACTATTCAAAAACATATGGAGGAAATCTTAAGAGAGGAAAGAGAAAAATATCGAGCATTATTTGAGGCTTCAGTTGATGCTATTTTTCTCAAAACTTTAGATGGTGATATCCTTGATTGTAATTCTACGGCATGTAAAATGTTTGATTATAAGAGGGAAGAATTAATTGGTTTAAATGTTACTCATTTAGTCCCATCAGAATTTGCCCATACTCATTCTCAAATAATTTCTGATTTAGTATTTACCGGTAGTATTTTCTTTGATTCATATGGTAAGAAAAAGGACGGTACTGTTTTTCCAACAGAAATTAGCGCCCGTTTAGTTGAAATCGAAGGCAAACAGATGTGTGTTGTTTATGTAAGGGATATTACAGAACGTAAAAGATCCCAGGAAGAACAAGCAAAATTACAAGCTCAGCTTCGTCAGATACAAAAAATGGAAGCTATTGGTACTTTAGCTGGAGGAATTGCTCACGATTTTAATAATATCCTTACCGTTATTAATGGGCTTTCTGAGTTGGCTTATAAAAAGGCTAAAGGATTGCCATCGCTGCAGGAAAATCTTGAAACTATTAGAAAAGCAGGTGAAAAGGCTGCCCAGTTAATTGGTCAACTTTTAGCTTTTAGTCGTAAACAACCAAGAGAGCCCAAAATTATAGAAGTTAATAAAACTATTTCTGATTTAGCTAAAATGCTTAGACGTCTAATAGATGAAGATATTCAATTCGAAATGGTATTTGCTGAGAATCTTCCGGCTATTAAGGCTGATCCCAGTCAAATTGAACAAATTTTAATTAACTTGATTGTAAATGCTAGAGATGCTATAAGAGAAAAGTATGATAGATCTTCTGAAAAAAGAATCATTATAGAAACCGCTTATGTCTTTTTAGATGAACATTATGTTAGCGAACACCCTGGAAGTCGCGTTGGTCCTCATGTTTTAATCTCCGTCAGTGATACAGGTATTGGTATGTCTGATGAAATAAAAAGAAGGATTTTTGAACCCTTTTTTACTACAAAGCAGATGGGCAGAGGTACCGGTTTGGGGCTAGCTACGGTTTATGGTATTGTTAAGCAAAATAATGGTTGTATTTATGTTTATAGCGAACCAGGTATTGGTACTACTTTTAAAATATATTGGCCTACAATAGAAGAAGAAATTTCGTACAATAGAGACGATAGAAAAGAAGAAAATTTAAAAGGTAATGAAACTATTCTTTTAGTAGAAGATGATGATTTAGTGAGAGATTTTGCTTATAATGCTTTAATTAATTTGGGTTACCAGGTATTTGAAGCCTCAAATGGAAAAGAAGCTCTAGAATTAATCCAAAAGAAAAATTTGCAGGTTGATTTATTGATTACAGATTTGATTATGCCTGAACTAAATGGGAGAGAATTAGCCGAAAAGATAAGAGAAAAATTTCCTACACTTCCTATAATTTTTATTTCAGGCTATATTGATACACATATTATCCATAATGGTATTGTAAAAAGGGAATTCAATTTTATTCAAAAACCATTTTCCATTCAAACGCTTGCCAAAAAGATAAGAGATACTTTGGACAAACCCCTCTCTTAGTGTTTAAAAGTACTCTTGATCTTTTCCCAAACTTGATCCATTTCTTGTATGGATAACTCTTGCCATTCCTTGCCCTGGTTTCTGAATTCTTTTTCCATCAGGATGAAGCGCTCGATAAATTTTTCCACCGCTTCTCGTAAGGCCTCCTCGGGATTGACGTTTAATTTGCGTGATAGATTGGCCAAAGTAAAGAGGAGATCTCCTATCTCTTCTCTGATGCGTTTTTGATCTTGGCCAGATATGGCCTCCTTAAGTTCAGAGATTTCTTCTTCTAATTTGGGGAAGATCTCCTCGGCTGAGGACCAATCAAACCCTACACGCGAGGCCCTTTCCCCCACCCTAAAGGCTCGTTGAAGGGCAGGGAGGGTCTTTGGTAAATTTCCTAAGACCTTGGAGCGTTTTTTCTTTTTTTCCTTGGATTCTTGTGCTTTGATCTTTTGCCATTGATTGATGACCTCTTCGGCACTGGAGACCGCGGCCTCACCAAAGACATGGGGATGGCGTCGGATCATCTTTTCGGCACAGAGCCGAAGTACTTCGGAGACGGTAAAATCCCCCTTTTCTTCGTAAATATGGGCCAAGAAGATGAGCAAAAAGAGGGCGTCTCCGATCTCTTCGCAGACCTCTTGGGGGTCATTGGCCTCGATGGCGTCTATTACTTCGTAGGCCTCTTCCAGGACATACTTTTTCAAGGTCTCTGGGGTCTGCTTCCGATCCCACGGGCAACCATTTGGGGACCGCAAACGGGCCACGATCTCGATCAAGCGGGTAAAGAGCTCACCGCTTTCTTGGTCCTTTTTGATGTCTTTCATGGCCGAAATAATGTTTGAGATTGTAATTAAACCTGGCTCGCCAACTCTGTGGACAAAGTTCGACCAAAAAGCGGGCCCCGGAGACAATGTAAGGATAGGTAAAAGATTCTTTAAAAAGATTTTTACTCTTCGGGAAAAAAGTGGCCATCAACATGAAGGCCAGGGCGATGAGGAGTACCCCTTTGGCCAAACCCAAAAAGAATCCGAGCAGACGATCTACCCAAGACAGACGTACGGCATGGACCAATTTCCTTACCAACTCAACGGCGATAAAGACCACAAGGAAAGCGAGGAGAAAGGTAATGACATAGGAGGCAGGGGAGACCCAATTGGCTTTTAACCACGGGCCAACAATTTTTTGGATCAGGGGATGATACCGCCCCGCCACGATTATCCCAGCCGCGATACCAAGTAACGAGGCTAGTCCTCGAAGGAAACCGATCCAGGTGTTTCGCACGACAAAGATCCCAATAACCCCCAAGACAATCAGGTCTATCCAAGAAAACCCCATCAGGTCTCTACCTTCCAAAAGGTTCCCCACGGGGTATCGCGCAAAACAATCCCTTTTTGGGCTAAATCATCCCGAATGGCATCGGCGGTGGCAAAATCTCTTTGGCGACGGGCCTCTTCGCGTTTGGCTATCAAGCCTTCGATCTCTCTACGCGGAAGCCCCTTTTTGGCCAAGGCCCGGTCACGGGCCTGTTCGACAAAGCTGTGTGGATCTTCCTCAAGGAGCCCTAAGATAGAGCCGCAGAGTCTTTGGATCTTCTCTTGGGCCTTTTGGGCCAAGCTTAAATGCTTGGCCGAGGGTCTTCGGCCACAGAGTTTCAAGAGCTGATTTAAGGCCTTTTCGACAGCAAAGACCTCACCGATGGCCCGGGCGGTATTTAGGTCATCAAGGAGGCTTCCTAAAAAGGCTTCTTCAAAGTGGTCAATGGTTTCTTCGATGCGTTGGAGTTCTTTTTCCTGCGAGGCCGGTGGGGTATCGCTTACTGGTTCAAGACGATTGAGCAAATAAAGGGTTTCGTAAAAACCTTCTAAGGCCCTTTCGTGATCAGAGACCACCTTTTCGCTGTAATCCAGAGGGCTGCGGTAATGCATAGAAAGAAGAAAGAGGCGTAGGGCCTCTGGATGGTGGCCAGCAAGCATCTGCTTCACGGTAACAAAATTGCCCAGACTTTTAGACATTTTTTCTCGGCCCACAGTGACCAAACCATTGTGGACCCAATATCTGACAAAGGGTTTACCCGTAGCCGCTTCACTTTGGGCGATTTCGTTTTCGTGATGAGGGAAGATGAGGTCAAGCCCGCCTCCGTGGATATCGATGGTCTCCCCTAGATAATGTAAGGCCATGGCCGAACATTCGATATGCCACCCCGGTCGTCCTTTGCCCCACGGGCTTTCCCACGAAGGTTCACCGGGTTTTTCTGCCTTCCAAAGGGCAAAATCCAGGGGATGTCTTTTCTTCTCCGAGACCGAGACCCTAACCCCAGCCCGCATTTCGTCTAAACTTCGCCCGGATAGTTTGCCGTAACCCTCAAACTTCTCCACGGAAAAATACACGTCTCCCTCGACTTCGTAAGCATAGCCCTTTTCAATGAGGCGTTCGATCAAAGAGATGATCTGCGGGATGTGTTCTGTGGCCCGGGGCTCATAGGTCGGCCTCAAGACCTTGAGGGCTGCCATATCCTCTTCATAGGACTTGATATATTTTTCCGCCAGGGCTTGACAAGAAAGGCCTTCTTCTTTAGCGCGGCGGATGATTTTATCGTCTACATCGGTATAATTGCGTACATAATGGACCTCATAGCCCAAATACCTCAGGAGACGATAAAGGACATCAAAGACCACCGCCGCCCTGGCATGCCCGAGGTGTGACTCGTCATAGGCCGTCACCCCGCAGACATACATGGTGACCTTAGGGGGGTTTAAGGGACTGAAGACTTCGCGTTTTCTGGTGAGGGTATTGTAGAGTTTGATCTCCATGGTGGCTTATATACCAAAGCTTTTAAGACCGGCAACTGTAGC
>Ga0256914_1003131_pt1 | contig 13253 bp, 13 predicted proteins | sample HulkmetaG_FD_191571 | JGI IMG/M metagenome (GOLD analysis project Ga0256914, IMG submission 191571) | Hydrothermal chimney microbial communities from Main Endeavour vent field at the Juan de Fuca Ridge, Pacific Ocean - Hulk | ecosystem: Environmental > Aquatic > Marine > Hydrothermal vents ... | reverse complement strand
TTGCTGGGTAGCTAAGTCGGGCAAGGATAACCGCTGAAAGCATCTAAGTGGGAAGCCTGCCTCAAGATGAGATTCCCCCACCTTTATGGTGATAAGTGCGCTGGAAGACCACCAGCTTGATAGGCGGTAGGTGTAAGTGCAGCAATGCATTCAGCCGAGCCGTACTAATGCACGAATGGCTTAATCATTCTTTTAAGATTCAATGAATGCTGTTATTTTGTATCCTATCCAGTTTTTAGGGTGTCAACCCTTAACTTTGTGAATAAAGCTCTTTTGGTGATACTAGCGAAGAGGAAACACCCGGTCCCATTCCGAACCCGTAGGTTAAGCTCTTCAGCGCCGATGGTAGTTGGGGGGCGACCCCCCGCGAGAGTAGGTCATCGCCAAGAGAGCTTTTTCTTTGCCCTTATTTCCCCGTCTTTTCAGGCGGGGTTTTTCTGTTTCTGTGGCCAGGTTTTGCGTCTGAACTTGCCATTCAGGGGGCTTTCTGGCATGCTTTGATGACCACGTTTCACCCTACTCTCCCTCCTTTACATCCTTATGACCACAGCCATTGTCATCCTTGCCGCGGGTAAGGGAACCCGCATGAAATCCAACTTGCCCAAGGTTCTGCATCCCCTGGCCCGCCGTCCGATGATTCACTACAGCCTCGACCTGGCCGCAGCCATCAGCACCGTGCCCCCTGTGGTCATCGTGGGGCACAAAGCTGATGAAGTCAGAGCCGCTGTGGGCAATCGTGCTACATTTGTCATCCAGCAACAGCAACTGGGCACAGGCCACGCTGTTATGCAGGCCGAGGCTGCGCTGGCAGACAAAGCCCATGTCGTGCTGGTCTACGCTGCGGATATGCCCCTCATCACGCCCGAGACCCTGCAACGCCTGCTCAGCACCCATCAGGCCCGCCAGGCCACCATCACCATGCTCTCCGTCATCGCCGACAACCCCAGAGGCTTTGGGCGCGTTGTGCGAGGCCAGGATGGCGGCGCCCTGGCCATCGTCGAAGAAATCGAAGCCACCGATGAGCAAAAAGCCATCACAGAACTCAACGCCGGCGTCTACTGCTTTGATGCTGCCTGGCTGTGGCCCGCACTGCATCGCCTGCAACCCAGTCCCCGCAAAGGGGAATACTACATCACCGATCTGGTGAGCCTGGCTGTGGCTGATGGCCGCCATGTGGCGGTCGTCACCACCCACACCCCCGAAGAAGTGCTGGGCGTCAACACGCGCGTACACCTGGCCGAAGCCGAGCGCATCATGCGCACGCGCACCAACCGTAAACTCATGCTCGCCGGCGTCACCCTCATCAACCCCGAAACCACCAGCATTCAGCCTGGCGTGCAAGTGGGGCCAGATACCACCATCGGCCCCGGAGCAGTGCTGCAAGGGGAAACAACAGTGGGCGAGCAGTGCATCATTGGCCCCAATGCAGTGCTAACCGATGTCACCGTGGGCCAAGGCGCCACCATCGGCGCCGGCGTTATCGCCACCGGCTGCGACTTTCCCGAAAACATAGACATCCCCGCAGGTTCCATCCTCAATGGCTAACTTGCCGCAGCGGGCGCTTAATGGTATAGTTCGCATGACATAAACTTTCTTGGCAAACCCTTGATAGCATGACTGCTTTTGGCAAAAGTCATGCATTAATCGTTGGCATTCATTCTCATTAAAGGACCAGTTTAGAAACAATGGACGATGTTCCCCTAGGTGGCTTATCCTTGCTCACCTTCTCTTTTTTGTTGATGTTTTTCGTTGCCCTGGCCGAAGTCTCACTGGCCACCATCAGCAGAGCCCATGTTCGCAAACTCAGCGATCAAGGTGTCTCATCGGCGCAACGTATCGATTCACTCCTGGCCGACGCCCAACACTTCCTCAGCGGCGTCATCGTACTCAAAACCATCGCCATTACCCTGGCCGCGGCAGCTATCACCTGGATGGGACTTCAAGCGTGGGGCGTGGGATGGAAATCGGGCTGGGCCCTGGTGGGAGGAGGCCTGCTTTTGCTCTTCCTGCAAATCATCGGACGGGCGTTGGCCGTGCAACATCCCATGGATATTGCCGCCCGCATCGTCAGCCCCCTGCGTTGGCTCATCCTCCTGGTCTCCCCCGTGGTGTGGCTCATCATGCGCCTGGCCCGGGCCATGGGCGTCGCCGATGAACAATCGGAGCGCAACATCTTTCTTAGCGAAGATGGACTGCGACTGCTCCTCAACCTGGGCGATGGCGAGCGCTTCATCGAAGAAGATGAACGTGAACTCATCGACAGCATCTTCCGCTTTAGCGAAACCACCGTGGGCGAAGTCATGATTCCGCGGGTCGATGTGGTGGCCCTGCCCCAAGAAACACCCCTCATGGCCGCCCTGGATGTCATCGACAGCGCCGGACACTCCCGCATTCCCCTCTACCACGACACCATCGACAAAATCGTCGGCATCCTCTACGCCAAAGACATTCTTACCTGCTTTCGGGATCAGCGCATTGATATCACTGTGCAGGAAATCATGCGCCCGCCCTACTTCGTGCCCGAAACTGCCATGGTCGATGACCTCCTGGCCGACTTGCAACAAAAACGCACCCATCTTGCCATTGTGGTGGATGAATATGGCGGCACAGCCGGCATCGTCACCATCGAAGACCTGCTGGAAGAAATCGTGGGCGAAATCCAGGACGAATACGACTCTGAGCAACCCATGCTGCAATCGCAAGAGGACGGCAGCTACATCGTCAACGGGCGCATGGATGTCGATGACCTGAATCGTGAGCTTAACGTACATTTGCCCGCAGATGATGAAAACTACAACACCCTGGCCGGTGTCATCTATGCGCATCTCCAGCGTGTGCCTGACCCGGGCGACGCTTTCGACCTCGACGGTGTACACATCGAAGTTCTGAAAGTCCATGATAACCGCATCGAAGAAGCCATGGTCACATTGCGGCACACTCCCGTCGATGCGCCCGCAGAGGCCCCGCACAGCGAAGGAAGTCCCCATGGCCATTGATGCCCAAAAACTGGTGCAACACGCCACTCGGGCCCGCGAGCGAGCATATGCGCCTTACTCGCGCTACCGCGTGGGCGCGGCGGTGCTCACCACCGATGGAACCATCATCACCGGCTGCAACGTCGAAAACGCCGTTTATCCCCTGGGCTTGTGTGCAGAGCGGGTGGCCATCTTCAAAGCTGTCTCCGAGGGCTATCGCAACTTTCAGGCCATTGCCATCGTCACCGAAAATGGCGGCAGTCCCTGCGGCAGTTGTCGCCAGGTCATGCATGAATTTGCGCCCGGGATGACGGTATTCATCGCCGATGGCCAGGGAAACATCCGTCGCACCTCCGTGCCCGAACTCCTGCCCGACTCCTTTGGCGCGGGTGATTTAAAAAGGAACACAGCGTTGCACAGAGGAAACGCCGGGGAAGGTTTGGGGGATGGTTGATTTCTTGACTGTCGATTTATCCTTCTTCTGGCGCCATTGCACCTTTGCGTGAGCTCATGTCTTCCCGTCGCGAACGCGTCTACCGCACCCGAGCCATCATCCTCAAACGTCGGGGCCAAGGTGAAGCAGACCGCGTCATCACCCTTTTTACCCCCGACTACGGCAAGCGTACTGTCATCGCCCGCGGTGTGCGCAAACCTGCCAGTCGCAAAGCGGGCCATCTTGAGCCCTTCACCCATGCGGCGCTCATGCTGGCCAAAGGCAAAAGCTGGGATGTCATCACCAGTGCCCAAACAGTCACCAGCTTTCGTCAACTGCGCGAAAACCTGGAACTTACCGCCTACGCCTACTACTTTTGCGAACTCCTGGACGCCTTTGTGCAAGAAGAGGACCCGCACCCCGAACTTTACCAGCTATTGCTTACCAGCTTTCGACATCTGCAAACCGCAACCACGCCCGCACTCACCGCCCGCTGGTACGAACTTCATCTGCTGCAACACGTTGGCTTTGCCCCCCAACTCTTTCAATGCGTCCAGTGTGGCCAGAAAATTCAACCCCAGCTCAACTACTTCAGCCATGAGCGCGGCGGCATCCTCTGCCCTCGCCACGGCGAAGGCGCGGCCAGCGCCCTCCCCCTGCCCCTGAACACCCTCAAAGTCCTGCGCTTTGTGCAAAGCCAAGCCTACAGCCACATCAGCCAGCTCCAGCTTACCCCCGGAACCCTGCGCCAGGTCGAGAAGTTGATGGGGGATTACCTCCGTTTTCTGCTGGAACGCCGACTCAAATCCCCCAAATTCATCACACAAATCCGCGCCACCCGTTGACCATTAGCCATTAACACCCCACCCGGAGGCCTGCCCATGAAACGCTGGATCAAACGCATCATTTTTGCTCTTGTTCTACTGCTCATCGTTGCAGTGGCCGGAGGTTACTTCTACATGCTACCCACCTTCAAAGTCGCTACTGGTTACACCGCCAAAGTCCTTTGCTCCAACCACTTCCTCACCGGGCAAAGCGTAGAAACAGTCATGGACGAAATGCCCGATAACCCCCTGGTGCCCTTCCTGCATCCGCAACTGGACGCCGAAAAAGGAGAGGCCACAGTCACCCTGTGGGGCTGGGCCGCGAGCCAAACCGCCATCTACCGCCCCGGACTGGGCTGCACCCTGTTGGCCGGCGAAAAACCCTACGAGACTCGGGCCTACACGCCCCCGCCCGCACCCGCGTTAGACGCGTCCGTCCCCTGGCCCGCGGGCGATGCCCCCGCACAAACCGACGCCCGCTTAGCTCCCGTGCTAGACAGATGGTTCGCAGAAACCAATCCGCAAAATCCCCGCCGCACCCGGGCCATTCTCGTGGTCAAAGAGGGTCAAATCATCGCCGAGCGCTACGCCGAAGGCTACGGCAAAGACACCCCCTTCCTGGGCTGGTCCATGACCAAAAGCGTTACCAACGCCCTGCTGGGCATCCTGGTACAGCAAGGCAAACTCGACATCATGGCCCCTGCGCCCGTGCCCGAATGGGCCGCGGCTGACGATCCCCGCCACCTCATCACCACCGACCAGCTCATCCGCATGAGCAGCGGCCTGGAATCCTCCGAAGACTACGGCGACCTCAAATCTGATGTGGTGCAAATGCTCTACAACAGCAGTGATATGGGCGCTTATGCAGCCAACAAACCCCTCGTTGCCCCGCCCGACACCCTGTGGCACTACTCCAGCGGCACAGCCAACATCCTGGCCCGCCTCATCCGCCACACCATCGGCGGCAATATCACCGACGTTTGGGCCTTCCCGCAGCAAGCCCTTTTCCATCGCATCGGCGTCACCAGCGCAGTCATCGAACCGGACGCATCTGGCACATTCGTCGGCTCCTCCTACATGTATGCCACCGCGCGCGATTGGGCCCGCTTTGGCCAGCTTTATCTGCAAGATGGCCAGTGGGAAGATGAGCAAATTCTACCTCCGGGCTGGGTCGACTACACCCGCACGCCCGCGCCGGAATCGCACGGTCAATATGGCGCTTTGTGGTGGCTCAACTATGGCAGCGGCGACGACAAAGAATGGCCCGGCGTCCCCGAAGATGCCTACGCTGCCGAGGGGCATGATGGCCAATATGTCGTGGTCATCCCCTCTCGCAACATGGTCATCGTGCGCCTGGGCGTCAGCCGCCACGGCGCCTGGCAACAAACTGAATTTCTCAAGGATGTGCTGGCAGCCACCCAATGAACATCTCCGACTACCAGCAATGGATTAAAGAGTGGGATGAAGCCCGCGGCTTCGATAAAGCTGATCCCGGCCTGACCGTGGTGCATGCTCTGGAAGAACTGGGCGAGGTCGCCCGCGAAGTCCTTTTTCTCACGGGCTACAAAAAGGATGCCATGCCCGAGGAACATCGGCAGGCCCTGGCCCAAGAACTGGCTGATACCATCGTTTTTCTCTTCAAACTGGCCTACCAATACGACATCGACATCGAAGAGGCATTAATGACCCTGCAAGCAAGAGTAGATGCCCGTTTTCCCATCGATGCGCCCGGTTGGCATCCGCACCCCCAACGCGACCAAATGGCACAAAATAACGTATAATGAACGAGCATCATGGGCGCGTCCGCTATTGATTCAACCCGTCCCATGGCACTGGCTGCCACATAGCTTTTCATTAGCGCCCGCTGCTCAAGGAATTTGCCATGATTAACATCTTATCGGCCTTTGGGCTCTCATCCGCAGCAGGATTGAACGCATACTTGCCCCTGCTCATCGTTGGTCTTTTGGCCCGGTTCACCAATCTGCTCACCCTGGATGCCCCCTGGGACACCCTGTCGAATCCGTGGGTGTTGGGCATTTTGGCCATTTTGTTGGGCATCGAGATGACCGCAGATAAAATTCCGGCAGTGGATAGCGTAAATGACCTCATCCAGTCGGTGGTACGGCCCGCGGCCGGAGCCATCCTCTTCGCCTCCAATGGCAACGTCATCTCAGACATGAGCCCGATTTTGGCCATGGTGTTGGGTTTGATGGCCGCAGGTAGTCTGCATGCGGTCAAAACCACAGCCCGACCTGTGATTACCGCCACCACTGCAGGCATGGGTAATCCTTTTGTCAGCCTCATGGAGGATGTGGCCTCGGCCAGCATGGCCCTGGCTGCCATCATCTTGCCTGCGTTGGCTGCAATTTTCATGCTATTACTCATCTTCATTGTTATGCGCTGGATTTGGCGGCGCAGGCAGCGGGCCGTCATTCGTTCCCACAAGGGCAGTGGTTATTTCTAATTGCTGAAACTGATCATCGCTACGCAGAGAGGACCATCCAAGCCACAAAGATACCATGAAAAAGGCAAGGAACCATTTGTGTTTCACCTTTTTGGGTGTCTTTACGACAAAAAGTGGATAAGACATGCCGCTTGCTCCCAGTGGCGTCAGTCAAATTCGCACCACTCCCCCCCACAGGAGACACTATGTCACAAATTAGCATCATTGGTCTGGGCCTGATTGGCACATCCATCGGTCTGGGACTCAAAAATCTGGAACAAAATCACACCCTCATCGGTCACGATAAAGACCGCAAAGCTATGGATCAGGCGCTAAAAGTGGGAGCTGTTGATACCACTCATTGGAATTTGGTGGCTGCTTGTCGGGATGCCGACATGATTGTGCTGGCGTTGCCTATCAACGACATCGCTCCCACGCTGGAGGCCATTAAGCTGGATTTGAAGCCTGGTTGTTTGATTATGGATACTGCGCCACTCAAACGTCCGGTGCAAGAGGCTGTAACCCAACAGTTGCCCGATAACGTGCATTTTATCGGCGGCAATCCCATTTTGCAGCACGGTCAAAGTCTTGGGCCCGAGGATGCCACGGCTGATTTGTTTCAGGGTGCGACTTGGACGCTGTGTCCGCAAGAGGATGTAAACCCGGATGCTGTCAAGGTGGCAGCCAATATGGTCAGTGCGCTGGGAGCTAATCCCTACTTTTTGAGCGCCAGCGAGCATGATGGCCTGGTCGCTGCGGCCGAAAGTCTGCCTCTGATGCTTTCGGGCGCGCTGATGCACGCGGTTAGCCATAGCCAGGCCTGGCCCGAGATTCGGCGCGTGGCCGGGATGCAATTTGAGCAAAGTACGCTCATGCCCGAGTTCGATCCCGCGGCTCTTACTGAAACTGTTTTTGAGAATCGCGATAACATCAGTTATTGGCTGGAGGCAATGTTGGCGGAATTGACCGGCTGGAAAAAGGCGCTGGATAACGAGGATGCCGAGACGATTCAGGCTTGGTTTGAGACGGGGCAAAAACGTCGGCGTCAATGGCTTGCAATGCAGGAGCGCGGCCATTGGGAGGATGTCGCGGATGAAGCTAAAATTGAGCGTACCGGATTCATGGCGCGTATGTTTGGCGCTGGCAGTCTTTCACGTCATCGTGGTAAATTGTGGAAATCGTAACTATTCATCTGAATCGTATTGGTTCGACACAAGATTGGATGCGTGAGTGGGCGCAAATGGGGGCCCGTGAAGGGCTGATGTTGGTGGCCCGAGAGCAAACCGCGGGTCGCGGGCGTTTGGATCATAGCTGGGAATCCATGCGTGGAGGTCTTTATCTTTCTGTTTTACTGCGTCCTGCCATGTCGTTGGCTCAGGCGCAGCAATTGACTATGCTGGTCTCGTTGGCTGCCATGGATGCTTGTTGGCAGGTGGCGGGTGTAAGGCCGCGGGCCAAATGGCCCAATGATTTGCTGCTGGGACGCCAAAAACTGGCCGGAGTACTCACCGAGTTGGAGAGTGATGGCGCTGCTTTGCGTTATGCCATCATCGGGCTGGGCCTGAATGTGAATAACGATTTTAGCGGCACTGCGCTGGCTAAAACAGCAATCAGCCTGCAACAGGCTACAAGACGCAGTCACGACATCGCTGTTCTGAGCAAGGCTTTTGCGCAGGCGCTGGCGCAGCGCTACGCCGACTTGGCCGCGGGCGTGTCTCCGCATTATGCCTGGGCGCGGGGGCTGGAGCCTTTGGGGCGCCAGGTAACTGTCAGGCGCGCGAGTCAGCCCACCCTGCACGGGCGAGCAGAATCTGTTTCATCCCAGGGAGCTTTGTTGGTGCGAGATGCCGCGGGGGGGCTGCACACCATTTGGGCGGGCGATGTGCAAATCGACTGGGAGCAAAAGGGGTAGTGCCGGGCCATGAAGCCAATTTCCAAACGGCGCCCGATGTGCTATCATTGCGCACCATGAGCGATAAAGATTCACGCATTTTACACAGCTTTGGCGATCGCCTGGCGGTCGAACAAGCGATTAAGGCGCTGGCCCAGGCCCGCAATGCGCAACAGCAAGAGGTGCTGGCCCGAGAGTTGGCGCAAAAGGGCCCTCTGGCGCTCAAGGCGCTGCTGCGTCATCTCGAAGATAGCAACCCTGCCATGCGTGGAGGAATGGGGCGTTTGGCCAAGCATTTGCCCCCCGAGCTGGTGATTCCGGCGCTGCGGCAGGCGGCCATGGATGATGCCCGCACCGATAATGCCCGGCTGACCGCGGTGATGCTGCTGGAGCGTTATTTGGGGCAGGAGATTGACGCGGCCATGGCGCAGCGCATTCCTGCTTCGTATGATGTGGCCCGCGAAAGTGGCGAAGAGGCGCTGAGCATGGCTCAAACAGAGCCTATGGTGCTGGTGGAGTATGCAGAGCAGCTTTTGGATGAGCCGCCTGAGATTGTTCAGGCGGTGCTGCATGTGATTTTGGCTATGGATGACCCGGCCAAAGTGCGTTTGTTGTTGACCATTGCCGCGTATGCCGATGATGCGTTGCAAGAGGAGATTCTCGTTAGTCTGGGCGGTATTCGACATGCCCTGACATTGCAGGTTTTGCGTACTCTGGAGCATGTGGTCAGTCCTCATCTGCAGAAGCTGGCCCGGCGTCAGCAGCAAAAATTGCAGATGGCGGGCGTTCAGGAGCTGCCGGGGGGTGCGCTGCGGGCGTTGTGGTCACCGGTCAATGCGCAAGGACACAGTTTTTTGTGGTTTGTGCATCAGTCTCCGGGAGCCGATGCCGGCAATTTGCTCATGCTCATTTTGCAAGATGAGTTGGGCGTGGTGTACGCTTCGGCTCATTCCAATATCGATTTGATGAGCCTTGCCTCGCCCGCGCCGCGTGGGCAGGTGCATCATGTGCGCATGCCCGAAAGCCAGCATCATGCCATGCTGGCCGAAATCGACCCGGCTCTGGGCTTGCATCTGCTGGAGCGAGCGCTGCAAACCATGCACGCCAAGAATTTTCCTTGGCCCGGCGAGGTGGTTGTATTTGGACATTGGTTGTGGCAAGGGACATGGGATGGCAACGCAGCCTCCTGGCCCCGGCTACCCAAGGCCACCACGCAACTGGATGACGAAGCATCCAAGGCATTGTTGGAGCATCCTGCTTTTGCTGGTTGGGCCTGGGGTGTGCCGGAACTGGCCACCATTTTGCTGGCGCATCAGCACAAGACTCTGGCCCAAGGTGATGCTGCACATCGGCAGGTGATTGATATGCTCATGGCTGAAGAAAATCGCATCGTGCTGCGAGAGCGTTTGGTGCAGCAGGCCCGCTGGCTGATGCTTACCAAAAATCGTAAACAGGCCATGCAAACCATGGCTGTGAACGAAGCGCTGACATCTGACCACGAAGCGCCTCCCTTTGTTCGTATTCTGGCCTGGCGCAGTCTGCTCACTGCCGCGGCTGATCGGGCCATGCGCAATGCCCTGACTTTATTGGAGCAAAATTCAAACCATCCTATCAAAGGCGATAAGGATTAACCATGACTCAACACATTTACCCTACCATTTTAGCGGGCGGTGTGGGCAGCCGCCTGTGGCCCCGCAGCCGTAAAAGTTCGCCCAAACAATTTTTAGATCTCACCGGGCAGCAACGCAGCATGTTGCAAGAAGCCTACGATCGTATGACGCCGCTGGTTGCTCCGGAGCAGATTTTTGTCATCACCAACCAGGAATATGTGGATGCGGTGGCAGCACAGCTACCACAACTTCCTCATGAAAACATTGTCGGCGAACCCGCGGCCCGAGGTTCTGCTGCGGCCATTGGTCTGGCAGCCATTCATCTGCTGCGCCAGGATCGAGACGCGGTCATGGCGGTACTCACCGCGGATCACCTCATCCAAAAGCCGGAGGTTTTGCGTCAAACCTTGGTCGCGGGCAGCCAGTTAGCGCAAACAGGGGCGCTCATTACCCTGGGCATTCGCCCCACTCACCCCGAAACAGGCTTTGGATATATCGAGATGGGGGAGCCTTTGGGAGCCTTCAACGGCTTGCAGGCCCGGCGAGTGCGACGTTTTCGCGAAAAGCCTGATTTGCCCACAGCGCAACATTTTTTGCAGGCAGGCCATTTTGTGTGGAACAGTGGCATGTTCATTTGGCGGGCCGATGTGATAATGGACCAGTTTGCGCAGCACATGCCTGCGCTGCATCAGGCTTTGCAGCAGCTTATGCCCGCGCTGCACGGGCCTGATGAGGCCGCAGCCTTTGCTCGCCACTGGATGCCCCTTTCTGGTAATCCCAGCATCGATTATGGCGTCATGGAAAAAGCCCGGCGGGTGGCGGTCTTTCCTGTAGAGATGGGCTGGCACGACATCGGTTCGTGGGCTGCGCTGTTGGAGCTGTTGCCCAAAGATGTGCGTGGTCATGTTGCGCAGGCCCGGCATGTGGATTACGACAGTCGAAATGTGCTAACATTCAGCAAAAAGCGCCTCATCGCCACCATCGGTCTGCAAGATATGATTGTGGTCGATACCGATGATGCCGTGCTGGTGGTGCCTGCGTCTCGGGCTCAGGATGTGAAGAAAATTATCCAGGAACTGAAAAATTCGGGCCTGGAGGCTTATCTCGACTAAAAAACCTGCCTTGTTACAGGAGTTGTGCTGATGTCCAAAAAATCCTCAAATCGTTGGCTGCTTATGGTGTCTTTGCTAGTGCTGGCGACTTTCTTCGGCCTTTGTTTCTTGGCTATAGGGGGGCTCACTATCTGGAAGGTGACCCATCCTCCGGCCAAAGCGTCCGTGCGCATGGCGTTACTGACACCCACTTCTATCCCTGTACGACCCGAATTAGTAGCGGATGATCTGGAAACAGACATTTACACTCAGGTTTATCGGCAAGTTGCGCCCAGTGTGGTTTCGGTGCAGGTGCTGGATGAAGCAATGTTGGGTGGCGACGAGCATCCCGATAATCTTATGCCATTTATGTTTAGCACGGGGGAGGGTTCCGGCTTTGTTATCGACCGGGAAGGGCACATCATCACCAATCATCATGTCATCGAGGATGCAGAAAGTGTGGTGGTAACTTTTTATGATGGCGTGCAAGCTCCGGCAGAGGTGGTGGGCAGCGATGCCGATACAGATATTGCAGTTATCAAGGTTGACCCTCGCGGTCTCGATTTGCGCCCGGTGCAATTTGGCAGCATCGATGATCTAACGCCGGGCGATCGTCTACTGGTGATTGGCAATCCCTTTGGCAATGCCAGCACCCTGACCACAGGCATTGTGTCTGCGTTGGGGCGGCTCATCAACCTGCCCGAAAGTGTCTACTCGTTGCCCGAGGTCATCCAAACGGACGCGGCCATTAATCCGGGCAATAGCGGCGGCCCCATGCTCAATGCTCGTGGCCAAGTGGTGGGCGTGGCGTTCATGCTGCAATCGCAAACGCGCAGTAATTCCGGCATCGGGTTTGGGATTCCCGCGTATTTTGCGCAGCGGGTCAGTCAGGCCATCATCCGGCAGGGCGCATTCCAGCATCCCTACATTGGCATTCGGGGGATGACGTTATCGCCATTTGCTGCGCGGGAGTTGAATTTGCCGGTGGAGCGGGGCGTGTTGGTGGAAGAGGTGGTCAAATCAGCGCCCGCGGCTAAAGCGGGTTTGCATGGCGCCACCGATAGCACCACCATCGGCGGTATGCCCGTTGCTATTGGCGGTGATGTGATTGTGGCCATCGATGAGCAACCGGTGCAGGTTTTTGATGATCTGTTGGCTTATCTTGGGCGCTATTGCTCACCAGGCGATACCGTTACCCTGACGTTTTATCGCGAAGGTAAAAAGATGCAGCTTTCGCTCACGCTGGCTCCGCGCCCATGATTGACGTTTATAATTTTTGTCCCCGCTGCGGCCATGCGCTGCAAACCAAGCATCTGTTTGGCTCAGACCGTCCCTGGTGCCCGAGCTGCCACTATGTTGTGTTTCGGGATCCCAAGTTGGCGGTGGGTGCTTTGCTGGTGCAGGATGACCAACTTTTGCTGGTGCGACGTGGCGTGGCTCCGCGTAAAAACTTTTGGGCGCTGCCTTCCGGTTTTGTAGAATATGATGAGGATGCCCGCGCGGCGTTGGCCCGGGAAATCAAGGAGGAAACTGGTATCGATGCCAGTGTGGGCAAAATTCTGGAGGCGCTCCCCTTGCGTTCGCCTGCCAAAAAGGGCGTTTTTCTGCTCTTTCTGGCTCGAGCCACAGGGGGCAGCCTGCAAGCGGGCGACGATGTCACCGAGGCTCGCTGGTTTCCTCTGGATGCCATCCCCTGGCCCGAAATCGCATTCCCCGAGCATCTGCGGCAGGCCCTGAGTCAGGCCGGCATTACAAAATGAGCGTAATTTACTGGCGAAAATGAATTCGGCGCTAAAATGTGTCATGGCAACTACAGATGGCACAGATTTCGCAGATTTTTCGTTACTACTAAGGCAGCTTGGCCAGAAACCACTAAGACACGAAGCCACAAAGGCACAAAGAAAGAAAAAGTTTTGAAATGCTTGGTGGTGCGCTCTGGATAGCGATGAACCGTTACATTTCAACTTTCATAGCATCATCTACTTC
>Ga0256914_1003130_pt1 | contig 13253 bp, 11 predicted proteins | sample HulkmetaG_FD_191571 | JGI IMG/M metagenome (GOLD analysis project Ga0256914, IMG submission 191571) | Hydrothermal chimney microbial communities from Main Endeavour vent field at the Juan de Fuca Ridge, Pacific Ocean - Hulk | ecosystem: Environmental > Aquatic > Marine > Hydrothermal vents ... | reverse complement strand
CGGCAGGTGCCGGTAGCCCAGTCGAGCAGCTTCGTTTTCGCCGGCGCCGAGGAGGCGGCCCGACTCTTCGCGCTCGAAGAAAGCGGCCACGTTTACAGCCGCATCAGCAACCCGACGGTGGCGGTGCTCGAGGAGCGCCTGGCGGCCCTGGAGGGCGGCCTGGCGGCGGTGGCCGCCGCCTCCGGCCACGCCGCGCAGTTCCTGGCGCTGAGCGCGGTCATGGAAGCCGGCGACAACCTGGTGAGCATGCCCGGCCTCTACGGGGGCACGGTCAACCAGTTCAAGGTGGCGCTGCGGCGGCTGGGCGTCGAGGCCCGCTTTACCAGCCCCGAAGCCGCCCCCGAGGAGTTTCTGGAGCTGACCGACGGGCGGACCCGGGTCTGGTACCTCGAGAGCCTCTCCAACCCCGCCCTCTTCATCCCCGACTTCGACGCCATCGCCGAGGCCGCCGCGGAGGCGGGCGTGGCGGTTTTCGTAGACAACACCTTTGGCATGGGCGGCTACCTTTTCAGGCCGCTCGAGCACGGCGCGGCGGTGGCGCTGCACTCGGCGACCAAGTGGATAGGCGGCCACGGCGCGGCGCTGGCGGGCGTGCTGGTGGACGGCGGCTTCGACTGGTCCGGCGGCCGCTACCCGCTGCTCGACTCTCCGCAGGCCGGCTACCACGGCGCAAGGCCCGTGGAGCTCTTCGCGCCGGCGGTCCTGGCGGGGGCCGCCCGCCACGGCAGCCTGCGCGACTTTGGCCCGGCGCTCGACCCCCACGCCGCCTTCCTGCTCCTCCTCGGCGTGGAAACGCTGGCGCTGCGGGCCCGTCAGCACGTTCAGAACACCCTGGAGCTGGCCGTCTGGCTGCGGGAGCAGCCGCAGGTGGCCTGGGTCAACTACCCGGGCCTGGAGGACCACCCGCAGCACCGGCGGGCGCTGCGCTACTTCGACGGCCGGCCCGGAGCGGTGCTCACCTTTGGTCTCAAGGGCGGGTATCCGGCGGCGGTTCGGCTGCTGGAGAGGCTGGAGCTGGTCAGCCACCTGGCCAACGTCGGCGACACCCGCACCCTGATAATCCACCCGGCCTCGACCACCCACTCCCAGCTTTCCGAGGCCGACCTGGCGGCGGCCGGCGTGCCGCCGGAGATGCTGCGGTTGAGCGTCGGCCTGGAGAGCGCTAGCGACCTGAAGGCCGACCTGGCGGCGGCGCTGGAGGGCTAGGGATGGCGACCCTGCTCTACGAAGAGATTGGCGACCACGAGGCGCTGGCCCTGATTCCCGAGCCCGCGGCCGGCGAGCTCTACCCGCGGCCGCAGGAGGCGCGGCTGGGGCGCTTTTCGACCGGTGCGGGCGGCGTCGTGGACGATCTGGTGCTCCGCTACGAGACCTACGGCGAGCTCAGCCCCGCTCGCGACAACGCGGTAATCGTCTTCCACGCCCTGACCGGTTCGGCTCACGCCGCCGGCGTCTACGAAGAGGAGACCCTGGCCTCGCTGACGGCGGCCGAGCGGGCCTTCGGGCCGCGCGGCTGGTGGAGCGAGGTGGTGGGGCCCGGCCGGGCGCTCGATACCGGCCGCTACTACGTGATCAGCGTCAACGCGCCGGGGAGCTGCTACGGCTCCAGCGGGCCGGCGGGCGACCCGGCCTTCCCGCAGTTCTCGATCCGCGACATGGTGCGCGCCCAGGCGCTCTTGCTGGAGCGGCTGGGAGTGCCGGCCGTCCGGGTGGTTGGCGGCAGCATGGGCGGCATGCAGGCGCTCGAGTTCGCCCTTTCGTTTCCGGAGCGCACGCTGGCGCTGGCGGTTTTCGCCGCGCCGGCGCGGCAGACCGCCTGGGCCCGCGGCTGGCAGCACCTGCAAAGGGAGGCGCTGCGGCGGGGCGACCTGGCGCTGGCCCGCTCCCTCTCGATGCTCAGCTACCGACACCCGGCCGGTTTCGAGGCCCGCTGGGGCGACGAACCGGCGCAGGCGGAGAGCTACCTCGACTACCAGGGGGCCAGGTTTACAGAGCGCTTCGACCCGGCCAGCTACGACCTGCTGACGCGGGCGATGGACGATCACGACGTCGGCCGCGGCCGCGGCGGCGTGGCGGCGGCGCTGGCGGAGCTGCGGGCCCCGGCCCTCTTCGTGGGCATAGACAGCGACCTGCTCTACCCGGCGGCGCTGGTCGAGCGGCTGGCGCGGCAGGTACGCGGCGAGTACGCCGAGGTGACCAGCCCCCACGGCCACGACGGTTTCTTGATCGAGAGCGACCAGGTGAACCGGCTACTGCGGGCTTTCGGCTTCTGAGGGGGGGCGGCCGGCCAGCAGTTCCTGCAGGCCCGCCTCGTCGAGCACCGGCACCCCCAGTTCCCGGGCCTTCTTGAGCTTGCTACCGGCGCCGGGGCCGGCGACGACGTAGCTCGTCTTCCTGCTCACCGAGCCCGCCACCCTGGCCCCGAGGGCCTCCAGCTCTTCTTTTACTTCGCTGCGCGGCCGGCTGAGCTCGCCGGTGAGGACGATGGTCAGCCCCGCCAGCGGCTGCTCGGCGGGCCGGGGCTGGCGGGCGGCGAAGCTGACGCCGGCCTTCTGGAGACGGTGGATCAGGTCGCGCAGGCGCGGGTCGTCGAACGCCCGGCGTATCTCGGCGGCGGTGACCGGCCCCACGTCGGGGACGGCCTCGAGCTCGGCCTCCCCGGCCTCCATGAGGGCCTCGATGGTGCCGAAGCGGGCGGCCAGCGTCCGCGCCAGGGCCTCGCCCACCTGGGGGATGCCGAGGCCGTAGAGGGCGCGCTCGAGCCCGCGCTGCTTGCTCGCCTCGAGCTGCTCCAGCAGGTTCTCGGCGCTCTTCTCGCCCATCCGCTCCAGCCCCGCCAGGTCTTCCTTGCCGAGCCCGTACAGGTCGGCGGCGTCGCGGACCAGTCCCTTTTCGAGCAGCTGTTCGATCAGCCTCTCGCCCAGGCCCTGAATGTCCATCGCCCGGCGGCTGGCCCAGTGGCGCAGCTGTTGAAAGGCCTTGGCCGGGCAGAGGGGGTTCGGGCAGCGGTGTATCTTGCCGTCTTCTACCAGCTTTGCGCCGCACTCCGGGCAGCGGGTGGGGAAGACCACCGGCTCCTCGGCGCCGGTGCGCTTTTCCTTGATGACGCGGAGGATTTCGGGGATGATGCCCCCCGACTTGTGCAAGAGCACCAGGTCGCCGACCCGGGCGTCCAGCTCCTCGATGAAAGCCTTGTTGTGGAGGGTGACGCGGCTGACGGTGGTGCCGTCGAGCTCGACCGGCTCGAGGTTGGCCACCGGCGTGACGCGGCCGGTGCGGCCCACCTGAAAGGCGACGCTCTCGATACGGGTTTCCTTCTCCTCGGCCGGAAACTTGTAGGCTATCGCCCAGCGCGGGGCCTTGGCGGTGTGGCCCAGCCGGGCCTGATGGGCCAGATCGTTAACCTTGACGGTCACCCCGTCGGCCTCGAAGGGCAGCTCGCCGCGCCGCTCGAGCATGGTCCGGTAGGCCTCCTCGACCCCCGCGGCGCCCGCGGCCCGGGTGCGGTGGGGCTCCACCGGCAGCCCCAGCTCCTCCAGGCGGTCGAGCAGTTCCAGCTGCGTCCGCACCCCCAGCTCCGCCAGCCCCTGGCCGACGCCGTAGAAGTATGCGGAGAGCCGGCGGGCGGCGGTGACGCGCGGGTCCTTCTGGCGCACCGCGCCGGCGGCGGCGTTGCGGGGGTTCTTGAAAAGGGTTTCGCCGGCCTCCTCGCGCTCGCGGTTGAGCTCCAGGAAGACCTCGCGGGGCATGAAGACCTCGCCGCGCACCTCCAGCCGCGGCGGCGCGCCGGAGAGCCGCGGGGCGACGCCGGCGACGGTCAGCAGGTTCTGGGTCACCTCTTCGCCCACCTGGCCGTTGCCGCGGGTCGCGCCCCAGACCAGGCGGCCGTCTTCGTAGAGCAGGTTGACCGAGAGGCCGTCGATCTTGTACTCGAGCGCGTACTCCAGCGGCGGCTCGAGGCCGAGCGCCCGGGCCGCCCGCTCTTCGAAGGCGGCTATCTCGTCGGGGCCGAAGGCGTTGTCGAGCGAGTAGAGGGGGGTCGGGTGGGTGATGGCGGCGAAGCTGGCCGCGACCGCCCCGGCGCCGACCAGCCGGGTCGGCGAGGAGGGCGAACGCAGCTCGGGAAAACGCCGCTCCAGCTCCTCCAGCTCCCGCAGGAGCGCGTCGTACTCGGCGTCGGAGATTTCCGGCCGGTCGAGCACGTAGTAGAGGTGGGCGTGGCGGCGGATCTCGGAGGTAAGCTCGTGGATGCGTCTCTGGGCTTCTTCCCGGGTCACGACTCCAGTATAGGAAGCCGTTTCATGACAAGTACATGACCCTAACCCGCGCCTGGCTTATAATGACGCTGGCTGAGAGAGCCGTAGCACCAACCTTGAAGGAGGTTAAGTATGAAACGATGGGCAGTGCTTGGCATGGTATTGGCGGCCTTCATGGGCCTCGGCATGGCGCAGGTCCGCGTGGGTATCGCGTTCGACGCGGGCGGTAAGAACGACCGCAGCTTCAACCAGTCCGCCTGGGAAGGCGCGCAGAAGGCCGCGAAGGATTTGGGCATCGAGCTCTACGACTTCGAGCCCTCCGACCCCAGCCAGGTCATCCAGGGCATCCGTAACTTCGCCGAAGAAGGCTTCGACCTGATCATCGCCGTCGGCTTCGCCAACCAGGGCGCCATCGAGACGGTCGCCAAGGAGTTCCCCGACCTCAACTTCGCCATCATCGACTCGGTCGTCGACCTCCCCAACGTGGCCAGCCTGGTCTTCCGCGAGCACGAGGGCTCCTTCCTCGTCGGCTACATCGCCGGTAAGCTGACCCAGACCGGCACCGTCGGCTTCGTGGGCGGCATGGACATCCCGCTCATCCACAAGTTCGAGCAGGGCTACAAGGCCGGCGTCGAGTACGCCTGCGCCGAAGACGGCATCAACTGCAACGTCATCATCAACTACGTCGGCAACACCCCGACCGCCTGGAACGACCCGGCCAAGGCCAAGGAAATCGCCCAGGCGCAGGTTTCCCAGGGCGCCGACATCATCTACGCCGCCGCCGGCGGTTCGGGCCTGGGCGTGCTCGACTACATCAAGCAGACCAAGTGCACCAGCGGCAAGAAGTTCATCCGCGACCCCTTCCGCAACGTCCCCGGCAACCCCTGCGGTAAGGACCAGCGGCCCATCTTCATGATCGGCGTCGACGCCAACCAGAACTACCTGGGCGACACCGACAACAACCCCAAGACCCTCAACTTCGTCCTGACCTCGATGATGAAGCGCGTCGACGTGGCCACCTACGACACCATCAAGAGCGTCGTCGACGGCAACTTCAAGGGCGGCATCCACGAGTTCGGTCTGGCCAACAACGGCGTTGGCTACGCCCTCGACGAGTACAACGAGGCCCTCATCCCGCAGGCCGTCATCACCCGCCTCGAGATCATCAAGCGCCAGATCATCGACGGCAAGATCAAGGTTCCTTCGTCCCGCTAAAGCCCGACCCGCTAGCGAGCGCCCCCCACGCGGGGGCGCTCTTCTCTTGGCCCCGGGGTTGGTATACTACGCCCGTGAGCGAATTCGCCTTGGAGCTTAAGAACATTACCAAGCGCTACCCCCTGGTCCTCGCCAACGACCACATCAGCCTGGGCGTCAAGTGGGGCGAGGTGCTGGCGCTGGTAGGCGAGAACGGCGCCGGCAAGTCGACGCTGATGAAAATCGTCTACGGACTGGTGACCCCCGACGAGGGCGAGATTTACGTGGACGGCCGCCGCGTAGACATCAAGCAGCCGGCCGACGCCATCTCCCTGGGTATCGGCATGGTCCACCAGCACTTCATGCTGGTAGACACCCTCTCGGTGCTCGACAACGTCATTCTGGGCATGGAGCCCAAGCAGGGCATCGCCATCGACTACGCCACCGCCCGCAAGAAGGTCCAGTCGCTGATAGACGAGCTGGGCTTCGACCTCGACCCCGACGCCATCATCGAAGAGCTGCCGGTGGGCGCTCAGCAGCGGGTCGAGATCCTCAAGACCCTCTACCGCGACGCCCGCATCCTCATCCTCGACGAGCCGACGGCGGTTCTGACGCCGCAGGAGGTGGACGAGCTCTTCAAGTTCCTGCGCGAGTTCGCCGCCCGCGGCCACGCCATCATCCTGATCACCCACAAGCTCGACGAGGTGATGGAGGTCTCCGACCGGGTCACCGTCATCCGCGACGGCAAGGTGGTCGGCACCGTCAACACCCCCGAGACCAGCGTCGCCGAACTGGCGCGGATGATGGTCGGCCGCGAGGTGATCCTGACCGTCAACAAGAAGCCGGCCGAGCCCGGCGACGTGGTGCTCGAGGCCGAAAACCTCTACGTCAAAGGCGGCGTCCGCCCCAGGCTCGACCACGTTTCCTTCAACGTCCGCGCCGGCGAGATAGTTGGCGTGGCCGGCGTCGAGGGCAACGGCCAGACCGAGCTGGTCGAGGTGCTCACCGGCCTGCGCCCCTACGAGGGCAGCGTTCGCTACCACGGTCAGGAGCTGGCCCAGAACGCCCGCAAGGTACGCGAGTGGGGCGTCAGCCACATTCCCGAGGAGCGCAACGACCGCGGCTTGATACTCGAGTTCTCCACCCGCCACAACATCATCCTCGGCGACCACTACCGCCCGCCCTTCGTCGGCTTCCTGGGCTTCTTCAATGACGAGGTAATCGACGAGTACGCCGAGCGGGTGGTCGAAGAGTTCGACGTCCGTCCCCGCAGCATCAACCTCATCGGCCGCCGTTACTCGGGCGGCAACGCCCAGAAGATAATCGTCGGCCGCGAGCTGGCCCGCCAGCCGAAGGCCCTGGTGGCGGCGCAGCCGACCCGCGGCGTCGACATCGGCGCCATCGAGTTCATCCACCAGAACATCGTCGAGGCCCGCGACAAGGGTATGGCGGTCTTGCTGGTATCGGCCGACCTGAACGAGGTGATGAGCCTTTCCGACCGGATACTGGTGATGTACGAAGGGCGGATTGTCGGCGAGGTGCGCCCCGAAGAGGTAACCGAAGAGCAGATGGGCCTGATGATGGCCGGCCTCGAAGCCTCCGCCTAGCGCTTCATGAAGGTCCTCTTCGTCGGCGACGTTACCGCAAGGCCGGGGCAGCGGGTGCTGGCCCGCCACCTCCCCGACATCCGCGGCGAGTACGACTGGGTAATCGTCAACGGCGAGAACGCCGCCGCCGGCAAGGGGCTCGACCGCAAGAGCTACCGGCTGATTCGCGAGGCCGGCGCCGACCTGGTGACCCTCGGCAACCACGCCTGGGATAAGAAGCAGGTCTACGAGCTGATCGAGACCGAGCCGATCATCCGCGCCGCCAACTACCCGCCGGGAACGCCGGGGCGCGGCTGGTGGGTGCTGGAGCGGGGCGGTTTTCGCCTGCTGGTGGTCCAGGTCATGGGCCGTGTCTACATGGAGCCGCTCGACGACCCCTTCCGGACGGTTGACCGCATTCTCGAGGAGGTTCCCCACGACGCGGCGATAGTCGAAATCCACGCCGAGGCGACCAGCGAGAAGTATGCGCTGGGCTTCTACCTGGACGGCCGGGTGGCGGCCGTCCTGGGGACGCACACCCACATTCCCACCCTCGACGCCGGGTTCCTCCCCAAGGGCACGGCTATCCAGGCCGACGTCGGCATGACCGGCACCTACCGCTCGATAATCGGCGGCGAGGTGGAGTCGTTCCTGGGCCGCTTCCTGACCGGCCGCCCCCACCCCTTCCGCAGCGCCGAGGGGCCGGCCCGCTTCGTCGCCACCGAGCTGGTCTTCGAGGGCGCGCGGGTCCGGGCCATCAGCCCCTACCAGTGGGAAGAGCCCTGGCGCGGCGAGGGGATAGAATAGACCTGTAGTGATGGTCAGCCTATACCACGTATCCGACATACACGTCAGCTCCAAGTACTTCCAGCCGGAGCTGATGGAGCGCCTGGTGGCCGAGGTCAACCGGGTCCGCCCCGATTTGCTGGTCCTCTCGGGCGACCTGACCGACCGCGGCCTGGCCTTCGAGTACCAGGAGGCCAGGCGCTGGACCGACCGCTTCGAGGTGCCGCTGCTGGTCACCCCCGGCAACCACGACTCGCGCAACGTCGGCTACGTCCACTTCGAAGAGCTCTACGGCTCGCGCTACCGGATAGTCCGCCTGCCCGGTGTCCACATAGTCGCCGCCGACTCCAGCGAGCCCGACCTGGACGAGGGGCGGATCGGCCGCAGCATCTACCCCTGGCTGCACGAGGCCCTCGACGCCGCCGCGCCGGGAGATTTGAAGGTCTTCGTGACCCACCACCACCTCCTGCCGGTGCCGGGGGCCGGGCGCGAGCGCAACATTCTCCAGGACGCCGGCGATTTGCTGAAGGTGCTGGTGGATCACGGCGTCGAACTGGTGCTCAACGGCCACAAGCACGTCCCCTGGGTCTGGCGTTTTGAAAACATGCTAATCGTCAACGCCGGCACCGCCACCACCAACCGCTTGCGCGGCAAGGGCCGGCCCAGTTACGCGGTGATAGAGCTCTCCGAAGAGGCCATCACCGTTCGCCACAAATACTACGACGGCAGCGAAGACACCCTGCACCACCCCCTGGAGCGGAGGACCCCGGCATGAAGCACCCGATGGGCTGGAACGCCATGCAAAGAGTCGGCCTCTTCGTCGACACCCAGAACCTTTACCACTCGGCGCGCGACTATTACGAACGCACCGTCAACTTCGAGAGCCTGCTCAAGCACGCGGTGCAGGGCCGGCAGCTGGTGCGGGCCACCGCCTACGTGGTCGAGCGCGAGAACGACACCTCGGCCTGGCCCTTCATCTACAAGCTCTCCACCATGGGCTACCGGGTGCGGCGGATGAACCTGAGCGTTCACCACACCACCGACGAAGGCAAGCCGATTTACGAGGGCAACTGGGACATGGGCATCGCCGCCGACATGGTGCGGCTGATGGACTCGCTCGACGTGGTGGTGCTGGGCTCGGGCGACGGCGACTTCGTGGACGTGCTCGAGGTCCTCATGGAAAAGGGCATCCGCGTCGAAGTGATCGCCTTCAAAGAAACCACCGCCCAGAAGCTGATAGACGCGGTGGACCAGTTTACACACCTGCCCGAGATACCCGATCCCTTCATGCCCCAGCGCGAGAAGAACTACCCGGGCACCAAGTGAGCGAACCAGGCGACCGGCTGGAAGACTACTACTACGACCTGCCGGAAGAGCGGATAGCCCAGAAGGGGGTCGAGCCCCGCGATCACAGCCGTCTGATGGTCGTGGAGCGGGGCGGCGGGGTGCGCGAGCACGCCCGCTTCTACGACCTCCCGCGCTTTCTGCGCGCCGGCGACCTGCTGGTCTTCAACGAGACCCGGGTCATCCCGGCGCGGCTCTATGGCGTCAAGGAAAGCGGCGCCCGCGTCGAGGCGTTGCTGGTGGAAGAAGAGGCGCCGGAGCGCTGGTGGGCGCTGGTTCACCCGGGGCGGCGGTTGAAGGTGGGGGCGCGGGTCTCCTTCGGGCCGCTGGCGGCGCGGGTGGAGGCGGTCAACGAAGAGGGCTTGCGGTTGCTGGTCTTCGACGGGCCGGTGCGGGGCCGCCTGGAGGAGGTGGGCGAGACGCCCCTGCCTCCCTACATCCGCGAGCCGGTGCCACCGGAGCGCTACCAGACGGTCTTCGCCCGTCGCGAGGGCTCGGTGGCCGCGCCGACCGCGGGCCTGCACTTCACGCCGCGGCTGCTGCGCCGGCTGGCGGAGATGGGGGTCGAGCAGGCCAGCGTGGTGCTGCACGTGGGGCCGGGCACCTTCCAGCCGGTCCGCGGCTCCATTGAGACACACCGGATGCACGCCGAACGCTACCAGGTGCCCGAGCGGACCGCGGCCCGGGTCAACCGCGCCCTGGCCGAGGGGCGGCGGGTGGTCGCCGTCGGCACCACGGTGGTGAGGACGCTCGAGTCGGCCTTCGTTCCCGGCGAGGGGGTGCGCCCCGGGGCGGGGACGACGCGCCTCTTCATCCGCCCTCCCTACGAGTTTTCGGTGGTCGGCGGCCTCGTCACCAACTTCCACCTGCCCGGCAGCACCCTCCTGATGCTGGTAGCCGCCTTTGCCGGCTACCGGACCACGATGGCCGCCTACCGCGAGGCGCTGGCGGGCGAGTACCGGTTTTTCAGCCTGGGCGACGCGATGCTGATTATCTGAAGGCCGGAGGCTTTAGCGACCGGCGCGGAGAGAGCGCCGGCGTCGCTGGGCCTCTTTGTCGACCAGCTCGTTTTCGCGGTGACCGGCGTGGCCACGGGTCCAGTGCCAGTGAACGTCGTGGCGCTCGCTTTCTTTGAGCAGTTCCAGCCAGAGGTCTTTGTTCTTGACGGGCTGGCGGCCGGCGGTCTTCCAGCCGTTCTTCCGCCACTTTTCCAGCCAGCCGTCGGTGAAGGCCTTTTTCAGATACTGCGAGTCGGTGTAGAGGTCGACCCGGCAGGGCTTCTTGAGCGCCCGCAGGGCCATGACCGCCGCGGTCAGCTCCATGCGGTTGTTGGTGGTGTTGGCCTCGGCGCCGCTGATTAGCTTCTCGTGGTCGCCGTAGCGCAGCAGGGCCGCCCAGCCGCCGCGCTTCTTATCGTCGGCGGAGCCGTCGGTGAAAACCTCGACCCGGCAGCTCACGAAATCCCCCAGATCTGCGGCGGCGCCAGCTCGAGCAGGTTCCCGGCCGGATCGCGGAAGAAGAGGCTCTCGCCGCCCGGCCAGCCGGCCCGCCGTACCGCGACGCCGGCGGCCTCCAGCCGCGCCGCCCAGGCCTCCAGCTCGGCGGCGGCGACGCTCAGGGCCACGTGCCCCGGCCCGCTCGCGCCGTGGGCGGGGACGTCTTGCGAGCGGGCGGTCTCGCGGGGGTCGAAGACCAGCAGCATCCCCCGGCCGGCGCGGAAGAAGGCGTGTCGCGGCGGTTCGTAGGCGACGCACTCGAGCCCCAGCACCCCCTCGTAAAACCGGCGGGCGGCGGCCAGGTCGGTGGCGTAGAGGCTGGCCTCCAGAATCCCTTGCGGTCCCTTCACTCCCATTCGATCGTCCCCGGCGGTTTGCTGGTCAGGTCGTAGACGACGCGGCCGATTTCGGGTATCCGCTGCGGGATGCGGCGGGCCACCTCGTCGAGAAAGTCGTGGGGCAGGCGTGCCCAGTCGGCGGTCATGCCGTCGACGCTGGTCACCGCCCGCAGCGCCAGGACGTAGCCGTAACGGCGTTCGTCGCCGGTCACGCCGACGCTGCGCACCGGCGTCAGCACCGCCAGCGCCTGCCAGACCTCGTCGTAGAGGCCGCGGTCCTTGAGGGCGTTGATGAAGATGTCGTCGGCGCGGCGGAGCACGTCGAGTTTTTCGGCGTCCACCGGTCCCAGGATGCGGATGGCCAGCCCCGGGCCCGGGAAGGGGTGGCGCAGGCGGATGGTGTCGGGCAGGCCCAGAAGCAGGCCCAGCTCGCGAACCTCGTCTTTGAACAGGAAGCGGAAGGGCTCGAGCAGCTCAAAGCCCAGCTCCGCCGGCAGGCCGCCGACGTTGTGGTGGCTCTTGATGTTGGCCGCGCCGGTGCCGCCGGCGCTCTCGATGACGTCCGGGTAGAGGGTTCCCTGGGCCAGGAAGCGGAAGGGGCCCAGCCGGGCGGCCTGCTCTTTGAAGACCTCGATGAACTCGCGGCCGATTATCTTGCGCTTGGCCTCGGGGTCGGCCACGCCGGCCAGGGCGCTCAGAAAGCGCTCGCCGGCGTCGACGGTGACCAGGTTGACCCCGGCCGCCTTGAGGGCGCGCTCCACCTCTTCGCGCTCGCCCAGGCGCAGCAGGCCGTGGTCTACGAAGACGGCGGTGTGCTCGACGCCGGCGCGGGCCAGCAGCAGGGCCAGGGTGCTCGAGTCCACCCCGCCGCTGACGGCGAGCAGCACCCGCTCGCCGGCGGCCCTGGCGCTCACCTCGCGCAGGGCGGCGTCGAGGGCGTGGTCGGGCGTCCAGTCGCGCTTGACGCCGGCCAGCTCCAGGAAGTTCTCGAGAATCTCCATTCCCTTGGGCGTGTGGGCCACCTCGGGGTGGAACTGGACGCCGAAGCGGCGCCCGTCGGGGCTCTGGATGGCCGCCACCGGGTTCTCGGCGGTCGCCGCCACCGCCCGCCAGCCCGGGGGCAGCTCGGTGACCGCGTCGGCGTGGCTCATCCAGACCTGCACCTCGCCGGCGAGGCCGGCGAAGAGGGGGCCTTCGTAGCTGGTCAGCAGCGCCCTGCCGTACTCGGCGCGGCCGCCGCGCTCGACTACGCCGCCGGCGTGCCGGGCCAGGTATTGCATGCCGTAGCAGATGCCCAGCACGGGCACCTCGAGCTCGAGCACGCCCGCCGCCGGCCGCACCGCGCCGGGCTCGAAGACCGAATTGGGCCCGCCGGAGAGCACCAGCGCCTCCGGCTCCTGCGCCAGCACCTCCTCAAGCGAGGCGTAGCCGGGGAGGACCACCGAGTAAGCCCGCAGCTCACGGAAGCGCCGGGCGATCAGGTGCGTGTACTGGGACCCGAAGTCGAGAATTACGACGCTCATCCCGACCAGTTTACCGGCTAGCGGTTGAGGCGCACCGTTATCACCCGGCTGCCGGGCGGGATGGTCAGCAGCTTTTCCTGGGGCAGGAAGCCGCTGGCCCGCAGTTGAATCCGGTAAACGCCGGGAACGTCGAAGTAAACCTTGCCGGGGATGACCGCCAGCACCCTGTCGACGACCAGCTTCGAACCTTCCGGGGCCTCCAGCAACACCAGCTCGGCGTGTTCGCCGCTGGGCTCGAGGCGAAACTCGACGGCGTACCCCCCGCTCCCGCCGGAAACCGGCCCGCTCTGGCGGCCGTGCCAGAGGAAGCCCAGGGCGGCCAGCAGCACGACCGTCAGCCCCGCCAGCAGCAGCCGCAGGGGCTGGCGGCCGCCGGAGCGCCGCTCCGGCTCTATCACCTCGAAGGCCGGCTCGCTGACCTCGTCGATCCTGACCACCGGCCGCTCGCCGGTGGCGCGGGTTGGCGCGGGCCCGGCTTCTTCGCTTGCGAGCCCGCCCGGCTCTGCGGCGGGCGGCGCGGGGGTGGCTTCTTCGCTGCTCTTTGCCGCGCGTCCGGCCGCCGGTTCGGGGTCCAGCCGGTAGGGTCGGGGCGGTTCGGGGAGCAGAGGCTCCGCGTCCCCGGCCTCGCTGGCGGGTTCCTCGACGGCGGGTGGCGGTTCGGGCCCCGTTTCCGGCTTTCCGGCCGCTTCCTCCGGTTCCCCGGCTTGCGGCTTGGGGCGTGCCGACCCCC
>Ga0256914_1003129_pt1 | contig 13255 bp, 12 predicted proteins | sample HulkmetaG_FD_191571 | JGI IMG/M metagenome (GOLD analysis project Ga0256914, IMG submission 191571) | Hydrothermal chimney microbial communities from Main Endeavour vent field at the Juan de Fuca Ridge, Pacific Ocean - Hulk | ecosystem: Environmental > Aquatic > Marine > Hydrothermal vents ... | reverse complement strand
GTAACGCTGGCCATCAACATCCCAGACTTCAGAACCGCGCCCTTTAGCCATCACAAAGGGATAACCGCGGGTGTAGGAAGGTGAGATGTTGGCTTCATCACGAGCAATCCATTGTTGAGCAAGAGATTTTGTCATAATTTATAAAACTCCTTGAATTTAATGCAGCCCCATTAGGGACCACAAGATTAAACTTTATCATAAGAATAAGTTACTACGAAGGTCGCCCGGCTAGAAACCACGAAGACACGAAGCCACAAAGGCACGAAGAAAAGAAAAAGCTTTGAAATGCTTGGTGTTCTTAGTGTCTTTGTGGTGATTGAAGTCGGGTACGTTAATCGTTACAAAAATAATGCGTTACATGCTACATGCCCAGGCGTTCAGAGACGATTTGCCAGGCGTTCTCTTTGGCAACATCGCCACGGGCCAGCAAAGCCTCCATGGCTGCCAATTGTTCTACGACAAAGGCATCATCCTTAATGGCATTGAGGTTGATGCGGACATTCAGCGCCGCGGTCATCATGCCAGCATGGGCAGCCAGCACGCCCGCGCCACCATCGCTGATAACATTGGCGTTGCCACTACGGACAATGCCGGGAGCCAGTTCCAACACCTGCACACACGCGGCCAGCGTCTCCGCGGGCGTGCGCGTCGCCTCCTTCAACCCTGCCTGAATTGCGGCACTGCGCGCAGCCTTTTGCGCGGGCGTCTCTCTGGGCAAGGCATAAGCTGCCATCACGCCATCAAACGCGCGCACATCCTCCTCCATCAACGCCATCAAGCGCAAACGCAAGCGCTCAACACTATCCAGCGCCTCCTGCATCTCATCAGCTACCGCAGCATATTTTTTACGACCCAGCGTCAAGTTACAAACCATTGCCAACAGTGCAGCGCCCTGAGCGCCAGCTAAACCAGCAACAGAACCACCGCCCGGCGTAGCAGAACCATTGGCCAATTCAGCCAAGAATTGTTGAACTGACAAAGAAACAAGCATAATCTTCGACTCCATTGTAGAAGAGAATCATGAAAAAGCGTTGAATAACGGTTTGTTGCCTGTATCACATCTGGGATGGGCGCTTTTTCAGAGGCCCGTAAAGCAATAAATCACAGGCGCTCGTTACGACATTATAGCAGTTTTGACAAAAGATGGTATAATTATTTGTAGTATCATTCTGGTGATTTCCCTTTTCCCCCTAATTTATTAAGGAAGATGCCCCATGAGTAATCATACCCCGCCAAGCGATGCCTGGGATGAAAGACCAACAGGCGATGCGTTCAACGCCGAAGAGGAAGCCATTTATCCTAATCTCTCGGATGACGAGAGCATGGAAGATGATTGGGACAACGAGTATGACAGTGATGACTATGACCATGAAGACTACACAGATGAAGATCTCTACGATGAAAGTGAAGTCGACGCATCTCTGTATGAAGACCCAGTTCCCCCTATGACCGACCGCGATTTCGTGCAGGAAGACCTGGAAGTTAGCCGCGGCGACTGGCTCAAAGAAAATTGGTGGCGTCTGGCTATCGTCGTTTTGCTGATTCTACTTATCATCGCCATGCTGGCCAAAGCTTGCACCGGTAAAAACGAAAAAGCACCGCCAATCCCCACCATCATCCCTACCAAGGTCATCCTGCCCACATTGACGCCCACCATGGCAGCACAAGCCACTGCTACCCCCATCGATTCCGGCTCGCAAGCGCCCGCTGCCGAGCCAACCCTGGCACCAACGCCCGAACCGCAAGCCACCGTAGCTGTCGCCCCCGCGCCTGCAACCGGCGGCAAATTCAACATCAACCAAGCGGTAGTTGTTACCGGAACCGACCGTGATAAACTTTCCTTCCGCGCCGGGCCCGGCATTGGCTACAATCGTCTGCGTGTCATCAAAGATGGTGTTCAGCTCATTGTCATTGGCGGCCCCCAAAAAGCTGACGGTTATACCTGGTGGCAACTCAAGACCCCCAAAGGCGAAGTTGGCTGGGCGGTTGAAAATTATTTGAAATAGACCTGGTTCCGGGCAGATTAGTTCGCAATCTGCCCGGACGCCATTTTCCTGCCTGACCATCATGTCAAACAATGCGCTTCTCCAGCGCGTGCAGCAGCTCCGCAACCTGATCAACTACCACAACCATCGCTACTACGTGCTGGCTCAACCTGAAATTGCGGATGAAGAGTACGATCAGCTCCTGCGGGAATTGCAGCAACTGGAACGAGAAAACCCGGAACTCATTACCTCCGATTCACCCACCCAGCGCGTGGGCGCTCCCCCTGCCGCGGGATTTCGCAAAGTGCGCCACCCTGCACCCATGCTCTCGCTGGCCAATGCCACCAGTCCCGAAGACCTGTGGGCCTGGAAAGAACGCTACGAAAAATTACTGCCACCCAAAACAGATGTGAGCTGGGTGGTAGAACCGAAAATTGACGGCCTGACCGTGGTGCTGCATTATCAAAAAGGACTGTTCACGCTGGGAGCCACCCGCGGCGATGGCCAAGTCGGGGAAGACATTACCAACAACCTGCGCACCATCCACAGCCTGCCCCTACGCATTCCGGTAGCCAGCGAAGGCCCGCCAGCGCCCCAGCAACTGGTGGTGCGGGGCGAAGCCTACATCGCCAAAGCTGCCTTCCAACGCTTTCAGACTGAGCAAGCGCAACAAGGCAACACCTACGTCAATCCACGCAACACCGCCGCGGGCGCCCTGCGCAATCTTGACCCCCAAGTCACAGCATCGCGGCCTTTGGACGTGCTGGTGTATCAAATTGTGCAAAACAGCAACCATTTGCCCGACACACAGTGGCAAACACTGCACCTTTTGCAAAATTTGGGATTTCCGACCACGCTGCCCTACGGTCGCCTTTTCCAGAACTTTGAAGAACTTGTCAGCTTTTGCGTAAACTGGGTGGAACAAAAGGAGACCCTACCCTTTGAGGCGGATGGCCTGGTTATCAAAATCAACCAACTGAGCCTGCACAAAACTCTGGGATTTGCAGGCCGTGACCCACGCTGGGCCATTGCCTACAAATATCCCTCTGCCACTGCCACCACCCGCTTGCTGGATATTGTCATCGAAGTGGGGCGTACAGGTGTGCTGACCCCGCGCGCAGTGCTGGCGCCGGTATACCTGGAAGGAACCACCATCAGCTCGGCCACCCTGCACAACGCCGACTACATCGCCGAGCGAGATATTCGCATTGGCGACATCGTAACCATTCGCCGCGCGGGCGAAGTTATCCCTCAAGTGTTGGGCCCGGTTCCAGAACGACGCACGGGCAAAGAGCAAAAATGGCAAATGCCGGAACAATGTCCCTCCTGCCACGAACCTGTAGTGCGCTACCCCGGCGAAGTCGCCTGGTATTGCGAAAACAGCGCCTGCCCCGCCCAACTGGTGCGCCGCATTGAATTTTTCGTCTCTCGCCCCGCCATGAACATCGAAGGCTTTGGCGCCCGACAGGCCCGAATTTTCACCGAGCAGGGCTTTATTCACGAAATCGCAGACATTTACGAACTGGCGCGCCACCGCGAAGCACTGCTGGCACTTTCGGGCTATGGGCCCAAAAAAGTGGCTAACCTGCTAGACGCCATCGAAGCCTCGAAACAACAACCCGCACACCGGCTGCTCACCGGACTAGGCATCCGCTTTGTGGGTAGCATCACCGCAGAACTGCTGCTGACCCATTTTCGCAGCATCGACGCATTAGCCCAAGCCCGTGCCGAAACATTGGCGGAGCTGGATGGCGTAGGCCCGCGCATCGCCGAATCGGTGCAAGCGTGGTTTTCGCATCCTGCCAACCAGCGCACCGTGGCCCGATTGCACGCCCACGGCCTGCAAATGGCCCTGCCCCAGCCTGACACCAGACCCCAGATCTTACCACTGGCTGGCAAAAACTTCGTTATCACCGGCACACTGCCCAGCCTCAGCCGCCAACAAGCCACCGAACTCATCAAAAAACATGGCGGCAAAGTTAGCAGCGCAGTCTCCACCAAAACCGACTATCTGCTGGCGGGCGAAAAAGCGGGCTCCAAGCTCAACAAAGCACAAAAACTAAACATCCCCATCCTCTCGCAAGATGATTTGCAAACCCTCATTGCAGCAGCCGATACACAACGCGGCTAGATTTAGAATACAACAAACAACTGCCCCCCGATTATCATCAACAACACAGCATGCCCGATGCCAAGGTGGTCACGCACTGGGCCAACGTCTCGAAAACACCCTCGGGCGCTTATGGCAGCTTGCCCATCAAAAATAATTCTCAACAACCCAATAAAGTTGCCACAAACACATCAAATGATTTAGAATAATCCTGTACTTCATCACTATTCATACGAAACTGTTCGCTGTCATCCAGAAACCACCAAGGCCAAAAAGGAACAGCGAGCTGTACAGCTACATTCATTATTCATAACTCACCCATGATACTCTCGCCACAGGAGACCACCCTATGATTAACAGAATTATCCGCGCACTCAAATTAGATGTCTCGCTTTACAACGAAGTAGAACATGATGCCAGCTACGACAACGAAGCTTATATCATCGTAGCCATTGCTGCCGTCCTCTCTGGTATCGGCGGCGGCTTCAAATTGAACATGAGTGGCGGCTCGCACATGGGATTCTCCCTTGTTTCAGCCATCATCGCCATCGTTTTAGCATTCGTCGCCTATCTGGTTACTTCTTACATTGTCTTCTACATTGGAACCAAATTTTTCGAAGGCGAGGCAACCTACGGTGAAATGCGGCGCACCCTGGGCTATGCCTATGCCGCCAACTTCATCAGCATCATTCCCTGCATCGGCATCCTGGCGATTCCCTGGTCTATTGCCACCTACTTCATTGCCACCCGCGAAGGGCTGGATGTTGATAATGGCAAAGCAGCGCTCACAGTCATTATCTCTTGGGCTGTTTGGCTGGTAATTGCCATCATTCTTGGCGTGCTGGGCATTGGTGCAGGCTTAGGAATGGCAGCCCTGGGCAGCTAAGCCTGCTCCCTCAGCAACATGTCGTGACCCTCATCATTCACGACTACTATCACAAAAACATCAGACCGAAGGCCAGAGCAGGAACCATCTGACCTTCGGTTTCTTTATTGCAGCCGCTTGAAACACCTTCGCTCAGCACAAACTCACAAATTAGCCCCATGCGCTATCCAAAAACTGAACAACCAAGACATCACCTGGGTCGCAGCGCAGCCAAAAGCCCGCCAACCAACTTGAACTCCGCGCCGCTTTGAGATAGGATGGAGGGCATGATTACCTTATTTCCTGCCATTGACCTGCGTCGCGGACGTTGCGTGCGCCTGAAACAGGGCGACCCCGATGCAGAAACTATTTTTAGCGATGACCCCGCAGCCATGGCCCGCCACTGGGCCCAGCAGGGCGCAAGCTGGCTGCATGTGGTTAATTTGGATGGCGCCTTTGCTGATGCCCGCGCGTCGCACCATGCCCTTCCCATCAATCTGCGCCGCCTGCAAGCAATACGGGCAGCCACCGAGCTCCCTATCCAATTCGGAGGTGGCATTCGCAGCCTGGATGACATGACCCTGGCGCTGGACCTGGGAGCCACACGCGTGGTGCTGGGAACAGTAGCGGTACAAAATCCTGACCTGGTACAACAAGCCCTGACTCGCTTTGGACCGCAACGCGTGGTGGTGGGCATCGATGCCCGCGATGGCATGGTGGCCACCCACGGTTGGCTAAGCACCAGCGATGTGCAAGCCACCGATTTAGCGCGGGCCATGCAAGCCACCGGCGTACAACGCATCGTCTACACCGACATCAGCCGCGATGGCATGTTGAGCGGCGTCAACGTAGCGGCCAGCGTTGCCCTGGCCCGGGCCAGCGGCTTACAGGTCATTGCCTCGGGAGGGGTCGGCTCGCTGGATGACATTCGGGCACTGCTGCCTTATGCCCAAGATGGCATCGAAGGCGTTATCATCGGGCAGGCGCTTTACACCGCACAATTCACCCTGCCCCAGGCCTTACAGCTCACACAGACAAACTGACCACCATGGCTATCACCTTTCGCCCGCTGCACCAAAGCGAACTGGACGCCGCCTGCCAACTCATCGATGCTGCCTACGCGCCCCAAATGCGTGCCCTCTATGGCACAACGCAACGAGGCAACTGGCAATCGTACAATCCTGCCAAAATAAAAAGCTACCAGCAACGGGAACGCGCAGGCGTACGCGCGGGCATTTGGCGCGACCAACTCATTAGCCTGAACATTTGTCGCAGCTACGGCACACTGGGCTGGTTCCACACCCTGGCGGTACATCCGCATTTTCAGGCGCGTGGCATTGGCCGTCTGGCAGTCGCCGATGCCGAACGCTATCTACAACAACAAGGCGTGCGTTCAGTGGCACTCATGACCTGGCCCATCGCCCTGAAAAATCTTGGCTTTTACCAAAAAATGGGCTATCGCCTGAGCGGACTTTCTGTTTACACCTACCGGCAATCGCCCGAGCCCATCATCAGCGGCGAATCACCCTTCTATGCCACGCTCTACGCCTCGATGCTGCCAGAAAAAGAGGCCCGGGCCCAAAACAGCGTGCGGGCCTTGTGTCAGGCCATCTCACCAGGCCTGGATTATCTGGCCTGGGTGCAATGGGGCGTGCGTCAAGCTTTTGCCCAAACGCTAATGCTCTGGCAAAATGGACAATTGCGGGCCTTGGCAATCAGCTACTTTTTTCCAAAAACCCACTGGGCCGAAGGCAAGCTCCTGCTGATGCACCCTGCGCTCACCGCATCGCAACGACTCTGGGTGCTGGAACATCTCCACCTTTGGGCCCAAGCCACTGGTCGCAACATCTTTGGCCTACCGGTTGATTTGAACACCCCCTTTGCCCGCACAGCCCTGCTCCCCCATCACTTTCAACTCTTCCCCGAGTCTATGAGCTCCCTGGTCAAGGGCGATGCCCTGCCAGACCCTCGCCACCACTGCGTCCGCTTTGGAGGATGAGGGTGAGTGGTTTCCAGCCGGGCTACCTTAGTCGTAACAAAAAAACTCACGTCGCACAAATCTTATGCTCGCAAAACGAATTATTCCCTGCCTGGATGTAAAAAATGGCCGCGTCGTCAAGGGTGTCAACTTTGTCGATTTACGTGACGCTGGCGACCCGGTGGAACAAGCCATCATTTACGATGCTCAGGGCGCTGATGAACTGGTCTTTTTGGATATCACCGCCACTCATGAACGCCGCCACATCATGCACGATGTGGTGCGGGCAGTGGCAGACCAGGTTTTCATCCCCTTCACCGTGGGCGGTGGGCTGCGCACCGTAGATGATCTTTACGAAATGCTGGCCGCAGGCGCGGATAAAGTCAGCGTCAACTCTGCCGCAGTCAAAAATCCACAACTCATCAGCGATGGCGCCGCGCTGTTTGGCAACCAGTGCATGGTCGCAGCCATCGATGCCAAGCAACGCTGCCCGGGCCAGTGGGAGGTGGTGGTGCATGGCGGACGGGTTCCCACAGGCCTGGATGTGGTGGCCTGGGCCCGTGAAGTGGTAGACCGGGGCGCGGGCGAAATCCTGCTGACCAGCATGGATCAGGATGGCGCGGGCGACGGCTACGACATCCCCCTGCTGCAAGCAGTCTCGCAGGCGGTAAATGTGCCGGTGATTGCCAGCGGCGGCGCGGGCCAGCCCCAGCACTTTGCCCAAGCCCTAACCATCGGCGGCGCAGATGCAGCCCTGGCAGCAACCCTCTTTCACTTCAACCACCTCAGCATCCCCGAACTCAAGCGCTACCTGCTGGCCGCGGGACTGCCCATTCGCCCGGTAACCTGAGATGCGCCAAGCCAGCCAGCCAGCACAAATCATCTTTCTACCTTCAGGTCGGCGCGGCCATTTTGACCGCGGCACAACAATTTTAAAGGCCGCACACAGCCTGGGTGAACCCATCCAAAATCTTTGTGGCGGCAAACTAGCGTGCGGCAAGTGCCAGGTACACGTCGAGCAGGGACATTTTGCCAAGCTGGGCGTTACCTCGAGCCCGGCACATCTCTCGGCCCTCACCGATGTGGAGCGGGCCTGGCTGCCCCCAGAAAAGGCTGGCACGCTGCGCCTGGCCTGCAATGCCCACCTGTTGGATGATGTGGTCATCTTTGTGCCCGAATCCTCCCGCATCCACCAGCAGACCATTCGCAAGGATGCCACACTACGGCCCATCACAGTACAACCGGCCATCCGCCAGGTTTATGTCGAGCTTGAGCCCCCATCTTTGCAAGACCGCCGCAGCCATTGGGAACGCCTGCGCGCGGCGCTGCAAGCAAGCTGGGAACTGGATGACCTCAGCATCGCCTACCCCGCACTGCGCACCCTGCCACAGATTCTCAGAGAAGGTCAGGGACAGGTTACAGTCATTGTGCGGCAAGAAGAAGAGGTGATTCAGGTGCGGCCCCGTTTTAGCGAAGGCATTTGGGGACTGGCGGTAGACATCGGCAGCACCACCATGGTGGCGCATCTAAACGATTTGCAAACGGGCGACCTGCTGGCAACACAGGCGATGATGAATCCGCAAGTGGCCTATGGCGAAGACCTGATGAGCCGCATCAGCTACGCCAACGAGCACGAAGATGGTCTGAAAAAGCTACATCGGGCGGTGCTGGGAGCATTCAATCGTCTGGCGCAAGAGGTGGCGCAACAGGCAGGACTCCAAAGCAGCGATATTCACGAGGCAGTGGTGGTAGGCAACACCACCATGATTACCCTCTTTTTGAACATTCATCCCCGCGATTTAGGAGAGATGCCCTTTAGCATGGCCAACCGTGAGGCCATGGATGTACCAGCATCAGCGCTAAAGCTACGCTTGCATCCCGCGGCCCGGATCCACATCTTACCGGCGATTGCAGGACATGTGGGCGCCGACAATGTGGCCGTGTTGTTGGCCGAAGAGCCACATCGTCAGCCCGAAAGCATGTTGCTGGTAGATGTGGGAACCAATGCCGAAATCGCTTTGTGGAACGGCCATCAACTTTTTAGCACCTCTTCGCCCACCGGGCCCGCGTTCGAGGGCGCACAAATCAGCCAGGGAATGCGAGCCGCGCCCGGGGCCATCGAACGGGTGCGCATCCACCGCAAAACAGGGGCCATACGCTACAAAATCATCGGCGAACCACGCTGGAGCGATGCCTGGACAGACGCGAGCCCTCCGGCACTGGCGCCCTCGGGCCTCTGCGGCTCCGGCATCATCGAGGCAGTGGCCGAGTTGTTCCTGGCAGGCATCATCCTGCCCGATGGCCATTTTGCGCCAAAAAGCAACCACCCCCGCCTGCAAGGGCATGGCAATGATGCCCGCTTCATACTGGTGACTGCTGCCGAAAATCCCAGCGGGCAGACCATTGCCATCACGCAAAAGGATGTGCGCGCCATTCAGCTTGCCAAGGCCGCGCTGTATGCTGGCAGCAAGATACTGATGCACGCGGGCGGCATACAGCATGTGAGCCGAGTAGTGCTGGCTGGCGCATTTGGCAGCTACATCAGCCCCTTCCACGCACTGGCGCTGGGCCTGATTCCAGATGTATCTCCTGAGCAAGTGCTGGCAGTGGGCAATGCCGCGGGCGACGGCGCCCGTATTGCTTTGCTAAACCAAGAACGTCGGGCCCAGGCGCAAACCCTGGCCCGGAGCAGCCATTACATCGAAACCGCCATGAATCCCACTTTTCAGGATGAATTTGTGGCTGCAATTCATCTGCCGCACCAAACCGACCCCTTCACCCATATTGCCCGGTGGCTACCCGCACCGCCCAAAAAGCCGCGCCGCCGGACCCGCAAAAGATTAGAGGCCAAGGCACCTTCACCACAAAAACATCGAATCCCCAAAGAAACATGACAGCCTGCGTATCTTGACCAACGGCTAAAATGGAGTCGTCGTCATTGCAACCACAGATTTTTTTGAGCGTTTCTTTCCCATTTCTTTGTGCCTTGGTGGCTTCGTGTCTTAGTGGTTTCTAAGCGGGCAACCTTAGTAGTAACCATATTTCTGGTAATATCAACGCACACCCCACACTCATCCCATCAAAACAAAACCAACCATGCCTGAAACCATCATCAAATCCCCTACAAAAACCGTTGTCATTGGCCCGGGCCATCCCTTTGTCATCATTGGCGAACGCATCAATCCCACCGGACGCAAAAAACTGGCCGCCGAAATGCGCACAGGCGATTTCTCGCGGGTACGCGCCGACGCGTTGGCGCAAGTGGCCGCAGGCGCACACATCCTGGACGTGAACGCGGGCTTGGGCGTTGCCAACGCCAACGAAGTCGAGCCCGATGTCATGGTCGAGGCCATCAATCAAGTGCAATCAGTGGTCGATGTGCCCATTTGCATCGACTCATCGGTGCTAGGAGCCCTGGAAGCGGGCCTGAAAGCTGCCTGGGGCAAGCCCATTGTCAACTCGGTTACAGGCGAAGATGTAAGCATGGAGACCATTTTACCCCTGGTTGCGGAACGAGGCGCTGCGGTTATCGCCATCCTCACCGACGAAAATGGCATCTCTTATGATGCACGGGAACGCTTTGCCATTGCCCAAAGAATCGTAGAACGGGCCGCCCGCTACGGCATCGGGCCCGAAGATATCCTCATCGATCCCCTGGCCATGCCCGCGGGCGCTATCCCCGGCTCGGCCAAAACCATGTTCGACATCGTGCGTATGGTAGATGAAGAACTGGGCTGCAACACCACCTGCGGCGCCTCCAACATCTCCTTTGGCCTGCCCAACCGCAAGGGCCTGAACGCCACCTTTGTTGCCATGGCCATGGCCGCAGGCATGCCCAGCGCCATCACCAACCCCCTGGAAGCAGAAATCATGCTATCTATCAAAGCAGCGGACGCACTACTGGGCCACGATGAAAATTGCAGCAACTGGATTACAGCCAATCGTGCCGCCACGCCCGCGGGCGAAACAGGTGGACGCCGCCGCCCTCGCCGCCGCCGCTCACGCCACTCAGCCTGAGACCCCTCACCATGCCCTCTCTTCCCACCACCACCGACATCCTCATCATCGGCGGAGGCATCATGGGAGCCAGTGCGGCTTACCATCTGGCCCGACGCAACGCCGGTAGCATCCTCCTGCTGGAAAGCGCCCCCTTCCTCGGTCAGGGAGCCACCGGCAAATGCGCGGGCGGCATCCGCCACCAATTCTCCACCCAAGTCAACATCCAGCTCTCTACCCTCAGCATCCAGATGATGGAACGCTTTCCCCAGGAAATGGAGCAAGAAATCGACCTCAACCTGGTAGGTTACCTCTTCTTGCTCAGCTCCCCCCAACAACTGCAAGACTTTCAGCACAATGTCGCCTTGCAACACAGCCTGGGCATCCAAACCGAACTTTTAGACCGCGACGAAATCGCGCGCCGCGCCCCCCTCATCAACCTGGATGCAGAACCAGCCATCATCGGGGGAACCAACTATCATCGCGATGGCCTGGCTGACCCCAACTCGATGGTGCAAGGCTATGCCAAACAAGCCCGCCGCCTGGGCGCAGACATCCGCACCAGCACCCCGGTAGCCCGCATCCTACGCCAAAACGACCGCATCATCGGCGTCGAAACCAGCGACGGCCAGCGCATCCTGGCAGGAACCACCCTGCTCACCGCGGGCCCGTGGTCTGGCAGCCTGGCAGCCACCGCCAACTTCCATCTGCCAGTCATTCCCCTGCGCCGCCAAATCGTCGTCACCCGTCCCCTGCAAATCCCCCGCACCATGCCCTTCATCATCGACTTCGCCCAAAGCCTCTACTTCCACTACGAAAGTGGCGGCATCCTCACAGGCATGTCTAACCAGCAAGAAACCCCCGGCGAAAAAGAAGAAGTCGACCATGACTGGACCCTAATTCACCTGGAAAAAGCCATCCAGCGCTTTCCGCTGCTAGAAAAAGCACAACTGCTCAGCCAATGGGCCGGACTCTACGAAGTCACCCCCGATCACCAAGCCATCATCGGCAAACTGCCCCTGGAAAACTTCTACACCTGCACCGGATTCAGTGGACACGGCTTTATGCACGGGCCCATTTGCGGACAGCTCATGGCCGAAGAAATCATCGACGGTCGGGCCCACACCGTCAACATCGACTCTCTGCGCTACCAACGCTTTCAGAACCAAACCCTGCATCCGGAGAAAAACATCGTTTGAGAGGCAAAAACTGGGGCTTACTTCTCATGGGGCTGCTACTTTTAGGAAAAGAAACAGCCGCGTGGGCCCAAGCCCCCTCACCTAACCCCCACCGACAATTCCTGCCCCTGGTCATGCCCGCGCCCGCATCATGCGCACCCGTGGACACGGCCCGCTTTGCCGCACTCAGCGTCAATCCTCCGGTCACAGACCGCCCGGCAGACATCCACGCAGACCTGAACCTGGCCCTGCGAGGCTACCAACGGGGCAGCGCGTCAGCCACCTACATCTGGCTGGGAGGAGATAGCGATGAACGGGCCCCGCAACTCTCCAGCATGTTCCAGCCCCCCCAGCGCCCGCCCATCCACGCAGTCTACCAAGTACGCCACTGGGATTGGACTCACAATCAACCGGGGCAGCCCATCAGCCACCCCCCCGTAACCCTCATCAGCCTGGAGCTGCCTGCCAACCAGCCTTTATACCTGCCCGACTCCGGCTACGACATCGGTCAGGGTTACGAAGCTCTGGTACTCTACGCCGAACCGCATCGCATCACCCTCAAATACACCCGCGAAGATAACGTCATCCAGGGCTACACCCTGCATCTGGAAAACATCTGCGTTGCCCCCAGCCTGCTGGAACTTTACAACACACTCAACGCCCGCGGCCGCGATCAACTACCTGCCTTGCGCGCGGGCCAAGCCTTTGCCCATACCCGGGCCACCCCACTGGCCCTAGCCATCCGCGACAACGGCAGCTTTATGGAAGCGCGCTCCCGCAAAGATTGGTGGCGCTAGGTAGACTCCGAAAAATGGCTTAAGTAGTTACGCATTTTGACGACTATAGACCATGGTTCGTTTCGCCCAGTTCTATCTTTTCGGTTACGACTAAGGCAGCCCGGCTAGAAACCACTAAGACACGAAGCCACAAAGGCACAAAGAAAGAAGGAATTTTGAAATGCTTGCTGTTCTTTGTGCCTTTGTGGTGATTGAAGTCGGGTACGTTAGTCGTTACGCTTTTCGTCTATGTTTGTCTTGGCATGGCAAGCAAAGTCAAACAACTTTTTAGCGTTTACTTAGAACGCTCACCGGCATGAGCAAAACATCACTTACGCCACTCAGGCGCCAAGATGCTCATAACAAG
>Ga0256914_1003128_pt1 | contig 13257 bp, 16 predicted proteins | sample HulkmetaG_FD_191571 | JGI IMG/M metagenome (GOLD analysis project Ga0256914, IMG submission 191571) | Hydrothermal chimney microbial communities from Main Endeavour vent field at the Juan de Fuca Ridge, Pacific Ocean - Hulk | ecosystem: Environmental > Aquatic > Marine > Hydrothermal vents ... | reverse complement strand
GTCGTTGACATGGGCGTGGTTGGCGAAGGGGTGGCCGGAAAGGAGACGGCCGTTTCCATAGCGGCCAAGGACTCAAGCGGCCCCTACGACTACGAGGTGACGACGAAGCTCATCGAGCTTGCCGAAGGGAGGGGCATACCGCACGTCGTTGATTTCTTCCCCTACTACGGCTCCGACGGTTCGGCCGCTTTGAGGGCCGGCTGGGACTTCAGGGTTGCCCTAATCGGGCCGGGCGTCCACGCCAGCCACGGCATGGAGAGGCCGCACGTCAAGGGCCTGCTCGCGACGAAGGAGCTGATGAGGGCTTACATTGAGGAAAAACTATAACGCCCTCACTCCAGTTTTGACCGGATCTCTAACAGAATCTCTTTCAGTTCTTTTATTTCCCGCTCCAGCCCATCGAGCCTGTTTATGACCTCCATGTAGAACTCTCCGCTTGTGATGGCCTTTTGCATCTTATCCCTCTCTTTTTTCATTTCTGCTAATTCATCTGCCAATTGTGTGATCCTGTCCGAGTGCTTTTCTATAGCTTCTTTTAGCTCGGGGAAGTTCTCAAGGAGCAATTTGCCGATTTCCCAAGTTCTCTTTTCTTTAAATATTTCTGCGACTTTAGCATGGTTGCTTGGTGTATCTGGAAGACCTTCGTGAAGCAATTCTCCAAGTTCCACAACTAGCTCAGTAATTTTTTCAGCTTCATCTTTACTAATATCAAGACCAGTTTCTCTCGCGGATTCTGTCACACTTTCTTTTACTATTTCTCTGTGTTCTTTGGTTGGCACTACGTACCTTATTTGTTTGAACAATCTCTCTGCTATTTCCTTCTGAGCAAAATTTACTGCACTTTCTAGAGGGATTTCTAGACGTTCGTATAATATAGCGGGGAGAATTCGGAGGAATAGTGTGCCTTTTAACGATTCAGTTAACGATTTAGCGTGAGTGTATTTGTTCGTCGTATTGTACGGGCCCCATGACGGTATATCACTTCTGTTTATTACTCTATTTGTTCTTGCAAGCATTTTTTCATCAGAACTTTTCACTATGTTCTTGACAAATATGCCAAAGTCAGATCCCCAGTTTTCGTAGAACAAATCAGCAATATTTATTGCAACATTATGAATCTTCACTTTCCTTTTCATATTCTTTAGCTCTTTTTCGAGCTCTCTGTAGTTCTTAGGATCAATTTCGTACATCATGTTCACCAAACCTATTACTGTCCAGTATTTCTTGCTAAATTAAAAGCAAAGCATGCATTGAACAAATTATCCTCTTGCCCCATTGCAAGCAACCATCTAACGTTACGTTCAAAAGGATAAAACCCTTTCGCCCTGAAGGAAAGCCATAAATAGCTGCCCCTCGAAGTCTCCACAGGTGCATGGCATGGGCATAAAGCTAACCCCTGAAAGGATCGAGATAACGAGGGAGCTCAGCGACCTCGACAGATTTGTGTTCGATTCAGTTGAGCTCATCGAAAAATACACCCGGTATGTGATAGTCAGCGGGTACGTGACGATCCTTCTCGGCCGCTCCCGCGGCACGGAGGACATTGACTTTGTGATTGAAAGACTGCCGCGTGAGAAATTTCTGAAACTGTGCAGGGAAGCCGAGAGAAGAGGTTTTGAATTCCTGAATCCAGAAGACTGCGAGGGCCTTTATGAGATGCTCGAGGAAAGAATGGGCATTAGAATGGCCCGCAGTGGCGAGATAATCCCCAACGCCGAGATTAAGTTCCCCAAAGACTGCTTCCACGCGGAGGCACTTGAACATAGAGTTCCCGTCGTGTTCAACGGCAAAACGCTCTACATCTCACCAATCGAACTCCAGATAGCATACAAGCTCTACCTTGGAAGTGACAAGGACATCGAAGATGCGTTCTTCCTCTACGAGCTGTTTAAAGAGAACCTGAACCGGAGGGCCCTTCATGAGTACGCAAAGAGGCTCGGCGTCGAAGTTTCCTTCTAAGCGCGACATGGAGGAAAGGCTGGCCTTCATAAGGCTCTATGTGAAAAAACTCAAAGAGAACCCAGACAAGGTCTTCAGGCAACAGGTTAAGCTGGTAAATTCTTTCCTCAAAGCGGCGAGGGACTTTCCCCTCACGAAGGAGGAGTATCTAAGACTGAAGGGTGAGCTCAGGAAGTAAGCCCCCCAAGACTGTGATTCCACTTTTTGAATTTTCCCTTTAATAGACAGGTGTCTGTCCGGTAAATTGAGAAATTGGGGAAAGTCTTTTTACCCTCACAGTCAAATCTATGACGGGTGAGGGAATGGAGAACGCTGAAGGAAAAATTGGGATGAACATCGAATGGCGGGTTAGGATGGATAAGCTCAGGGCCGATGCGAGGGCAAACGTGGACGAGGTTTTGAAGAGGGCCTTCGGCTACCTGAAAACCTCCAAGAGCTGGGAAGAGCTGGAGGCTGAGCTCTATGAGGAGCTTTCTGGTGGATAGCAACGTTTTCATCGAGGCACTCAAAGGGAACGGTGAGGCAGAGGGCATACTTGCACGCCTCCTGCGCTCGGACTGGAGGGTCTTCATAAACGACGTTGTCTTCAGCGAGGTCATGTACCACTTCATACGCATAAGAGCCGGCCCCTACTGGAGCGCCAAGAAGAATCCTGAAAAAGTCTCCAAGGCCGTCGAAGAGTTCGAGAGGGTCGTGCTCCCCCTGCTCGCGATTCCCGATTTCCTTGAAGTGAATTACGACATCTCTACAATAGCCCTCCGCGTATCAAAGACATACGGCCTGCTTCCGAACGATGCACTCATACTCGCCACCGCCGAGTACTACGGCGTTGATACCCTCGTATCCCTTGACCGGGACTTTAAGAGCGCCTGTAGGGGAGAGGGAATTAAACTGGTGGCATCTACTAAAGAACTGTAGACAGGAGCAGTCCTAGAACATCTTGGTCTTAAGGCGGTTTAAGGGAGTAAGCCCCTAAACGTTGCCAAGCAAAAAAAGTGTAAAGAAAAAGCTCATTCAATCTTAGCTCCACAAATCGGGCAGAACTTTGCACCTTCCGGAACTATGTGTCCGTTGGGACAGCGGTTTATCTTTGCCCCGCAGTTTGGACAGAATCTCGCTCCGGGAGGTAAGGGATTCCCACAGTTGGGGCATATTTCCTTCTGCTGGGTTTGAGCAGCTGGCTGCTGTTGCTGGGCGGGGGGGACGCCAGCCCCAGCATAAGGCTGTGCTGGTTGCTGGTATGCGGGAGGCTGCATTAGCTGGGGAATCAGCATCATTCCTGCCCCAACAGCTGCTCCCTGGCTTTTTCCAAGCTCAGCTGCCACCTGTTTAGTTGTATCCATCTGCATGACGTATTGAGCGTTTCCTGTCTGCATGATCCAGAAGAGTCTCTGCCTCCATTCGTCGGTTGTGTTGACGCCTTCAATTTTCACATCAACCAGCTCAAGGCCAAGCCTACGGAAATCTTCAAGGAGCTTAACCTTAACCTGAGTGCTAACCATATCGAGGTTCTGGAAGAGGTCGACGATAGAATAGGTGGAGAGGTGCTTCATCATATTTTCGTTGAAGTAAGCCCTTACGAACTTTGTAACATCACTTGCATCGTAAAGCCCTTGCCCTCCAACAACTTCGGTTATGAAGAGAACCGGGTCACCAACTTTGAACCAGTACACTCCGTAATATTTGATCGGTGCAAGCTCTCTTGTCTGCGTCTCTCCTCCATAGCGTCCCTGAAACTGCTTCATACTGACGAAAATCACCGTCGCCTTGAAGGGGCTGTTTGATCCGCCAACAAGCTTGTAGAGGAGTGGTAGGTTCTGGGTCGTCAGCGTGTGCCTTCCGGGACCGAGGACATCGTAGATCTTGCCATCGCGCATAAACACGGCAACCTCATATTCATGGACTATCAGCTGGCTTCCCCATTTGATAACTTCATTGGGGTAGCGCCAGATTATTTCGTCCTCTCCGGGATTAACCCATTCGATTACAGTTACCATTTCATTCACCTGCCGCGAAGCTCATTCTGCTTGATATAACACTCTCAAGTTCATTAAGTTTATCTTCGAGGTTCAGAACCGCCATTCCGAGCTGTTGAGGGTTGGCCACTGCCGTGTTTATTGCTCTGGCATCCTCAATTATTGCCTGTGCGTTTTCAATCATTTTGGCATCATATTCAATCAGTTTCTTCAGTTCATCTTCTTTGAATTTAATCCGGTCAAAATAACCTCTGTAGCCGGCCTCAGCATGCCTTATCCTTCCCTCCAGCATCATGGTTTTTTTCCTGAGGTTCTCAATTGCCATAAGTTGGGGACATCCCACCATTGCACATCTCTGAAGTGCTCTTTCAAGCTCTCTCTTTGCCTGTTCAAGGAGTTCGGCAACTTTGCCCCTTATAAGCCTGTCATCTTCCCTCAAAAGCTCTTTCTTCTTATAACCATGGAATCCAGGGATCACAAGTTCAATCTTTTCAAATATTGAGGTTTCCTTCCCCATATAGACACCTCCTCAGGGTTTGAAATGTATATGTTCATAAACCCTTCTTATCTGCCCTGTGGTCTGGATTCTGTGGGCACTCTTGAAAAGTATGGGGGCCGCTCCTACTAATCCCGGTATAAATCCTCCCAAAAAGCCCCAAAGTCCTCCTGTGGCCGCAAAGACGATGCCTGCAATTATACCAGCACCCAGTACTCCTCCTCCCAGCACTCCAGCCTTTTTTCTGGCTTCACTGGTCATTGGGTATTTTGCCTCTATTACTCTTCCATCAGCTCCATCGACAAAGCCGTAGAACTCTTCGCCTCCATATTCGTAATGAACTTCCCAGACCGGATAATGCACAAGCCCTTGGTAATGCACATCAAGAACAAGCCTATCCTCACTGAACCAGTCTCCGGAGTCTCTGGCCTCCTCCCTAATAGCCGCAACGACTTTGCTGACGGCTTCTTTTTCTGCTTCATCTTTACTGATTTCAGGTTCGTAGTATTTGCCTTTTTTCACGATGTTTTCATCAAAGAAGCGTTTTCCTCTAACAGGGAATGGATAGTCTCTAAGAAGTTCCTTAAACTTTCCAACTGCAGGTACTCCTATGAGCATGACTTCCTCAGCTGTGCTTCCTTGGAGATTTCCATGGATGTAGAAGAAATGTACAGGGACGTAGTGGAGAACCTTCTCCTTAACTCTGGCATCCACGATATCAGCTGGAGCACCGTACTCCCTTGAGATAAACTTCAACAGCAAACCTGCGGCATCCTTTCCTATTGGTGGGAAAAAGAAGTGATCACCAACTTTTTCTTTACTTTCAAGTTCGAATGTTGTTCCGCAGTACGGGCATGTCGCAACGGTTATTGTCTCGGGAACAACAAATTTAGCCGAGCATGTTGGACACTGCACTTCCATCTTTCTCACCTCTCTATTCTTGTTCCTGCAAGAACTTTACTCCCGGAGTAGTATGCTATTCCAGCTCCTGCTATGAGAGGTATTATGGCAGCTCCTGAGGAGATGGCTGCAGCTCCAATCCCTCCAATCAAAATCCCCACGATGATTCCACCCATATACATGGCTCTTCTCAAAGCTGTCATAGGTTCGGTAGCAGCGACATCTTTACCATCCCATCCTGAAAATGCAACCTTAAAGATTGAATTTCCATATTTGTAATATACTGTCCATATCGGGAGAAGAACGAGCTTCACATCCTCTGGTTCACTGGGTTCGCAGCGGAAATATTCTATTTCATCAGACTTAGCTTTGTATTCTTCCCTGACGACGTCAACAGCATCTTCTTTCATGAGCATTTTTGCTTGTTTCTCATCCATCTCCGTGTTCAGTATTTCGAGCTTTATTTTCTGCCACTCCTCTTCGTCGAGCTCTTTCAGAGGTTTTAGCTTTGGAGAATTCTTTTTGTAATGTTTGATTATGTCATTTATTCCAAAATCGGTGACCTGTCTTCTTGCCGAACCCATTAGATAAAGCGTTCTGTCTATGAACTCATGGTAATGCCTCTCAACTGTGTGGCATTCTTCCCTGGTGTTTCCTTCACTGTCAGTCACAGTGTGGCATTCGGTTTCTCTTTTCATGTATTTGACTTCGCCTGTTAGGTAGACCCGGCCTCTCCAGTAAGGGACATAGTGCCCTTCAATTTCCACAACTTGAATATCGTCTTTAAGTCTTCTGAGATCCATATCTCGTTCAACCCTCTTTAGGAATGCTTGGTGGATTTTGTCCTTCTTGAGGCTGGGAGCAATGTATATATGCTCTGTATCAATGTTACCACTTATGTGGTTTGGATAGCCGCAATATGGACATATCGCTATAATTGTCTCGGGAGATACCTCCAAAGGAGCATCACATCTTTCACATTTAAAGGCCTGCATGGGGCATCACTATCTTAGATAAATGATTTTCTAAGTATTTAAGGATGTCGCATTTAAATTTCGAAAGTATGTTGAAAACAAAAGTTTAAATTTCAAACTTTGGATGTTTAATGTTACAAAATCGAAACTAAAAGTTTAAAAAACTATTTATTATATTTCATGTAGAATCCCATTAGTTGTGGGATTTCTAACTAATGATTAAAACATCAGTGGATGTGGGTTGGAATGGTGGAAAATTTAAGTGGCAGATATGTTATGTGGTCTGTTAATCCATTCAACATGCTCTATCAAATTTGGCATGAGATTAATAGCGGGGCGAAATTCGGCGTTCCCCATATCGTTGGAACTGTGAAAGTCGATGGCAGTAGAATAGTGGAGATGGAAATCGAGGCAGTTCCCCATGCAAGGGAAATTAAACTTATTTTTGCAGAAGAAAATAGGATCTATTTTCTTATACCCATCAGGGTGGAAGAAGGCATTGAGGGGGCCTATCTGCGTCTCATAAAAGCTCTGGGGGTGGTTGGATGAAACGCAAGGAAGCCACGCTCACTGTTCTAACAGATACTGAGTCTATAAGAAAAATTCTAAATGACCCAGCATCTTTTGTCACAAACTGGCCGTATGTGGTCAAGGTCAACACTAAAAAAGGTGTTGTCGCTGAGATAATGCTTCCAAGGTTTTTATTCAAATTTAGAGACGTTTACACCTTTACGCTGTCTACAGACTACAACAGCTATATCTACGAAGGGGTTGGAGAAAAAAGTAGCATGATAGTCGTTATAACTTTAAAAGAGTCCTCAAAAAATGTCCAGATTCACGTAGAAATCTCCTATTCTGGGCGAGGAGAGTTTCTACTTGGAAAACCACTCCAGATACTTGCCAACGGAATAGCGAAAAGTATAGAGGAGCTTGTTAATGCACAGACCACACAAACGCTCTCAGGGCACACTGAGAATATAATATATAACGTTGATTTCTCGGACCCTATGAGTGTTGCAAAATTTCTTTCAAAAGCTAAAATGATGCACAGTGGACTTCATATAGTTCCTCAGGGAGGACTGTTTGATGTAATTGCAGAATTGAGGAAAAGTACAAGGGAAGACGTGCTCTATGTTTCTGGCATAGTACAAGATGGTTCAAAATCGTTCAAGATGCTTCTTCATGGAAGTCAGATAGTTGCCCTTGAATATCGGGAAGGTGGAGAATTAAAAACCGTAAAAGTTGAAAACGAGGAAAAAGCCAAGGAGGTAGTGGATATCGCCTCCAATATTGAAGGGGCATATATGATTAACGTTTGGGTTCCTGTGGGGGGGATTTAACATGATCCGGAATATGAACAGCTATCCACTTTATGATGATGGAAAACACAAAGTATTTTGGCTGGGTATAGAGGAGGCTGAGGATGAGAAAGGAATCCTCACAAATCAGTATCTAATTGTGGACCAAAATGAGGCTGCATTGATAGAACCGGGAGGGTTTTTTGTTTTTAACAGAGTCCTCAGGAACGTCTCTTCAATAGTTCGGCTTACTCAGATTAAATATCTCTTCTATTCCCATCAGGATCCCGATGTCATAGCAGGGTTAAATCTCTGGTTTGAGTATGCACCTCTTGCGAAAGTTGTAATATCAAACCTCTGGGTTCGTTTTCTTCCCCATTTGGCCGTCTTAAGTGCAGGTAGGACTGTTGGAATTCCAGACGAGGGCGCAGAATTTAAACTTGGAGATTCAATGATTAAAGCTATTCCGGCCCATTATCTACACAGCCCTGGAAATTTCGCTTTTTATGATGAAAAAAGTAAAATATTGTTCAGCACGGATATAGGCGCCGCGGCTTTTCCAGAGGGGGAATGGTATCTCTTTGTTGAGGATTTTGATAAACATATCAAACTAATGGAAGGATTCCATAAAAGGTATATGGGTTCAACAGAGGCACTGAGGTCATGGGTTAAATATGTTAAAGCTTTAAATCCCGAAATGATAGCCCCCCAACATGGAGCTATATTCCGCGATGAAAATGTTGATAAGTTTCTTAACTGGCTGAGCGGCTTGGAAGTGGGTATAGACGTTTTTAAAAAGGAGTTTTATGGGGATTGAACTCTCTCCCCTTGGATCTTTTTTATTAAATTCAAGAGTTCCCATAGGTTCTCTACATAGTAATCAGCACCGTCAATCTTTCCAAATCGCAGTATTTGAACTACCTCCACTCCAGCCCTGTGGCCTGCCATGATATCAAGTGCACTATCGCCCACCACAAGAGTTTCCTCTGGTTCAAGACGCAAATACCTCAAGGCCTTTTGAATTAAGTGAGGGTTGGGTTTCACTCCATCGAGATATCCATAATCCTTGCCAAACACTACATCAAAGTACTTCCTCAAATCAAAAAGCTTCAGTACGAATTCTGTGCACTCCTGAGAGGCGTTGCTTACAGCTGCGAGCTTCAAACCGAGATCTTTTATATCCTCCAAAACATGCACGTCTGGGAATGCCTTGATTTTGCTCTGTTTGGATAGTTCTTTACGGTACTTCAAGCTTAAATTATCCACCAGCTTCCAGAACTTAACATGGTCAATTCCGTATCCCTCCACATAGCTCCTCGGTAGTTCTCCCTTCGTCATCTTTCTATAGATAGAATAATCGAGCTCTATTCCCTGCTCTAATAATGCAGGTTCCACATAGAGTCTGTACCATTCTTCCTGATTGTAGCCTTCATAATACACGAGAGTTTCATCAACATCAAAGATTATTCCATGGATAATTTTGATCACCGCCTCAGGATGGGCTGTTCATCACAACTCAGCCGGTTAATCCCTCCTCATTGGCAAAGAAATTTAAAGAAAATCAAAAGGAAAATCAAAAGAGATCTTCCAGCTTGACATCTATCATATCCGGGATGAAGGGGAGAACGTGCCTGGTTGTTTTGGGCGAGTAGACTTCACCACGCTTAATAAGCTCCATAACGTCTTCTTTGCTTGGAGCTTTTCTGATGAAGACATAGTCAATTTCACCCTTGTCCATATCCTCCTTAGCATCCTCTTTGAGGCCGTAGTAGATAAGTTCTATCACCTTTTCTTGGTTCATCTTGTCAAGAACCTTGCTAACTTTCTTCTGTTCGTCAAGAGCTCCCGGGATAGAAAAGCTCTTCTCACCAACAAGAGCGAATGCTATCTCCCCCCGTTCAGCCTTTTCCTCTGCTTCGGGGTCTTCTATAACTTCAAGTCCTTCCTCCTTTAACCTCTCGATGACACTCTCAAGGTCACCCTTGAAAGCTGGATACCATGTGTAGACTTTAACATCATCGCTGAAGTAGTCCAAGAGAACCGAGGGGGCTTTCTTGGCTCCGAGCTTCTGGAGACCAGCCCACCTGTGGTGGCCATCAACTATGAGATACATGTCTTCTCCCGGTACCTTTGCGAGGAGCATTGGCTTCCAAAAAACACCAGAACCTGTTACGCTCTCAATAAAATCTTCAAGCTCCTTTTGAACGAGTTGCTCATGCGGTTTCATTTTGTCAAGCTCAATAAAAACATAATCAACCTTCTTTACCGGAATGTTGTATTTTGGAACCTTTTCAACTCCCATAATTATGCCTCCTAAATACTATACATACCTTTAAAATGGTGAGGAAGATAAAAATCTTTCCACGAGGTCAGGGTAGGCCTACCCTGATAACCTTTAAATTCCCTTTGAATGAATGTTCCCTGATGAGAAGGGGATTTGCAGAGCTCCCTTTACATGGCGGGCATGTACCCAGATGGCTGGCCCAGAGGATGAGAAAGCTCACGGCATTAGTTCTGAAACTTGCTGTTGATGAATACGGTACTAAAGGCCTCCTTGAACGCCTTTCAGATCCTGTATGGTTTCAAGCCCTCAACAACGTTATTGGTATGGACTGGGACTCCTCTGGTTCGACCACAGTAACTGCTGGTATGATAAAGGATGTCCTCTGGAAGGAAGAGCTTGGTATTAAGGCTGCTGGAGGCAAGGGGAAGAAAAGCAGGGCGACACCAGAGGAGTTAAAGACAATAGCAGAGCTCTACGAGCTTAATTTTGAATCCTATGTAAAAACCTCAAGGTTAGTAGCTAAGGTCGATACAGTTGCTCTTCAAACTGGCTATCAGCTCTATCACCATATGTTTTTCCTCGATGAGGAAGGTAACTGGGCAGTTGTCCAGCAGGGCATGAACGAGAGGGAGAGGCTTGCGAGGCGCTTTCACTGGTTTGATTCAGAGACATTTACCCTCGATCCCCACAAGGCCATCTCCGGTCTCAAGAGGGAGTTTGTCCTGAACACTGTCTCGAAAGAATCGAGGGGGTATCAGAAAACTCTCATTGACATTGTTCAGGAGAAACCAACAAAAATAGAGCGCGAGCTTGAGAGCCTAAAGGCTCTTGCCAGAGGCTATCGTCCGCTCGTTTATTACAAGCCGAGGGATGTTGATGAGGTTTCTCTCATTAAGAGATATGAAAGCTTTGGAAGGCTTGAACTGAACAAGAGAGCTCTTAATCTGGCCAGAGAACTTTCGGTATCAAATTATGAAGATCTCCTACTTCTGAAAGGTTTAGGGCCAAGTACTCTGAGAGCATTATCTCTGGTTTTGGAACTTATTTATGATGTCCATCCTTCTTGGAAAGACCCAGTAACGCATCCACCGGATCCTTTCAAATACGCCTATGCTGTAGGTGGAAAAGACAGAGTGCCTTTTCCAATAGAAAAAGGAGCATACGACGAGCTGATAAACTTCCTTGAGAAGCTTGTGGAGAAGAATCCTGAGGAAAAAGCTCTGGTGAAAAACGTGACGAAAATAACAAAGAACTGGACGTTTCCAGAGGAAGAGAAGAGGGCGACTTAAAGCGTAACCCTTTTAACTATCGGGGTGATAGTATACTATCAGGGGGGTAGTTTGTACTTCGATGAGAGACCTAAGAGCAGAAGGGAGGATCTGTACGATAGGAAAAAAGAACTTGAAGAGATTTTAGCTTCAATTAAATCGCATAAGCCACTAATACTCCTTAAAGGAATCCGCAGGCTTGGGAAAACCTCTCTCCTGCGGGTCGCCCTCAACGAGGCCAGCATTCCTTACGTGATAGTCGATCTCCGGGGAGTAAACCCAAACTCAAGACGTGATCTGTACCTCCGCTTTCAGAGTGCTCTCAACGAATATTTCTCAAAAAATACTCCTCTCTTCACGAAGCTGAAGGACAAGGTAAAGCTCATAGATGGCATTAGAGTTTCTGGAATTGGCATCTCGCTCTCGTGGAAGAATCCGGAGACGTTATACTCGCTAATCTCCACCCTCGAAAGTGAAGGTTTTGTGATAGCCTTCGATGAAGTCCAAGAAATCCGCGGGCCGGCTGGAAAAGAGCTTGCCTCACTAATAGCCCATTTCTACGACTACGGGAAGATCACGTTCATTCTCACAGGGAGCGAGGTTGGGCTTCTCTACGACTTTCTCGGTATTGAAGACTCAGACGCACCCCTTTATGGGAGGGTTTTCCACGAGATAGAGCTTTCCAGATTTTCGATGGGGCAAAGCCTCGATTTTCTCAGGAAAGGGTTTGAACAGGCCGGGATGGATGTCCCCGAAGAAATCTTGGAGCTGGCGGTAGATAAGCTCGATGGAATAGTGGGCTGGCTCGTGAAGTTTGGGGTGGTTACCATTAGAGAAGGTGCTAAAAGAGAAACGGTAGAGAAAGTTCTTAAAGAGGCTTCAAAGTTAGCTCTGACAGAGCTTGAGAGGTTCCTTGAGAGGAGACTGCTTGCAAAAAAGCGCTATCTGACGGTTCTTCATGCCATAGCTTCCGGTAAGAACACTTGGAGTGAGCTGAAGAGAGAGCTTGAAAGGAAAGAAAGGCGTGAAATTGAAGACGCTACCTTAGCCAGGCTTCTCAAATCCCTGCTGAAGGCGTCATTCATCGAGAAGGTCGTTGATGGGAGGAACGTAACCTACCGGATAGCCGACCCGGTACTGGAGTTTGGGCTGAGAAAGTGAGGACACAGTTTAGCAGGGTAAGCGGCGGTGATTCTGTTAAGTTAGTTTAAAATCACAATAACCTTTGATGAAACTTTGTAAAGGCAAAGTGTTTGGAGTGAGACATTAACTTCCCGGACTTTTAGAAAAAACAGGATTGTAGGGCGTAAGGGAGATAATGGAGAGGGATTCCCTTGTCTTTCGTTATGGTGGGCCCGCGGGGATTCGAACCCCGGACCTTCGCCGTGTGAGGGTTCCCTAAATGATTGTTGGAGCTACTATAAAGAGCAATTTTCAGAATGGCTCTCTTCAAGAGTGGCTGAGCGCACAAGGAAAGACTATATCAATGCATTAATTAGGTTTTTCGGCAGGTATAGGGTAGAGGACATTAAGCATTTGAAAGATGCACTCCAAAAGGAGAACTACAACGAGAAAATAGTTAAAGGTTTGAGGAACTTCGTGAACTTCCTGGTCGAAGAAGAGGTAATCAATGAAGGAGTTGCAATACTCTTTAAGAGGTCCTTGAAGTTCAAGAGAGGAACACCAAGACAAATTTTCATCACTGATGAAGAGATAAGAGAAGCATATTCTGAGCTAACAGAGCACTATGGAAAAGAAGCGGAGGTTCTTTTTAAGTTGCTCGTTTTTACAGGCTTAAGACTCAAGCACATCGTTGAAATGCTCAACGACTACGATCCTCAAAATCTCATTGTCGTGAATGAAAAAGTTGCCCGTTACCCAATGACTGCATACAGTAGAGGAACAAAAAAGGCTTTTTGGGCTTATATGCCCTTGGAGTTTGCTCAAAGCCTTAGGAGAATGAATATAACTTACTTCCAAGCTCAACCAAGGACAACTCACGAAAGAGTTTCCGCTTCAACAATCAGGAAGTGGTTCTCAAACTTCATGGCTCAAAACAAAGTTCCGATGGAGGTCATTGACTTCATTCAAGGCCGTGCTCC
>Ga0256914_1003127_pt1 | contig 13260 bp, 7 predicted proteins | sample HulkmetaG_FD_191571 | JGI IMG/M metagenome (GOLD analysis project Ga0256914, IMG submission 191571) | Hydrothermal chimney microbial communities from Main Endeavour vent field at the Juan de Fuca Ridge, Pacific Ocean - Hulk | ecosystem: Environmental > Aquatic > Marine > Hydrothermal vents ... | reverse complement strand
GGATCAGTGGCTGGGAAAGTTGAATAGTTGATTCGTTGAATCGTTGAATGGTGTATTTGTGCTCAGGGCTTCCCTTGGGTATTATTCAGGGTAGCGCGGTAATTTGTTGCAATGTTTACCCCCCCGTAGCCCCCTCAAAGGGGGGCTTTTGGGTGTGTGGCAGAAGTGGCCCTGCGGAGAGAAGCCGGTTGCCGAGTGGTCCCGATTCATCGGGACGTATCGAGGTACCGGTGGCCTCCCCCCCCTCTCTTTTTTCCTTTTTCCTTTTTCCTTTTTCATTTCAATCTGTGCAGATCTTTGGCCGGGGAAAGTTGAATTGTTGAATAGTTGATCGGTTGAATTGTTGAATGGTGTTTTCGGTGCTTCTTCGGTGTGGTTCGGTGGCTGTATTAAGTTAAGGGTGTAAGGGTTATCAGTGCCGATCTGTGTGGATCAGTGGCTGGGAAAGTTGAATAGTTGATTCGTTGAATCGTTGAATGGTGTATTTGTGCTCAGGGCTTCCCTTGGGTATTATTCAGGGTAGCGCGGTAATTTGTTGCAATGTTTACCCCCCCCGTAGCCCCCCTCAAAGGGGGGCTTTTGGGTGTGTGGCAGTAGTGGCCCTGCGGAGAGAAGCCGGTTGCCGAGTGGTCCCGATTCATCGGGATGTATCGAGGTACCGGCGGCCTTTTCCCCCCTCTCCTTTTTCTTTTTTCATTTTTCATTTTTCCTTTCCACCGTGCCATCCGTCAGGCTTTTATCCTTCTCTTTCCTTTCTTCACATTTATTTAAATACGTTTTGCCTTGGTGACGGTGGATATTGGATGATGGCTTTCCGGTAGCGCGTCAAACACTCGGAAGCAGTCGTTTTTTAACCGAGCAAATCATTGGCATCAAAATTGAAACAGGCTTTCGGCTCGCCAAGAAATGATGCACTATCCGTTTTTTTTATCTTCGGAAATAATATATCCCGCGCCACGGACACTTTTGATCCATTTGGGATTGGCCGGATCTTCATCCAAATATTTACGTAAACGTGCAATAAAATTATCAACCGTCCGTGTTTCCACATCGGGATCTACGTCCCATACTTTTTGCAAGAGTTCCTTGCGCGAAATTACTTTGCCCCGATGTTCCAACAAATATTTAAGGGCCTTTGCCTCAAGCGGTGTTAACGGAATGATATCATCGGATTTAATGATTTTCAATCCCTCGAAATCGATTTGAATTTTGCCGATTCGGTAGGTTTCGTGTCTTTTTTCTTTGTACCAAGTCTTTCGTTCGAGAATGCGTTTTACCCGAAGTAGCAATTCATCAAGCGAAAATGGTTTGGTAAGATAATCATCTGCTCCGAGTTGCAATCCTTTTAGGCGATCGTTTATTTGCTGCCGCGCCGTTAAAAATAAAATAGGCAGTTGACGGGAGCGTTTACGTATGAATTCTGCAATTTCAAAACCGTCGTGATAGGGAAGCATAATATCCAAAATAACCAAATCATAAAAATGGGCGGCCAAAAGATCCATCGCTTTTTGACCGTCTTCGGCAAGGGTCACTTTGTATCCTTCCGCCTCAAGGTTAAATTGCAATCCTTTGGCCAAAGATTGCTCGTCTTCTACCAGTAAAATGTGGTCCATCAGCGTTTTTCCGTTGTTGGTTTATGCGAGTTTAAATTTTGTTTCAAAGGAAAACATAGCCTAAAGGTCGTCCCCTTTTTTAAACCTTCGCTTTTTACCGTAATTTGCCCGAAATGCGCTTTAACAATTTCTTTAACCAAATACAACCCCAATCCGGTTCCGCGAATATCAGGCATATAAGAAGCTGAAACCCGATAAAATTTTTGGAAGATATGTTTTTGCACTTCTTTTTCTATGCCAATACCACGATCGATAAATTCAATACAAAATTGTTGCTTTTGTTGTAAAAGACGAACGGTAATCGGTTCGCGCTTGGGCGAATATTTTATGGCGTTGTCAATCAAATTAGAAAATGCCATTTGCATTGCCGTCTGATCTACCAGCCAGTAGCCCTTTACTTTTCCTTTAATAATAAGCTGGTTGTTATTCAATTTAAAACGATCCATGCAATTGCTGATTAAATCAAATACGGTTCGTTGTACCGGTTGAAGCTGGAGTTCGAAAATTTTCTTTTTTTGTTCGATTTGCGAAATATCAAGAATGCTGTCGATAACCTGCTTTAAACGTTGTGTATCGCTGAGCATTTGGGCGATGAATTCCTTTTGTTTATCACGCGGAATTTCGCGCCGTTGAAGTGTTTCCAAATATAATTGAATGGAAGCTAAGGGTGATTTTAGTTCGTGTGTAAAATTGGCGATAAACGTTTCGTACAGTCGGTTGATGTTAATTTGGCGCGTAAGATAAATAAAAATAAAATAAAATCCCGCTAAAATGAAAACCAGCAAAAAGAGTCCCACAATCAAAGCCGATAGCTGCGATACGGGCGAAGCGGTTACTTTGGGCACTAGTCGCTTACCAACCTGATTGATGATAATGTAATTGGAAACATACCAATAAATCCAAAGACCTAACAACGAAATCCAGGCAACCTGCATAAAAATAAAAATGAGCAATGGATGGATGAAGTTGATGCGTCGTTTCATCATTCGTTGATTCTTAATTATTCTCTCCTTCTAAGCCGCAAAAGAAAACGGCTCGAACTGTATTCCGAATTGCAAAAACAAATTCTGTGATTTTTAATTTTGTAAAATACTCACCATTAATTTTAGGAATAAATCAATCAAAAACAAAAAAGAAATAACCGTTGCGGAATACAATAAGTTGTTTTACAAAACTTTTACAAAAGGTTACGCAAATGTCTCGTATACTTATATCGATTTTTTTAATGCATTGTCCGCTTTCGGATTTTGCCGGTATCAATGACCAAGGGAAAGGTGTTATCGTATGCAATCATTAAATATGCCCGCATTAACCATAGGCCACTTCAATTTACCAACGCCCATCATTCAAGGGGGAATGGGGGTCGGAATCTCTCTTTCGGGCTTAGCTTCGGCTGTTGCCAATCAAGGGGGGATCGGCGTGATTTCATCCGTGGCACTTGGCGTGTTGTTCCATAAGGATAACATGCATTTTCGCGAAGCCAATATTTATTTTTTGCGACAGGAAATTCGCAAAGCCAGGCAAATGACCAATGGGGTGTTGGGACTCAATATCATGGTAGCCATGTCCGATTTTGATGCCTTGTTGCAAACGGCCATCGAAGAAGAAATCGATATTGTATTTATGGGTGCAGGTTTGCCGTTACACTTTCCCAAAGGGTACACACCCGAAATGATTCAAAACATTAAGACACTTTTTGTACCTATTGTGTCATCCGCACGGGCAGCAAAATTAATTTTTAATTACTGGGGCAAAAATTTCGGGCGCATTCCGGATGCCGTTGTGGTGGAAGGCCCGAAGGCGGGCGGTCATTTGGGTTTTAAAAAAGAACAAATCGACAATCCCGATTTTCAGTTGGAAGTTTTGATTCCTCAGGTAGTGGCAACCGTTAAAACATACGAAGAACGATACGATCGCGAAATTCCCGTTATCGCGGCTGGCGGTATTTGGGACGGAGCAGATGTGGCCAAATTTTTGGATTTGGGAGCCAAGGGAATTCAAATGGCTACCCGTTTTGTTGCGACGGACGAATGCGATGCCTCTGATGCGTTTAAGCAAGCTTACATTAACAGTAAAAAAGAAGATATTATTATTATCGAAAGTCCGGTGGGGCTGCCCGGTAGAGCAATCCGCAATCGGTTTTTGGACGATGTGAAAGCCGGACAGAAAAAACCGTTCAAATGTTCGTGGAAATGTTTGAAGACTTGTGATTACCGAACCACACCTTATTGCATAGCCGATGCTCTAACCAATGCCCAAAAAGGACTTTTGCTCAAAGGATTTAATTTTGCCGGTTCCAATGCGTATAAAGTAGATCGGATTATTCCCGTAAAGCAATTGTTTACCGATTTGCAAAACGAATATCGTGCGGTGCGCGAGGCAAATATGATGGCGGTTAGTGCCTGAGCAGCGCCATACCGTTTCCCGTTTTCTTAAAAAGGACGCATTATTTAACAAAGCATCCTGCTTACCGGATTTACGGTGTGCATTGGTAAGGGATGCCTGTAAATTATGCGTCTTTTTTTTTGAGGGCTTTTCGGTTATTTTAACGCTCAAATATTTTTCCGTTTTACATAATTTCTTTAATTATCAATTTGTTAGATAGGCTTATTCGTTTTTTTGTTGATATTTTTAACGAAAAAAACATTTGACAACGGGGAAAAAATGATTAAATTACACACGTGTGCGAAAAGGTGTGAGGAAACGACATTTGAAAACGAGCCCGACAATCAAAGACATTGCGGCCAAACTTAATTTGCATTATACCACGGTTTCAAGAGCCTTACGAGATCATCCCGATGTTAAGGAAGAAACACGTCGTTTGGTAAAACAAATGGCTAAACAGTTGAACTATCAGCCTAACAATTTGGCTCGCAGTTTAAAAAGGCAAAAGTCCAATAGCATCGGCGTAATTGTTCCCGAAATTCGTCATCATTTTTTTTCGGCGGTCATTAGCGGAATCGAAGAAATAGCCTATCAGGCCGGATATGTAATTTTGGTTGCACAATCCAACGAGCAGGTAGAGCGGGAAATCATGAATACCAATGCTTTTATTTCCAATCATGTAGCGGGTTTGTTGGTGTCCATATCGCAAACTACGGTGTCGGCACACCATTTTCAGCGTTTTTTGGCACAGGGAGGTAAATTGGTTTTTTTCGATCGGGTTTGTCAGGATGTAGAAGCCGGGCAGGTGGTAGTTGATGATTACGGAGGCGCCTTTGCCGCAACTGAATTTTTGATTCGCAAAGGTTACAAGCGCATTGCTCATTTGGGGGGGAGTCGAAATTTGACGCTTTCGCAAATGCGCTATCAAGGGTATGCCGACGCTCTTCGGAAACACAGCTATGATTTGCGGGACGAATATGTGGTTTGGGGAGGCTTGCATGAGCAAAATGGTGCGCAGGGGATGAAGCGCTTTTTGGGATTAAGCGAATTACCCGATGCTATTTTTGCCGTTAATGATCCGGTAGCCCTCGGTGCGTATGAAGTTATTGCAAAAAACGGGCTTCAAATTCCGCAAGATATTGCGGTTGTGGGGTTTTCGGACAATCCGATTTCGGCCTTTGTTAATCCGCCGTTGACCACCGTTTATCAACCGGCGTACGAAATGGGCAAACGGGCCGCAGAGTTGTTACTCGAGCAAATACGCTCCAAAAACCAAACCGAAGGCCCAAAAACGAGGGAGGTTTTTCCCACGCGCTTAATTGTACGTGGGTCGGCATAAAAAATTTTTGCCGAAAAATGCAAACGTGTGCAAACTTAACGAAACAAACCAAAGAAAGGAGGAAAAAATAAAAAAAGAGGTTTTTTGTCGGCCATTTATGTTTAACCCAAATTCGAGGAGGGGATTGCAATGAAGCGTTTTTTACCGCTTTTCGTATCATTAGCAGTGCTTGTTTTTTTTACTACCGTACAGGCACAGGAAGATTTTATGCATCCGTACACTCCGGATGAGCATACCGTTTTGCTTTTGCACTTTGACGGAGATTTGAACGATGCCTCCGGACAAACGGCAGGAGGTACCGGTTACGGAGATTACAGCTTTGTACCCGGTTTGGATAACATGGGGCAATGTCTTTATCTGAATAACAGTTCCGTTTCCGATTCGTCCCGCGTGTTGGTTCCGGATACGGCTGCTTTGGATATTAAAGGCTCTTTTACAGTGGAAGCTTGGGTCTACTTTTTAACCTTTGGCGAAGGTTGGAGCGATTGGCGCGGAGCTCCGCGTATTTTGGCCAAACCTTATGCCGTCAACTCTTCTTATCCCAATAGTTGGTGGTTCCCGAATTACTGGCTAATGGGCGATAGCTACAACGATACCTACATTTTTGGCGGCGGTTTTATGGGCATTAATCCTACGGATTCGAGCTGGGTATTTAACGGCGATTTACGTATCGATTACAATTTTGTCGAAACCATGAAATGGTACCATGTGGCCTTTATTTACAATCAGGATGTGTATCCGCGTACCGAGCAATTACTCGTGCACGATAAGGACGGTAATTTGCTGGTTATGCTTAATCGCACCGTGGAAGATACCTCCTATGTGTTGGCCACCAGCGATTGGCCGTTGATCATAGGTGAAGGCGGTGGCGGTGGAAATTCTTGGTTAGACGGATTTGTGGACGAAGTACGCATTAGCAATGTGGCACGCCAATTTTCCATTCCTCCCATTATTACGGGGACAACGGTTCCCGAAAACACAACCGATAGCGAAGGTCCCTACGAAATCAAAACCAAAGTTACTGATGCCGACGGCGTTCAATCGGTTACTTTAAAGTACGATGTTGGCAATGGTTGGGTAGATGTACCTATGCAGCCCACGCAAAACGACACTTTTGTCGCTTCCATTCCGGGCCAGCAACCAGGAACCACAATTAAGTTTTACATCGAAGCGGTGGATAACAATAACGATGTTTCCGTAGATCCGAACCGGGCTCCGGACGAATATTACAGTTTTGCCATTATTGTCGAAAAGGCCTTGGTCTTTTATTTAGACTTCGAAGAGGGTAGCGGGCAACCGATCGATAAATCACAATTCGGTACCACTTGTACGATTAGCGGCGATGTTACTTACACCACCGATGCGGCCAAAGGAAACTATGCCGCCAAATTCAATGCCGACGGAAATGGTTATATTACGGCAAAGGCCACTCCGTTTATGAATTGTTACGAATTTACGGTGGAAATGTGGGTGAAACCCAATAAACTGGAACAAAATTTACGCTTGCTTATCAAAGACGGTTCACCTACTTGGTATATGCCCAATTACGAAATCAAAGGAACAGCCTCCGGAAATATCGAAGCCGGTAGTTATTGCGATCCGGTCGGTTGGAATAATTTTACCAGCGATTCGGCATTGACTATGGGCGAATGGCAACACATTGCCTATGTATTTAAAGATACCGTAGCTACCTTATATCTATTGGATTCCAATGATAAAATTATTGATAAAGTTGAGCATGTTACGTTGGGTACGCCCGTTTTTACCGATGGCGATTTGCACATCGGCCATGCGCCTGGCGATGCTTCCGGCCCGTTTTATGACGGTTTGATGGATGAAATTAAAATTTACAACTATGCCAAACAATTTGAATATCGTTGGCAACCATTTACTCCGGATGAGCATACGGTGTTGTTAGCCCATTTTGACGGCGATTTAAGCGATGCATCCGGACATCAACCCGACGGAACGCCTTCTTCCGATAAAGTAGGCTTTGTGCAAAGCTTGCCGGGCATGGGACAAGCGTTGTATTTGGATAATAGTGCGGATGGCAATAGTGCGTACGTGACCTTTGCCGATACCAGTTTGCTGGATTTGGGAAAAAAGTTCAGTGTGGAAGCCTGCTTTAAAATATTAGGTAAAAGCGATAGCTGGAACAGCAATCCGCGTATTTGGGCCAAATGTGGTGATCCTTGGTGGACAACGAATTACTACGGATTTGTCCGGGCAGACGATGCTTTTCTGGCCGGATATTACACAGGATCTGCCTATTACGATAATGCCAGCGATGCGGGTATGGTAAAACCCGATACCTGGTACCACATGTATTTTTATTACGACGAAGACAGCGATTATACCTATCTGGTCGTTCACGATACATTGGATCAGGTTGTGTTCGAAAACACCATGCCTATCGGAGATTTGAAAGACGAATACAAAACCAATTTCCCGTTATTCGTCGGGTTTGGCGGTGGCGGTAGCGACAGCTATTTGAACGGATACATTGATGAATTACGTATCGAAAATTACGAATTTGTAACCGGAATCAAGGATGCAGGCAAAATCGGTCCCATACCGGTTCGATACGCGCTTTCGCAAAATTATCCGAATCCCTTTAATCCCACAACCCGCATTTCATATCAATTGCCGCGGGCTGGTGATGTGCATCTGGTTGTGTATAATGTTCTGGGCGAAAAAGTACGAACCCTGGTACACAGTCGGCAATCGGCGGGTATTCATGTGGTGCAATGGGACGGAAGAGACGATTCAGGTAATTTGTTGGCTTCCGGAATCTATTTTTACCGTATAAAAGCGGGAAAATATTCGGCTATTAAAAAGATGATTTTGATGAAGTAGAGTAGAAATAAGGAGCATGTAACCCGTTTATTTTGAAATTGTGTTTCCGGTTTTCTCGGCAACAAAAAAGTACCTCCTAATGGTTTAAAGGCGTTCATCGGCCTTTAAACGAAACGCAGGAAAAAGCTTACTTCAGGGAGGAGGTAGCTCTGGGTTTTTCGCATGGAAATAAACATGTCGGTGAAAGCCGGAAACCAATTTCTTTATTTACGGAAAGCTTTTAAACAAACGAGGTAATAAAACCGATGAATATCAAACGGCTGTTTCTACTGCTCTTAGGGGGAATTCTAACCATTGTTTTATGGCAATGTACAAACGATTTGGGTACCAGCCCGGCTCCGGCGATTTTACGCGTTTATCTTGTTACCAATCCCGCTGATACGACCATACGCATCGGATTTGATACGCTTACGGTTACCCATAGCGATCAATTTGCACTTACGATCGGACAAATGAAGGTATATTCCAACGATAGTATTTATGCCCGGCTGTTCTCGGATTTTTCGGGTTACAGGGACGAAGAAAAGGAATACAATCTTTTGCAACGCGATGCCGATTCGTTTGTGCCGCAAAAAATAGCGGAAACATACATTCCTCCCAAAAGCTACCAGGCGATCGAATTTGTTGTGTATCCGCCTAAACAAGTTACCATTCACGGATTAACCTTTCCGATCGAAATTCCGGACGGATACCAACCCTTAATTCGTATGGACTGCCCTTTTGTGGCCCAGTCGCACGACGAATACGCTATTTACATACGTTTTGATGCGTTTAAATCCATTAAACGTTGGCGCGACACCTATATGTTTACGCCGTATTTTGAGATTATCAATAAGTAGGAATGGTCGGACAATGAAAAAAATACATGAATTCGTCAAAATTTTGCTTGTGTTTGCCCTATTGTATTTGGCCGCTCACTGTACCTATTCTACCAAACCGAAAGAACCGAATCAATTACCCAATACCACTTTGGCCAATATTCCCGTAGCCGGAGATACGATTAAGGCATACGTAACCCTATATTGGGACGGCGAAGATGCCGACGGATACGTAACCGCATATAAATACCGCTATATTACACATCATTTGAACAGAGGCGATTCCGTGGTTACCGATTGGGTTACAACCACAAGCACCAGCAAAACAATTGCTTTCGAATCTTCCGACGAGTTGAATTTCCAGCATTTCGAAGTTAAAGCCGTAGATAACGACGGCGGAGAAGACCCCACTCCTGCCGTGAAGGAATTTTACACCGTAAAAGCATACAGTCCGGAAACGACCATTGAAACCCCGACAGAAGGTCAGGAGATGTTCGTTTTGCCGCAAACCAGCGATTGGTGGGAAGGCATTAAAGTGGTTTTTGCTTCTTCAGACAGAGACGGCGAGGTGGTGGAATACGGCTACCGGGTGGACGGCATAGGTGAGTGGAAATGGACGGAAGACACCACCGTTACCTTAACACCCGACTTATTTGCTTCTCCTTTGACCGGAGAGCATACCATTGAAGCCGTGGCTAAAGATAATACCGGCATCATCGATCCCACACCGGCAACGGTGCATATTCGACTGGTAGAACCCACTTTTGATCGCGATATTTTAATGATCGACGAAACCAAAGAAGGCGACCAAACGCCGGGTTTTACTACCGACGCAAAGGTAGATAGTTTTTACAATGAATTGTTCCATCCCGATACATCGGTTGATTACTTTACCAGCGGTTTGCCCCCCAAACAAATTTTGGGAAGGTACAAATTGCTAATCTGGCATTCGGATTACAATTTTGATCGCCATAATATCGGCAATGAAAAAGATTACATTATTGAATATCTGCAAGCCGGAGGCAAGCTGGTGCTTTCGGGTTGGCGCATTATTAAATCGTTCGATTTGGGCGCCAGTTTTCCTCAGGTATACGATTCAGAATCGTTTTTAAGCGAATATTTGCATGTTGTCGGTGCCAACGAAAGTCCTTCGGTAGATGGCGCGTTTGCTTGGGCCCGAGGGCGAAACGGTTATCCGGACATTCATTTAAACCCGAATATAGCAAAATTAAGAGATTTCCCTTATTTCGGCGGCTTGACAAATGTGAACATTATTACTCCGGGAGCTTTTACGCGGGTTATTTACCGTTTTCAATGCAAAGAAAATACCAATCCTTCCGTGCGAAGCGTTTTTCAGGATCGGCCTTGTGCTATCCGGTATTTGGGATCATCGTTTGATATTATTCTGTTCGGTTTTCCGTTGCTGTACATTCAACCGGACGAGGCAAAGTTAATGGCCAATAAAATTTTGCAAGATATGTTGGGCAATTAGGATGAGGGGCGTAGCTTTGAAAAAAGTCAACTTCTTTTTATGCATTTTGCTATTGGGATGGATTTGGACCCTGCCCGTTTGGGCCGGAACAACGGGAAAAATTGCCGGCATTGTTATTGACAAGGAATCGGGTGAACCCCTTGCCGGCGTAAATGTGTTTATTCCTGGAACCGCTTTGGGCGCTTCGACCAATTTAAATGGTGAATTTTATATCATTCAAATTCCGCCGGGCGTTTACACGGTAAAGGCTTCTATGATCGGTTATGCAACGGAGGTAAAAAAGAATGTGGAAGTGCGCGTTGACTTGACCACCAAGTTAGTATTTAAACTCACCAAAACCATTTTACAGGGCGAAGAAATTGTTACCGTGGCTAAACGCCCGTTAATTCAACGTGATTTAACCTCCAGTAAACGTTCTACCAGTAAGGAAGAAATCGAAAATATTCCATCCGCCGAAAATGCAATGGATGTGCTCTCCATTATTCCGGGGGCGGTAGTTACCACTGTTAATCCGGTGCTCAATGTCGGTGGCGGGCATACGTTAAAAGCGCAAGATGAAAATATCAAAAACATCCACATCCGCGGTGGCGGCGGCGGTGAAGTTCTTTTTCAGGTGGATGGTATGCCTGTTAATCATCCCATTTTCGGCGGGCATAGCGTGTTGAATATCGATATTAAATCCGTAGAAGAAATTGATGTGCTTACCGGCGGCTTTAGCGCAGAATACGGCGAAGCGCAGTCTGGTGTGATTAATGTGATTACCCGTGAAGGCGGTGACACATATAAGGCCGATTTTACCCTGAAGCACGATAATCTTATTCCGCAACGTTTTGCTCAGGGATACGAATACGGATCGTTTTACATGGAAGGTCCCGAGGCCATTAGCGATAAAATTCTGCCTAAAATGGGCATAAAATGTTTTTCCAAAACATATATGTTCCTTTCCGGAAGTTTCAAACGTACGAATACTCAATTTAACAACCATCGCACGCGGCAGGTACGTAATTTATTGGGTTTTTTGAATTTAAAGGATAAACAGTACAACGAATACACATTCAACGTAAAACTTTCGCACCGCTTTTCGTCAACCAAACGACTCATCCTAAATTATCAGTACAACGATTCGTGGTGGTCGAATTTCGATTGGGGCGGCAGATACATTCCCGATTCTCTCGGCGATGCGCGCGAAATCAATCATTATGTGGTGGCCTCGTTTAAAAATACCTTAAGCCGAAGTACCTTTTTCAATTTTCACGTAAGTTATTTGCAGGTCAGATATCATGCTTCTTTAAACGGTAAAACGCCCGATTCGTTCTGGCATTGGGTGTACAATCCGCAAACTAAAAATTATGTTTACAAAGGCGCCGATTTTTTTCAGGATTTGAACCACGATGGCTTTATCGATCGCGGTAAACAAACGGATTATCGTAACGATTTTTCCAAGGTTCTGACTACCAAATTCGACATTACCTCTCAAATAAACAAATCGAATTTGGTAAAAATGGGATTGGAATATCAGTACAAAGATCTGCTGTACACCAACATTCAGCAAGGCGGTTGGTATTTAACCCCTTACGGACAGTTTGTCTTTAACGGAGACGATTCCGTACCGAAACCGCCTGGCCCTTTCCCGGAATACGGTTTGTTCCGTTGGTATTTTAAGGCGTTTCCGAGCCAAGGGGCGTGGTATTTACAAGACAAGTTGGAAAGTTCCGGTCTGATAATCAATGCCGGGTTGCGCTACGATTGGATTATGCCCGGCGCCTCGGTCGAAAAGAAAAGTTACCGCGAGCAATGGGAAAGGGTTACCGGCCTTAAATTACGATTGCGGAAGTTCAAAGGCTATTTTTCGCCGCGGTTGGGAATTTCGTTCCCCATATCCGTCAAAACTGTTATGTATTTTTCGTACGGCCACTTTCAGCAAATGCCCAGCAGCGATAATTTGTACCGCGATCCCTACTCCAATACCTTTTGCGGAAATCCGGATCTGGATCCGCAAAAAACCGTTGCTTACGAATTCGGATTTGCCCATCAAATCGGGAGAAATCTGGCCATTGATGTCAAGGGGTATTCCAAAGATATCTCCAATACGGTGGTTAACGGATTGGTTCAACCGAAAAACGGGCGTCCCATTTGGCTGGCGCAAAATATGGGCTACGGTCGGGCCAGAGGCATCGAAATAAATCTGAAAAAACGCTATTCCGGTTACTCCAGCGGTATTCTTACTTACACTCTGCAATGGGCCAACGGATACACTTCTTCCCCTTTTGAGCTTTACCAGCGATCTCAGACCAATATGCCGTTACCTATTCGGGAGCATCGCCTAAACTGGGATAAGCGCCATCAATTACTATTGCAATACACCATTTCGGTTCCACGCAACAAACATCCGCATCTATTGGGGATATCCGTTCCCGATAATTGGAGCTTGACTATTAATACTTCGGTGAGCTCCGGAAATCCTTACACCCCGGGAAGTACGGAATTTTACGTGCCACCCAATTCCAAAACGGCACCCTACATTGCCAATACTGATTTGAGATTTAAAAAGGACTGGCAGGTAGCCGGTATGCATGTGGGGTTGACCTTGGATGTTACCAATGTATTCGACCGAAAAAATATTTCGACCTATTGGGGATTTAATCCATGGACAGGAAAACCGTATACCTACGGTGACCTTAATAAGCCTTTTCCTTATTACTATACATGGAAAGAAATGGTGCGTCTTCGTGATCCCCGCATGTACTTAGCACGGAG
>Ga0256914_1003126_pt1 | contig 13262 bp, 17 predicted proteins | sample HulkmetaG_FD_191571 | JGI IMG/M metagenome (GOLD analysis project Ga0256914, IMG submission 191571) | Hydrothermal chimney microbial communities from Main Endeavour vent field at the Juan de Fuca Ridge, Pacific Ocean - Hulk | ecosystem: Environmental > Aquatic > Marine > Hydrothermal vents ... | reverse complement strand
GTCATTTGTAAGTACAAAGCCTTCCAATTTTAAAATAATAATAAAGGAAGGAAAAGATATAGAACCTGATTCGATATTCATTACAGGATTTCATGGATTAGGAGAAGTAGGATATTTATCAGTTGCACATTTAATACGAACCCTCGAAGCTGAAAGAATTGGATTTATCAAATCGGATGTAATGCCATTATTTGTTTCTGTGGAAAATGGGCATATTAGTCTACCATTTGAACTGTTTAAGTACAAAAATTTTGTATTTTTGGTACCAAGATTCCAACCACATCAAGCCGAACAATGGAACTTTATAGATGAATTAGCAGATTGGCTTCATGCTAAAGGATTCCGTGAAAATATTCTCATTGGAGGACTAGACGTTAACTTTAGAGAAAATGAAGAAGACACTATGAGAGGAATACCAACAAGCGCCGCTAAAGACAAATTAGAGAAATGGAACATACAATTATTGGAAGAAGGACTCTTTGTTGCAGGTCCTCTAGCACTTCTACTCGCACATTTAGAAATTCGAAATATGTCTGCTATCGGATTATTATCATATGCACAAAGAGGACGCCCAGATCCACGGGCGGCAGCTACAACACTTGAAAAATTAAATGAAATGTTTGACATGAATGTAGACGTTACTCAGCTATTGGATGAATCAAAAGAAATCGAAAAAATCGAAAAGATGAAACGTCATTATGATGGTGGCGAAAGACCTTCAAACATGTACGTTTAGTTCATTCATGGAGTGGCACTACCCACCACTCCTAATATACCATCCAACATCGAGAAGATTCTTCGCAAAAACTTCATCGTCATTCATTTTTCTAATTTTCTTTGGATTTTCCAAAATCTTAGCCATACCGATAGGTAACCCTTCAAATGATCTCACTAAAACAATATCGTTTTTAGAGACATCACGAGTGACTTTTTTAACTGATTGCGCAAGAACATTGTGCCCATAAACAAATATTTGAGAACCACGTTCTGTCAAATACATTGTTCTTCCACGAATATGTGGAGCAATGAGCTGCATCAATTCAAGACTTGGATTAAAGTTCTCCTCTTTAACTTCACCAACCCAAACACCCACAGATTCAATCTTTAGTCCTTGTACATTCAATAGATCTTGTAATTTTTCCCATAATAAAGAAGAAATAGCATATAAGCTTAAAGATTTCTTGCGTTCCTTGATCACAAAAACAGTATCTTGAAATATTTCCCCAAAGTAATCACGCCCAAACCAATCGGCAGATCGTGCTCGTACCCGTTTCACAAATGAATTCGATGCTTTGTAAAAATCACTCATATTATTCACCTTTTTTTAACTTAATTATAAAGAAACCTTCAGTACCATGCTTGTGTGGATAAAATCTACGTGCATTGATCAGGTCGGCACGTAACTTTACACCAAATGGCTCAACAATACCGGGTTCACCAACCTTAATGCTCATTGGAATAATTGAAACTTCGGGAAATGATTGTAACACAAAATCAATAACCATCTCATTTTCTTCTGGACCTATGGAACATGTAGAATATACAAGTTCACCACCCGGCTTTAATACCTTGAGCGCAACAGATAGAAGATCCTTTTGTAGTGTTGAACAATACATTATATCCGCTTGTGTTTTACTTGTCTTTCTACTAGGATCTTTTACAATCAGTCCTTCCCCAGTACAAGGTGCATCAAGTAAAATCTTATCTGGAACAAAGGGCAGCCTATTAAGATTTTTACCGTCAAATCGCATTACGATTGTATTACGAACACCACATCGCGATATATTACTTTTAAGGGCACGTAGCCTCAATCGGTCTGGATCCATTGCAACAATTAAACCGGAGTTATTCATAAGCTGTGCAAGATATGTAGTCTTTCCACCCGGTGCTGCCGCAATATCAAACACAATATCATTCTCAGAAGGATTAAGCACATAAGCTGCAACAATAGATGGAATCGCTTGAATATAATACCAGCCAAGAAGATGCTCTATTGTAGCACCTATTGGTACTTGCGATTCTTTTACAAAATAGGCGTCAGGAAGCCAATCAATTTGTTCTAGATCTATATTTCTTTTCTCAAGTTGGGCTTCAAATGTTTCGCGGTCAATACGCAAAGAGTTATAGCGAATAGTCGGTGTGACCTGCCGTTCATTTGATTCTAATAATTGCTTGGTTTCAGAAATACCCCAGAGCTTCAGATAACGTGCAATCATATATTTTTTATATCCATATTCTTGAGCCAAGTCAGATGCAATTTTAATTTCATCATCAGTCACGGAACGCACCTCATACTGCAAACTAGAAAAAGATAAATGGTATTTATCAATATATCCATCGGGATAATAATGATTGAAGTTGAGATTAAAGCACGCGTATCAAATTTAAGCCAAATTGAGAAAAAAATAGTAGATTTAGGCGCTCGATTTATAGAAAAACTAGAAGAACACGATGTATATTATCAACATCCTTGTCGAGATTTTACTAAAACAGACGAAGCCTTACGAATAAGAGAAATAAGTAAAGAGAAAATAGTTTTGATAACATATAAAGGGCCTAAGTTAAATAAAGTGTCAAAAACTCGTCGTGAAATAAATGTAAATGTAAGTGAACTTGAAAAAATTACAGAAATTATAGAAGCTTTGGGATTTACACCGGTTGGAGAAGTGAATAAATTTAGAAGTGTGTTTGAGCTCAATAATATTACACTAACATTAGATCACGTATATAAACTCGGAGATTTTGTCGAACTTGAGATAATAGTTAAGAATAATGCAGAAATCGATGATGCATTAAAATATATATTTGACCTTGGTTCAAAAATAGGAATAAAGAAAGAAGATTATATTAGAAAATCATACTTGGAATTAATTTTAGAATCTTAAATATCACACATTTTTTTAAAATGAATAATTAGTTCAGGTAGATCTGTTTCGGTCTCTAAATATTCGCGAACTATTTGGCATACAAAATCAAGTAATAATTTGTGTCGTTTTTGAGCAAGTACTTTTGCTGGTTCAAGATAAATTAAATCTTTTAACTTTAATAATTTATCATTCAAATGTTTTAAGACACTTAGTAATCCATACCCCTTACGTACATTATTTGCAATAGTACGATATAAGCCGATAGCCCCCATTGCATCTAATTTATCGGCATCGGAAAGTACTTTGCCTTCTAATGAGTTTGGAGTTAAACCTTCACTGAAACGATGCGTACGAATTGCATCACATACAGCAGGGATTTTTTCAGTCGGAAAATCAAGTGATTCTAAAAGTTTTCGTGCATAATCTGCAGAGATCTTTGCATGTGAAATTCCACTACTTTTCTCTTCAGGTCGTCCGGTATCATGAAGAATTGCAGCTGCCATGATTATATCTAAATCTGCGCCCACTTGCTTTGATAGTTTAATTGCAAGATTATATACACGTCGCGTGTGTCCTAAATCATGGGTCAGGTCATTAGAACCAAGCTTTTCTTCTGCAAACTTCCATAATGCATCTAATGTTTCAGAATTCATAGTTAAGATACATATAATAAAGCTAAATAAATTTAGAGGATAATACATAATAAAATAAATCGAAATTATGAAAAAAGTAATTAGAAAAAAATATTAAGTAATAAATCAATGCATGTATATAATGGAGGTACCCTTTTTGAAAGAAGAAGAAGCAAAAGCTATGGAAAGAAAAGAACTTGCAAAAGTAGTTAGAGAGAAATCAGCAAGCGTCGCACTCGGAATTCTGATGGTAGTAATATCTAGTCTGTTCTATTTCTATGTAACATTAAAATTAGGATTCCTAACACAAATTATACCTGGTACAAATATCAGTATATTTGATTTGTTTAATATTGGTAATTTGATTCTAATATTCTTATTCTGCGCAAAAACCGCTGTAGACTTTGGAATACTATTAGATAAGGTCATGGTAATGATAGTTTCACGATTGCCACGACAGAAAGCAAGTTCAAAGGGTACCGCTAGAAGGATACCTTTAGACATCGTATATATAATATTACTACTTGTTATTGGCGCAATTGCATATCCATATTTAGTCCCATTTGAAATCGATGCGCCTATAATATACTGGATCCCAATGGGGATAATACTTTCCTTGACTTTAGTAGTACTATACGATTTAACAAAAACAATCTATTTGATTGTAGAAAAAAGAATTCAAAAGATTGCTGACAGATTCGCAGAAAAGTTAGAGAAAGAGAAGGTAATTCCAGTACCACCGGAGGAAGAAGAAAAAATTATCTCTGCGGATGATGATTTCGGAGGATTTTAACAGGAGGATTAAAAATTGCCTCCAAGCTTCAAGTCCATAAAGATTCCGGCAGTATATTTTAGAGAATTGATACTAAAATCATTAGGAATACCCAATAATTTACAACCAGAATATAACATAGATGAATCACTAATAAGTGCAAATAAAGTAGTCATTATCATAATAGATAATTTTGGACTTTTTGAAACAGTCGTCTATAAGCCAGAAACTTTGATCAAAAATCTCGAATTAATAGCATTATTGGAAACAAACAATCCTTATGCAATACCATTACTATCAGAAATAATCTACGGAGCACAACAACAAACAAATGATAATCTATTAAGACGTGTATATATAGATGGGAAAAATACTACATTTATTGGAAGAAAAGAAGACATCGCGACATTTGTACCTCCAGAAGTCAAATCTATTGAATGCAGAGATGATATGACAGCTTATGTTCAAGCAACAAAGGTCATAAATAGACAAGATCTTGTCTTTATCCATTTTCTTGATTTTGAATTTCTATATGCACAATATGCACGCCAAACGCCGCCTGAAAAATTAATCCAAAAATTAATTACACGTACAGACAATTGGGTGAAAATACTATATAGACAAGCAGAATCAAATACGTTGTTCATAATTATAGGAAATCATGGAAGACATGAATTGCCTATGCAGTATGAAGGAAAACTTGCTGAATGGCGAAAAGCAAATGCTCCAGTAGCGATTTTATTTAAAAAGAAATAAAAATGGGACTTAAAAAATAATACTGAGGGGATAGATAAGAACTGCGATCAGTCCCATAAAGATACAGAATTTTGAGAAATCAATAGTTTTAGCGATACGCAAAAGCGCAGTCATAGTAATGAATCCAACAATAAAGGCTACAAGTTCTGCAATTCCTAAAAACACAGGCTCTCCAGGAAGTACAAAACCAGATTTCAGATTTTCAAAAAAGAACGCACCTAAAATTGCGGGGATACTCATTAGAAAGCTATATTTGAGAGCTGTCTCTTTCTCGATTTTTTGAAGCAATAATGTAGCAACAGTTACACCCGAACGACTAATTCCGGGAAGAATTGCAAATCCTTGCATAAGTCCTGTTATGAACATAATTTTACTATCTACAGATTTATTTTCGAACATTCTTTTTGATGAAATAGCCAAGATAATACCAGTGATAATTAACAAAACACCAATTAATAAATTCAAGAATTCGCCTTGTGCATTATTTATAAAAGACTCAAAGAACAAATACATTGGAATACCACTAATTGCAGTAGCAATAGTTGCAATCAAAAGCAATTTGAAATCAAGCCTATTATTAAGAGTAAGAATATTTAGTATCTCTTTGGGATATCGCGCAACTACTGAAGCAGCCGTACCAACATGCAGCCAAATCACAAGAACAAAAGCTTCATAGGGATTGATAGATGATGCAAAATTTAGAAATAACATTAGTTGCCCTTCACTGCTGATAGGTAACCATTCAGCTAGACCTTGTAAAAGTGCAATAATAATATACTCAATAGGATCCATGTTCGTAACCTTCATAGTATTTTATGATACATAAGTCGTTGTGTAAATAAATCAAATAACTTTTAAGATTCGCTATAATCTATTGGCATACCACATAATAGGAGATTACAAAAGTGGCGTATGACGAATCAAAATATCGCTCTTCAGAAAACACAAGAATAATGGAACTAATTAAAGAACATTCAAGATATAGTACTCAAGCCGTAAATGAACTCATACAAATAATCGATGAATGGATACACAATGGTAAGAAAATCGAAGAACACCTTAAGAAACTAACAGATCTAGAAGAAAAAGGAAATCGTCTTAAAAAACAAATACTTGTAGATTTATCAAAAGCCACAGGACTAATACTTAGAGAAGATTTCATGAGAGGCGTTTTAAACAACGATAAATTAATAGACGGCGCCGAAATCGCAGGATACAATCTTTCATTGCTACTAGATATGTGGACCCCAACAGGAGATTTTGCAGAAAAAATATTAACGTACGGAGATCTTCTCCAAAAAGAAGTTGCAAAGCTGAGAGAATCAACAATTATGCTCACAACAAATAACAATAAAGCGATAGAAATTTCTGATGTCGTAAGAGATATTGAAAAACAACTAGATAACATGCAACGAGAAATTCTCCATGATATATACAAAATGGATATACCATTAAAAGTCTTGATGCAATTCAAAGATTTCATAAATGCGATGGAAGAGATTGCAAACTATGCAGAAGACTCCGCTGAAAATGTATTAATACTTGCTCTTGCATATATGGCATAAGAGGAACCCACAGATGAGCGATAATAAAAAAATAAGAGCGGAACTAATAGGTACTAGAATAATAGTGTGGAACATTGAAGACGCATCGACACTCTATGCTAGTGGATTTTATGGATTACCAGTAGGTATTAGAAAGCCCAAAAATTTCGATTTTCAAAGACCTCTCGAATTATCATTAATAGAAGCATGCTATCTTATAGAAGAAAACAGAATTGAAGTATATGATAGCGAAAATTCAAAAATTGTGGATATAGATACACTAAAAAAAATAGCAGAAGAAAATGTGCCTCATTTTGAAGAGCGATATATTGTATATAAAGATCTCAGAAAAGCAGGATACGTAGTAAGACCGGGACTTAAATTTGGAACCGACTTCGCCATCTACGAGTACGGACCGGGAATAGATCATGCACCATTTATGGTACATGTACATCCAAAAGCGATCGGAGTTCAACCAATTGATATCGTTAGAGCAGGACGTCTTGCAACTACAGTAAGAAAAAGATTCGTTGTAGCAACTGTAAAAGAAAACGGTGAAGTCGCATATTATGCATTCCAGTGGTATAAACCATAAACCGAAGAGCTTTTAACACACAATTTCCTTAAAAAATATTGAAATAATAATTCCAATGGTGACACTTATGGCGGATAAAGCACAAAATGCTAAAGATATGGCAGCTCTTATGGCGAAAGCGTGGGAAAACACACCGAGTGTAATTATTAGTACTGAAGACTATCTATATGCATTATTCCCAACTGATGAAAAGAGAGAAAAATGGACTGAAGCTTCCTTGACATTTCCAGACCTCACATTAGAGACACGGGAACTCGACACAAAACTTGCATTAGAATATCTAATAGAGGAAATTACAAAAGGTATGCCAAACTATGGAGAGGTCCCAATAGTAACTTCCAAAGGAGAATTCGATCAAGCAGTTGCTAGACTTAAAGAGTATGTATAAAAACATGAGACGCAATAATTTTTCTTCTTTTTAATTATATCTCGGGGCATAAACAAACATGACGATGAGATTCACACACCCGCTTTTTAATACAAGAACAAGGTTCAATATTTCGAGAAAGTATACCTTTCGCATTGAACATGATATAGGTATGTTCCTTAAAGATGACAAAATAGTAGCAAAGATGAACAAACAAGCATCAAGAGCTATAGACATGATCTCAAAGGGACATCCATTACAACATATAATAAAAATGATTACATACATTCAGAAAGATATAGATAATTTGATAAGCTTTATCGAGAATATGATTCAGTTAGGATTTCTTAAAGTACAAGGGGAATCGACTTGACTGAGAAAATAAAATGTCCAAACTGTGGTCTTGAAATAGATCCGAATTGGGAATATTGTGTTTTTTGTGGAGAACCAATAAAGGAAACTACTACAATGAAAAAAGAAGAACCACCAACACCATCAGAGTTTAAGACTTTAATTAAAGAAATACTCATGGAACGTGCAGAATTTGAAACTATTAATAAAGAACTAGAAGAAATTCTACGACAAATAGATGCAGTCAAACATGTATTAGAACTTAATGTAACAGAGAAGTCAAAAGTACTCAAACAAATTTCTTATTTAAAAAACCGGTTAAGAACACTAAAAGAACAAAAGCAGAAGTTAACACATCATGAAGAATCTATTTTATTAGAACAGCTTATCAAACAGAAAGAAGAACTTGCTGCAAAACTCGATGAACTTAACAAAATGAAAAAAACAATGGATAAAGTCGTCTATAAAGAAATGAAAAAAGAACTAGAAACACAATATGAAAAAGTCGAGAAAGACCTCAAAGAAGAAGTAAAAGAAGCTAAAAAAACACTCAAAGATTTCAATAAAGAACTAATTGATCTAAAAAGGAACTATGAAAGATTAGTTGCGAGTTATAAACTTGGAAATATTGATGAATCCGAATATAATGTAAGAAAGACTGAATTATCTTTTAAAATTTCTAAAATGGAATTAGCTATAAAAATTCTTCAAGACATGATTGAAAAAGCAGATTAGTATGGAGCTTGAAAATAATGTCAGGCTATAAAAAATGCACTCCAACATGCAAGTACTTCAGATGTGAGAAAAGACCAAGTGCACTTACAATTAAGAAAAAAGGACAAAAACGCATCATTTGGTGTACATGGGCCAATGATTGGTGCGTTGGACCTGATTGCAAATTTGCTTCATGTTCAATTCAAAAGATGACACCCGATGGAAAGTGTCTTCTAACAAAGAAAAAGAAAAAGCCAAGACCAGAGGATGATATGATCCTCGATTGGAAACCAGATGTAAAAATTAGCAATAAGCTCATAAAAAAGCGCTTTGGTAAAAATCTTGATGACCTAATTGATTAAACACCAACAATGTTAAAAATTAACAAACCGATTCAATATTAAAAACAAAAAGAGTTGAAATACAATGGAATTAAGACCAAGAGCAAGAGCATTGGTTACCATAATGATTGGGCTATCATTACTAAGTATCGGATTAGTATTAAACCAAATAGCGCATATACTATCATTAATGAATCACTAAACGAGGGTGATTTTTAATTGCAAACCAAAAAGATATGCAGTGTCGTTGGCTGTGAGGAAGAATCATACAAAACGATGTCAAGAGAACGCATCAACAAATCTGTCATTGAAGCAGGATTAAAATTAAAAAGTTCCAAAGATAAGAAGGCACACTTTTGCAAAAAACACTGGAAAGCAGTCAAAAAGTATTGGAAGAAAGAAAATAAAACTGAAAGAATGCGATATATGTAAAGATTTAATCTTTAATTTTTCTTTTTTATTTAATTAAAAAAAGAAAAGCCAAAAAAGGCTATAAAATCAATTTTAGTTCTATTGCGTCATTGGGGCATACGTGCTTGCATTTCATACATAAAATGCATTCACTATCATTTACACGTTCAAATGGATATTCAAGTATCTTCACGCCCATAGGACATGCTTGCTCACATAGGTTACATACTGAAGGTGTGCATTTTGCAGGATTTCTGGCAATTGCTAAGAAACTGTGCTTGCTTACCATTCCCATAAGGGCGCCTGCAGGACATAAATAGCGACAGAATGGTCGGTCAATAAATACGGAAATAAGTAGTATGAATACTAGAATAAACATTTGAAGCCAGAATAGGGTTGTCCAATCAAATATTACATTAAGTGTATCTAAACTTGTTGGGAATAATCCACGAGAGATCATGTCAGGAATGTATACGAATAGTATAGTTGCAGGATTTACGGGATCAAAAGGTGCATTTGCAAATGGACCTAAGGCAGGAATAATACCTTCACTAATTCCAGTTGCTTTGGCAATGCCCACCCATGCAGCAAGAATGAGCACAACCATAAGGATATAGATCTTAATTTCGCGATATCCTTCTTCTGTTCGCTTCGATGGGCGTATTTTGTCACGCTTCAGATAACCCGCAAAATCCTGAATTGCACCAAATGGACAAATCCAGCCACAGCCTGTTCGACCTAAGAATGTAACAACTAACAATAATATACCTAATGCAAGGAAGGGAGCTGCAGGACTTGTCAATTCCCATTCAATTACATCAAAAATACCTGCAAACATTGCATAGGGTGCATGAGGACTACTTAAAATTGGAAGAATCGGCATGACTTGTCTAATTTGTTCAAAGAAGTCAATAAGCATGTTATGACCATAAATTTGAATGATATAATAACCATTAATTATAAGCAAGAAGAAAATCTGTACAACATGCCTTAACGTCATTAAATTGAATATTCTTCGGAGTATATTCTTTTGAGGTTTCTCTTTTGTTTCCTTTTCAGTCTGAGTCTTGCTCATAGTTTCTCACGTCCAATGGGTTGCGCTCTGCAAGTTTTCATACGAACAATGTTAAAAACATTGTGCTCATATGATACTTTAAGACACAAGCATTCGTGTTGACTTTTCAGTTAAATATATTATTATAATGGATTAATTATTGAACTTACATTTACAAATAAAAATATTGCCAAAAAAAGAAGGAATCAATTTAAGAAACGATTCCTTCACGCTCGAAGATTTTCGCACCAATTACTAAAAACACAAGAGTTGAAACTACAAGATATGCAATATTAAATAATAACTGATAAACAGATGCTGTGTGCAATAATACACCATTTAGGAACAATACCGCATGTGTAAATGGAATAGCCGCTATCATAAAACCAAAGATGCCCCCGATACTTTCAATGCTTCCCGTGAATGAGAGAATTCCAATAGCCATTGTAGGGATCATTAGGGCTAAATTATTGATAGATTCAGCGGAAGCTTGATCTTTAGCAAGGCATGAAATTACAACACCAATCCCAAGTGCGCATAGTGCAACTAGCATTTGACTGAATGCAATCAATGGCATAATTGATTCACTTACGGTAAAGTATGATGCATAGGAGCCTAAATCGCCTAACGCAAGGTATATCATACCGTTATAGAGTTCAATACCAACAATTGTGAAGATTGCATAAACCCCTGTAAGTACAAGTCCCGCAAGAACCTTTCCGGTTAGTATTTTCAAGCGGCTCATAGGTACAACTAACAGCGCCTCAAGTGTTCTACGTTCGCGTTCGCCTGCAAAAGATTGAGAAACATAAGGTGCAGGTGCAACCACAGACATTAACATAACTAAGAAGATTGCTAATTGAAATCCATAAGTTGCTTCTTTACTAACTGGAATTTCCTCAACTTTCAATTCACGTATTACAATATCAATATAATTTTTTGAGAAATATTCAATGGCTTTTGCCACAGATGTTGCTTTTGTTGACGCTGTATCAACATAGATTTTTAGAACCGTAGTATTGTAAGATACTAGCATTTGCGTAAAATTAGCTGGTATATATATCCAGATCCCAACACTACCATCGGCTACAAGTTTTTGACCATACGTAGCATTTATCTCAATTAATTCGCCAATTCCAAGATATGTTGCGTTGCCTTCAATGGCATTGATTAGTTCACCACCGATTGGTCCCACATCATCGTTTGTATAATAAACCGTTTGACCGCCACTTGTAGCCTGACCAAACATGTACGCTAGAAATACACCCTGAAAACCCCATGCGATCAACGGACCGACAATAAACCCAAACATCAACCACTTGGACCTATACGCAGATTTTAACTCCTTTTTAAACAACCAAAATAATGGTTTCAAGATCATTCACCTCTCACAAGAGATACAAAAACTTCCTCTAGATTTTTAGCTTTAAATTGCTCTTCCAGGTCATCAGGTGTCCCAATTCCAACAATACGTCCTTTATTCAAAATTGCCACTTCACGACATAATTCAGAAACTTCATGTAGATCATGAGTTGTCAAAATTATAGTACGATTATGATTTGCACTAAGTTCTTTTAATAATTCTCGAATTGTCTTAGCACCAATGGTGTCTATACCAGTCGTGGGCTCATCAAGAAAAATAATATCAGGATCTGTAATTAATGCACGAGCCACTAATACTTTTCGCTTCATGCCTCCAGAAAATGATTTTGTAATATCATCAGCCCGATCCTCTAAACCTACTTGCTTTAATAATTTATCAGCTCTTTCTTCAAGTACGTCAGTAGGTATTCCATAAAGACCACCAAAATAAATTAAATTCTCACGTGCAGTAAGATATTCGTATACTCCAGATTCTTGGGGCAGTAATGCAATTCGAGGCCGAATTTTTTCAATTTCATATAAGATGTCATAACCCAAAACTTTTGCACTACCCGATGTTGGTTTCAATAATCCAGTTAAGACTCGAATTAATGTGGTTTTCCCTGCCCCATTAGGACCTAATAGACCAAAGACTTGACCCGCAGCTATCTTCAAATTAATATCTTGAATGGCAATAGTCTCATTCTTCTTTCCTTTGCGAAAAATTTTAGTTAGATTTTCAGTTTCTATTGCGGTCGTACTCAAACTTGCCACCACAAAAGGAATAAATCATAATGCTTTATTAAGTTCTAGTAATGAGTGATATATGAGGCAAAAAGACATGACAAATCTAATTTCGCTTATGGATATATCAACAGATGAGTTTATGAATTTATTAAAAGCGCCCATCAAGGAGAAAGAAAACGCCCAAAACATCACAATTACACCTAAGGACTCATATCTTGCAGGAATTGAAAAAATCGCATTACATAGAGCATTATTTTTGAAAAACATTCAGAACACAGACATTGATTTGAAATTGATACCACGCGGACCTGTTGAATCATTTATAGACATTATAAAAGCATATGAAATATCAACAGATATTCTGTCAATATATTATCCACAAATAGGAACTGCACGAGGGTCAGGATACAATACTATACGTGCAATGTCAAAGATAATAGACTGCCCAATTATAAATATGGGTTCTGATTCGGTCAAACCATCCGAAGGAATATCTCTGGCCAGATATATTACACAAAACATAGATCTAGAGAATAAGACTGTTGCATTAACATGGGTATTTGGAACACATAATGAAATTGGATTTGTACATAGTTATGTTTTAGCATTAGCACATTTAGGTGCTCAATTGACAATTTCGTCTCCAAAACAATTTAGAATTGAACGAAAATTAAAGCATGCTGCAAAAGATATTGCAAAACGAAATGGAGGCTTTATTCAGGAGACTAACGATTATATTACAGATGCAG
>Ga0256914_1003125_pt1 | contig 13264 bp, 13 predicted proteins | sample HulkmetaG_FD_191571 | JGI IMG/M metagenome (GOLD analysis project Ga0256914, IMG submission 191571) | Hydrothermal chimney microbial communities from Main Endeavour vent field at the Juan de Fuca Ridge, Pacific Ocean - Hulk | ecosystem: Environmental > Aquatic > Marine > Hydrothermal vents ... | reverse complement strand
TGTAAGGAAGCTGTAGCAAGTGCTACAGCTTAATTTATCTGCTCTTTATCTGATTTTTTTAATTCAGATTCTTCAGATTTTGAAGCCTGTTTTATAAGATCCTTCATTATGTTTGCTAAGAACTCACCTCTATTTATTATTGTATGATCCTTAAATGTTCTATCTCTTCCAGCCTTAGCGACAGCTTCTCTTTCCATAGGATTTTCCTCTAAGTAGTAGGCTATCTTTCCTTCTATCTCAACACTATCAATAGGATGGTATGTTACTATCTCTTTGTCAGCCTGATAAAAGGATTTAGCTGAAAGTTTTTCCTCAATCATAGTAAGCGTATTACAGGCAACTGCATTAAACGTTGTATAGCCAAGTCCTGAAGGAAGGAAAGGAGGCTGACTTAAAAGTGCTATCTTTGACTTTGAAAGGAAATTAATAATATCTTTTTCCTTTACCAGATCTTCATAGACGACAACATTTTCCTTAACCTCGCCATTTACAGCTCCAAGAACATTAATATCAAAATCCTCCACAGATTCAAGAATATTCCATCTTCTCAGATTCATCGCATATATTCCTACTTCAGATAGGAAAGCCATAAACTCCTGATCTTTTTCCTGCTGAAAATTAATTATAGCTTGCTGGAACTGTGGATTAAATTGTGAAAGAAGATATCCTGAAGCATATCTTATAGGCATGTCAGGATTTCTGTATATCATCCTTCCAAGCTCAACAGCAAAGCCGTAGATATGCTCATCAAATCTTTCTTTCCAGCCATTTTCTATTATAGATGGATCTGTTACAGGACCAATAAACGCTATATCAAACTCCTTTTCCTGGACAGGTGGAGGGAAGTTTGTCGGGAATATACCAGGAGCTAAAAAAGCAACATTTTTTCCCATTGATCCAAGCCACTGGCTGTGTTCAACGTCAATTGTTAGATAAAGTATCTGATTTGAAGATATAACAGGTTTTATTTTTGCATAATGCAACATTGGATCGTCAAGGAACCATGTTATATGAATATTCCCGACTATGTCGGCAAGCGGAACTTTTTTCCCATCCTGCTCAGCATATATAAGCCCATCTAAGTTAAGATCAAATGTAAAGAGAGGCTTAAACTCCATAAGCTCGTTAACAAGATCCTGCAGATTCTCTCTTGTAGGTGAAACCACCTTTACCTCAAAGTCCCTTGCTGCTATTGTTTTGCTTAAACCCTCTATTATACTTTCTGTGATCCCCCGTGGATCAGGTGTCTTGATAAAAACGACTCTCGGCTTCATATTTCCTCCTTAACTATTCTGGTATAATTTTTCCAACTATTTAATTATATACCTTTAGGAGTTTTTATGGCGATACAGATAGACAAAAAAGTTCTTCTTTTTGGGGTTGGGATCTTTGGAAAGGAAATCCTTAAAGAACTTCTAAAAAAATGGTCGGTTATAGCTGTTGATTATGATGAAAATATTATTGAAGAGCTTGAGGATGAATACAGGGATGAAGAAAAACTGCAGATTGTACATGGAGATGCAAGCAGCATTCTTACATGGAAAAAAATAAACATTGAAAGTGTTATAAACATTATATCAACAATAAGCGATACAGATGTTTCGCTTGAGGTCTGTAGGATAGGAAGAGAGGTTTTTAATCTTAATGTAAATATTGTTGTTTTACTTTTTGATGAAAAAAGGAAAGAGGATTTTGAAAAATATAATATAAATATTGTAAAACCTGCTGAAATTACAACAAAGATTGTTATATCTAAAATAGAAAGAAATTACTCCATAGCCACAAATATAGGACTTGGTAAAGGGGAGATCGTAGAAGCAAAAATACTTGCAAGATCACACCTGGTTGACAGAAAGCTTAAATACCTCAAGCCTACAAGATGGAGAATTGCCGCCATATACAGGGATAATGAGCTAATTCTTCCATCAGGTGACGAAAGAATAAAAATTGGGGACAAAGTAATAATAATAGGAGATCCAAAAGTTCTTGAAAACCTTGTAAATATTCTCTTAAAAGGAATTCCTCAATTTCCCCTACAGTTTGGTATGGATATCGCCGTTCCATATACGAAAAATACGAAAATATCCTTTGAAGAAGCCTCATATCTGAAAAAAAATACAAAGGCACACAAGCTCCTTGTTTTCCCTGTAAAAAATTACAGAATAAGAGAAGATTTTGAGTATATAAAAAAAATCGTTAAAAATTTTGAGATAAAGGAAAGTATAAACAGCTTTACAGACCTTTTTTATTATGAGAACAATATAGGTGTTGTGGTTTATCCATTTGTTGAAGAACCTTTATTTAAGGGAAAAAAATTAAAAAAAATCTTTAAAATAGCTAAAAAACCTGTTCTTATATCAAGAGGTAATTTCCCTTATTCAGAAATAACAATCTCGCTCAACTGTCCAGATCCAGCATTTAATCTGGAAATTGGAATTGAGATATCAAGACTGATGAAGCTACCATTTGAAGTTCTTTACATAACAATGCCTCAAGAACTACGAGGTGATGAAGAGGAAGAAAAATTAAGAGAGAGGCATGAGATAGTTTCAGACTTTGAGCAGATATACAAAACAAACATAAGGTATAAAGTTCTTGAAGGAAATCCTGTCAAAGAAACATTAAAGTTTATGTCTGACGATTCAAAAAAGAAGAATCTTTTCGTAACAACATACGATAAAAATGAGGAGATATCATTTCTAAAGCCTCACATCCAGTATCATATAACTAAGAAAATTAAAAACTCTGTTCTTCTCTTGCCCTTAGAGGAGCTGTATGGATAAACATGAAGCTATTCTTTTGCTTGTTATATCAATAGGTGCGTTTGTTATTCCTTTTATAAGCAGAAGGCTTTATCTTCCCTCTGCTGTTGGAGAGATATTCTACGGCTTAATTCTTGGAATTTTCTTCAAAGATATAATACATGAGACGCCGATAGTCAAACTTCTTGGGGAGCTCGGGTTTATTATTCTTATGTATCTTGCCGGTCTTGAAATAAATTTTGATAGAATAAGATCAACACCAAAAAGAGATCTTTCCGTATATATAACCAGTCTGTTTATGATCGTTTTTCTCTCCTTTTATATAACTTTTTCTTTTGGGTTCCCACTTATATATGCGCTCGTTTTTATGACAATAGCTATAGGCCTTCTTTATCCTGTTTTGAAAGATACAGCTCTTTTGAAAACAAACTTTGCCCAGTCTGTTTTGATCATAGGAAGTATAGGCGAGATCATAAGTTTGCTATTTATTACAGGTTTTACACTTTACTACCAGTTTGGTCTTTCATCTAAAGCATTAATACATCTTGTAGAGATATACATATTCTTTGCTGCAGCCTACTTTATAATAAAAATATTTCAGCTGTTTATATGGTGGAATCCTAAATGGACTTCAACATTCCTCAAAACAGGCGATCCCACAGAAACTGGAATAAGAGCAAATTTTGTGAATATGTTCATATTTGTAGCTCTTGCAAGCCTTCTGGGTATGGAACCAATAATAGGTGCATTTATGGGAGGTATGCTTTTTGCCCTTGTTTTTAAAGAAAGAAAAGAAATCCAGGAAAAGTTTAGTGCATTTGGTTATGGTTTTTTAATACCTATTTTTTTTATAGAGGTAGGTCTCCAGTTTGATATTTTTGAGCTAATAAAACCTGAAATTATATTGAGTGCCCTAATCCTAACAGGCGTGATATTTTTTATAAGATCGGTTGCTTCGATGATCTTTGTATTTTCTGGATTTTCATGGAAAGAGATATTTTTAATACCGTTTTCTCTATCAATGCCTTTAACGCTTCTTGTAGCCATTGCAACCATAGGTTTAGAAGTGGACATGCTTGACAAGAAACAGGCATCTATCGTTATACTAAGTGCCATACTTAGTGGACTGATATATCCATGGCTGTTTAAAATTATTGTTAAAAAAATAAAAATTGAAGATTCAGAGGAAAAGATTAAAATTAATAGAACCTAAATAACATTAAGGATTTAAAAATGTATAATCTAACAACTGACGAGGCTGTCTTCACAATAATTGATATTGAGACTACAGGTTTCAATCCAGAATATAACGATATCATAGAAATAGCAGCAATCAAGTATCAGGGGAATATAATTCTCGATAGATTCTGGAGTCTTATAAAACCTGAATATGAACTCATACCTGAGCATATATCAAAACTTACAGGAATAACAACAGCAATGGTTATTGATCAGCCCACAGTTGATAATGTATTACCTGATTTTTTAGATTTTATAGAAAACAGTATTCTTGTTGGACATAATATAAGGTTTGACCTCGCATTTCTTAATAAAAAAGCAAAAGAATTTCTTAATAAAACCATAAAAAATCCATTTATATGTACAGATCATCTTGCAAGGAAAATACTATCTGACATAGACAGCAAATCACTTGCAAGCATCGCAAAGCATTTTAATATACCTTTTTCTAAACAACATAGAGCAATGTACGACGCTGAGGTAAATCTTGAGATATTTATAAAAATGCTTCATTTCCTTGAAGATTACAATGTTTTTAAAGTTATAGATATAATAAAACTGTCTGAAGGCAAAAAAGTTAACTACAGGGAAAAAAGGAGAAGATATGTTTAAGATTGGCGTTATTGGCTGTGGAAATATGGGAGAGGCTCTTATAAAAGGATTTATTGAAAAAGGGGGTATAAGATCAACGGATATTATAGTGTCAGACATAGATCCAGAAAAAATTAAACATATAGTAAACAGTTATAATGTTGCGGGTACTGAAAGCAACAGAAAAGTTGCAGAACTGTCAAAAATAGTTATACTTGCCGTAAAACCTAAAGATATTGAAAAAACATTAGAACCTATAAAGAATCTGTTTAACAAAGAAAAAATACTTATATCAGTCATTGCAGGTTTAAAAATAGAAAGAATAAAAAATATGGTTGGGAAGAACATTCCTGTTGTAAGAGTTATGCCTAATACACCTGCTCTTATAGGAGAAGGAGCTATAGGTATTTCATTTGATAAATCAATCGATCAGGACAGCAGGAAAAAGATTGAAGAACTTTTCAGTTCTGTAGGTCTTGTTGTTACGGTTGATGAAAAAGATATGGACGCTGTAACAGCTCTTTCTGGAAGTGGACCTGCTTATGTTTTTACATTTATAGATGCCCTTGCACAGGGAGGAGTAAAATGTGGATTGTCATATCAAGAAGCTCTTGATCTTGCCGTTCAAACTGTATTAGGTTCTGCAATGTTAATAAAAAAAACAGGAGAACATCCATCTGTTTTAAGAGATAAGGTTACATCACCGGGAGGAACAACAATATACGGACTCCACGAAATTGAGAAAGGATCCTTAAGAAGCGTTATTATAAACGCCGTTGAAAAGGCTGCAGAAAGGAGTAAAAAACTTTCAGATTAAATGGGGGGGCTTTTACACCCCCTCTGATCAGTGAATACCTTTCCACATTTTCTTTTTCCACGCATATGTAAGTCCTATCATCACAAGCATATAAAGAAGAACTCCTATCCCTATTTTTGTTCTTGCTTCTTTATTAGGATCTGCTATTTCTCCAAGATAATGCTCTATCTTTTCTGTAGCTTCTTTGTTAAGACCCACTCTCGGCATTGATGTTCCGGGAAGTAAAGCCTGAGGCTTGTTAACAAAAGCGACTATATACTCTCCACCTTTAGCTCTATGTATAACAGAAAAATCAGGAGGAACTTTACCTAAATATTTCTTGAGAACGTCAGGTGAAGCATCTGAATAAAACTTTTGATATTTTATGCTGTGACATCTTCCACATGCCTCTATAGTAGCCTCTTTTCCATCCATATCTTTTTTGGCTATTGACTTCATGTAAGCTATCACATCCATAATTTGCTGATCATCAAGTCCCATAGCAGGCATTGATATTTTTGGAAATTCGCTTGCTTTTGCAGGGTCTTTCAGGAAGTTATATAAAAACTTCTCATCAAGAAGAGCTCCCAGATTTGAAAGGTCAGGAGGCACAACGCCATAGGACTCAGCCGCCGTTTTTGGATCCATAGGAGCAGGGATATTGTCAGCTTTTATGCCGTGACATGATGTACAGAACATCTGAACAGTCTCTTTACCCCTTTTAGCATCACCTTTTATAGAATGGGGCATAGGTTCAAGATCCGAGTACTCATAATCAGGAAGATTATTTTTATGAATAGCTTCTTCAATATGCTTATGCATAATACTGTGCGCAAGTGGTTCAATTCCCCAGTAACCGATTAGAACCAGTATAATCATTACTATCAATATTTTTAATTCTTTCATTACTGCCTACCTCCAGATTCTACCTGTTTTCTCTCTATCATTGAGATTATTGGCAGGGATAGGAAAAATGCAAAATAAATTAAACTTGTAACAAGTCCTAACCATGCAAAAAGTCCCGATGGAGGTAATTTTCCAAGAATTGTGAGCGCAATAAAATCAAGAACAAAAATCCAGAACATTATTTTAAATAAAGGTCTGTGCTTTCCGCTCACTATAGGAGACGTATCAAGCCACGGCAGGAAAAGTATTATAAACATGCTGATAGCAAATGCAATCAATCCAAGGGTTTCGCTAAAGAAAAATCCTCTCAATACTTCGTAAAATGCAAGGAAGTACCATTCAGGATATATATGGAGTGGTGTCTGGAGGTAGTTTGCAGGTTCAAAGTTTATCGGGTCCATAGCAAACTTATAATTGAAGAACACAAGATAGAAAAAGAATAATAGGAATACAGACATAACAAAGTATTCTTTCGCCATAAACACAGGCCAGAACGGGATACCTTTCTCTTTCTTTTCTTCCTTTGTCATCGTAGTGCCATCTTCATTATTGCTGCCAACAATTCTTACAGCATACATATGAACAGCTGTTATAACAATAATAAGAAGTGGAAGCAGAACAACATGAAGTGCAAAAAATCTCGTAAGCGTTGCATCCTCAACTATATAGTTACCTCTCATCCATATAACAAGATCAGGTCCTATAAACGGTATCTTTTCAAATAGCGTTGTTATTGTTTGAGCAGCCCAGTAAGACATCTGTCCCCATGGAAGGAGATATCCTGTAAAAGCTGTAGCAGCCATTAAAACAAATAATAGAAATCCTGTTATCCAGACTATCTCCCTTGGCGGTTTAAACGATCCGTAATATATACCCCTTGCCATATGAATAAAAAGAACAAGAAACATAATACTTGCGCCAACGGCATGAACATGTCTAAAAATCCATCCATAGGCAACATCCATCATTATCGTTTTATTAACACTGTCAAAAGCCATATTAGCATCAGGTTTGTAGTACATCAGCAGGAATATACCACTGATAACAAGTATTACAAAAACGAGCATAGTAAGAACGCCAAAGCTCCAGAGGAAGTTTATATTTTTAGGAAGATAATACTCAGACATCATAACTTTCCAGAGGTCACTAACAGCAAGCCTCTGGTCTAACCATGATTTTGACTTAACTTCTTCTTTTCTTTCCATCTTTTACTCCTCCTAACCTTGGATCAGTTTTTTGTATTCTGGACCTTCTTCCCCTAACACAATTGTAGTCCCTTCAAGTTTAAATGGTGGTATATCAAGCGGTCTTGGAGGAGGTCCAAATGTATTCTTACCGCAGGCATCATATCTACCACCGTGACAGGGACAGTGCCATACCTTTTCATCAGGCAGCCAGTTAGGAATACATCCAAGGTGCGTACAGATTCCGAGTACTACAGTGTATTCTCCAGCTACTGTTCTTTTGTCACATCCACCCATGTCAGGCGTCCTTCTTAATACAAAAACTGGTTTGCCTCTCCATGATACTACTTTAATTTCTCCTGGTTTTACAGTAGAAAGATCAAACTTCACAGTAGCCTGTGCCTTTACTTCAGGTAGGGGCTCCCATGTCTTATACATAGCATAAAGCACAGCCCCAGCTCCAACAGCAGCCCAACCTCCCATGGCGTAAAGGAGGAAGTCACGCCTGCTCATTTTTTCTTCAGCCATTTCTAAACCTCCAGATATTTTTCTTCGGTAAGTAATATCTAACTTATTATTTTATTATACCAGCCTCATTAGAATTTACAGCGTCTCATATTCAATTTTAGGGCTTTATATCTCCTATATTCTTTATATTTTCCATTATAAATATCTAAATTTCAAATTTCTGTTTACTAACCTCCCATAAAGATATAGCTGCAGCAGCAGAAACATTTAAAGATGTGATCTTTCCAAACATCGGTATGGAAACAATCATATCAGAGCTTTCAAGGACTTTTTTTGAAACACCTTTACCTTCAGATCCTAAAATAATCAGAGATGGAAACGGAAAAGATACTTTATGTATAGGTTTTCCACCCTTTTCAACAGATATAACCCATCCTCCTTTTTTCTTAAATCTTTCAATAAACTGTCTTAAACTTCCAACCTTAGATATTGGTATATAAAAAACAGCACCTGTTGAAGCTTTTACAACAACCTCATTAATAGGAGAACTTCTTTCCTTTGGAATAAAAACACCTGAGGAACCTAAAACCTCTGCTGTTCTTATTATATTTCCTACATTCTGTGGATCTGTTATATGATCCAGAACAACACCAAAGCCTTTCTGACTTATTATGTGATCTTCAAGAGTTTCCGTATTCCAGTATGAAACAGGACTTAAAAGGGCTACTACTCCCTGCGTTTTTTTCGTCCCTGCTGCTTCCTCAATTTTTCTTCTGGGAACTCTCTGTATTTTTACCCCTCTCTTTTCAGCAAGCTTTACCAGTTCTTTTGGTAGATGAGAATCATGGGCAACCATAATCTTTTCCAGTTCTTTTCCTGATTTTAAAGCCTCTATTACAGGATTTCTACCCCATATAATAAATTTATCTTCCATATATATTTAATCACTCCTTATCTTTTTATCTCTTGATCTATATCAAAATAATTTTTCACCTTTTTCTATATGGTATCCTCTAACGGCATCTCCAGCGGATATAGGTTTTGAGTTTGGGAACTGTACTTTTTTGACAAGAATTTTTCCTTTACCTGTCTGAACTATAAACCCTTCATCTTTAACTATATCAACTATCTCACCTGGACACCCTGTGGAACTTTCATCAATTATCTCACAATCAAGAATCTTTAACTGTGTATCCCTAAAATTTGAGAATGCTTTAGGCCATATCTTAAGTGCTCTTACCTGATTAAAAATATCCCTTGCAGATCTTTCCCAATTTATCTTCCCTTCTTCTTTTTTTATCGGTTTTGCATATGTTGCTCTACTGTGCTCCTGGGGAATCTTTTTTATTTTGCCTTTTTCTATCTTGTTTAGAGTGTCTACAAGAAGCTCAGCACCTGCTTTTGCAAGTCTATCATGAACAGATTTTATATCATCCCGATCTGTTATAGGTATCTCTAAACACTGATATACATCGCCTGCATCAAGCTCTTCTGTGATCTCCATAATACACACGCCTGTTTTGTTTTTACCCTCCATTATAGCTCTATGAATAGGGGCAGCTCCCCTGTATTCTGGCAGAAGGGAAGCATGAACGTTTACAGTCTTATATTTTGGAAGATCAATAATATCTTTTGGAAGTATCTTACCATAAGCAACAACAACAAAAATATCAGGTTTAAGCTCCTTTAATTTTTTGTAAAGCTCTGTATTTCCTTTTATCTTTTCAGGTTGAAAAACAGGAATGCCGAATTTTTCTGCCAATACTTTAACAGGAGGAGGCTGAACTTTTTTTCCCCTTCCCTTTGGTTTGTCCGGCTGTGTTACAATCCCAACAACCTCATGATGGGAATTTATAAGTGCCTTAAGACTTTCAACTGCAAATTCAGGTGTTCCCCAGAAAACTACCTTCAATACGTCCTCCATTTTTATATATATTTTTAACATAAAATCATCTTTTAGAATATAATTATTTTAACTGTTAAAATAAAAATCAGGAAAAGAAGATTGATCTTAAAATATTTACTCATATCCCTTGCAGGATTTTTAGGTTCTTACCATTGTGTCGGCATGTGCGGTTTTATTCCACCCCTTATAATACACAGATCATGGCTTTTGGGAAATATATTATACTCTTCAGGAAGATTATTCACATACTCTTTTTTGGGTTTTATAGCAGGTTATATAGGTATGTTTTTCCATTCAATACAGTTTCAGTATTTCCAGAAAGGTCTTACCCTTTTCCTTGGTATTATAATGATCTTTTTTGGGCTTCAAATAACGGGAAATATAAAGGAAAAAGGGGTTGTAGGTCTCGATTTAATATTTACTACAGTAGCTGAGATTCTATCAAAATTCAGGAAAAATCCATTTTTCCTTGGAATGTTTAATGGTTTTTTACCCTGCCCTCTTGTATATGCATTTTTAATGCAGGCTGTTTTTGAAAAAGATCCATTAAAAGGAGCTTCTGTAATGCTCTTTTTTGGAATAGGAACTATTCCAGCGATGCTTTTTGCAAGCAAACTTTTCCAGATATTATCCCCTAAATTAAGAAAAAAGGTTTCATCTTTAGCCGGTTTAATCATAATCTTACTTGGTATCTGGATTATATTGAGAGCTTTTGGTATAGGACACCATCATTGAGAGGGCTAACATGATAGAAAAAATAACTGTTCAATCCTTTGGGGCTGCTAAAACAGTAACAGGTTCTTGCCATCTTATAACAGTAGGTAAGACTAAGATTCTTATTGATTGTGGGCTGTTTCAGGGTATTGATGAAAATAAAAACTACACTCCATTTATGTTTGATCCTGAGGATATAGATTATCTGATCGTTACACATGCCCATCTTGATCATATAGGCAGGATACCTCTTCTTGTTAAGAATGGATTTAGAGGTAAGATAATATCAACCAGACCAACAAGAGTCATATCAAGGATTATGCTTCTTGATGCTGCCAAAGTTATGGAGGAGGAATACAGAGTTGAGTATAAAAAAGCTTTAAGAAGGGGTGAACCTGAAAAGGTAAGACCACCTTTATTTGATGAAGATGATGTTTATTATGCAATGGAACATTTTAAGATTCAGCTCGATTACAACCAACCTTTAAAACTGACTGATAATATAAGTATAACTTTCAAAAATGCAGGACACATACTTGGTTCTGCATTTGTTCAGATAGATATAAAAACCAGATCTGGAATTAAAACGTTAGTCTTTTCAGGTGATTTAGGACTCAAGGAGAGGCTCATAATAGATCCTATAAGATTTTCAGAAAAAGGAGATCATATATTTATTGAATCAACATATGGAAATAGAAAACACAGATCCTTAGAAGAAAGTATTGATGAGTTTGAAAAAGCTATTATAGAAAGTTTTAAAGATGGAGGCAATATTGTTATTCCAACCTTTGCTCTTGAAAGATCACAGGAGATACTTTACGTACTTAGGATGATGTATGATCAGGGAAGACTTCCAAGATGTAAGATATTTCTTGACAGCCCTCTTGCTATATCTGCAACAAAAATATTCCTACAGTTTCCTGAATTTTTCAACCACAACCTAAAAGATATGATAAAAGAAGGGAAAAATCCTTTTATATTTCCCTACGTACATTTCACACAAACAGTTGAAGAATCAAAAATTATAAACAGTATAGATAACGGTGCAATTATACTTGCAGGAAGTGGAATGTGTACAGGTGGAAGGATAAAACATCACTTAAAGCATAATCTTTGGAGACCTGAAAGCAGTATCATTTTCGTCGGTTATCAGGCAAAAGGAACACTTGGAAGGAAAATTATTGACGGTGCAGAAAAAGTAAAAATATACGGAGAGGAGATAGCGGTAAAAGCAAGAATATTTACTATTAACGGTTTTTCTTCCCATGCAGATAAACCTGTTTTAATTGAATGGCTTAAGCATTTTAAAAATAAAAAAAATGTATTTCTTATTCATGGAGAACCTGAAGTACTTGAAATATTCAGGGAAAATATAAACAGGGAATTAAAATTAAAACCACATATTGTTGAATTTGGTGAAAAATTATATATTAATTAGTTTAATTATTAAATTAAGGAGGTTGTTTATGTTTAATGAAGAACAGTTTTTTAAAGATGATAAACTGATTATTGGCGACAGGGAATTTACCTCAAGACTAATAGTAGGTTCAGGTAAGTATAAGGACTTTGAGGAAACAGCAAAAGCAACTGAAGCCTCAGGTGCTGAGATTATAACAGTTGCTGTAAGAAGGGTTAATATAACAGATCCTGACAAACCAAATCTTTTAGACTTTATTGATACATCAAGAATTATGATACTTCCAAATACTGCTGGATGCTATACAGCAGAAGAAGCCATTTTAACAGCAAAATTAGCAAGGGAAGCTCTTGGTCATGGATTTGTAAAACTTGAAGTCATAGGAGACCAGAAAACCCTTTATCCTGATATGGTAGAAACATTAAAGGCTGCAGAAATCCTTGTAAAAGAAGGGTTTACCGTGCTTCCTTACATAACAGATGATCCGATCATGGCTAAAAAGTTTGAAGATGTTGGCTGTGCAGCTGTTATGCCTCTTGCAGCTCCTATAGGTTCTGGTCTCGGCCTTCAGAATCCTTACAATATAATATTTATAAAAGAGGCTGTAAATGTCCCAGTTATAGTAGATGCTGGTATAGGAACCGCATCAGATGCTGCTATAGTTATGGAACTTGGTGTAGATGGCGTACTTATGAACACAGCTATAGCTCAGGCAAAAGATCCAATCAAGATGGCTGTCGCTATGAAATACGCCGTGAAAGCGGGAAGACTTGCTTATCTTGCAGGTAGAATACCTAAGAAGATGTATGCATCTGCTTCTTCACCTATTGAAGGTATAATTGGAAGATAGAATATACAGGGGCTTTTGCCCCTCTTTAAGGGTGAGATGTGAATGGGAGAAAAAGAGAAAAATCTAAATTCAGATTTATACTTATCTTAATATTTTTTATTGTGACAATTTTCAGTATTGACAACCTTATTCCTGTAAGGAAAATAGAACTCTCACCAACAACAAACCTATCTGTAAACAACCCATATTTTAAGTACAGAGTTATTTACGGCATAAAAACATACAGAACGGGAAACTCACTTATAACAGAAAAAGATATTATAGAATCCTTAAAAAAAACAGGGATTCACTACCTTTTCCTAACAGACAAAAGGGAAGTTATATTTGAGGGAAAGTATCAAAACTTCTATATATTTGATAAAAAACTTGAAGAGTGCAAAGAGATACTTGATCCTGGAAAACTTAAAATCTCGCCTCTCAACATAATAACG
>Ga0256914_1003123_pt1 | contig 13267 bp, 15 predicted proteins | sample HulkmetaG_FD_191571 | JGI IMG/M metagenome (GOLD analysis project Ga0256914, IMG submission 191571) | Hydrothermal chimney microbial communities from Main Endeavour vent field at the Juan de Fuca Ridge, Pacific Ocean - Hulk | ecosystem: Environmental > Aquatic > Marine > Hydrothermal vents ... | reverse complement strand
GAGCAGGACAGAGATATGCGGCTGCCCGATTTCTACATCTTTTTCCTGCACCCCTTTGTTCGATAGAGTATTGACGGATAATCTGAATCCTGATAGACTCCACCGCCGCTGGAAGCAGCGCGAGTTGAGCGTTAATCTTGTCTCAGATTGGCGGCTCTGGTATAATGCCACCGCTTTGTTGGAGAACCTTGCCAATTTAACCGCCGACGTAGCTCAATCGGCAGAGCAGCCGCCTTGTAAGCGGCAGGTTATGGGTTCAATTCCCATCGTCGGCTCCTGTTGATGGTTAGCGAACAAGGCCAAAATCTTTGACCTTGTTCTCGAGCCGGCAACAGGCTCATATTCACCCTCGGGCGGATACCCAAGTGGCCAAAGGGGGCTGACTGTAAATCAGCTGTCAGACGACTTCGGCGGTTCGAATCCGTCTCCGCCCACTCGATTACTCGCTGGCAAGCATTGCCCTGCCAGCGGGTAATTGTGTAAACCACCAGCCCACATAGCTCAGCCGGTAGAGCACATTCTTGGTAAGAATGAGGTCATGGGTTCAAGTCCCATTGTGGGCTCTTGTAAAGTATTCGGGCTGGCAAACCTGCCAGGAGCACCAGCCTGCAAGAGAGAAAAAGCAAAAGAGATCACATCAGGAGAAAGACGATGGCGAAGGAAAAATTTGTAAGGAACAAACCGCATTTGAACGTGGGGACGATGGGGCACATCGACCACGGGAAGACAACGCTGACGGCAGCGATCACGAAGTACTGTGCGCTGAAAGGGTGGGGGCAGTTTCGCAAGTTTGACGAGATTGACAACGCACCGGAGGAGCGGGAGCGAGGGATCACGATCAACATTGCGCACGTGGAATACGAGACGGAGAATCGACACTACGCCCACGTGGACATGCCGGGGCACCGGGACTACATCAAGAACATGATCACGGGAGCGGCGCAGGTAGACGGAGCGATCCTGGTGGTGGCTGCCGGAGACGGAGCAATGCCGCAGACGCGGGAGCATGTGCTGCTGGCGAAGCAGGTGGAAGTGCCGAGCATCGTGGTGTACCTGAACAAGGTGGACCAGATGGACGACCCGGAGCTGCTGGAGTTGGTGGAGATGGAGTTGCGGGAGTTGCTGGATGAGTACGGTTTTCCGGGGGACGAGACCCCGATCGTGAAAGGGAGTGCGCTGGCGGCGCTGGAGAGCGAGAGCACGGATCCGGATGCGCCGGAATATGAGAGCATAGCGGAGTTGCTGAGAGTGATAGATGAGTACATACCGGAGCCGGAACGGGAGATAGACAAGCCGTTCATGATGCACATAGAGGATGTGTTCTCGATCAAGGGCCGCGGGACGGTAGTGACGGGAAGAATTGACCGGGGAGTGATTCACACGGGAGACCCGGTAGACATCGTTGGGTTGCGGGACGAAGTGAAGAAGACGGTGGTGACGGGTGTGGAGATGTTCCACAAGATACTGGACGAGGGGCAGGCCGGAGACAACGTAGGATTGTTGCTGCGCGGGATAGACCGGGACGAGGTGGAACGCGGAATGGTAGTGGCAGCGCCAGGGAGCATCACACCGCACCGGAAGTTTGAAGCGGAAGTGTACGTGTTGAAGAAGGACGAGGGAGGGAGGCACAAGCCGTTCTTCCCTGGGTATCGCCCGCAGTTCTACTTCAAGACGATGGACGTAACGGGGAGCATCACGCTGCCGGAAGGCGTGGAGATGGTGATGCCCGGAGATAACGTGAACATGGAAGTGGAGTTGATTGTGCCGGTAGCGATGGAGCAGGGCCACAACTTTGCAATCCGGGAAGGCGGTCTGACCGTCGGCGCAGGCGTGATCACCAAGATCCTCGACTGATTTGTAACTTCAGACGTTCATACGCTCACAGGCAGATGAACGGTTTGGTAAAGGAAGTGTTCGTATGGCTGGTAAGAAAGGTGTCCGCCCGGTTGTGACGATGGCCTGCACGGAGTGCAAGGAACGAAATTACACAACCGAGAAGAACCGCCGGAACGACCCCGGTCGGTTGGAGTTCAACAAGTTTTGTCCGCGTTGCCGCAGGCATACGCTGCATCGTGAGACCCGATAGCGAATTTGTACGAGAGGACTGGCGGTCCTGCCAGAACCGCCAGTCCTGAACACAGGCGAGTAGCTCAATTTGGCAGAGCAACGGTCTCCAAAACCGTAGGTTGAGGGTTCGAGTCCTTCCTCGCCTGCCATAAAACAAAGCGCCGTCCCCGGAGACGGCGTTTTCGCCGCAAGCGAAATTCGGCGCAACGTCATTTGAAACGTCCAGGAGCATTTTGTGGCAAAGAAAAAAACACCCCGCAAACAACAGAACGCGATCCAGCGCTATTACAGCGAAACGCGCGGCGAACTGCGCAAAGTGACTTGGCCTACCCGCCAGGAGGCCACCAACCTGACCATGATCACCATTGCAGTAGTGACCGTGATGAGTATTTTTCTTGGCACGTTGGATTATATTTTCACCCGCCTGTTCGCGCTGATCCTGAGTTACTGAGTTCGAAAAACGGCGGCCCTCGCTGCTGATTTCGAGAAACGTAAGAAACACGGCCTTGTTGGCTGGCTGAATCTCGTCAACAGATTGGAAATCTTGTGAGTACAGATACGCAAACCCCGGAAGAACAGCCGGAAGTGGAAGACGCTGAAGTCATCCAGGAACCGGAACAAACCGACGTGCCGGAGCAGCCCGAACCCGAAGATGACGGCCGGGCCTGGTACGTTGTGCATTGCTATTCCGGTTACGAAAACAAGGTGCGCCACAACCTCGAACAGCGTATCGAAACAATGGGCATGAAAGATCAAATCTTCGATGTGGTTGTCCCCACTGAGGAGGAGATCGAAGTCAAGGATGGCAAGCGCCGCACGGTGGAACGCCGCGTGTTCCCCGGCTATATTCTGGTGAATATGCTGATGAACGAGGAATCCTGGTACGTGGTGCGTAACACCCCTGGCGTAACCGGCTTCGTCGGCATGGGCAACCAGCCGATCCCCCTGCGCCCTGAAGAGGTCGCCCAGATCGTCAAGCGCATGGAAGCCGATGCCCCCCGCATCAAAGTCACCTTCCGCCCCGGAGAACGCGTCCGCATTGTGGACGGCCCCTTCAACGATTTCCGGGGAACCGTCGCCGAAATTGATATGGAGCGTGCCAAGGTCCGCGTGATGGTCAACTTCTTCGGCCGGGAAACCCCGGTCGAGTTGGACTTTTTACAGGTCGAAAAGGCATAACTGAAATTTCCTAATTTCACCACCAGGGCACGCGGCCGCAGATTAGAAATTCGGTGTCTGAGTGACTTCGTGGAGAACAAGTATACACCTGTGGGAGGATGGCAGCATCCGCCAAGGTAGACGCCGTGCCAGCGGCGTTTATTCACCACAAAGGAGAAAAGAATGGCAAAGAAACTCAAAGCAATTGTCAAGTTGCAGATTCAGGCCGGCAAGGCCAACCCTGCACCCCCCATCGGCCCCGCGCTGGCTTCGCACGGGATCAATCTGATGCAGTTCTGCAAGGAATACAATGCCCGCACGCAGAGCCGCATGGGTGAAATTGTCCCTGCCGAAATCAGCATCTTCACCGATGGCTCTTTCAAGTTCGTCCTCAAAAGCCCGCCTGCCTCGGCGCTGCTGAAAAAAGCCGCCGGTGTGGAAAAAGGTTCCGGGGAATCTCCCCGTGTCAAAGTTGGCAAAGTGACCCGCGATCAAGTTCGCGAAATCGCTGAAATCAAAATGAACGACCTCAACGCCATCGATATTGAAGGCGCGATGCGCCAGATCGAGGGCACTGCCCGCAACATGGGCATCGAGGTCGTTGACTAGTCCCAGTGGGAGGGCGTCCTGCACGCCCGCCAAACAGGCGCAATGCCTGTCCACCACCAAGGAGTAATTCATGGCTAAGCACGGAAAAAAATATCGAGAAGCACTGCAAAAAATCGACCGCAACAAACAATACCCCCCACTGGAAGCGCTGAAACTGGCAAAAGAAACCTCCTATGCCAATTTTGACGCCACCGTGGAGATTCACATGCGCCTGGGAGTTGACCCCCGTCATGCCGACCAGCAGGTCCGCGATGTAGTCGTTCTGCCCCACGGGTTAGGCAAAACCGTCCGGGTGCTGGTTTTCGCTCAGGGCGAGGGTGCTGCGCTGGCCCGCGAAGCCGGTGCAGATTACATCGCCGATGATGACGAAATGATCAAGAAAATCCAGGGCGGCTGGACCGATTTTGATGTTGCCATCGCCACCCCGGACATGATGGGCAAAGCCGGACGCCTGGGGCGGATTCTGGGCCCCCGGGGGCTGATGCCCAACCCCAAAGCCGGTACCGTAGTTCCCGCCGACGATCTGCCACGCGTTATCAACGAGGCAAAGGCTGGCCGTGTTGAGTTCCGCGTCGACAAAACATCCAACCTGCATGTCCCGATTGGCAAGGTATCCTTTGATGTTGCGAAACTGCGCGACAATATGGCCGCTCTGATGGATGCCGTCAAGAAAGCGCGCCCCGCGTCATCCAAAGGAACGTACATTCGCAAAATTGTGATTACCACAACAATGGGGCCTGGCATCAAGGTAGATTCTTCCCAGGCGCAGGCGATGGAACTGGAGTGATTTGTTAAATTTGCATCCCTTCAAAAATAGTACTCTCGCTGCTTGTTAGAGCGAGAGTGCTGAAAAACTTGCTTCGCCACAGACAGCAGGCGCCCAAACGGGCTTAATTTCCTGCCGAGGTGGAGGCTTCTCGTAATTACGGACAAGTCTTTACCTTGCATGGCGCGGTAAAGACTTGTTTTCATAAACAGGCGGGCATCTGCTCCCTGACCCCTGAAGAAAGGAGGTTGTATCCATTGGCTATTACCAAAACGCAAAAAAAAGAAATGATTGCGCAATATGTGGATTGGTTGCAGCGCAGCGATGCGGTGGTGATCACCGAGTACACCGGTCTCAACATGAAAGAGATGGATGAACTGCGCGGCAAAGTGCGCGAATCTGGCGGTGAATTCCACATTGTCAAAAACACGCTGGTGAAACTGGCGCTCAAGGAGGCTAATATCGCCTTTGATGAGGCGCAGTTCATCGGCAGCACCGCGATGGCTTTTGCATTCGAGGATTCCCCTGCAACCGCCAAGGCCATTGCCGATTTTGCCAAAGAATCCCCTTTTGTCAAAATTAAGGGCGGGTTCCTTGAAGGACAGATGGTCTCCGTGGCCGAAGTCAAGGCATTGGCAAGTTTGCCGCCGCTGCCGGTGATGCGGGCTACCCTGTTGGCAACAATTATGGCGCCGGCTTCGCAACTGGTCCGCACCCTGGCCGAACCTGGTCGTCAGATTGCCGCCGTTGTCAAGGCTTATGCAGATGCAGATGCTGCCCCTGAGGCGGCCTGAGCCTGGCGGATAATCAAACCACCCAACAAAACTACCGAACTATCCAACTACCTAACTATCTAACTACCACAAGGAGTTTTTACAATGGCTGATCTGAACAAACTGATGGAAGAATTGAGCGAACTGAGCGTGCTCGAGGCCGCTGAGTTGGTCAAAATGCTGGAAGAAAAATGGGGCGTTTCTGCCGCTGCCCCTGTTGCAGTTGCTGCTGCTGCCCCTGGCGCGGCTGCCGAAGAAGAAGTCGAAGAGAAGACCGAGTTTGACGTGATTATCAAGGAAACCGGCCCAAAGAAAATTGACGTCATCAAGGCTATTCGCCAACTCACCAGCCTGGGGCTGAAGGAATCCAAAGAACTGGCGGAAACCCCCGGTGCCAAGGTCATGGAAGGGGTTGGCAAAGAGGCTGCCAACGACGCCAAGGAAAAACTCGAAGCCGCCGGTGCAGTTGTCGAACTGGCATAAGTGTTCTTCCTGTGCTGCGAGAGGCCGCCTTCGGGCGGCCTTTTTGTTTGCCTGCACCCCCTCCGACGGGCTATCTGATTTTGCTGCAAAATTATGGTATATTTTCCTGCATTGGAGATCTTATGAACACACGAATCCTGCTGATTGAAGATGATGAGGGGATCGTCCGCATTCTGCGCCGAGGACTGGTTTACGAAGGGTATACGGTGGATGTGGCTTCTGACGGGCAAACCGGCTTGTTGTTGGCTCGCGATACACCACCCGATTTGGTCATCCTCGATTTGATGCTGCCGGGCATTGACGGCTTGGAAGTCTGCCGCCGGCTGCGAGCGGGGGGGGAGGTTCCCATCCTGATTCTGACTGCCAGAGACAGCGTGGATGACCGCGTCCTCGGCCTGGATATGGGTGCGGATGATTACATGGTTAAACCCTTCGATCTGGATGAACTCCTGGCGCGCATCCGTGCACTCCTGCGGCGGTTGCAGCCCGTCTCCCGCCCGAAGGTGATGCGCTTTTCCGACCTGACACTGGATACCGGAACCCGGCAGGCGGCTCGCGGCGCACGGGTGATCTCACTGACCGCCAAAGAGTACGGTCTGCTCGATTTGTTTATGCGCCACCCCCGGCAAGTGCTCACCCGCGATATGATTTTTGACCGTGTTTGGGGTTACGATTTTGGGGGCGAGAGCAATATCATCGAGGTGTATATCCGCTATCTGCGCCAAAAACTCGAAGAGAACGGCGAGCCGCGGCTGCTCCATACCGTACGCGGCATGGGGTATGTTCTGCGGGAGCCGGATTGATGTCCCTGCGCGCCCGGCTTACCCTGCTCTATACCATGCTGGTGGGTGTCACCATCCTTGCTTTTGGTGTCACCATTTACCACTTTATCAGTCTCACCATCCGGGAGCAACTGGACCGGGTGCTGGAGCAGACTGCCGGGGAAATCATCAAAAATGTTCATGTTGACCCCGCGGCGGGCAGCCTGGTTGTGAAAAACGAGGAAAACCTGAGGCTGGCAGACAATGTTTATGTTCAACTTTGGGATCATGCCAATAACCTGAATTACCAATCACCAAATCTGGCCGACATGCACCGTCCGCTGGATCCGCTGGCGAAATCTCCCTCCGAAAAAGTTACCCGCGATATTTTTATCGGGGAGGCACACCTGCGGGTAATCAGCATCCCGCTTTCAATTGGCAGCCGCCGGATTGGAACCTTGCAGGTGGCTGCCGGATTGACAATTGTGGACGCCGCGCAGGAAGTTCTGGTGCGGGTGCTGATAATTGGCACGGCCCTTGCGGTAACGGTTACCGCTGCGGGAGTCTATTTCGTCACCTACCGGGCACTGGATCCTCTCAGCCGCGTTACGCAAACCGCCCTGAAAATTACCCGTGCCGACGATCTCTCGCGGCGCATCCCCTACCAGGGCCCCGCCGAAGACGAAGTCGGGCAGTTAATCGCGGCCTTCAACCAGACGCTCAGCCGCCTGGAAAACCTGTTCTATACCCAGCGGCGGTTTGTCGCCGATGTGGGACACGAACTGCGTACTCCGCTGACCGTCATCAAAGGCAATATCGCCCTGATGCGGCGCATTGGCAGCACAGACGATGAACTGCTGCAAAGCGTTGAAGCGGAAGTGAACCGCCTGAACCGCATGGTTGGGGATTTGTTGCTGCTGGCACAGGCAGAATCCGGTAAACTGCCGCTGGAGCATCGTCTGGTTGAGTTGGATACGCTTCTTCTGGAGGTTTTACAGCAGTCTCAGGTGCTGGCGCGGGGCAAACTCACCCTTCGGCTGGGGGAAATTGATCAGGTGCTGATCTGCGGCGACCGCGACCGCCTCAAGCAGGTGCTTATCAACCTGATTTCCAACGCCATCAAATACACCCCGCCGGGCGGCGAGATTGTGGCCGGTGCGGGTAAAGAAAACGGTCAGGCGCGCCTGACCGTTCAGGATAACGGCCCCGGCATCCCGGCAGAGGCACTGCCGCATATTTTTGAGCGATTCTACCGAACCGAGAAATCCCGCACCCGCTCATCGGATGGCAAGGGTTTTGGGCTGGGGCTTTCGATTGCTTATTGGATTGTCAAACACCACAATGGGGATATTACCGTTGATTCCACGGAGGGGCAGGGAACCCGGTTTTGCATCTGGCTGCCGCTCAGTGAGGGGGATTGCTCGCCCGAATAAAAAAGGGCTGGCAGACCTGTCAGGTCTGCCAGCCCTTATGGCGTGAGCCCCAATCGCTGTGCGGCTTGCCTGCAAAGCGAAGCCCCGCCGTGGTTTAGCCATTCATCCAGCCGCTCACTGGCACCTTTCCCCGCGCGCGCATCCAGATAAATGCCAATCCCCCAGTAAACGTAGCGCTGTGTTTCCGCAGCCCATTGCGATTCAGGCCGCTGTGCCCCGCTGATGCCGCCGTTGTAACCCGCCATGCCCAGACGCGGGTCACCGCCGCGGGTTTCCAGGGCGCGGCGCAGATAGTCCAGCCCGCGCCGGGCGTTGACCATCGGATCGTAGGGGTTTTCACCGTGCTCGAAGTGGAAGGGCATCACCTGGAACAGCCCCGCGGCTCCCGCGCTGGAGGTCGCCTGCGGGTCGCCGCAAGATTCAATCTGCATCACGGTGGCAATCAGGTTGGGGTCGAGCCCGGTTTGCTGGCTCCAGGCGGCGATCTGTGGAGCCCAGTGCTGCACTTCGGGGGTAAAAAGCGGGGCAATGACGGTGCCCGAAATGGGGGTATCTCCCACTTTGGCGGAATCCGCCGCAATGGCCGGGCTGGCGACTCCCATCCAACCGAGAACGAGACTCACCCCCAAAATGGCGAATCCGATTACCGGGAGCAGCGGAATCCCGCTTGTCGCGGGTTCTTCCACCCAGAAAATTTCTTCCTCTTCTTCGTAGAGGTCAAAATCGTCTTGGTCGTAATACATCGAAGTTTTTGTTAGAGAACCAACTTCCCCAGCGGCACTCCCTGGTGCTCACTGTAGTCGGCATCTTCCGCAGCGCGCATTGACATGGTGTCAAAATAAGCCTGCTCGCACAATTCATCCTCTGTGAAAGGGATGTCGATCAGATCTGAGACAATGAAGTGCAGGTCAATGATGTCGAATTCCGAGAAGGTATCAATAACCCAGTTCAGGATTTGCTGTGTCATATCGTTTCCTTACCAGGGCGAAAGCCCTGCTTGTGTTGTGCCGCAGGTGGTTGCCCGACGGGCGCGAAGCGGCAAACCTTGCAGCCTGATTTCGTGGCGGCATCAGGGCTTGCGTTTTGGCTGTTTTGGTTTTTTGTGGCAGATTCGGGGAAAGTTGCAGCAATGAAATTCTGCATATTTTTCCCGCATCCGCCCCCGGCGGGACGGATGCGGGAAAACCGGGCGGATTTCTTGCAGGTTGCGGCCCTTGTGGTGGGTTGGTGCTAAAACCGGGTGTTGCTGCCCTGCCCCTGGCTGCGGGATGCGCCGCCAAACGATACCGGCTGGTAGACGTTTTCGCGGGCTCCGTACCCGTATTCCGGCTCGTAGACGGGTTCAGGCTTGGGGGCGGGACGGTAGGTCCGCTTGGCTGCCGGAGCCGCGGCGACTCCGCGGGAGACGGCGGTACGGCTCCCGTAGGGTTTCGGCTGGGAACGGGTGCTTCTCTTTTTGGCGGCGGAACGGGTCACTGTCCGCCGGGTGGTGCCGCGCAGTTCCGCCTGACTGAAGAGCCGGTCTCCGGCGACAGAGATGGTGCCAATAATCAGCACCCGAATCAGCCAGACCATGACCGCTACAAAGATGGGTACAACCTTCAGCAGCACTTCCCGTTCTACTACGGCGTTGCCGAGACTCTGGTGGTTGAGCAGCGCAATCGAGACTCCCCACCAGGTCAGCATGGCGTTCATGGTCGCGGCCAGCATCCAGGCCCCGAAGAGGTACCAGACCTCGGCGGGTTCGTCTGCTCCCTGTTCGGGGGTGAACAGACGGGCAATTCCGGCAAAGTCAATTCCGCAGAAGGCGATTGCCAGAATGGTTGCCCAGCGGATGCCCATGAAGGAGAGTTCGCCGAGCAGATCCGAGAGGGCAAATTCAGTGGTTGAGTAGTTGAAGAATTCAAAGGCCAACAGGGCGGTGACAATCAGCAGCCCAAAAAGAAAGCCGCGATTCAGCCGCACCCGTTTTGAAAAGACAGTCATCGTATTCAGCATGATAGGGTCTCCTCCATTTGTTGCAAACACAAACTTTTATGCCTGTCGTCAGTGGACTGGCTTCTGGACAATAGAACGAGCGTTCTGTTGGTAGTTTAGAACATTTGTTCTAATTTGTCAAGAGGGAACTCGAAACGGGTAAATGTAAAAGATCAGGACTTCCGCACTGAGGGAAGTCCTGATCTTTTACGTTTGTGCCCCCCTTTTTGACAACAGAAAAGGTTACTTGGCGTAATATACCGCCCGTGTTTCGCGAATTACGGTTACCTTGATTTGCCCTGGGTATTGCATGGTTTCTTCAATTTGCTTGGAAATATCGCGGGCGAGGCGGGTAGCCGCCAAATCGTCCACATCTTCGGGCTTGACAAAAATTCGGATTTCGCGGCCCGCCTGAAGCGCATAACTCTCGCGCACTCCCTTGTAGGTTTTGGCAATTTCCTCAAGTGCCCGAATCCGTTTCAAGTACTGCTCGAGGCTCTCCCGGCGGGCACCGGGGCGCGCTCCGGATATGGCGTCTGCCACTTCCACAATCACGGCTTCTACAGATTCCTGTTCTACTTCGTGGTGATGCGCAGCAATGCAGTTGAGAACTTTGGGATTAACGCCGTATCGTTTGGCAAATTCAGCCCCGATTTGTGCGTGGGTGCCTTCTACGTTGTGGTCCATCGCCTTTCCCAGGTCGTGCAGCAGGCCGCCGGCCTTTGCGACTTCTACATCGGCACCCAGTTCGGCGGCAATTACTGCGGCTAGTTGAGCAGTTTCAATGGCATGGTTCAGTTGGTTTTGTCCGTACGATGTGCGGAATTTGAGCCGCCCCAGGGTACGGAGGATCTCGCGGTGCAAACCGGGAACCCCGGCTTCGTATGCGGCCTCCTCCCCGGCCTCCAGAATAATTTTGTTGACTTCTTTGGTTTCTTTCCTGATGACCTTTTCGATATACGCCGGGTGAATGCGTCCATCCAGCACCAGTTTTTCAAGTGCACGGCGGGCAATCTCGCGGCGCACAGGGTCAAAAGAAGAGATTGTCACCGCTTCAGGCGTGTCATCCACAATCACGTTTACCCCGGCGGCCTGCTCAAAAGCGTTGATATTGCGCCCGCTGCGTCCGATGATACGGCCTTTCATGTCGTCGGATGGTAGCGGCACCGTAGACGAAGTCACCTCGGCAACATGTTCCGAAGCCACGCGCTGGATTGCATCTGCGATAATTTTGCGGGCTTTGCGCTCTCCTTCTTCCTGCGCCTCGGTTTCAATCTGGCGGATAATTCGTGCCATATCATCTCGGATTTCCTTCTCCACTTCTGCCAGCAAAATATTCCGGGCTTCTTCCGTGGTCAGTTGTGAAACCCGTTGCAGTTCGGCAATAGCGTCAGCGTGCAACTTCTCAATCTCGTTCGCCCGCCGGTCAATGCTGCTTTGCCGTTTGTTCAGTGATTGCTCGCGCCGTTCCAGCCGCTCGGTACGTTGATCAAGTTGATCGCGGCGGCGCTGCAAACGGTCTTCCTCCTTGCTGAGTTCGGCCCGGCGGCGCAGCGCCTCCTCCTCAACCTCCTGACGGATTTCCAGTGCCCGGTCGCGTGCTTCCAGTTCGATGGCCGCAGCATTTTCTCTTGCTTGTGCAAGAATATGCTCCCCCTCCGACTTCATGCGCTGGTTCTTCTGTTGTACCAGGTAATATTTGACGAAAAAACCGATTACTCCGCCAACAACCAGTGCAAAAATCATCACAATCAGCAAAAATCCAATGTTACCCATTTTTTCCTCATTCCAGTTCTGATGTCATATTTTGGGGCTTTCGCTGAAACGCAGCCCGGATTTTAGGGCGGATTCCGTTCTCGCGAGAGCCGTCAGCCCGGTCAGGGCTGCTGATTCCGCATCTCCCAAACATCTTCAACCGCCGATTTTGCGGTTTCGTAATCAAAGCCGCGCCGGGCCAGAAAGGCGGTCATCTTGCGGCGGAAATCAGCCCACTCCAGGTTTGCATACTTGCGGAACTGCTTGACCGCAGCCTGATGCGCCAGAGCATCCTCATCCAAATTTTGGAGTGCGGCCTCGATGATCTCGCGCGCAATGCCCTTTTGGCGCAGTTCTGCCGCGAGTGCGCGCCGGCCGCGCGGCCGAAAGGTCGAACGGTTTTCAGCCCAATCCTTTGCAAACTGCAAATCATCTACAAATCCGTTGCGGCGCAGACGCTCCAGCGTTTTATCAATTACCGTTTCCGAAGTAGCATGCTTCTGGAGGTTCCGGCGTACTTCCTGCTCAGAGCGGGGACGGTAACTCAGGTAATTCAACGCCCGTTGGTAAGCGGTCTCCTGCTCGTCGGCCTCCTGAAGTCGGCGGATTTTTTCAGCGGGCAGATCCTGCCCGACTTCCAGCCAGGCCGCCGCAAAGCGGGAAAGCCCAAAGGCAAACTCCCCATCCAGATAGACGTTGATCCGTTGAGTGTTGCGCTTCTGCTGTTTGAGGGCGGTAATCTTTCCCATGTAATTGGCCGGTTAGGCTCTATCCGAAAATTCAGGCCGATGTATTGCTACAGGTATATCCGTATGACGTGTTCCCTCACCCCCCTGTATTTCCTCACCCTTCGGGAAAGGGGGCAGGAGTGAGGGTGGGGGAGGGGCGGGGGAAATGTTGCCATAGCATGTCAAAACAGACCTGGTTTGTTGCCTGGCGATTTTTTCGGACAGGTTCTGAATCTGCCCACAGGTGTCAGGCAAAAAGCCGCCTGCCCTGCGGGTAAAAGCAAACAGCCGTGAACCTGCATAGCAGGCCACGGCTGTGCGTCGCTGGAGAAGACTCAATTGTTGGCGATGCTTGTCAAAATGCGTAATGATTCAGCAGTTTACACCTGGAACAGAAAATGCAGCCTCTGCAAATTCAAAAGCGGCAACAACAAGTTGACCCTCGCCAAACGAGTTTATTCGACCAGAAATTTACCAACGATTCCAGGAGCATTTCCTGAAACCGATTGTCTCAGCCGTGGCCGCGCCTAAAATGAGAATGAACTACGCGGCAAGATAAAACTGGGCAGTATTTCGATGGCGTGTTTCGCTTACCATCAAAACCAGCGGTTGATCATAAAGGCATTACCGGCGGCGGAAGCAGCGCATCGCGCACCTGCAATTCGATTTCTTCAGCGATGTCGGGGTTGGCCCGCAGGAAGGACTTGGCGTTCTCGCGGCCCTGAGCCAGGCGCAGGTCGCCATAGGAGTAGAAGGA
>Ga0256914_1003122_pt1 | contig 13267 bp, 19 predicted proteins | sample HulkmetaG_FD_191571 | JGI IMG/M metagenome (GOLD analysis project Ga0256914, IMG submission 191571) | Hydrothermal chimney microbial communities from Main Endeavour vent field at the Juan de Fuca Ridge, Pacific Ocean - Hulk | ecosystem: Environmental > Aquatic > Marine > Hydrothermal vents ... | reverse complement strand
AGGGATCGGAGGAAGAGGAGGTCGTCACACCCCCGCCGGCCACCAAGGAGCACCAGGTGGTGCACCAGCTCGACGACGTGACCAGGGACTCCGAAGAGAAGGCGAGCGAGATCTTCGATGCGCTCGACGCGGTGATGAACGATATCGAAGGAGCGCTCGCTCTCAACGAAAAGATCCAGGCGCTCGCTGGCGATTTCGAAACCCTCTTCGCGACGCTGCACGGAAAGTTCCCCGGTATCGAGCGCTTCAGACAGGCCGAGTCGGACGCCAGGCAACTGCAGCGGCTCTCCGACGAGACGGTCGACCTTCTTCAGAGCGCAAACGACCAGATCCTGGGAGCGATGGATACGATGCAGTACCAGGATATCCATCGCCAGAAGATCGAACGCGTCATCAACATCATGCGGGCGCTCAGCCGTTATATGAGCGCACTCTTCGAAGGGAGCATCGAAGATGAGAAGCGGGTGAAGTCGGCCCGCCACATCGAAGGGGATACCTCGACCGAAGAGGTGATCAGCAACGACGATATCGAAGCGCTGATCGCACAGTTCGGAAAATAGTGCATGGCCGAACTCCTCTGCCCAGCCGGAAATCTCGAGAAGCTGAAGATCGCGATCGCCTACGGTGCCGACGCCGTCTACGGCGGCGTGAGCCACTTCAGCCTCCGGGTCCGCAGCGGCAAGGAGTTCACCTACGAAAGCTTCCGCGAAGGGATCGAATACGCACACGCCCGGGGGAGGCGGGTCTATGTCACGATCAACGGTTTTCCGTTCAACTCCCAGCTCGAACTCTACCGTGAACATATGCGGAAGATGGCAAAGATGGGGCCCGACGCCTTCATCGTCGCCACACCCGGGCTGGTGAAGATGGCCAGGGAGATCGCCCCGCAGATCCCGCTGCACCTCTCGACCCAGGCGAATGTCATGAACGTACTCGACGCCGAATTCTACCGCGATCTGGGGGTCCGGCGCATCATCGCGGCGCGCGAGATCAGTCTGCGCGATCTGAAGGCGATCAAGGAGGCGCTTCCCGACCTGGAGATCGAGGTCTTCGTCCACGGTTCGATGTGCTTCGCCTACAGCGGCCGCTGCCTCATCAGTTCGCTGCAAAGCGGTCGGGTACCCAATCGGGGCAGCTGCGCCAACGACTGTCGCTTCCCCTATGTCCTCTACGCCGAAAACCCGGAGACGGGGACGCTCTTTCGTCTCGAGGAGGAGCCGGAGGTGGGGACCTACATCATGAACGCCAAGGATATGAATCTCGCCTCGCACATCGACGAGATTCTCCAAAGCGGCGCCGTCGATTCGCTCAAGATCGAAGGACGAACCAAGAGTCCCTACTACGTCGCCGCCACGGCCTACGCCTATCGTCGGGCGATCGACGACTTCCACGCGGGCCGTTTCGAGGCCGAACGGTACCAGAAGGAGTTGCGTACCACCAAGCACCGGGGCTTCACCGACGCCTACCTGATCCACCGCCCGTTCGAGAAGGAGCGGACCCAGAATCTGGAGAGCTCCATCGACGAGGGGACGCACCAGGTGGCGGCGCTGGTGGACGAAACGGGGCTCGTTTTTCTGGCCAAGGACAGAATCGGCACAGAAGAGGAGCTGGAGATCTTCGCGCCCGAACCGCCGGCCGCTGCCGTCGACAGTGAACGGGGGAAGATCTACGAACGCGCCGGGAGGTGGTATCTGAAGATGAGGCGACTGGAGACTCCGAAGGGGAAGCGCTTTGATACGATCCACAGCGGGAACGAAAACCCGATTCTGCTGCCCGCCCCGTTGCCGCCGTTCACATTCCTCAGAAGGGCGCTGGGTGGATGAGAAGCTGACGACCGGGCGGATCCTGAGGAGCTGGTGGGCGATGCAGTGGCGGGCCGTCGTCGCCACTTTCCTCGGCTCTTTGGTGCTGGTGGCCCTCTTCTCGTTCGTCGCCGCTCTCCTTGGGGCTTCCAAAGAGAGTATCATGGTGGTCGGGAATATCATCTATGTGGGGGTGTCGCTCTTCGCTTCGATCTACTTCTTCGGCTTCGCGCTGAAGAGAGATTACGGCGATTTCCGTTTCGAGATCGTCGAAAGCGGGACGGAAGAGGGCGGCGGTACAAAAGCGCCGCCGCAGGAGCCGAGTCGGGAGCCGAGTCCGGAGAGTCCGGGTTCGGCTCCCGATTTGGAATCCACACGAACATGAAGGAGAGAGAATGAGATTTGTATCGATCATCATCGGAAGCAAGAGCGACTACGAAGTGATGAAGGAGTGCGGCAAGACACTGGAGAAGTTCGGTGTCCCCTACGAGCTGATCATCTCCTCGGCCCACCGGAGCCCGGAGCGGACCAAGAGCTACATCAAGGATGCCGAATCCCGCGGCGCGGTTGTCTTCATCGCCGCCGCCGGCATGGCGGCACACCTGGCCGGTGCCGTCGCGGCGACGACGATCAAGCCGGTCATCGGCGTTCCGATGAGCTCGTCGGATCTGCGCGGCGAGGATGCGCTGCTCAGTACCGTCATGATGCCGGCGGGGATGCCGGTGGCGACGCTGGCGATCGGAAAGGCCGGAGCGATCAACAGCGCCTACCTGGCGATGCAGATCCTGGCGATCGACGACGACGAACTGAACGTGAAGCTGATGGAAGACCGCATCGCCAAGGCGAAGAAGGTCGAAACCGACTCTTCGGAGATCGAGGTGAGGATCTCCGAATAGGGTGCGGCCAGTGGTGCCGAGGAGGGTAGTATGAAAACATGGCTGAGTATCCGGGCCTATGCGAAGCTGATCGACCGTGACTTCGAGGAGGTTCTCGGGCTGGTCGACCGCGGCGAGGTCGTCTCCAAGGAGGAGAACGGGGAGATCTACATCGAGGCGGATTCGCAACAGAGGCTTCCGGGTGCGCCGGTACGCGGCGGAGAAGTCCTCAAGGTCGATCTCGAGACGGGTGATGGCATCCAGTTCGTCGAAAAGACGATCGGCACGATTCTCACGATGCACGAGAAGGTGATGGATGCCAAGGACGAGACCCTCGAGACGCTCAAAAGCGAAAACAGTTTTCTCAAAGATGCGCTTCTTTCGATGCAGGAGCTCTACGACGAAGACCGAAAGACGATCGAGACGCTCACCGCCGAGCTCAACGCCACCCGGGAGGAGCTGGAGTTCATGAAACGAAAATATCGGCTGATGTGGGGCAAAGTGGTCGAAAAGCACGGCGGGGCGGCCGGGTGAGACTCGAACCCGAATGCATCACCTGCATCTTTTCGCAGGCGCTCCGTGTCTGTGAAACGCTCCATGTCGACAGGGATCAGACCAAGGAGGTGCTGGACGAGGTGGCCCGGATGATCCCCGGTTTCTCCTACGCCGAGACCCCTCCGCAGGTGGCGGCGCGTGTCTACCCGAAGATCGCCGAAGTGCTCGGGGTCGACGATGTCTACCAAGACTTCAAGAGAGAGGCGGCGGCGCGCGCCGCCCGCTTCGTTCCCCTGGTGGAGCGCAGAATCGAGGAGAGTGCCGATAGGCTCCACGCCGCATTGAAGGCGGCGGTGGCGGGCAACGTCATCGACCTCGCAGCGACCCACAGCTTCGATCTCGAAGAGGAGGTGGCGAAGGTGTTCGACACCCCTTTCGCGATCGACGACAGCACCTCCCTGCGCCGACGGCTGGAGGGGGCCGGGCGGCTGCTGCTGGTGGGAGACAACGTGGGCGAACACCTCTTCGACAAGCTCCTCATGCGGTGGCTGAGCGCCCTCTATCCGAAGCTGAAGATCGGATACGCGGTCCGGGGCCGTCCCATCATCAACGACGTCACCCGTCGTGATGCCGAAGAGGCGGGGATCGGCGAGGTGGCCGAGATCGTCGACAGCGGAGTCGATACGCCGGGCTTCGATTTCGGGCGCATCGCTCCGGAGGCCCGTCGCTGGTACGAGAGCTCCGATCTGGTCGTCGCCAAGGGGATGGGAAACTACGAGTCGATGAACGACGCCTCCTATCGCCCCACCTACTTCCTGATGAAGGTCAAGTGCCGTGTCGTCGCCTCCTCCCTGGGCCGACAGATCGGAGATATTCTATGTTACGAAGGAGCCGCCGATGTTTGAACGTCTGATGGATGAGACCATTCTCCCTTTTCTCTTCAGGGAGTCGAAGCACCCGATGCGCTTCAACGAACTGATGCAGGCGAACAAGATGCTGGTCGACCATATTCCGCTGGAGGGGAGGATTCCCGGGGTCAAGCTGCGTCTGTCGCGCCTCTATCTCTTCATGATCGTCGTCTGGAACCTCATACTCCTGCCGCCGGCGCTGCTTTTCCACAAAATTCTGGCGAAGATCGACTGCCATCTCATGATCGTGGCCGCCGTCTTCTTCACGCTGCTCTTTTTCGGCATTCTCTCGATCTTCCGATCGTGGGCGATCGAGCGGATGGCGCTCAACCAGATCAAGAAGGCGTGGAAACTGCACCTCCCCTACTACGACTTCGACACCTACCACACGAAGGTGGCGAAGTTCTATACCGACGCACTCGAGCGGGGGGTGACGGGGGCCAATGTGGAGATGTATATCATGAATGCGCTCTCTTTGGAAAAGTGATATAATTTCGCAAAAAGTTACGGATAACAGGAGGTAAACATGGCAGAGACGAAGCCCAAGCGACAGAAACAGGTCGTTCTCTTTACCTCTCCGGGGTGCGTCTGGTGCACCCGGGCGAAGAGCTTCTTCAAGAAAAACGGCATCAAGTTCAAGACGATCGACATCTCCACCAACAAGCAGGCGGCCAAGGATTGCGAGCGCCACGGGTGCCGCGGCGTTCCGGTGGTTCTCGTGGGCAGTCAGTGGATCTGCGGATTCGACGAGCCGAAAATCAAGAGAGCATTGGAGCTTCGATGATCACATTTTCCGACCTTCTTCTCAAACTCCAGACCTACTGGGCCGAGCGGGGGTGCAACATCGTCCAGCCCTACGACATACCGGCCGGAGCGGGGACCTTCCACCCCGCGACGCTTCTAAGAAGTCTCGACTCCAGACCCTGGGCCGCCGCCTATGTGGCGCCGAGCCGTCGCCCGACCGATGGACGCTACGGTGAAAACCCCAACCGGCTGGGAAGCTACTACCAGTTTCAGGTGCTGATCAAACCGAGCCCCGACGATATCCAGGATCTCTACCTCCAGAGCCTCGAGTATCTGGGGCTCGATCTCTCCAGGCACGACATCCGTTTCGTCGAGGACAACTGGGAGTCGCCCACGCTCGGCGCATGGGGCCTTGGCTGGGAGGTGTGGCTGGACGGAATGGAGGTGACGCAGTTTACCTACTTCCAGCAGGTGGGCGGGATCGCCTGCGATCCGGTCGCGGCCGAGATCACCTACGGAACCGAGCGGCTGGCGATGTACCTGCAGGGGGTCGATTCGGTCTTCGATATCGTCTGGAACGAGAAGGATGGAGCGGTGACCACCTACGCCGACGTCCACAAAGAGAGCGAATACCAGTTCTCCAAATACAACTTCGAGGTGGCCGACGTGCCGATGCTCTTCCGCCATTTCGACGATGCAGCCGCCGAGTGCGGCCGCTGCCTGGAGGCGGGGCTGCCGCTGCCGGCCTACGACCAGTGCATGATCGCTTCGCACCTTTTCAACACGCTCGACGCCCGCAAGGCGATCAGCGCGACAGAGCGGGCCAACTACATCCTGAAAATCCGCGACCTGGCCAAAGGGTGCGCCGAGCTCTACAAGGCGCAGGAGAGCGAGCGTGAAGCCCGTATCCGAGGGGAAAAGGTGGAGGCCGGCGCGTGAAGATCGGCGAAGTTCTCTCGCTGCTCGACCGTATCAGCCCCTTCGAGCTTCAGGAGGCGTGGGACAACAGCGGTCTGCTGCTCGGCGAAGCGTCGCAGGATGTTGCGCGTATCGTCGTGAGCGTCGATATCGACGAGCGGATGGTCGAAGAGGAGGAGGCGGGGAGCCTCTTCGTTCTTCACCACCCCCTCATCTTCACGGGGATGAAACGGTTGCTGTGGAACGAATATCCGGCCAATCTCCTCCGCAGGATGGTGCAGAAAGACCAGGCGGTCATCGCGATGCATACCAATTTCGACCGCACCCACCTCAACCGGTACGTCTTCGAAAAGGTACTCGGCTTCGAAGGGGCGGAATGCGAAGGGTTTCTCTGCCGCGCCGAGGGGGAGTGGGAGACCGAAGCTCTTCTTGAAGGCGTCAAGGAGCGTCTCGGACTGCCGGTGATGCGTATCGTCGGTTCGAGGCCCCTGGTTCGCAGCGTCGCGATGACGACCGGATCGGGAGCCTCCCTTCTCGAGGCGGCCGACGCCGACCTGTTCCTGACCGGCGATATCAAGTTCCACGATGCGATGAAGGCGCTCTCCCTGGGGCGGATGATGGCCGATATCGGCCATTTCGAAAGCGAGCGCTATTTCGCCGAAGCCCTTCATGGGGATTTGAAAAATTTGCCGATTCCGGTTATAATTGCACAATCAATCAACCCCTTTACCTACATATGACCAAGGAAATCCATGAACAAGCATCTTGAAGATCTGATCAGACTTTCGAAGATCGATCAGACCATCGACGCGTTTGAGCCGAGAATCGAAGAGGCCCGCTCCAGGCTCGATGCCGTCGAGGAGGCGCAGAGCGCCGTCGAGAAGGAGATCCAGGCCCTTTCCGACGAGATCAGGGAGAGCGAGCTGAAAAAGGCGAAGAACGAGCTGCACATCCAGGAACTGAGCGAGAAGCTGGAGGCCAACAAAAAGAAGGTCGCCGACGCGAAGACCGAGAAGGAGATCAAGGCGCTCCAGCTCGAAGAGGAGATCGCAAAAGAGCAGCTCGACTTCGCCAACGAGGAGATCGAACGTCTCGACAACCTGATCGAGACACGCAGGAAGGAGATCGAGACCAAGGAGGCGGAGCTCGAAGCGCAGAAGGAGAAGAGTGCCGCGATCAGGGAAGAGGTGGAGCAAGAGCTCGCCGAAATCGAGAAGGAGCGGCAGCAGCTCTTCGAGCAGAAGCAGGCGCTGATCGCCCATATGAGCCAGAAGATTCTCGCTTTCTACGACAAGATCCGCCGATGGGCGAAGAATACGGCGGTGGTCCCGGTGCGAAAGCAGGCCTGCATGGGCTGCTTCATGAAGATCAACGACAAGACCTATGCGGAAGTGATCAAGGGGGAGGAGATCACCACCTGCCCCCACTGCGGACGCATCCTCTACCTCGAACTCCAGAAAGAAGAAGAGAGCACTGAAGCGTAACGAACTTTTCACGGCCCTCTACACGCTGCTTGCGTGGGGGGTCTATCTGCTCTCTCTCCCTCTCCTTCTGATCCTGTCGTTCAAGACGAAGTACCGCGAATCGATCCCCGCACGCTTTTTTCTGTGGCACAACCCACCGCTGCCCGAAAAGAGAGTATGGTTCCACGCCTGCAGTTTCGGGGAGACACGGGCGCTCGAACCGCTTCTTGAAGCCGTCGGAAGAGAGCGATCGGCGATCACGACGACGACGCAGACCGGATACGATGAGGCCAGAAAGCTGGTCGACGAGGCGCGTTACCTCCCTTTCGAGCCGCTTCTGTGGTTCTGGGTACGTCCCCAGAAGGTGCTGGTGGTGATGGAGGCGGAGCTGTGGTACCTGCTCTTCTATCTGGCCGGACGCCGGGGGGCCAAGACGATGCTCGTCAACGCCCGCATCTCCGACCGATCCTGGAAAAGCTACCGACGTTTCGCCTGGTTCTACCGCAGGATTTTCGGCATGATCGACGAAGTCTATGCCCAGAGCGAAGCCGACAGGGAGCGCCTTGAAGCGCTCGGGGCGAAACGGGTCGTCGTGACGGGCAATATCAAACTGGCGAAACCGGCGGAAGCGACGAAACGCTACGCCAAACCCCCCGGTATCGTCGTGACGGCCGCCAGTACCCACGAAGGGGAGGAGGAGGGGATCGTGCGCGCCTTCCTGCGATGGCGGCAGAGACATCCCGCGTCGAAACTGCTGGTCGTCCCGCGCCACCCGGAGCGTTTCGACAAGGTCTACGGGCTCCTTGCGGAGGCGGTGGGGAGAGAGGGCCCGACCCTCGGCAGATGGAGCGAAACGCGGGAGCTGAAGGCCGATATCGTTCTCGTCGACGTGATGGGGGAGCTCGTCAACCTCTACGCCGTCAGCGATATCGTCGTACTCGGCGGGGCGTTCGCCCCGGTCGGCGGCCACAACCCCGCCGAAGTGCTCCCTTTCGGATGCCGCCTGGTGAGCGGGCGCGAAATCTTCAACCAGCGAGCGATGTTCGCCGCGGTGGATGGGGCGATCTTCTGCGATCTGCCGGATCTGGCCGACGCACTCCACAAGGCGGTGGATGCCGAGCCGCTGAGATTGAAGCAAAGCGTATCGGTCGAACCGATTCTGAAAGGGATTTCGGATGTGGTATGATAGAAAGAAGGATGGGTATGTCGATCTATCGATCACCGCAAGACCCAATAGCGCGAAGAACGGTTTTGCCGGGATCTACGACGACACGCTGAAGGTCTTTATCAAGGCCCCCGCCGTCGAAGGGGCGGCGAACAGAGAGCTGGTGAAGTTTCTCGCAAAGAGCTTCAAGATACCCAAAAGCGAGATCCGGTTCATCTCCGGGGAGACCGGAAAGAGAAAGAGGATCCGCCTCCCCCTGAACGAGAAAGTGGAAGAGTTTATCAATGGAAAATAGAGTGAGCAAGGAGAAGGCCTACAAGCTTCTGGCCGTACAGATGGGGTTGTCGAACTCCAAGGCGAAGGAGCTGATCGACCGCGGCGTGGTCTATGTGGGTAACAGAAAGGTGGCGATCGCACGCGGCGAGCTCCCGGTGGATACGAAGTTCCGCGTCGTGAAGATGGGACGGCCCGAGCCGATCTTCGAGAACGATGAGGTGCTGGCCGTCAACAAGCCCGCCTTTCTGACGAGCGACGAGGCGGCCGCCCCCTTCGGAGGGGCACGGCTGCTGCACCGTCTCGATCGTGAAACGAGCGGCGTACTGCTGCTGGCGAAGAGCAAGTCGTTTCAGAAGCGTGCCGAAGCGGCCTTCAAGGCCAGGGCGGTCTACAAAGTCTACAGCTGCTGGGTCCAGGGGATCGTCAGCGAGCCGATGACGATCGAGAAGCCGATCAAGACGGTCAAAAAGAACGGGATCGCCTACAGCAAAGTGGATCGGCGGGGGAAGGAGGCGATCACCCATATCGAGCCGGTGATGATCTCCGGAAACCGGACGAAGCTGCGGGTCGTCATCGAGACGGGGCGGACCCACCAGATTCGCCTCCATCTCAAAAGTGTCGGCCACCCGATCATCGGCGACAGCCAGTACGGCGTGCCGTCGGCACAGACGAACCGGATGCTGCTCCATGCGCTCGAGCTGAAGCTGCTCGGGTACGATTTCAGGGCGAAAGAGCCCAAAGGGTTCGATGTATTCGCCGGAGGGTGAGGAGAGGCGGCCATCCTTATATTTAATTAAAATTAAAGTGTTTATAAGCTAAAATTCCAAACTTTGAGTAGGCCCCTTCCATAGCGGAAGCGGCAAGATGCAACGAAGAGAGTCAGGAGCGGGTGTGTTCGAATCGTTAAGCAGCAGTTTTCAAAACGCCATCGGCAAGATACGTTTCAGAGATGACGAGAAGGCGCTCAAGCGTGCGCTCGGGGAGCTGAAGAAGTCTCTGCTGAAAGCCGATGTCCACCACAAGGTGGTCAAGGAGCTGCTCGGTGTCGTCGAACGGGAAACGAAGCGGACGGGCATCGGCAAGGAGAACTTTCTCAAAGCGCTGAAGGAGGAGCTTACCGAGATCCTGACGGCCCCCGGGAAACAGGGGTTCGTCTACAGCCCGACGCCGCCGACGGTGGTGATGATGGCCGGGCTGCAGGGTTCGGGAAAGACGACCACCTCCGGAAAGCTCGCCTACTACCTGAAGCTTCGCAAGAAGAGGGTTCTGCTCGCCGCCGCCGACCTCCAGCGTCTGGCGGCCGTCGAACAGCTTCGGCAGATCGCCGACCAGATCGAGGTCGATCTTTTTGCCGACGAGACGATCGAAGATCCGGTCGAAGTGGCCGTCAGGGCGCTGAAGAAAGCGAAAGACGGCAACTACGACGTCCTGATCGTCGATACGGCGGGACGCCTGGCGATCGACGAGGCGCTGATGGAGGAGATCGGACGGGTCAAAGAGGCGCTTCAGCCCGACGAGATCTTCTATGTCGCCGACTCCCTGACGGGTCAGGATGCGGTGCGCAGCGCAGCCGCGTTCAACAAAGAGCTCGGACTCACCGGCGTGATCCTGAGCAAATACGACGGTGACAGCAAGGGGGGCGTGGCGCTCGGCATCGCGAAACAGGTGGGCGTACCGCTGCGCTTCATCGGTTCGGGCGAAAAGATGCCCGATCTGGAGCTCTTCATCCCCGAGAGGATCGTCGGGCGCCTGATGGGAGCGGGCGACATCGAGTCTCTGGCCGAGAAGGCGTCGGCGGTGATCGACGAGAAGGAGGCCAAGAGGGTCGCGAAAAAGATCCGCAAAGGGCAGTTCAATTTCAACGACTTTCTCGAACAGCTCGAGCAGATGAAGAAGCTCGGGTCGCTGAAGTCGATCGTCGGGATGATTCCGGGGATGGGGAAAATGGCAGGAGCTCTCAAGGATATGGACCTGGAGAACTCCGACGAGATCAGGAAGATCAAGGCGCTGATCTCTTCGATGACCCCGAAAGAGCGGGAGAATCCCGACCTGCTCAACAACAGCCGGAAGCGGCGCATCGCCCGTGGGGCCGGGTTGAACCAGATGGAGGTGAACAAGGTCCTCAAGCAGTTCAAGAACGCGGCCAAGATGGCCAAGAAGTTCTCCGGCAAAAAGGGGATGCAGGATCTGCAGAATATGATGAGCCAGATGCAAGGCGGCGGATTCCCCCGCTGAGCGTCCCCCTCGGGACATTGACCTAAACGATCCCGTCAATCGCTTAGGTCAATGCCTCTTCGGGCAACGGAAAAAGATACAAAACCAAGGAGAAAAGATGACCACTATCAGACTGACACGCATGGGACGCAAGAAGCGCCCCTTCTACCGAATCGTCGTGACCGACAGCCGAAAACGACGGGACAGCGGATGGATCGAATCGATCGGATACTACGATCCGATGACCGAGCCCGCGACCGTCAAGATCGACGAAGAGCGTCTCAACTACTGGCTGAGTGTCGGAGCGAAGCCGAGCGAGCGCGTCAAGAAACTCGCCGGAAAGTGACATGGTCGAAACCTTTGTGCGCGACTTCGCCCGGTTGATCGTAACCCACCCCGAGGCGATCGTCGTCGAACGGAAGAGTCTCGGCGAGGGTTTCGACGAGATCGTCATCTATGCGCACAAAGAGGATGCCGGCAAACTGATCGGCAAAGAGGGGCGCATGATCAACGCCCTCAAGACGGTCATCGGCGGCTGCAAGGCCAAAGACGGAATCAGCTACCGGGTCAATGTCCAGACCATCGAGGAGCCGAAGGGGTGACCCCCGAAAAGATTCCGGTCGCCCGTATCGGGAAGACGGTGGGGCTCAGAGGCGAGCTTCGCCTCAATCTCCTGAGCGACTTCCCCGAACAGTTTCGCAAGGGGGCGAGCTTCATGAGCGACCGGGGCGATCTGACGATCGCCGGCTACAACCCCGCACGCGGCACCGTACGGTTCGAAGGGATCGGGAGTGTCGATGAAGCCAGGAGACTCACCAACTCCTATCTCTACACGACGAAGGAGGCGGGCGAGGCGGCCTGCCGGCTCGAGAAGGGCGAGTATTTCTGGTATCAGATCATCGGGCTGGAGGTCGTGGAGAATGGAGAGTCCCTCGGCCGCGTCCGGGAGATCGAGCGTCTCGCGGGAACCGACTACCTGCAGGTGGAGACGGCCCGCCCCCTCTCCGAGGCGGGGCTGGCGAAACGTTTCCTGATTCCCTATATCGACCGCTATATCGACCGGGTCGACCTCGCGCGGGGGGAGATCCTGACGACGGGCGCCAAAGAGATTCTGGAAGCGAGCTGATGCGTTTTACCTTCGTTACGCTCTTCTGGCCGCTGATGGAGGGCTATTTCGGTGATTCGATCCTGCAGCGCGCCATCCGAAACGGTATCCTGCGGATCGACCATCTCAACCCCCGTGACTTCACCACCGACAGACATCGCAAGGTCGACGACACGATGGCGGGCGGAGGGGCCGGGATGGTGATGATGCCGCAGCCGCTTTTCGATACGCTGAAGCATCTGAAAGAGGACTCTCCCCGGGCCCATATCGTCTTTACGACCCCTGTCGGGAAACCCTTCAGGCAGAGCGATGCCCGCAGGCTGGCGGCCAAAGAGCATATCGTCTTCGTCAGCGGCCGATACGAGGGGATCGACGAAAGGGTGATCGAGATCTGGGCCGACGAGTGTTTCAGCATCGGGGATTACATTCTCACCGGCGGCGAACTGCCGTCGCTCGTGATGGCCGATGCGATCGGCCGTATCGTGCCGGGAGTGCTTGGAAACGCCGATTCGTTGGCCGCAGAGAGCTTCGAATCGCACCTGTTGGAGGCTCCGGCGTTCACGAAACCTAAAGTTTTCCATAATTTAAGCATCCCTTCAGAGTTATTAAAGGGAAACCATAGTAAAATTAACGCCCTGAAAAAAACGATGGCGTTATCCAAAACACAATATTTTCGCCCAGAGCGATATCTGAAATTTACCCAAAGGGAAAGTGATGAGAAATCGATATATTGAGTCTTTCGAGCAGGCTCAGGTTGCAAGCAAGAAGATACCGGAGTTCCGGGCCGGGGATACGGTCCGCGTAGCCGTCAACATCAAAGAGGGCGAAAAGACCAGAGTCCAGAACTTCGAAGGTGTCTGCATCGCGATCAGAGGTGAAGGGACGGGAAAAACCTTCATCGTCCGGAAGATCGGCGCGAACAATGTCGGCGTCGAGCGGATCTTCCCTCTCTACTCCGACAGTATCGAGAATATCGATGTCGTTCGACGCGGCCGTGTACGGCGTGCGAAACTCTACTATCTGCGCAACCTCCGCGGCAAAGCTGCGCGTATCAAAGAGCTCCGCAAAAAATAGAGCCATTTACGGGAGCCTCGGGCTCCCTCCCCCGCCTCTTCGACCTATTGGATTCCAGACGATTTTTGCTACAATACGCCTACGTCGAACAGAACCCTCTTCGTGTGCGGTTCGTTCTACCCGAAAGGAGTGCGGATGAGATCCCTTCTGATTGTGTTGATGGCCCTTTTTTCGTTACTTTCGGCTCAGCCGAAGGAGAGCGGCCATCCCGAGGTGCTGCTGCAGACC
>Ga0256914_1003121_pt1 | contig 13270 bp, 10 predicted proteins | sample HulkmetaG_FD_191571 | JGI IMG/M metagenome (GOLD analysis project Ga0256914, IMG submission 191571) | Hydrothermal chimney microbial communities from Main Endeavour vent field at the Juan de Fuca Ridge, Pacific Ocean - Hulk | ecosystem: Environmental > Aquatic > Marine > Hydrothermal vents ... | reverse complement strand
CTGATAAACCATGTCCACGGACAACACTGTCGCAACTATGTGAACATCATTGAAAAACCCATCCGGAAAGAGAGGTCTAATAGGTCTGTCTATCAGCCTCGCAGAGAGTATAGCCTCATCGCTCGGTTTTCCTTCTCTTTTTATGTACCCTCCCGGGATCTTACCTGCAGCATAAAATCTCTCCTCATAATCAACCAAAAGAGGGAAGAAATCTATTCCTTCCCTCGGTTTGTCGGACATAACTGCAGTAACAAGTACAACATTATCACCAAACCTCACCCACGCCGCACCATTCGCTTGCTTTGCTACCTTGCCAAGCTGAAAGACAAGCTCTTTGCCTTCTCCCAACAATATTTTTCTCTCAAAGATCATGACAACAAAACTTACCTCCTAAGTCCCAACTTGTTTATCAAGTCATAGTATCTCTTCTCGTCCTTGCTCCTAAGATAGTAGAGCAATCTTCTCCTCTTACCGACCATCTTCATCAATCCTCTCTTCGAATGCAAGTCTTTTGGGAACTTCTTGAGATGCTCAGTAAGAGCTCTTATCCTAAAAGTCAAAAGTGCTACCTGCACTTCTGTAGAACCGGTATCACCTGAATGGATACCATACTCTGATATTATCCTGTTCTTCTCCTCCTTACTTAACCCCATAACAACTCCTCCTTCTTCATTTTCGCCTTCCACGAGAGCTACCGTCAGGGCAAACGGATAACCCTGCAGAGGCCTGTTTCATTTTAACATATCAAATTCTTAATAGCAATATTAAGAAGCCTATGAATCCCAACCCTCCAGCTACAGAGATCAATGTCCAGTCAGCTATGTGTAACTTTCCGAACAGCAGTGAAAAGGCTATCAAAGAGCTTCCAAAGACAAGGCTCAAGCTAATCCTGAGGGAAGAGCTCCTAACTTCTTTTACCATCTGCTCCACGTCTTTATTTTCTATGAGAATTCTTATATTACCCTTTTCGAACTTGTCCAATATCCGGTTTGTCTTTCTCGGTAAGGCATATACAAGCTTCAGTAAGTCGGAGAATGCCCTTTCTGCCTCCCTTCTCAATCGTTCAGGATTATACTTGTTAAGCAATATCCTTTTCACATAAGGTTGCGCCACTGCGAACACATCAAAGTCTTCATCCAAAATCCTCGCAACATCTTCTATGGTAAAAAGTGCCTTCCCGAGTAAAGCAAACTCAGCAGGTATCTTCATTCCATACCTCAGCGCTATTATCCCAGACTCATTTATAACCTCACCTATATTTATCTCTTTCAAAGGCCTATGGAAGTAGTCTTCAATAAAGTCCTCTATCTCCTCCTTAAGGCCACGCTCATCAACGCTTTCATCTATCATTCCCAAGGACCTATAAGCATTAATTATCCCATCAGCATCCTTCGTCACAGCAGCAACAAATAGGTCTCCTAATATATCTCTAAGCTCACTTCCAACTCTACCCATCATACCAAAGTCCATGAAGATAATTCTACCATCGGGTAGTATTCCTATATTTCCCGGATGTGGGTCTGCATGGAAGAAGCCAAAGACAAATATCTGTTTGAACATGATATCCGCACCACTACGTGCAACTTCTTTGGTATCTATACCGTGTCTCCGGAGGCTTTCTACATCCGTTACCTTTATGAAATGAACAAATTCCATCACTAAGACTATATCAGAACTCAAGTCCACATAGATTTTAGGTTCATAAATTCTACGGTCATCTTTAAACATATCAGCAAACCTCTGCGCACTTCTCGCCTCTCTCTTAAAATCCAGCTCCCTCCTTATAGATTTCGCAAATTCATCCACCACCCCCACAGGGTCAAATGCAGTAAAGTCTGGAAAGTGCTTCTTTATCAGCTTTGCGAGAGTATAAAGTATATCTATGTCTGTCTCTATAACCTTCCTTATTCCAGGCTTTTGAACCTTAACTGCCACCACATCACCGTTTCTAAGAACCGCCTTGTGCACCTGAGATATTGAGGCACTAGCTATGGGTATATCGTTGAAGTCTGCAAATATCTCATCTACAGACCCAGGAAGCCCCTTTTCCAACTGTTGTCTAACTTTATCAAATCCAACAGGTGGAACATTATCCTGGAGTTTAGATAACTCCACCACATAATCCATGGGAATGAGGTCAGGTCTTGTGCTAAGCATCTGGCCCAATTTTATAAATGTTGGCCCAAGTTCCTCCATAGCCATGCGCACACGTTGGGGTGCAGATAAGGGAGGATGCCCAAGGAATTCCCGCTTTCTTAACTTCTCAGGTATAAGGTGTGCTATACCTATCCTTTCCACCACATAACCGAACCCATATTTAAAAAATACCCTTAAAATCTGCCTATAACGTGATAAATGTCTGTAGTGAGTAAACATCATACTCTTCCACCTTGAAAATATTCAAATAAACTTAATGCGTTAGCCTTCCACCGACTAACGCATTAAGTTTCCAGTCACACTCTTAATAAAACAAAGCAGAAGTTGGATAAAATCCTACTTGGCTCCTACACCATAGTAAAGATCCGTTCCTATATACTGGATCGTGCCGCTACCTGTGTTGTTGTCATCCATATCTTTGTCTATCTTACTCGCAGCAGAGGAAGGTACCGAAGGTGCATGTACATAGTCATTGTACTGTGTACCACTCCAATTAGTAGGCGTCGTTGTAGTAAGTGCATAAGCACCTCCCCACGGGTCATTACCTGGATCCTTTTCCAGATAAGGACCATCCCATCCCGTGGCATTATCACTCATCAATTTACTAATCCTATCCGGCCATGTACCCACATCGGTGTAGTAAACGATAACCGCCGTCTTAATGCTATGAAGGTCTGCTTCTGCTTTTGATATTTTCGCTTTTTCTATGGTCTTAAACGCATTGGGCAAAAGCATGGCTGCCAATATACCTATGATCGCTATCACAACCAGCAATTCAACCAATGTAAAACCCCTTCTCCTCCGCATTTTCTATCTGCCCCCTTTCATAAGTCTACCAAATTGTATCACTTACAGCACCCTTCGTCAAGTGCAACTTCAAGATTCAGCAGCAATCACGGAGAAGTATCTCCTGTCTCACCAATAAATAGTGCCACAAGCCAATATGTACTACTGATAACATTCATCGCACCCCAATAGCCCTGTCGGCCATTGGTATCAAATATCTTATCAAGCGCCAACGCTTCCTTCTGAGTGATACCATAGAGAGCAACTGAATAACCATCCACAACTTCACAGCCATTCCAACTACCTGTAGCAGGATTATTATCTAAGTTAAACCTGTAATACGCATAGCTACTGTTGTGCGGCTCTCCCCATATATAGTAATAACCCGGATGTGCCATCCCAGGGACAGGGTTCTGAACCAACGGACTCTTTCCAAACTTCTCAAGATAAGGGCCATCCCACCCCGGAGTCCCATCATCTTTCATCAAAGAGTTATTAGCACTTAACAGATACTGATCAGGAGGATACCTGCCTGTATCACTATAATACATAAGGACAGCCGATTTTATGGAACGCATATCCTGAGCTGTCCTCGCTATTCTCGCTTTCTCAACACTCTTAAACGCATTAGGCAAAAGCATGGCTGCCAATATACCTATTACTGCTATTACAATCAGCAATTCAACTAATGTAAAACCTCTTCTCCACATTTCTAATCCACCAAATAATAAATTACCACAACAAAGCTCCCTTGTCAAGAGAAAATATAGTCTAAACATTCCAGAAGGATTTTGAAAGCCAATGTCGAATATAATATTTGGACTGATGGTCTGATAGGTAGACCAAAAACAGTGATAGGGAGGTGTTTATGTGAAGATAGCTGTACTGGTAAAACAGGTTCCGGCAACTGAAAAGGTAAAGATGGACGAAAAGACCGGAACAATGATAAGAAGTGGTACTGAAGCAGAAGCGAACCCTTTGGACATGTATGCAGTAGAAGAGTCAGTGAGAATCAAGGAAAGGCTCCAAGAAGACACCGAAATTACTGTAATATCTATGGGTCCCCCTATGGCTATTGATGCAATCAAAGATGCACTATCCATGGGTTGTGATAAGGGGTATCTTGTATCTGATAGAGCACTTGCAGGAGCAGACACATTGGCAACGGCATACACCCTATCCAAGACTATAGAGAAACTTGGCGGCTTCGATTTAATCTTTACTGGAGAAAGAGCAACAGATGGAGAAACGGGACAAGTAGGGCCAAGTATAGGTGCACAGCTTGACATTCCCGTACTAACATATGTCAGTAAAATAGAAGAGCTAAACAGTAACCTTATCCGCGTAAGGAGAGCAATAGAAGGGGGATACGAAGTAGTTGAGGCACCGCTGCCATCTCTGGTAAGCGTAGTAAAGGAGATAAACGAACCACGCATACCAAACCTCAGGGGAAAGATAAAAGCCAAAAATGCAGAGGTGCCCATACTAACAGCAAAAGACCTGCAACTGGATACAACAAAGATAGGACTAAAGGGTTCACCAACAAGGGTAGTTAAGATATTTTATCCCAAACTCTCAAGAGAAAGCAAGATAGTCAGCGGAAAAGACCCTGAACTAGCAGTAGAAGAACTGCTCAAGTTTTTAGAAGAAAAAGAGCTGATATAAATGGGAGGGGTAAAATGAAAGGTAATGTATCTGAATATAAAGGCGTATGGACACTTGGAGAACAGCGAGGAAAGGAGATAAGCAGTGTTTCCTATGAACTACTTGCATGGGGTAGAGGGCTTGCAGACAAGCTGAAAACAGAGCTCTCAAGCATACTTTTAGGGCACAAGATAAGTGAAGAAAACATACAAAACCTGATACAGCATGGGGCAGATAAAGTCTATGTAGTAGACCATCCCCTACTGGAGCACTTCACTCCAGATGGATACGGTAAAGTACTAAAAAAACTCATAGAAGAATACAAGCCATCTATCATGATAGCATCTGCCACCACCATTGGCAGGACCGTAATGCCAGTGTTAGCTGCAATGATAGAAACAGGCTTAACGGCAGACTGCACAGGTCTTGATATAGAGGAGAAAACAGGACTACTATTACAAACAAGACCTGCCATAGGTGGAAATGTGATGGCAACTATAAAGACACCGGACCACAGGCCACAAATGGCAACGGTGAGACCAAAGTCCAAGAGGCCACTTCAAGCAGACGCATCGAGGAAAGGCGAAGTCATTAGAAAAAGCTATCCAGAAGATATATACAACTCCAAGGTTAGATTTATAAAGTTTGTAAAAGATGAAACTGCCGAAGCACCGATACAGGAAGCAGAGGTTGTCGTTGCCGGTGGAAAGGGGCTAAAAGATGGGAAAAACTTCGATATACTATATGAGATTGCCACGCTTTTAGGCGGAGCAGTTGGGGCATCACGCCAGGCAGTGGATATGGGATGGATACCGTATTCCCATCAAGTAGGACTCTCGGGAAAAACCGTAAGTCCGCGTTTATATATAGCGATGGGTATATCGGGTGCAGTCCAACACCTCGCGGGTATGTCATCAGCTGAAACGATAGTAGCAGTAAACTCAGATCCAGATGCAAACATATTTAAGGTGTCCGACTTCGGCATAGTGGGAGATCTATTCGACATAGCACCCATACTCGTAAAGAGATTAAGAGAGATTAAAAACCAGAGAAAGTGAAGGAGGCAGAGATATGACAGAGTTTAACAAAGTAACATCATCTCTGGTTAAGGAATTGAGAAAGATTGCGGGGGAACGGGCTGTAATATACGAAGACAGAAACGCACTTCAAAGCTACTCCTCAGATGAAGCCGGAGGGGAGTACTACTCCCACATGCCTGATGTGGTTGTGAAACCCGAAAACAACAAGCAGATATCGCAAATTGTAGCCCTCGCAAGCAAAGAGTGCATTCCTATAACACCAAGAGGTGCAGGCAGCGGCCTTGCAGGTGCTGCAGTACCCATATACGGTGGTATCGTGTTATCCTTGGAGAAGATGAACAGACTTTTAGAAATAGATAAAGAAAACCTCGTAGCAGTTGCTGAACCCGGTGTGGTGACAAACGAACTGTGTAGGAGGGTTGCAGATGAAGGGCTATACTACGCAGGCTATCCGATGAGCGTCGAAACGAGCTTCATAGGTGGAAATGTTGCCACAAACGCAGGAGGAAGCAAAGTAATAAAGTACGGAAACACAGGTCATCACGTACTCGGCATAGAAGCAGTTCTACCTAACGGAGAAATCGTACAATTCGGCGGGAAGAGAAGAAAGGACTCAAGTGGATACAACTTCACAAAGCTGCTCGTTGGTTCAGAAGGTACACTTGCAGTATTCACAAAGATATACCTAAATCTAATCCCGTTACCTGGCAAGACAGTGGACCTTCTAATACCATTTGGCAGCATAGAGGAAGCAATCAAGAATGTATCTATAATAATAACAGAAAGTAAAGAATTGCCAACTGCGGTGGAGTTTATAGACAAGATCTCCGTCCAACTGGGGGTAAAATACAACAATACTAGCCTACCATTCCAAGACAGTGCAGAGGCATACCTCATTGTTCAATTTGAAGGAAGAAACAAAGAAGAATTAGAAGAAATATACGAAAGAGTTGGAGAAGCAGCTATGGACAATGGTGCGTTGGATGTATTCGTGGCAGATAACCGTTCTACATCCGAAACTATCTGGAAAGTAAGGAGAAACTGGTTAGAAGGTATAAAGGCAGTGGATCCATACGTACCAACTGGAGATGTAGTCGTTCCTACTTCAGAAATACCCAAAATCATGAGATACATCGAACAGCTATCCAACGAATACGGTGTAAAGATCCCTGTTGCATCCCATGCAGCAGACGGTAACTTACACCCAGCTCCGATGAAACCTCCACATATAGTTCCACAAGAATGGAAAGACCTATCAGAAGAAATACTGGATAAAATAGCTGTAAAAGCAGCAGAATTAGGAGGAGCAGCCAGCGGTGAGCACGGCATAGGGTTCATAAAGAAACACGTATTAAGCATAACAAAGAAAAAGGAAGTGGAGCTAATGAAACAGCTAAAGATGTCCTGGGATCCTCACAACATTATGAACCCTGGTAAGTTATTTTAGTAAAATCAGGAGATGGTGATGTATGATAAAAGAATATCAGCTACTGATAGGTGACAGATCTGTCACCTTCAAATATGAGAGCGAAGATGTAATAGCCACACTAAAATCCAAACCGTTCCCAGAAATAAAAAACGAAGAAGACATTGTGAAAAACGCCTTAGAAAAACCAATAGACTCCGCACCAATCAGATCCATTATAAGACCCAAAGATAAAGTCTGCATATTGTTTAGCGACATGACAAGATTGTGGGTAAGACATCATGTATTCATGCCATTCATATTAGAAGAGCTAAAAAGAGCAGGTGTAAAAGACGAGAATGTATGTGCAATATGCGGAAATGGTGACCACAGAGACAACACCGAAGAAGAATTCAAAACACTACTTGGAGAAAGGTCATATGCATTCCTTAAAGGCAGGATATATAACCACCACGCAAGAGACAAAAAAGAAAACATATACCTCGGAAAAACAACATTTGGGACACCCGTTGAAATAAATAGAATGGTGTTAGAAGCAGACAAAGTGATACTTACTGGGGGCATTGTACATCACTTTTTAGACGGCTTCGGCGGTGGGAAAAAGGCGATAATGCCAGGTGTGTCATCCAGAGATTCAATAATGAAGAACCACAGCTTGGCACTCCATCCCATACCAGGAAAAGGACTCGATCCAAATGTCAGCGCGGGGATTATGCGAGGTAATAGGTTAAGCGAAGATTCCGTGGAGGTTGCAAGCTTTGTAAATCCTGTTTTTCTCGTAAACAGCGTGGTGACCACCAACCATAAAATAGCCTTCATAGCAGCGGGAAACTATATAACTGCACATGAAAAAGGAGCAGCATTCTGCAACGAACATTATAGTGTCAGTATAAAAACACTTGCAGATCTGACAATCGTATCTTGTGGTGGCTATCCTGCAGATATAAACTTCTATCAGACATACAAGACGCTTTACAATGCAGAACGCGCGACAAAACCAGGCGGAGTAATCCTACTTCTCTCCGAAAGCAGGGAAGGTATGGGTAACGATGACTTTTACCACATGTTCACAGACTATTCAAACAATGCCGAAAGGGAGAAGGCACTGAGGGAGAATTATACAATAGGTGGACACATGGCATTCCACGACGCACTAATGGCAGAGAAATTCCACATATTCGTAATGTCAAGCCTCCCAGATAAACAGATAAAAGAAGCAGGAATGACACCAATCAAAAGCATAGAAGAAGGGATAGCTCGTGCCTCCGAGATACTGGGGGAACACCCGTCAACCTACATCATCCCACACGGACACGAAGTATTTCCTATCCTGAAGTAACAAAAATGGTGCGCCTGGCGGGATTTGAACCCGCGCCCTCTGGATCCGGAGTCCAGCGCTCTATCCACTGAGCTACAGGCGCACTCCTTACTCCTCGAAAAATATCTCTACCCTGTCGCCATCATGAAGAGGTGTAGTAAACTTTGCATCTTTATCATTAACGAGCATCCTTAACCTACCACTCGCTTTCTTATCGATATCCACATACTTTAAAACATAAGACAGAATAGGTGTCCCAACTGAGCTACCTATCTCTATTATATCACCACTTCTTACAGTATCATCCAAAGATGCAGGATTTCCATTTACCTTTATCTCTCTGCTCCCATAGGGAATCTCAATATCACGCCCATTTACCTTAACCCTGATAGAAGCAACCTCATTATTAGCACTAACAAGATCTTTCACACGATACACTTTCTCCCTCGTGTTACTCAGAGAAACTCTATCACCATCACCTACAAAGTCTTTCATCCCCACCGACTTCTCATTCACTTTCACCTCTACATCTACAGCCGGCAGATAATGTACCTTCCCATTAACCGTAACTCTTATTGGTTCTCCAGCCTCTTTCCACCTTATCATTCTGAGAAGATCTTCTACCCTTACCTTTCTCTGTACATTCAACTTTGCTCTATCCCTTACAATCTCTCCCATCTCCACAGGCTTACCATCCATAAGGACCGTCGGCTGGATCTCATACGGAACACCATTCACATAAACTACCAAAGGCATTGCAAGATCCTTCACCACATCATAGACAGTAACTAACGCATCCTTACCTTTTTTAGCCCTCTTTATGGTTATCCTATCGCCAGAATTAATCGGCGTATCAAGGCTCACATCCTCTCCATTCAACAATATTTTAGGAGGAACACCCAATTCACCCCTAAATATCTTTACCTCACCATTTACCTCCACCGTAACAGAGGCACCGTGCCTAACCTTAAGAGAATCTTCATCTATACCTGCTGCAAGAAGAGCGTCAATGACCTTTAGTTTTGTAAGTGCTAATAATCTGACAGGTTGTTTGTTAACCCAAACATCGATAAAACGAAATGCTTGTTTCTTCAACGAAGTTAAAGCTATTCCAACAGGAGTAATCATATCCGGACCAACAGCTTTGCCTGTAAGGTCCTTGACACTTACTATGCTTTCTACACTAATGACCCTCACTCTACTTTCCGGTATTCCTATACTATCCGCTATCTTTTTATCAATCCCCGGAACTTGGCTCCCGCCCCCTATACATATTACTGCAGCAGGCGCTCCTCCATTGATCCTAACAACCTCATCTGCTATGAGCTTTGCTAAGTCACTGACTTCCCCGTCTATCTCTTTGACTATTTCCGAACTCTTAAGGCAATAATTGTTCCCCAGAATATCTCTAAACTCTATCTCATCAGATTCTTTCAGCAATCTCTTTACCCGCTCACCCTCTCTGAAATCCAGCAGATATTTTTCACATAGCTTTTCTGTAATTTCGTCACCTGCCATAGGCACCATCCCATAGCCAATAATTTTGCCATCTCTACTCACAGCAATATCAGACGTACCTGCACCAATGTCCACAAGAGCTATGTTCAACTTCCTCATGTCAACAGGCACAACAAGGTTTGCAGCTGCCACAGGTTCAAGGTTCACATTCACCAGCCTCAGCTTACACCTATTCAGAACACTCAACATGCTGTCTATAACGATTCTCGGAAGAAATGTAGCTATCATCTGCACTTTCAAGAGCGAACCCTTTTGACCTACTGGATTCAGTATAGGCTGACCATCGAGAAAATAGCCAAGTGTACTATAACCAACACAGTGAAAATCTATGCTACTTGCATTACCCCTCCCAACAAGGTTCAAAGCATTCCTAAGCGCAAGGAAATCCAACATGTTAACCTGTCTCTCTGTTATCTCGTTTTCCAGACTCACATTCATAACTGCTTCAGAAGTAATGGTCTTCAAAGCCCTACCAGCAACAGCAACAGCAACATCTTTTAACTTCTTTCCAGCTCGCTTCTCTAATGCCTCCTTCACCTTTTCTACAACAGACGCAACAAGAGCAACATCGTGTATCTGTCCATCAAGCATGCTGCGAACCTTGTGTTCACGGTGCTCAAGGTCCCTTATGACAAGAACGTCCTCATCCATACTCGCAATTATACCAACTACATTTCTCGTACCTATATCCAAAGAAAAGACATAACCTGCCTTCGCCATAATACCTCCTACCTTTCAAAGTACACTACAGTAATCCCATCTCCACCCTCGGCAAGGTTCCCAAGTCTATAGCTTTTAACATACGGTGTCTCTGAAAGTATACTGTGGACTTCACGCCGCAGGATACCCTCTCCTTTCCCGTGAATGATGGTTACTGAGGGATACCCAGCCCTATATGCCCTATCAAGAAAGCTCCTAACCACATCTGCCGCCTCATCTTTCAGCATATTTCTTATCATTATAGAAGATGGAACACCAACTGGCTTTGGTATATCTACAGACACAGCTCCATGCATATCCGCTTCCCGTTCATTCTCTCCTTCGGCTACCACCAAGTCCTTTATGTCAAATTGCCCCCTAACATTACCAGCAATAATCCAAACCCTTCCCCTATCTCTATCTACTCTTTCCACAGTCCCCCGAATACCTGTGCCCCTCAAAACCACCTTCTTACCCGGTTCAACCTCCTCAATACTCAGCCTTTTACCCTTAAAACCCTCCTCACTCCCACGGGCAAACTCCTCTGCCTCATTGAAAAGGCCCTTGACGATATCTTTGCCAACTGCATAGTATTTCTTCGTCTTCTCCTCGTGAACCTTCTTCCAATACCTATCTATCTCCTTAGAAAAGTCCTCCAACAACCTTTTCGCCTTTTTGGATATATCCTTCTTTATAGTAGCCTCATACTCTCTGAGGTATCTTAACTTTTCTCTATACTTCGATTTAAGTCTGTCCACTTCCGCCCTATCTTCCAAAAGCTTCTGCTTCTCCTTATTAAGCTCCTCCTTTATTCTGTTTATCTCATATATTATATCATTGAAGCTGACATTATAATCCCCCATAAAGTCCTTAGCTCTATCTATTACTTTGTCAGGCAAACCAAGTCGCTTTGCAATGGAAAAAGCATTGCTTCCACCAGGAATACCAATAGAAACCCGATACGTAGGTCTAAGAGTCTCAGGGTCAAACTCAACGGATGCATTTTCTACCCCCTCAGTATCAAAGGCATAATGTTTCAGCGCAGGATAGTGTGTAGCTATAAGAGAAAGTATCCCCCTTTCACGTAGTTCTTCAAGTATAGAGAGTGCTAATGCAGAACCCTCTATTGGGTCTGTGCCTGAACCAAGTTCATCCAGTAATACAAGATCATCGTCAGTGGCATTTCGGAGTATATCTATTATGTTATTCATATGAGAGGAAAAAGTGGAGAGGTTCTGCTCTATACTCTGCTCATCACCTATATCTGCCCATACCTCCCTAAATGGATACACATAAGAGCCCTCATCCGCAAGTATAGGTATGGCACTTAGTGCCATAAGGATGTTCACACCCACGGTCTTTAACGAAACAGTCTTACCACCTGTATTCGGTCCTGTTATAATAAGGTGCTTAAAATCCCTTCCTATGTGTATAGTAATGGGCACAGCACCATCACCGAGCAAGGGATGCCTCACATTACGCAGATAAAACCTCTTCTTGTCCACAACTTCTGGAACAATGGCATGCTTTTCAAGGGCAAATTCCGCTTTTGCAAAAACAAAGTCAAGTTTAGAGAATATAGCCTCATTGACAGATATCTCTGATTCCTTCGCCATTACCTTAAACGAAATATCCCTTAAAATTCGCTCCACCTCTTTTTCTTCTATTGCTCTCAAATCCTTCAGTTCGTTGTCGAGCGCAACTATCTCCAGAGGCTCCATAAACACAGTCATACCACTGGAAGACTGATCGTGTATAACCCCAGGGAAAACGTTTTTAAACTCTCTCCTTACGGGCAGAACATACCTCCCATTCCTAATGGTATAAACAGCTTCTTGCAGGTACGGTGCATATTTTGGAGAGGTAACCATTCCTTTTAGTTTTTTATCTAACCTAAATTCAACACTTCTTATCTCCTTCCTCACTCTCGCAAGCTCAAGAGATGCAGAAGACATCACCATGCCGTCTGAAGATATCGTCCGCTCTATGAACTTTACCAAACTGGTAAAGGTATTCAGTCTACCCACCATTGCTTTCAGTCTCGGAACCCCATCAAGTTCTGCAAAAAACGATTTAAACCTATCGGGGGCTACCATAAAGTCCTTTACACGGAGTATGTCCTCTCCACCCATATACCACCCAGTTTTCATCCTATCAAGGTAAGGGGTAACGGGCAGTATACCACTCCAAGAAGGCACAGACTTAGTGTCCAGTATAGTCATCGCTTCCTTAACCAGTTCATACTCACGGCAGATCTCAGACTTATCCCTGAAAGGTTGAGCACCTCTCACCTCCCCTTCACCCATAGGGGTATGGAGGTATTTCAACAGTATCCCTTTCACCTTTTCCCACTCCAAAACCCTTAACACATGTGTATTCACTGCATACTGCCCCCCGCCAATCCAAAGATAAGAAGTTTCTGCCACCCAACAAGATAAGGCACAACTGCTGGAGGCACAACATCTTTAACGGATGCTATAATGTGCGGTAACCACTTAAGATATACCCCTACTATATAGGAGTCATGAACACTACTCTTCCACGAAACAGGGATTGGAACAACCGCTATCAGGGTAAGCAAAAGGGATATCCATACTACGGAAAGCACAAGCCCAAAGACTGCCCCGCTAAAGGCGTCAAACCAATCAAGATAAAGTGTGGTAACAAGCTTCTTTACACCCA
>Ga0256914_1003120_pt1 | contig 13272 bp, 8 predicted proteins | sample HulkmetaG_FD_191571 | JGI IMG/M metagenome (GOLD analysis project Ga0256914, IMG submission 191571) | Hydrothermal chimney microbial communities from Main Endeavour vent field at the Juan de Fuca Ridge, Pacific Ocean - Hulk | ecosystem: Environmental > Aquatic > Marine > Hydrothermal vents ... | reverse complement strand
TCCTCAGGATTACGGGGACTTTCCTGGGCCAGCGTTGCCACCAAGAGGGGCAGACGGCCTGAGAGGCGCAAGATCACATCCACCACGCGCTCGTCGGTAATCCCCTTGCGCCTCAGGTACTCGCGCGCCTCCTCCTCGCTAAAGGGCTCCAGGGGAAGCCGCGCCACCAAACCTTCGTAGGGACTCCAGAGGTTCTTGTCCAACGGATACCGCCCGGCAACAACCAGGAGAATGTTCGCGTGTATGTCGCCATATCGTCCCTCCAGCACATCCCGCAGCCAGGGATCCAGAAACTCGCCTGTGCGCTCGTAGGTGTCGAAGAAGAAAACCACCAGGTGCTCACCGGCTACAGCCTGCAGGTCCTGGAAGAAGAGAGGGGTCAGGACTTCGATGGGTTCCAGTACCAGCCGCACCTCATCCTTGTTCGCGATTTTTCGGGCCACGTAGGCCGCCCACTCGCCGGCCTGGGAGACAAGGGCTTCTTCGTCGATGAAGTCAAAAGCAACCCCGCCCACAGGCATACGGCGGCCCAAGTGAATGGTCGCCTTGGCAAGTGTGCGCCCAATAAAGGAGGGAAGCCCTTTGGGAGCTTCGGGATCGGCCTCCAGTTCCTGGCGCTTCTGGCGGTAGACTCGGTAACGTTCGTTGAAAGCCTTTAGGTCATGGCCCTGCGCTTTCAATTGATCCGCGAGGCGGCCCATGACTTCGGTGACGTCAGTTTCTGTCTCGTCCGTCCAGGCAATGAAAGCGCCCACCTGCTCGGCCAATTGGCGGAAGCGCCGCAGAAGCCAGGTTTTGCCCACGCCTCCCTGGCCATAGACACTGAAGATGAAACGACGGCGATCATCCTCGAGAGGGAGAGCCAGATTCTGGCGAAACATCTCCACCTGCTTTTCCCGCCCGACAAAGTCGGACTGCTGTCGGCGTTTGAGGATCTCCTGGATGCTGCGTGGTTTTGACATAGTCTGCCTCGTTCCTTTCTCTTTGCTAACCACTATGCAGACTCTGAAACGAAATCCGCGTACTTGCTGCGTTTGCTCCAAATCACACGGGTTACATCACCAAGCGAGCGGGATAGGTGGGCGGTTTTCCGCTTTAGTTGGGCTATTGCTAATTCAGTGGCAAGGTCTTCCAGTTCAGGGATGAAAAGGGAGTAGAGCATCTGCCCACCGTATCGAGCCCTCTTAATGCGTTGAGCAAGTTTTCTTTTTTGCCCCTCTCTACCTTTCCACCCTTCCGCAGCATCTCTCAGGTGTTTATATCGGCTCTTGGCTAGCCTCTCTATCACAGCGTCTATTGTTTGGTCATCTGCGTAGAGGGCCACAACTTCTACCACACTCTGGGCTGCATCTGACTTATCACGGTCGCTGGAATCGAAGACCTTTGATGCCTCTTCCAAAATAATGTCAGGTTTCTCCTCAGCCTGGAGTAGCCACCAGTACAACGTGGAAGGTCTACGAAGAGCACTGCCAACGAGTATCTTAAGCATCTCTTCCGTTAAATGTAATGTCGAGCGGGTAATGAACACCCACAACAGTTCTTCTCTCGTCAGCAGGTGGGATAGGTTCCGTCTGCGTCTCGATACAGCATTTTCTAGGAGATATTCTGGAGAGTCGATGGGATATCCTGAAGGAGTAATAATTTCGACTTTTGCTCCCTCTGGAGCGTTAATCACCGTTTTCAAGCGAGATAATATCCTCTCTCGCTCTCTCTGCTTGGCCCTTTCTATCCATTCTCTCAAGTCTTCATACGTTGCTCGCTCTGTCTTGCTGCTGTGACGAATCCATATATCTCCTTTCCGAAACACGGCTTTCTTTATGTCCGGCCAGTTGCCGTCTCTCGCCATGACCACAGGATATTCACTCGGCTCTACGATGATCGTGAGAATGTACCTGCCATTGTCTAGTTTCTCTTGTTCATGTCTGATGTAGATCTGGGCTGGTGCAGTAAATTTGGCCAACTTGTCTGCGAGTCGAGCGCTATCCAAATCTTTGACAATTTCCTCAGTTATGCCATCCATCCTTGTCTCATCACGCCCAAAGATTATCTTGCCTCCGCCGCTGTTAGCCATTGCCACCAAATCTTTAATGAGCCCAGCCCAAGCCTTTGGAGAGCTGGGATCGAAATTTAGTTTGTAATCAAGATCTCTCCCTTCGCCGCCCATTGTGCCTCTCCTTCAGTCTCTCATTTCTCTCATAACTGGTTAGTCAGTTCGTCATACGCCTCCAACACCAACCTCTTCGTCCTGTACTCCCCGCACTTCTCCTCGTCTTTTCGTCGCACGATGGGGAAGGTGTCCAGGATGTAGGCGAGTTCGTCGCGCGTGAGGTCGTACAGGTGGGCGTAGAGGGCGTCCAGTTCAGCGCGGATGCGCGCGCGACGCTCTTCGTCCCACTTGAAGGGGGGGAATGGGGAATGGCGAATGGCGTGTAATTACTGTTCACCATTCGCCGCTCGCCGTTCGCCAACATGTCCAAAATCGTCGGATCTGCGGGCGTGATCTCGGGGTACGCGTCGGCCCAGTCGGGGAGGTCGAAGGAATGACCGCCTGTTTCGGCGCGGTTCTCGGCCCACTGTTGCAAGATGGCTTCCTGGAGAGGCGAAAGGGGAATAGCGAACGGCGAATGGTCTCCATTCCCCGTTCGCTGTTCGCTATTCGCCGCATCCCGCCACACATCGTCGGCGAAGGGTTTGATGTCCCAGGCGGTGTAGGTGAGTTCGAGGACGCGGGGGACGATGAAGGTGAGGAGGTCGAGGGTGTAGCGACTTAGTGGGAGAACAGGAAGTTGTTCTAAAACCCAGAAATTGAGGTTTACGCCGCCAAGCTTCTGGCGGACAACAAAGTCCAGAACCATAGAGTTGAAATTAGCAAGTAGACAACACAACTCTACAGACAGACGCTTAGGGGATATGAGAACAATATGAATTGAATCTGTGGCTGCAACAAATGGTAATATGCTTGAAATCAGAGTACGCTCATTTGTTGGGCTAGTTACCTTCTTGAACGCCAAGAGATAATCATGTTCTCGGATATTTTCGATAACCGCGTATTTTGATACCCAAAATCTTGGAAGAGGTGAAAAATATGGATTCTTTTTTTCATCAAGTGTGGTCTCATGGGGAATGGCAGGTCTCTTTATATTCCTCGAGTCAACGACTACGCCAGCAAATCGATGATCATACTGCATAAACATTTTGCCTTCGTACAAAGGCAGATAAATGTGCTCATTGTGCTTGAAGCGTGAGGGTGGAACAAATGTAGCATCGATAGTCTCTAAATCAGTGTACGAACGAAATAGGCCACTTGCTGAACTGGAATGAAACATTGTGGTCAAGTGCACCCCCCATGGGTTCTTACCAGTACGCTTGTCTACAAGCACAGGCGCGGCGCGGTAGAGTTTGCGGGTGAGTTCCGCGTCGCGGCGGGTGCGGAAGACAGGACAGGTGCGGGTGTTGGGGTTGATGAGGGCCAGGTCCTCTCGCGTCAGGGTGAAGTGCCGCTCCTCGTCGGCCAGGTCATCCACAGTGTGCAGGAAGAAGGCGAAGTCTGCCGCGGGGACTCGGCCGCCTGCAAGGGTGAAGAGGGCAAACTTGTAACTGCGGTGCGTGCCAGGGAAGAGCCCCTGACGGTTCTCAAAGTCGTACAGGCTGACCAGGGCTTGCTGTTCCATCAGATCCTGGAAGAATTCGCGATATGTGTAATCGGTGGCGATGCCGCTGGCTACCACCATGCCCACGCGGCCCCGCTCGTTGATGAGGGAGCGGGCCAGTTCGACGAACACGGCGTAGGTGTTCACGTCGCCCACGCCCGTCAGGGGGTAGCGGCCCGAGTTGCGGATGAACTTGCTCTCGCACTCGCTGCGGCGCAGGGCCACGGCGTACTCGGCGGCCAGCGCAGGGTTGGTCTGAGGAAGTTGCTTGATGAGTTCGCGACGCTCGGCCGCGGTGCGCACGGTGGCAATCTTCGGATCACGGGAGGCGAAGAACTCTTTCTCCTGCAACTTGATGCGCTCCCAGGGCGGGTTGCCCAGGATGACGTCAAAGCCTCCTCCACTGGCGAATGGTGAGTGGCGAACAGCGAATGGTTGTTGAGTGCCGTCCATTCGCCGTTCGCTATTCGCCATTCGCTCTTCAAACACTTCTGGAAACTCCAAATGCCAGTGGAAGAAGCGGTACTCCTCCGCCAATTCCTGCACTTTGGCCAGCAGGCGCGGGTCTACTGCCTCTGGGCCCTCTGTGCGCAGGCGGACGAACTGGCCGTTGGTGGGCGCAGGGTCCGCGTCTCCGTCCATGGGCCAGAAGAAGGCCACGGTCCAGAAATCGGCCTCCAGTTTGCGGCGCTGGTAGTCGGCCGCGGTCACGTACTCGGCGTAGGCCTCTCGAGCCTCGCGTGGGAGCTCCTCGGCCAGATGCTGCAACCGCCGCCGGCGTTCCAGGTCGGCCATGCTCTCGATGACGGTGACACCGAGGCCAAGGGGGACATTGCCCGACCATTCCTTGCGGTTGCGCGCGCGGATGGACTTCACTGTGGCCTTGTTGTCGCCGCTCACGGGGTCAAAGGCCTCGGTGGGAATGCCCGTGGCAATGCAATCGGGCGTGGCGCCGATGAGGGAGTTGCCACACTTGATATGGTGGTCGAGGAAACTGAGGGGCTTGTCCCGCACGCTGGCGTTGATCCACAGCGAGACCTTGCACAACTCCACGGCCATCGGGTTCAGGTCCACGGCGTAGATGCAGTGGGCGAGCACATCGCGCCTGGCCGTCTGAATGGCCTCTTCGTCGGGGTACTCCTCCCCCGTCCGGACGCGCGCCAGTTCCGCGGCAAGGACGTTGTTGGCCGCGACAAGAAAGTGCCCCGAACCCGCGGCAGGGTCGAGGACTTTGATGGAGAGGAGGGCGGGTTCGGCGAGTAGAGCGTAGCGAGTGGCGAACGGGGTGGCATCCCACAACTGGGCTATCTCATCGTCTTGCGTTGCAGACTGCGGTGCAGGGCCAGGAATTGACGTGCGTACATGTCCTCCGCCAGGTCCATGGCCCGCTGCCACACGTCCAAGTCTTGATACGAGTTGACGGACATACACGTCCTCCCCAGACAAGTTCTCACGTGCGTCTACTTCCTCCCCCACCTCACTGCCAACGCCCCACGCTCGGCAGAGCCTTGGCCACTCGCTTCTCACCGCTCGCCACTCGCTGTTCGCCACTCGCCTCACTTCCTCCAGGCGCTCTTCAATCACCGGCACCAGCGCGCTCTTGATGAGTTCGTTGACTAGAGACGGGTGGGTGTAGTAGGAGCCTGTCGTCTTGCGCTCGGAGCCGCGGGGATCCAGGTAGAAGGTGTTGGGGGGAATCTCCCGCTCGCCTACCTTTTCGGTGCCCGGGCTGACGCGGGGGGTGTAGTCCAGCAGGCTTTCGTAAATGGAGCCCAGTTCCTCCACGCCCAGGTCTGCATAGGAGATGCGCAGGAGGACGCCTTCCCGCTCGACGAGAGTGAGGGCGCGGATGGCCTTGAGCAGCGCGCTGTTGGGGCAGGCGCGGCCGGAAAGGAGGGAGACGCGGCCGGCCTCCGCGGCGAGGACGTCCAGATCTTCGAACAACATGCCGTCGTAGCCGAACACGCCCAACTCGGGGGCCCCTTCCCGCACCATGCGGAAGGTCACTCTCAGCCCTTCCCACAGGTCGGTGAACCGATCTTCCTCGGGAATGTCGCCCTCCGCGCGGGCGCGCAGCGCGGTGATGCTGTACTCGCTGCGGTACAGGTCGGCCAGAGGCGCGCCATGGCGCGGGAGCAGACCCCGTTGTTCGGCAAAGAGCAGGAAGAGGATGCGGTAGATGATGTGAAGGATCTCGCCGTAGTAGTGGCGGCAGAGGTCGGGGTCGGCCTGCAACTGGCGGATAAGGTCACCGTCCAGGAAGCCGTTGGCCAGGGTTTCGATGGCCTGGCGCACCTGGCCCCGCAGGTCCTCGCCCACCTTGATGCCCGTGGCGATGGATTCCTTGTAGAAGCGTTCCAGGGGGGGCAGGGCGTCGTCGTCCTTGCCTTGGGGGAGGAAGCGGCTGGCGTGGCACATGCGGTACAAGGCACGGAAGTCCGCGTAGTTACGGGTCTCGAAGATGGCTTCCAGGTCGAACTGGACGTAGCCCTTGGTGAAGGTGTGGTGGTAGTCGCGCAGCAGGCGGAGGAAAATGCCGTTGGTCAGCACGGCCCAGTGGTCGTCCGCGCTGGCGTTGAGGAAGGCTTGCAGCATGTCGTGGGGGGATTTGGCCTTGACACCGCGGCCCGTGCCCGTGCGCGCGTCCAGATCCTGGGAGGGCGCCACCATGTGGAGCACAGGCGCGGGGGGGCCGTTCCAGCCGCGGTGGGAAAGGGGAAAGCGCAGGTGGCCCTTCTCGTCCAGCACGGTATCCCCGCGCAGGTACACGGGGTCGAAGTCCAGCACCTGGAAGAGGGGTATCAACCAGCGGGCGCGCGCCTGGGAAACATCCATGCGGTGCAGGTCGCGGCGCACCGCGTCCCACCGCTCCAGGAGGAGTTCCCAGGCCGCGGCCATCTCCTCCTCCAGGGCAGCGGCCGTCCTGGGCGGTGGACGCCAGGGCAGGCCAAAGGACGCGGGCTCTGTCCCGCGCTGGCGGGTGCGCAGTTCGCGAATGTTCTCAATGAACGCGGCGGAGATCAGCCCGCCAGACGTGGTGATGTGGGTTTGCTGGGACAACTCGACATTTTTCAATGCCATGAATCGTCAGGATCCTCGCATATGTACTGATACAACGTCTCCAGCAAGAGGAAACATCTCAACGAGTTTGCCTCCGTTCCGTACCGCGCATACCTCCCGTGCGCAACCCCATGTCTATTCAGTTCGTATCCGCTTGGCAGTACGTCGTTCGTGTCGGCAAAGGTACTGCTGGTTAAAAATCGAATGAGGGCTTGTTGTAGTTCTTCCAGAAAGACGTCCTCTGGGACATTCCTATTTAAAGCCTCTTTTATTGCCTTTAACCCTTTGCGTACAGTAACTCCGTGCTCCTCGTGCAAATAATCTCTTGCAATACCTTCGACTAAGGGGATAAGGGCAGGAACACTCAAATTGTACCAGCCTCGTCTATGGGCCTTAAGGGCTTGACCATAGATGGCTCGACGGCGGCGGAAGTACTTATTTTGGTCCCAACGTCTTACCATGCGGCCCAGACGCCGATATCGGTTCCAACGGAACCAGTCACATATGTACCGATTAACTCTTCGCGTTTGTCCCTGCTCGATTAATGTGACAACTCCTTGATAGAACTCGAAAGGGAGCCCTGGCACTGGCCACCATCGGTAGCGTGTCAAGGTGCGTTCCAAATTCCGAGCCTGCGTTCTGCTAAAACGTTCAAGTATTCGAGAAAAGTCCGGACGTAGCCTCTCGGCAGCTTCGTACAAGGTCCTTAAGTGGTCGGCAAGGCTCTTATTAAGCAGTGCCTCATAACGCCTGAGCGTTAGCTCAAGGTTGCGCGACGCTTCTGCGAGAGGGCTAAGGTTCAACTGAGAGATAGCCATAGAAGAGTGCTGGAACTGTTTCACCAACTGGTCCAATTGAGTCGTGGAGTCCGCTAAGATCTTGGTGGCGCGCTCAGCTGAATAGGTCAATAGACGCTCATGGCGGCTTAAAGATCTGAGAGATTGCTGGACGATCTCAAGTGTGGTCGTAAGACTGGACAGGTCAATCTGTATGGGAGGCATCCTCGCGAGCCATTCCACATTTGCGGTCATCCGGGCATTAAGTCCCTTGATTTGCTCTATTAGTGGCTCTTGGAGGAGTTCCTCTTGTTCCTGTTCCACGTTGAGAGTTTCCTTGTCGTCGCTCATTTAGTCGCACCTTTCCGTTATGCAGGGTAATAAAGAGTCAGCGCCAGGAGATCGAAGCTACCTGGCGACACCTTATCAATGCCTCGTAGCCACTCCGTTACTTGGTCCTCGTGCCGTTGTTTCGCCTGCTCGCGCATGCGACGGCGCTCTGCCACCAAGGCCCGGCGGCGGTGTTCAACCGCCTCGTTCAGTATCTCTTCCAGTCCAGGAATGCTCAGCGCGTCGGAGAATGTCTCTCGTACCTCTTCGACGATGCGGGTTTCCGCGGCTGGGCGCGCGTGCAGCAACCGCCGCGTGGACGCCGCGTCCAGAGGGGGGCCACCGTACACGGGCACGGCCACGGGCAACAGTTCCTCCATGATGGACAAGGGCTCCGTGTGTACCACGTAGCGCACAAGCAGGTGAAAGAGGGCCGTCACCTCCCGCACGTCAGGAGTGACCATATAGACCGTGCGCCCGTAGTGGATGTGACTGTCCGACCGAAACGCGCTCTGTTTGACAACCTCGATGATCCGCCGCACCAGGGGATGCCCCAGGTCCAAGACCGTCAGATCGGGGTCATCTAGCCCCCACTCCGGGTCAAACGTGGCCCGTTCGATGACCTGCCCCACGGACGCGGTTTGTAAGGCGGGATTGTTGATGACAATGCGCAGGGAGCCGTCCGCGTTTTCGCTCACCTGACAGCCAAAGCGGTTCAGCCCGCTGAGCACAAAAGCCCGAATCTGCTCCGGTGAGCCCACCGTCTCCGCGGTCTCCTGCAGGCGCCGCTCAATCTCGGGCAGGGTGATGTGGGTCCGACCGTAGAAACTGTCCTCCTGAATGCGGCGCAGCGTCTCTTCGCCAAAGGGGTCCTGCAGGGTGTCCTCTTCAGGCTCCGGCCACTCATCAAAAAGGCTCAACTGCCTCGGGCCAAATTGCACGTCGTGCTGGCGGATGAGGTCCAGGATGGTGACCTCGTCGCCGAAGTAGGGCGGAGAGAAACCGTAGTCCTCGCGGATGCGCGCGGCCTTTTCCACCAGCACCTTCAGGATGGCCGCGTCCAGGGTTTCATCCATGACCATGGTGCGGATGCGCACCACTGGCTTGCGCTGACCAAAGCGATCCACGCGGCCGTTGCGCTGCTCCAGGCGATTGGGATTCCAGGGCAGTTCGTAGTGGATGACCTGGGACGCCGCGTGCTGGAGGTTGATGCCCTCGGAGATGGCATCGGTGGCGACGAGAATGCCCAGAGGGGCGCGCTCAAACGCGTGAAAGACCTCCCTGCGCTGGCGCTCATTCAAACCACCGTGGATGGTGAGCACTGTGGCGTGGGCATAGCGCTTGTCCCGCTGGATCTGTTTAGCCAAGTAGTTCAGCGTGTCCACGTAGCGGGTGAAGATGATCACCTTGGGATCGAGGGCCAGCAGGTCGCGCAAAGTGCTGTCCAGCAGTTTCTGCAATTTACTGTCCCGCCGTGGGGTGACCTTCTCAGCCTTGGCAAGAACGCTCTCCAACTCGGCCAGTTCCGCTTCCAGTGCCTCCCGCGTGCCGTAGACGAAGCGATCCGCGCGCTGCACAGCCTCTTCAGGATCGAGCCATTCGCCCGTGTCCTCGTCGAGGACGTTCGCCCGGGCTACCTCAGGCGCCAGGCTGCCATCATTCTCTGCGAGGGCTACTTCCTTCAGGCGGCGACGGAGCCCCTCGCGACGGTTGCGCAGGGAGCAGCGCAGGGCTTCAGGGGAACTCAGCGCGCGCTTGTGCAGGTGCAGCACCGTCCAGTGGGCGAGTGTGCGCACCTGGGCGCGTTCTTCGGCCACGCGAGCCAGCACGCGCTCCCCATAGGCGCGCACCGCTTCGATGGCCTCCTTTTCGTAGGCCGATGGAGCGACGATAACCTCCTGTTGTTCCCGTTGGGGGAACGGACTACGGTCGGGGTTGTCCTGAAACCACAGTTCCACATCCCGACGCCGGCGTTGAACCACGTGCCGCGCCGCGACGGAGCGCACGATGCGCGGCGCGTGGAGAGGCCCCTCCACCGCGCCCACATCGAGCATGCGCAGCAGACTGGCGAAGGTGTCGGTGTAGCCGTTGTGGGGGGTGGCTGTGAGCAGAAGGAGATGGCGGACGCGAGGGCTGGTGGCCAGGGCCCAAGCCAGTTCCCAGCAGTCCATGCGCACGCGCTGGTGGGGGCTGCTCTGGTGGGGTTTAGCCACCTGATGGGCCTCATCGATGACCACGATGTCCCATGATTGTTCGAGAATCTGGTTCTTGATGGCCGGCAGCTTGGCGTAATCCACGGATGTAATCAGGTAACGGTAATAGGCCCAGGGGTTGGCGCCAGGGGGGAGTTCCCGTTCCATCTCCCGACGGTGGCGGGTGGAGATGATGCGGGCGGGGATGTGGAAGAAGTAGTCGAGGGTTTCCTGCCACTGTTCGCGCAGGTTGGCCGGGACGATGACCAGCAAGCGCGACGCCATCTGGCGAGCCAGGAGTTCGGTGATAATCAGCCCCGCCTCGATGGTCTTGCCCAGCCCCACGTCGTCGGCCAGCAACATGCGCACGCGGGGCATCTCCAGGGCCATCACCACCGGCACCAACTGGTAGTCCTTGGGGATGACACGGCTACGCTGGAGACTGAGCAACGGTGCTGTGCCGTGGAGCAGGCTGAGCCGGTAGGCGCGCAGGAGCAGGTCCTGGGCAGCCGGGGAGCCGACCCTATCGGGAGAAGGCCATTCCAGGCATCCCGGGCGAACAGTCTCAAACGGCAGGTAAAACCGCCGTTGCTCCGCCTGCCCGCTGTCGATGGACGTGGCGACGAGGACATTCCCCACCTGAGCGTCCACACGCCAGAGGCGGCTGCGGGCTTTAATGACTGCGCCGGGCGAGTAGGTTAGTGCGCCCATGTCCAACTCCAGGTGGTGAGGTCAACGCTGAGAAGCGCGATTTACTTGACTGTGGGCCTCAGCGAGGAGATACAACTGACCGCTGAACCAGGCAAGGGCATTCCCCGCTGGGGCTGGTGCTATCGCGCCGGCCCCGCTCCTAATCTTTTTCCTCCCCTACACGCTATTGTAACCAGTTATCGACATCGCGCAAATACGTCGGGGACAGCCCCAGTCTGACAGGGGCAGCCAGTAAGGGCAGAGAGAGCGTTTCATCTGAGGGGTGAGAACGTACGTTGGCACCCCGGGATGAATAGAGGCTCAGAGGGTCGCGCATGAAGGGAGGCATTTTGTGGATGGTGCCGTCAATGAAAGCCTGTTCCACGACTTCCCGATATTCACTTACTCCTACTGCAAGGCGTCCCACTCGCGATGTCGAATCCTTTCCAGATCCTCGCTCTGCCATCCCATGACCTCCCGCAGGAAGGCGCCCACTAGCATGACGGTCACGCCGTGTTGGGCCAGAAACGCCTTGGTTGCCTCGTCGTGGAAGTCCTTGTCGTTCGTGACCAGGTAATTTACCCCGGCCCGAATCGCCGCCACCAGGATGGGAATGTCCGTCTCATCCCGTATGGCGTCCCGATAAGCCTCGATATCCTCCGGGGTCGCGTCCGGGGCCATTTTGAAATCGACCGCGGCGAGAAACGCCTTAATCGCTTCACCTCGCGCGCCCCCCTTCCGCTCGCCCCACCGCAGCACCTCCCGCACTGTCTGCGGGGCCAGGATAAGCCGAAAGTCTCCCATAAGCGCGTGGCGGAGAAAGGCGTGAAACCAGCGGGGCTTCAGAACGCCTGCAATGATGACGTTGGAATCCGCCATCACGCGTAGATCAGCCGCGGCCATACCGCTCCTCAAAGACCTCGCGCTTGATGGCTTCTATTTCCGCCTCCAACGCAGCCTCGTCCACGCCTTCGGCCTCGGCCTCCAGCCCCGCCCGGCGGCTTAACGCCTCGAAACGGGCCAGCGCCGCCTCCCGGCGCAGGCGCTCGTACTCGGCCACGGAGAGAATCACCACCGCGGGGATGTTGTCCTTCTCCACCACGAAACGCTCGCCGTGCGCAATGGCCCGGCGCATGATCTCCCCCAGGTGCGTACGCGCCCAGGTGGCGCGCACGACATTCACGCCTTTTTCTCTCACCGCTGCCATATTGTTTCCCCCTTCCTTGAAACCCGTCAGTGTAAATGAACGTTACTTAATGGTACTCAATATTGAGCCTGTTGCCAAATCCCCGGTGTTCGCTACTCGGCTCTCTGTCTGCTGTACGGCATCCTTAAGGCCTTCTTTTCAGGTCACCGTGCACCGTTCGTGGTGTGGAGCATAAGTTGGGCTTATCAATGCTGAGGGAAAGGGATAGAATATAGGGGAAAAGAAGGGCAAGGAAGGAAGGGGACAAGATGGGAGAGGAGGTTGTGCAAGCCTCCGAGCGTCGTGGGTTATTGAGGTATTTGGCCGAGGTGCGGGATCCTCGGCGGGGCCAGGGACGTGTATATCCGTTGGCGGGGCTTTTGGGGATGCTGGTGCTGGCGGCGGTGAACGGGGAGCAGAGTTTGCGAGGGATGTGGCTTTGGGCTCGGGCCCATTGGGAGCAGATTGGGCCGCGTTTGGGGTTGCGGCCGGAGCGGAAGCCACAGTATGGGACGCTATGGCATGTTCTTTCGCGGGTGAAGGTTGAGGAGGTGGAGGAGGCGTTGCAGCAGGGGTGGGCAGCCTGGGGGCTGCAGGAGAAGGTGCTCAGTGTGGATGGGGAAGTGTTGCGAGGGAGCAAGCGGCGGCCGGGTCAGGGAGGGATTGAGATGATGGTGGCGGCGCTGCAGGAGACAGGGGCGGTTATTGGGGATGCGGTTGTGGGGGCAAAAGACCCCGTAGAAGCGGCGTTGGCTATCCTGGAAGGGTTACCTTTAGAGGGACGAGTGGTGACGGTGGATGCGGGGCTACACCAGCGAGAATTGGTGGAGCACGTTCTGGAAAAAGGGGGGCCTGCTTAGGTGTGGTGAAGGACAATCATGGGGAGATGAAGGCAGCCATCGCTCTGGTGGTGGAGGAGGCGGCAGCGCTGCGGTCTGCTGATGTGGAGAGATGGGAGAAGGGACATGGCCGTATTGAGTATCGGGCGTACTGGTGGGTGGAGGTGGACGACGCCTTGCGCACCTATCTGGCCGATGCATATGGGTGGACAGAGGTACGCTGGTGTGGGTTAGGACGCCGGCGATGGCGGTATACGTATGAGCGAAAATGGCATGAAGAGGAACGGATATTTCTCTTTTCCTCACGGCGCCGATTCTTTCTCACGCCCGAGCAACTGAGCCAGTGGGCTCGCCGTCATTGGCCCATTGAAAATCGCGTGTTTTGGGTATTGGATGTGACCTACCAGGAGGACAGAAATCACGCCCGTCATACAGGCCCCCTGTTGCATCTCCTTCGTGTGGCGGCCATAAGTATTATTCGTCGGCAAGGATGTCGATACGTGCCTGATGGACGCCGCATAGCGGCCGCACGCCCTGACCGCGGCCTCG
>Ga0256914_1003119_pt1 | contig 13274 bp, 6 predicted proteins | sample HulkmetaG_FD_191571 | JGI IMG/M metagenome (GOLD analysis project Ga0256914, IMG submission 191571) | Hydrothermal chimney microbial communities from Main Endeavour vent field at the Juan de Fuca Ridge, Pacific Ocean - Hulk | ecosystem: Environmental > Aquatic > Marine > Hydrothermal vents ... | reverse complement strand
TTTTTAAAACAGCCTCTTTTTTTTTGATTAGCCGGGACTAATTATCCCAAGCGATTTTTTTTATTTTTTAATGAATAATTTTTTCGATACACTGTTTTTGCCGTCCGAAATAATGACGTTGTAAATGCCTTGTCTCAGGTCGAGGTTAAACGATTTCTCGCTTTTTCCGGCAGCAGCCTCAATAATATTGTCATAAACCTTTTTACCTGTCATATCGGTAATGGTAAGTTTATAGCTGTGCGAACCGTTTGTGTTAAGGTTTATTTGGAAAAGCCCCTCATTTGGATTGGGATAAACGGCAACGGAATTTAATCCTTTAACGGCATCGATGCCGTCATGCCCTTGGGTAACAAAATGCCAAACAGGGCTCCACCCCGATGTGTCGAGTCCTACTATTCCGCGAACTTTCCAATAATATTCGGTATTGTATTCCAAGTTGCTTTGACACTGATAGAAAGCGTCGTTAGTAACATTGTACTTGGCATTAGTAAATTCCTCATTGTCGGCAACCGCCATTTGATATTTGTTAACGCCGTCAATTGCTTCCCATTCAAAGCGGGGACTTTTGTTAATGTCTTCGGCGCCATTTTCGGGAGAGGTCAAAACGACACTGTTTGTGGTAGTAAACGAATAAACATCCGACCAATCCGAAACATCTGCCGAGTGAACGGCATTAACTCTCCAATAATAGGTCTTGCCGAAACCGAAATTGTCAATAGGACGTGAATTTGAGTCGGAGAAATATGTCAAAGCTTGGTAAAAGTCTTCGTTTTCACTTGTCTCGATGGTGTATTTGATAACTCCGGTGAACTTTTGCCATTGGAATGTGATATACAGAGGTTGGTTGTTGGCACTGTTCGACGGGGATTCAAGTCCGGGTTTCGAATAGGTTGTCATCGATTTCACTGCCGACCAGTCCGATGTATCTTTCGAGTGTATTGCTCTAACCCTGTAGTAGAAAGTTTTTCCGAAAAGGAGGTCGAAAACCTGTATTTCCGTGGAGTCTTTGTTGACCATAATTTTTTTTGCATAGGGGCTGCTGAAACCTTCACCTGCTTTTTTCAACAGAGTACCGTTGTTACCTACAACAATTCCCGTTTCACCGGAAAAAAAGATATCGTTGAGGTAGTTTGATGTCCCCGAGGCTACCCTTTCCCATTCGCCGTCGGTATATCTTATCATGTATCCGTTTTTACCAACGGCAAAACCGGTATTACCCTGGAAAAACACTCCGTAAAGGTCTTTTGTTATTCCCGAAGATTGTGCTGTCCATTCGGTACCGTTGTAATAATAAATTTTACCCGACTTACATACTGCCCAGCCGTTGTTGGCATCAGTAAACCACATATCGTAAACATCTTTTTTGGTGTCGAATTGTATCTCGTCCCATGAAGTTCCGTCGTAGTGGAAAACATAACCCTTTTTGGCACCGGCAAATACATCGTTTTCCGAAACGGCAAACAGTGAGTACACATTTTGATTTTGCGACATTGTATCCACCGTCCAACTTCCTGCATTGTATTCGAGTACATAACCCGATTCCGTTGCTATCCATCCTTTGTTTTCATTAACGAATGATACGGCGTAGAAATCTTTGTTAATACCTGTGCCCGTACCGGTTACGGTAAAGGTTGTTCCGTCGTAATGTAATACCGTGCTGTCATCGCCAACTATCCAACCGTTGTTAGCATCGACAAAATAAATATCGTTAAGGTTTGCGGTTACACCGGCATCCACGGTATTCCACGAAGTACCGTCGTAATGGGCTATAAAACCTCCGTCTCCCACAATCCATTTGTCGTTGTCCGAAAGAATAAAGGCGCCGTTCAGATTTTCGCTTGTTCCCGGATTATCTGCCGACCATAAATAGGTTGTGTCTATTTGAAGTTGGTATGCCGTTAAACCTGTAATGGGCTCTTTCCAGGTAATTGTCGGGTCGGGATAAACCGTTGCACCGTCAGAAGGATTTTTCAGTTCAACGGTGGAAACAACGGTAAACGACCATGTTTCCGACCAATCTGAAACTTCATCGCCATCATATGCTCTAACGTGCCAGTAATATGTTGTGCCGAACATTAATTCATCCATGGACATGGAGGTTACATTGGTGCGAGGGAAGGTTACAGGGTTTGTAAAATCTTCCGTATAGTCGATTTGAACCTCGTAAGTAATGTCGTTAGTTATTCCGGTTACCGCGTCCCAATCGAGCAGGGCGTCGGGCGAAATTCCCGATTCACCGTTTTCGGGTGAGCGCAAGTCAGGAGCATAAATCCTGTTTTGAGCCGAAATACTCAATGAGAATATCAAAAATAATCCTGTAATAAATGTGTAAATATTTTTCATTTTTATTGTTTTATCAATGGTGAAACAAAATTACTTAACGATAAATTTTTGTTGATAACTGTTGTTGTTCATAATGCCTTTAACAATATAAATTCCTCTGCTGAGTCCTTTTGTGTTCAGGTTGATTGTGTTTACACCGCTGTTAACTTTTACTCTTTGTATGTAAACAACTTTGCCGTTCATATCCGAAACGGTTATGTTCATATATCCGGTTGAGCCGGCGTTGAATTTCAATGTTGCAAAATCGGAAACGGGATTGGGGAAAACGGTTAAAGCGTTATCTTTTATACTTATACTGTTTTCGCTGATACCTACCGGTTGACGTAAAGCCAAACTGTGGATAAGCCCTTTGCCGTATGTGGCGGCATAAATGTCACCGAAATTCAAAATTGCGGGAAAATCGTTTGTTCCGTCGCTAATTCCCTCTTTTCCTATTCGTTGTTGATAAAATTCAAAAACAATCGCATTGCCTAGTGCCGACCCCTCGGGAATCCAGTTGGGCGATTGGGCTGTTATGTCCGATGTTACCATGATGCCCATTTCGGTTCCGATAATTGCCATGCCGGGGTTGGTCATGTCTATCATTGACGAATAAACCGGCATCTCGGGCAGGTTTCCTTGACGTGAAGCAAATTCGGGTTCTTTGTCAAGCCCGTTTTGTGTATATAAAACATAAAAATCATTTCCGTAATTTCCTAATGTCAGCAAAACATTTTGGGGGTTTTTGGGGTCAACGGCGATAGAAGTTATGCATTGCGATATCTCCTCGTTGGTGCCCGGAATGTAAACAGGTATCTTGTCAACGGCAACAATGCAATTGGGGCTTCGTACGTCGGCAAGGTCATAATTATATGCCAGCGCAAGATTTGAAATTCTGTAAAGTTTGCCGTTGTAATTGCCTACGAAAAGGTGATTTGCATCCGACGAGTATGCAATTGTATAAGGTATTCCTTGGTAGCCTGTTGATGCATCGGCTATTAAGAACCATTCGGGAGTTTTGCCGAAATTATGAAGCTCTTTTGTCATGTAAATATGTCCTGCTGTTGCCAGGAACAACCTTGAAGAGACGGGGTCTTTAATCATCAGCGAGTCGCCGGGATGTAAAGTAACGTTCGAAGGAGTAGTATAGTGGAAAGGATATTTACTGTTATTGCTTTTTACAATGATGTCGGTTCCGCCGGGGATTTCCGTTTTTGCATGATAGTTAACGGAGTCCCTGCTGTTTTCGTTGTTAAAGCATTCCCAGAGAGCAACGGGAGTTTTAAAGGCTTGCGGGTTTCCGATACCACCCAAAAATTGAGTTGAAATATTCTCTCCTGCATCTTCCGAGCGTCTTACTTTTCCTTTTGTACTACCGTAAACGATAACTTTGGGATTAATTGTTGAGATGGCAACTCCGCCGCCGTGTTGACCGCTAAGGAATCCCATATCTTGTGTCCAAATGTCGTGTCCCTCTTTTTGCGTGTTGCCTGTTCCTTTTATCAATATAACTCCGTTATCTTGTGCGCCTCCAAGAACATAATGTTCATCGCCGCAAGCAGCAACGCTATAGAACTGGGTTGTTATATACCCTCTGTTAAGGGCTTGAAAAGTGTAATCGCTTCCGTCGGGTGTACCTTTGAATATACCGCCGTCGGTACCGATAAAAACATCTTTGCCGTTTGGGGAAAAAGTATAGACGTGGTGATTGATGTGTACATAAAGCGGGTAAAGGTCTCCGCCGATACCCAACGATTTTTTCTCCCAGTTATAAAGTCCCGGAACTTCGGGTTTGTTTCCTACCCAAAGGTTTATTCCGCCGAGGAGAACTTTGTCGGGGTTATCGGGAAATACCGTCAATACCTGGTCGAAAACACCTTGTCCGTCGAAAATCACAATGCTTTCGGTTCCGGGCAATATCAAACTCCAGGTTTCGCCTTTGTTATCGGAACGGTAAACGCCTTTCATGTTACCGAATTGGTCGGAAAGGCTTGCATAAACGATATTTTCGTCGGACGGGGCGGTGGCTATTTCCATACGCGAAATGTTGCTGTTAGGAAGGCTTGTGGAATCGCCCGTTGAAAGTAATTTGAATTGATCGGCTGCTCCCGCCGAAACGTATAACAGGTTGTCGACAACGGCATAAACCGTACCGTCTTTACCCAAATCGACATCGAAAGAGTTTGCCGAAAGTTCATTTCCGTCTGCGTCGGTGGCTGTTACCCAAGTCTCTCCGCCGTCGGTACTTACTTTTAATCCGGCATTGGTGGCTGCATATACTCTGTTTTCGTCTGCTGCTGCTATTTTGTTGATAAAAGCCCAGTCGGCATCGGCGTTGTTGAATGACGGAACCGTTGAGGCAAGTTGTTGGAAATTATCCCCGTCGGTAGATTTGTAAATACCGCTTCCGACAAAACCGCTTGAATAACCGAGACTTTGTGTACCGCTCATTTTGTAGGAATCGAAATTTTCTCCTGTTCCGACATAAAAAACACCGTTGGGAGCTTGAGTTATGCAAGTAACGTTGATGTTGTGTTCGCCTGCATTCAAAGGTTCCCAGTTAATACCGTAATTGGTTGAGCGCCATAACCCTCCCGTAACGGCACCGGTATAAATTGTATGTCCCGAAGCATCACGATTGTCGAATAAAATTGCCCTTGTTCTACCACCGAAATTGTCGGGTCCCAATTCTTGAAAACCCAAATCGAATGCTCTTTTTTGGGATTTTAATTTCTTCATTTGATTTATTGCCCTTTTGATATCTTCGGGAGCAATAACACCGCTATGTTGATTGTTTCGTATAGCGGCTAAAAAAGCATTTGTTTGGTTTCCCTCTTGCGAAAATGCTTCAAAAGATGTTTGCCGTACATGTTTTTTAACTTTTCCGTCATTGCCGGAAAAACCTAATGTTGATATTGCTAATGCAATGATTGTCAGCAAAAAAACTTTGGGTAAAATTCTTCTTTTCATAAGTATAATTTAATTAAAGAATGTTTCAAAAATAAAGGCACAATTTACAATATTTATTCAAATGACCTATTAAAAAATAAGAAAAAAAATAAACAAAATATATTTTAGCTGTTCTGACACCTTATTACTCTGTTTTGGTTGCCTCGATAAAAGTAATATAAATAGTGTTTTTAAGGATAATATAGTGTTCCTGCCGAGGTGTCGATGCTGGCCCCCGTTACGCCGGACAGGCAATTTATTTTGTTTTCGAGACGTAAAATTCCCATTAGTGCAAAAATCAGCGATTCTTTGAAATTTACAATATTGTTTTCAGGTACAACGAATTTTAAACCTTTTTCAAAACGTAAGGCATTTATTAAAAAAATATTGTGTGCTCCGCCGCCCGTAACCAGTATCTCGCCTTTTGGCCGGTTTTCTATTACTCTGTTTATTTGGAAAGCGATATGCTTCACGGTTGTATAAAGTTTATCCTCAACGGGAACGGCAAAAGAGTCTAAAATTTCAAAAAAATTGTTTTCGATATATTCGTTACTTAACGATTTGGGGTATTCGAGTTTGTAAAACTCTGTTTCGTTCAGTTTGTCGAACAGGGGTTTGTGCATTTTGCCCAGTTGGGCGAAATTGCCGTTTATGTCGTAAGGTTTGCCCAACTGTCTGCTTAAATAATTTAAAAGTTGGTTGGCGGGACAAATGTCGAAACCGATTCTTTTTCCATCTTTTTGAAACGATATATTGGCAATTCCTCCGAGATTCAGGCAATATTCGTATTGAGGAAACAACATCAAGTCGCCTATGGGCACCAGAGGAGCTCCCTCTCCTCCCGCTATAATGTCTTTAATGCGGAAATCGCTTACGGTGGTGATACCCGATGTTGTGGCAATGGCTTGTCCGTGTCCCAGTTGGAAAGTGTATCCTTGAGCCGGATTGTGGAATACGGTATGCCCGTGACTTGATATTAAAACGGGAGTAAAACCGTTTTCGTTGATAAATTTTTTGACCGAATAGCCGATATGTTTTCCGAAAAGGGTGTGATATTTGAGTGTTTCGGTTGCGGTCAGGTTTTTAATGTTTTTCAGAATTTGTTTCCATTGGGCATCGAAATTCAAGGTTACGGCTTTAATGATTTCGAAATTCCAGTTACCGTTGTTGTTTTCAAAATGGCAATATGCAATATCGAGCCCGTCCAACGAACTTCCCGACATAACACCTATTACTTTGTAATTTTTCATCCCTTACAAATATTCAACGGTTTTTTCCATTTTCATTCCGCGCGAACCCTTCACAAGAACGGTTTTGTTTTTTAAATCAATTTTTTGCAATTCCTCAAGCAGTTTGCCGGTGTTCTCATAACGGTGGAATTTGTCAGGAGTTTTACAGTTGAAAAATTCAACACCTGCAAGAAATACATCGTCAAAGCCGTAATTGTCAATTAAATCGACAATTTTTTGATGTTCCTCTTTTGAAACATTGCCCAATTCGAACATATCGCCGAGAATAAGGACGGGATTGTCGAAGTGGTTGTTGTAAAAATCCGTTATTGCCGCCTTCATGCTTTCGGGGTTTGCATTATAGGCATCGAGGATTACTGTGTTGTTTCCTGTCTTTAATATTTGCGATCTGTTGTTCGAGGGTATATAATTTTGGATTGCCGAAACAATTGACTGTTCGGAGATACCGAAATATTTGCCTACGGCTATCGCTGCCATTATGTTGTTAAAGTTGTAAGACCCGTAAAGGTGCGACGATACGGTTATCTTTTTGCCGTTATTATTCCAAACCAATTCCAGAAATGGTTTGGTTTCCGTTATTTTGCCGGTTACATCGCCGTTATCACGGCCGTAAACAAAACGGTTGATTCCGGATGACAGTTTCATTAACAATTTGTCATCGCCGTTTACGAAAACCGTTCCGTTTGAGGTCTTTACAGCTTGATACAGTTCGTTTTTGGTGTCGATAACGCCTTGCAAATTACCGAAACCTTCAATGTGTGCTTTTCCTATGTTTGTAATTATTCCGTATTGAGGAGTTGCAATGTTGCATAGTTGTTTTATCTCTCCTTTGTGGTTTGCTCCCATTTCCACCACTGCAATTTCATGCTCTTTTTTTACCGATAGAAGTGTCAGCGGCACCCCTATATGGTTATTTAAATTTCCAGGAGTTGAAAGTATCTTTTTTTCAGATGACAAAACCGCCGATACGAGCTCTTTGGTGGTTGTTTTTCCGTTGGTTCCCGTAATTGCCAAAACCGGAACTCCCGATTTACTTATGTGTAGTCCGGCAAGTTTTTGCAATGTTTCAAGGACGTTGTCCACTAAAAATGTTTTACCCTGCTGATGATAGACGGGGTTATCTATTACGGCGATGCGTGCACCTTTTATCAGAGCATCTTTTGCGAAAGCATTACCGTCGAAATTATCTCCGGAAAGGGCGAAGAACAGCGAATTTTTTACGTCGCTTCTGGTGTCGGTCGAAACTTTGCCACACTCCGCAAAAACATCGTACAACTCGTTTAATGTATTCATTAATTTGCTTTTACGTTAAAACAAAAAAAGGGACTGCTCCGGTGTGGAAACAGTCCCTAAAGATAGATATTTTTCAGCAAAAATTATTTTTTTCCTTGAACGGCACTACCCATACGGTCCATGGCGCACCGGAAACCCACCCACGAAGCGGCTTTGTCTTCGTCGAGGTACCGTCTTGTACCCGGGCTTAGCCAGTAGGGACCGTCTTTCCACGACCCGCCTTTTACAACTCTCGATTTGTCGCTTATGAGTGTTGTTTTTGCATATTGGTACATGGTTTTTGTACTGTTTTTCATCTCCTCTTTAGTGGCATTGTTCCAGTCGGTTTGAATTGTCGATTCGTAATCGCCGTCTTTGTAATTTATATTATTGGCGGTACGGTAGTTGTTTCTTGTTGCTGCTTCTTCGTCGGTAATGGGCACATACTGAATGTGTCCCAACGAGTCTTTTTCGGCAATACGTCCGTCAATATCTTTTTTTACGTTTTTAAATACGTTACCCCTGAAAGGATTCATGTCGGCAACGTCGAGATGCGAAAGCGGTCTGTAAACATCCTCTGTCCATTCGCTGACGTTTCCTGCCATGTTGTACAAACCGTAATCGTTGGGCCAATACGAAATAACGGGAGCGGGAAGTGCGGCACCGTCGTTAAGGTTTCCTGCCACACCCATATAGTCGCCGTTACCTCTTTTAAAGTTTGCCACAAAACTGCCGTAATATTTTCTGTCGTCGGTACGCAAGGATTCTCCGTTCCAAGGATAAGTTCTTCTTTCCACGACACGGTTGTACAAAGTGTTACCGACAAGTCCTACGGCTGCATATTCCCACTCGGCTTCGGTGGGTAGTCTGTATTTGGGCAAGAGTATTCCATCGCTGAAATTTACTTTTCTTACACCCGTTCCGTTGGGGTTCAAATCTTTCTTTCCTTCTTTTACCAATCCGTCGTATTGACCTGCAAGGTATGCGTCTGTATTAAAACTGTTTTCGTCTTTTTGCGAAGGGTCGTAATCCAGGTAACCGGCGTCGATTAACAGTTGTTCGTTAACGCGGTCGGTACGCCACGAAGCATAATCGTTGGCTTGCAACCATGTAACTCCTACAACCGGATAGTCGTGAAATGAAGGATGACGGAAATATGTGGAAACCAACGGTTCGTTATATGCAAGTTTTTCGCGCCATACCAAAGTGTCGGGCAGCGCTTTTTGTACCACCGAAGGATAGTCTTCGCCGTAAACCCTGTTTAACCAGAAAATATACTCCAAGTAATCGAGGTTGCTCACTTCGGCCTGGTCCATGTAAAAACTGTTAACGGTAACCCGTCTCGGCATGTTATTCCATTCTCCGAAAGGATTTTCTTCGGTTGCTCCCATTGTAAATGTTCCACCTTCGATAAACACCAATCCGGGACCTGTGATTTGTTCACCGGCTTTCGCAACCTCAAATCCGCCGTTTTCAGGATTGTTATATTCCCATCCTGTTGTTCTTGATACTTCCTTCTTTTTACACGAACTTGTCAATACCAAAAAGGCTCCAATTGTTATTAAAGATAAGAATAATCTGTTGATACTTAACATTTTGCTTACTTTTTTATTTCTATTTCTATTCTATAACTAAAAAGAGGGTGATTTTATTGCCCTTATGTGTCTTCTTTTTTCTTGTTTATAAACGCAGAAATTCCACGAAAATGATATTTCATGAGCTCCTCCCGCTTTTCCTCCTATGTTTGATACCGTGGCGTCGTACGAGTATCCAAATTTCAAATTATTGTAAATAAAACCTGCCAAAACTATTACCGCATCAGGGTTCTGGAAATTATGTCTGAACCAGCCTCCCAAAACGAAGGGGTATTTGCTGGCATAAATTCCCAGGTTCAATTGATGAAATTTTTCCTGTTGCAAAAATAAGAAATTGGGCTGTAAAACCCAGTCGTTTGCATTGGCGTATCCCACTGTGCCTTGAGTTACATTTATTGTAGCTCCTCCGTGAACGGTAATTTTCATGGGGAGTTTGCTGTCGGTATCGTAAAATGAGATATTTGGTTCGGTAAGGTGGTCAACAGCCACACCGAAGAAAAATTTGTCGGTGTACGAAACAATGGCTCCGGCAGAAAAATCCACCGCCGTTATTTGATTTTTTGCTGGAGGAGTTTCTTGCGACGGTCCTGTTATGTTTCCTGTTGTAGGGTCTATCTGGTCGTTGAAGACAAACTTTTGCCAATCGAGTTTTTCCTGGTAATATGTGGCCTTTATCCCGAAATTTATCAACAACGGCGTGCTCACTTTCAATTTATAAGAGTAAAATCCCGAAGCATATGTGCGGTTTAATGCATTATCGCCTTGCTGGTCGCTGACTACAAGAAATCCGATACCGCTGTTAATACCCGGTATGTTTTGGTCGTAACTGATGTTGTATGTGACGAAAGCATTTGATAACGACGGCCACTGATTGCGGTAATTAAGGTTTATCCGTCCGCATTCAACCGAGCCTGCAAATGCAGGATTTAGATATAGCGGATTGGCATAAAATTGCGAAAACTGGGCGTCTTGCGCTACGGATGTGCCTGTAATTAACATAGATATACTAAAAAAAACAAAAACTTTCAGCAACCTGTACATTAGTTTTACCCCTTTGATTTTGGTCAAAATTTTAAGCATACAATATTACAACCTTTTTTTATACGGTAAACTTTTTGTTAAATATTTTCTTAAAACTACCATTTTGTTAACCGCATAAAATAATAGACGATATTTGCCGTTAATTTTCTGTCAAATGCAAATGTCACGTAATTGACCTAAAAAACACAAAAAATGTTGCATAAACGTTTATTTTTCTTTTTTTATTTAATGGTTATTCCATTTTTTATTAAAGCCGTTCCTTTCAGTTATAAGGAAAAAATAAAATGGGAAACACCTCAGAGCATAAGGGTAACGGATAAATATGTTATACGGCGTTTATGTTTCGACAAAGCGGTGTACAACGGTTTTGAAGTTTACGGAACCTTTTTTAAAAGGTATCCGGTATATTCTGAAAATGTTGATGTAAAGGTAAAATTAACAAATATCGTAACTGTTGCCGCTACTTCCGGGGAATCTGAAATATTGAAAGAGGGAAATTTCTCAAACGCTGATTTCGTAGCAAAGGCGAGTATCTCGGTTTCGCGGAAACAACCCTATGCTTTGGTGAATATTATCCCCGTAAGATGGAACAACGATTTAAAGTTGTACGAAAAACTTGTTTCGTTTGAAGTTGTTCTTGAAATTAACGATAAGTCATTGTTGATGACAAAAACCCACAGATATGCCGAACATTCGGTGTTGAGTGCCGGCGATTGGTATAAAGTAAGGATAGACACCTCCGGAATTTTTAAAGTTACTTATTCCGATTTGGTGTCAATGGGTTTTGATGTTAACGTAAATAGTGCAAACATAGCCGTATTTGGAAACGGTGGCGGAATATTACCCGAGAAAAACAATGATCCCCGTCCCGACGATTTAACTCAGCTTCCCATTGTTGTGGTTGACGGAGGCGACGGAAAGATGAATGAAGGTGACTACCTGCTGTTTTACGGGCAAGGTCCTGTGGTTGAGAATTTCAACCCCTTTTTGCATATATTTAATCACGAAACAAATTATTACGATGATTATTCATATTATTTTATAACGGCTCTTAATGAGCCGGCACTCAGAATAGAAGATGTCAACGGAAGTTCAAATGCCGCTGAGGTTCAAATTAACGATTTTATGGATTATTCGTGGCACGAGACGGATTTGCACAACCTTACCGGCATGGGGCGTACGTGGTACGGCGAGGTTTTCGATTTTAATTTGAAGCAAGACTTTGTTTTTAATTTTCCGAATATCGTCAAACAACCCGAGGGGTACATAACTATTAGTATGGCTTCGCGCGCCTATTCTTCAAATTCGGTATTGATTTCGGTAAACGATGTATTACAAAAGACTTTTAACCTGGGAATTACCATAAACAACGGCTATGAATTCGGCAAGGAAAGAAGTACGGGATTTGCATTTACTCCCAAGTCGGATAAAGTAAAGATAACTCTTGATTACAGACGTGCTGACCCCACTTCGGTAGCATACCTTAACTATATTATTGTGAATGTTCGGCGGAAATTGATATTTACCGGAAATCAAATGATTTTTAATAACTATTTTAATAGAGATATTGTTGCCCGTTACAATCTGCAAAACGCCGGCGGCGATATTACGGTGTGGGATATTAGCAATCCGTTGCATCCTCAAAAGGTTATAACTCAAAGTTCGGGAAATGCCAGAACATTTACTTTGGATGTTAACGGACTGAAAAGCTTTATTGCTTTCAACGGTAAAGGGTTTTTAAAAACGGAGTATGTAGGGAAAGTTGTAAATCAGGATTTACACGCCGTAAAAAACGTCGATTTAATCATTGTTACTTATCCCGGATTTTTAACCGAGGCAAACCGTCTTGCCGATTTTCACAAAACGGTTGACAAGATGACTGTTTTTGTCACTACACCTCAGGAGATATACAACGAATTCTCGTCGGGGTCACAAGATATTACGGCTATTCGCGATTTTGTTAAAATGGTTTACGATAAAAGCGATGCGGGAAAGGAGTTGAAATATCTGCTTTTATTCGGGGATGCCTCATACGATTATAAGGACATGTTGCCGGACAATACCAATTTTGTGCCTTGTTGGGAGTCGAAAAAATCGTTGAATGTGGTAACTTCGGTGGCAAGTGACGATTATTTCGGATATATGGATGACGGTGAAGGTGCCAACGATACCGGCGACATGGTTGACATCGGAATAGGCAGATTTCCGGTGACAACACTCCAACAGGCCCGGCAAGCCGTGGATAAATGTATTCATTATGCGACCAAAACATCATCGGTTATGGGACCATGGCGCAATGAGTTGACATTTGTTGCCGACGACGAAGACAATAACCACCATTTGGCGGATGCCGAAGCTTTAACCTCCACCGTCGGAAATCAATATCCCGTTTACAATATCTATAAAATTTATGTTGATGCTTACGAACAAATATCCACTCCGAGCGGACAACGGGCACCCGAGGTTAATAAAGCCATAAATAACAAAATAGAGAAGGGTACGCTTATATTTAACTATTCGGGACACGGAGGTGAAGTGGGGCTCGGGCATGAAGCCTTTATGCAAATTGCCGATATTCAATCGTGGAGAAACTTTGATAAACTTCCGGTTTTTATTACGGCTACGTGCGAATTTTCACGTTACGACGACCCCTCGCGGACATCTGCCGGCGAACTGGTGTTCCTTAATCCGTACGGCGGAGCAATATCGTTGTTTACCACGGCAAGAGCAACTTATGCAAGCTCTAATCTTGCCATAAATCTTAATATTTACAATGATAACATATTTAAAAAAACCGCGGGAGAATATCCCTGTTTCGGTGATGTGATAAGGCAGGCAAAGGTGT
>Ga0256914_1003118_pt1 | contig 13275 bp, 5 predicted proteins | sample HulkmetaG_FD_191571 | JGI IMG/M metagenome (GOLD analysis project Ga0256914, IMG submission 191571) | Hydrothermal chimney microbial communities from Main Endeavour vent field at the Juan de Fuca Ridge, Pacific Ocean - Hulk | ecosystem: Environmental > Aquatic > Marine > Hydrothermal vents ... | reverse complement strand
GCTGCGATCCGGCTCCGGTGGATCCGGAAAGTTTGATTAAATTTAGGAAAAAATCTTTCCTTATGAAAAGATCCCTTCTTTTTCTGTTCTTTCCGTTCTTTATGTATTCCTGTGTACCTCGTGAGCAGGATTCCCTTGTTGGTGTCAATGATCTGGGTTCGCTTTACCGCATCACGGATGCACAGAGTCGTTCGATCAGTCCTGAGAATTTCACCGGCGAAAAGGGCCGGGGCGGGATGGCCACGCTGGAAGAGGGCACGGCGCGGGGGCCGGCGCGGGAGCTGGGCAGGGGATGGAAGGTGAACCCTTTCATCAATCTGGCACCGCACGATACCTTCACCCTGGCCGACATCGAGGGACCCGGCATCATACGGCATATCTGGATGACCCCGACGGGTGTCTACCGCCTGATGATCCTGCGTATTTACTGGGATGACGAGGAGACCCCTTCGGTGGAGGTGCCCGTGGGGGATTTTTTTGTTACCGGCTGGGGGCAGGACAACGAGCCGCAGGTGTCGTCGCTGGCCGTCTGTGTCAATCCCCGGAGCGGCTTCAACAGTTACTGGCAGATGCCATTCCGCCGTCGCTGTCGCATCACCATGGAGAACAAGGCCGACACGCCTGCCCGTCTCTATTATCAGATCGACTACCAGCTGACGCAGGTGCCTCGTGATGCCGCCTATTTCCATGCCCAGTTCCGGCGGACCAACCCGTTGCCCTACAAACAACCTTACACCATCGTCGACGGTATCCGCGGGAAGGGTCAGTATGTGGGTACCTTCCTGGCCCATGGTGCCTTCAGCAAATGGTGGTGGGGCGAAGGGGAGATCAAGTTCTACATCGACGGCGATGAAGCGTTCCCCACCATCTGCGGGACGGGTGAAGAGGACTATTTCTGTGGTTCCTATGCCTACGAGATGCGCGACGGAGGAGGTCCCGACGGACGCGATGTCTACACCGAGTTCACCACCCCTTATTCCGGTTTTTATTATGTCCGGGGTGCTTTCGGCCGTTACCGCAACCGTGTGGGTGAGTACCGCTGGCACATCACCGATCCCATCCGTTTCGACCACGATCTGCGGGTCACCATTCAGGCGTTGGGCTGGAAGGAGGGTGGCCTCTACAAGGCTCTTGAAGATGACATGGCGTCGGTGGCATACTGGTATCAGCTGGAGCCGCACCATCCTTTCCCGCCGTTGCCTTCCGTGGAGCAGTTGGTGATTCGTCCCGAGTGAGAGGTCAGTGAAACAGCAGCTGCGGGGGGACGGGGCCTTCGGGGGTGTCCGGTCCTGACCAGGTGAGCCGGAGACGGGGTGTCCCGCCTACCTGCACGTGCAGCACTTCGAGGCTGTGGTAGCCGCGGCGCAGGGCGATGCGGGCGCTCCTGTCGGTACCCTCATTGATGATCAGGGTGATGCCGTCGACACGCAGACGGCTGGCGTCCTCGGAGAAGAGACGGAAGGTGTAGATCCCCTCGCGCGGTACCAGGAGATAACCCGTGAAGGTGACGGCATGTTTGTCGTCCATCGGAAAGCCCATGGCCGTACCCACCGCAGGCACCACACCCTCCCTGACGACAGGGTAATGTTCCTGTTGGTCGGGATGGCGGCAGGCCCACACCTTGCGGTAGCGATAGCGGAGGCCCGGCCGGGGGGCGGTGACCGGCAGCGAGGGGAGCGGGTTGAGACGCCGCAGATGCACCCACGAGGCATAGCCGGGACGGCGGCCCTCCAGGAAAGGACGCACCCGCAACAGACAGGTGCTGTCCGCCATGAGAGGCCGCACGTACCATCGGCCCCCCGTGAGGGGATCGCTCCCGTCGCAGGTGAAGCGCAGACGGGCCCGCCGCTCCGGCGAGGTGATCGTCACACGGCACGATCTTTCGTAACTGAGGAGACCGTCGGGAGGAAGATGGCCTCCTTCCACACGGATCACCGGCATGGGCAGATCGCGGTACGGCAGCGTGAACGGACGTGACGGGGATGGCGCAGCCCGGCCCGTGTCGGGCCGGTCGCTCATCATGAACGCCAGCGTACCCCCGCGCATGATCTCCTCATGCAGCAGGTAAGAACGTGACAAAGGCCGGCCGTTGAGGGTCACCGAACGGATGTAGGGACGGTCCGGACCATTGTTGCGGGCGACGATGCGGAAGGTCCTGCCGTGCTCGAGGTGGATCGTGGCCTCACGGAAAAGGGGTGACCCCAGCACGTACTGGCCGGTGCCCGGCGTGACGGAATAGAAGCCCATTGCGCTCAGCACATACCATGCCGACATCTGGCCGGCATCGTCGTTGCCGGCCAGTCCGGCGGGACCGGTACGGTACTGGGTGGTGAGGATCCTGCGCACCATCCGTTGCGTCTTCCACGGAACTCCTGCATAGGTGTAGAGATAAGCCACATGGTGTGAAGGTTCGTTGCCGTGGTAGTACTGACCGATCATCCACGAGGAGCGGCGTCCCTGGTAGGTGGAGGGGTTAGGGGTGTCGAAGAAACGATCGAGCCACGCCTCAAAGGTCTTGTCGCCGCCCATCAGGGCGATGAGGCCGGCCATATCGTGCGGCACGAAGGTGGTGTACTGCCAGGCATTGGCCTGGGTATAGTTGCGGGTGTAGGTCAGCGGATCGAAAGGAGTGAGCCAGCGGCGCCGGCTGTCACGGGGCCGCATGAACCCGCTCGTAGAATCAAAAAGGTTGCGGTAGAAATGGGAGCGTTCGCTGTAATAACGCCAGGCCGCGGTGTCGAGGTCGCGTGCCACGCGCGCCACACACCAGTCGTCGTAGGCGAACTCCAGGGTGCGGGAGACCGACTGGTAGGTATAGTCGTATGGCAGATAACCGAACACCTTGTAAGTCTCCCGCGTGCCGTAAGGCAGCCGTGCCAGCTCCTTCATCGCCTCCAGCATCAGCAGCGTATCCTCCACGCTGATCCCTTTGGCCCAGGCGTCGGCGATCACCGGCAGGGAGTGGAACCCGATCATGACGGGCAGGTCGTTGCCCGACAGCTCGAAGACGGGCAGGTTGCCCGTGTGGCGGTAACGGTCGAGGAAAGTCTCGAGGATCTCCTTCGTGAGTGCCCGGTGGATGATCGTGAAGAGGGGATGGAGCCCGCGGAAGGTGTCCCACAGGGAGAAGTTGGTATAGACGGTATGGTCGTGGCTGTGGTAGATGCGGTGGTTGGGGCTGCGATAGCGGCCGTCGCGGTCCATGTCGAGCGAGGGCAGGATGGCGCAATGGTAGAGAGCGGTGTAGAAGAGGGTGTCGAGGCGGGGGTCGTCGCTGCGGATGGTGATCCTGCCCAGCTCGTTGTTCCAGGCCTGACGGCAGCGACGGCGTATCTTGTCGAAGCCGGCGCCGTCGGCCTCATGGAGGTTGTTGCGGGCCCCCGCCATGTCGACGCGTGAGAGGGCCACCTTCACCTCGAGGCGTCGGGTGCCGGGGAAACGAAGCAGGGCTTTCACCGTCTTGCCGCTGACCGTCGTGGCCGTGTCGGAGAGGCGGCCGTCGCACAGCAGGGTGGGCGGGAGGAAGGGGGCGGAGAAGGTCATGGCGAACCAAATGGTCTGGTAGTTGCGCAGGCCGCCTACCGAGCGGCGGCATCCTTCGAGGCTGCGGGGGCCGGTGATGTGCAGGAAAAGACTGTCGGGACGGTCGTGGATGCCGTGCACCAGGTCGAGCAGCAGGGTGGCCGTGTCGTGGTGGTGCCAGGTATAGCGGTGGAGGGCCACCCGCCTGCCGGCGGTCAGCTCGGCCGTGACGCCGGCATCACGGAGATAGACGCGGTAATAGCCGGGTGAGGCCTCCTCGTCGTGATGGGAGAAGCGGCTGCGGTAGCCCTCCTCGGGATGGTCGGGCGGACCGGGAGACCAGAAGAGACGGTCACCCAGCGGCACCAGCAGGACGTCGCCGCCGGCGCCCCGTCCCGTGCCGCTGTAACGCAGATGACTGAAGCCAAGGATGGTCGAGTCGCGGTAATGATAGCCCGTGGCATAGTCGGGGCCCGTGGTACGTGTGTCAGGCCCCGGTTGTACCATGCCGAAAGGATAGACCGGGCCGGGGAAAGTGTGGCCGTCGGAGCCGGTGCCGATGAACGGATCCACCAGCGCCGCCGGACCGCCGGCAGGCGGGCGACACGACACGGCCACCCCCCCCAGCAAAAGGAAAAGAATATGACGCGCCAGAACCATCGGGTACGGAAAAATGTTTATTGAAGCATCTCCTGCAGCCGGGCTTTCAATTCTTCGAACTTTTCGGGGCTGAAGCCGATCTCCACCCAGGCGATGCGACCCTGCCGGTCGATGACGTACATGCTGGGGTAGCCGTTGATGCGGTAACGCAGGTCGACCTCCGGCCGGGTGAGGATGATGTCGTAAGGAATGCCGCGTTTCCGGATGAAACGTTCCAGGTTCTCCCTGCTGCGGGGCCGGTTGTCCACCGAGTTGAGGCCGAAGATGATCAGTCCCTGGTCCTTCATCTCCCGATAGAGTCCGGAGAGGGCGGGAATGGCCCGGACGCAGGGCGGACAGTGGGTGTACCAGAAGTCGAGGAGGATGACGCCCCTGCCCAGATGGTCTTTCAGGGCAAAGGGTTGACCGTTGGCGTAATAAGTACCTTCGAAGAGCGGGGCCGGGTCGCCCACGTGGAGCATCCGCTCCAGACGGGCGGTCTCGGAAGTGCCGCCCCCCTCCTCCACGGGGTTGGCTTTCAGAACCTTCTCCTCCCGTTCCTTCAGCTCTGCCAGGGAAATGTCATCGAAAGTGACGCCGGAGAAAAAGAGCTCATCCACGTATTGCTGGTCATTCTGTACTTCCTCGTACCGTGCGTAAAGAGGGGCGGGTTGGTCCGCAGCCAGCACGAACAGGCTGCGGGAGGACGAGCCGTCCGTGCGTCGGACGATCTGCAGGGCCCTGGCTTTCCTGCCTTCCCAAAGGGTATCGGAGAGAAAGATATCCACTCCTGCTGTATCCTTCAGGGCTCGAAGCGTGTCGGGACGGAGGAAGATGTCGATCCAGTCGACGGGAGCGATGAGCGGCTCGGAAAAGTCCGCATAATGCACCGTGGTGTGTTTGGGAGGGATGGTCAGCCACAGCTGTCCGTCGTGGCAGATCATGTGGTAGGGGCGGTAATGGTTGTCGGCCCAGATGTATCCGCCGCGCTCGCGGTAGCTGCTGTCGCGGACCACCCATACCTCGTAGGGGGTGACGATGGTGTCCGGCGACCAGGAGTAGCGGGAGTGTTCTTCCGCCAGGTAATGCATGGTGGCGTGCGACCCGAGGGTGGAGATGAGTTGGTCAAGCGGGTCGTTCGACGGTCTCGAGCAGGCCGTGAGAAAAAGCAGAGAGCCTGCAAGCAGTTCAGCGGAGAAGATCCTGAATGTCTTCATCATCGTCGGTGTTTGGTGGAAGAGGCTCTTCCCGGGCCTGCCGGTCCCGGTCGTCGAGGTAACGGACATGGAAATAGACCAGCAGCGACAGGATCGGCCCCAGAGGCTGCAGCAGCGCCGAAGTGAGGGTGTTGAGCACCACATACAGCGGATTGGACATGTAGGAAAGAAACCCCAGCCCGGAAGCATCCTGCGAGGAGGAGAAAAGATCGCCCAGGAACTTGCCCGCGTAAGGGATCATGGTGATCGTGCTGAGGATCATGCTCGCCATCATGTAAAAAAGGAGGAAGAGCAGGATGTAGCCGGTGACGCGCCAGAAATCTTTCAGCACCAGCTTCATCGAACGTCCGATGGAGGCGAATATGCCCTCATCCTCCATCACCAGCACCGCTTCGACGGGATATAGCACCACCACCAGGAAAAGCAGAGAGAACAAAGCCCCGATGACCAGGGCCAGAAGCCCCAGGATCGTGCCTCCCACCATGATGAAAACCGTGGCAAGCAGGATGCCGAACGAACGAAGAAAATATTTCCGCAGGGTCTCCACGAAAATCTTTCCTACGGATACCGACGGATCCTCCTCACGCCGTACCACGAAAAGAATGATGAATGGCTGGAGGAACGCATAATAAGCCAGCATCAGGACCGCCACCCCCAGAAATTTCCGGTAGAACGTCACCAGCAGGGTGGGATCCTCCTCGAGCCGGGCCAGCAGGTCGGTGTAGGAAGCCTGGAAACGCAAAAGCACCGGCTGAAGAAGTAGCAGGGAAAAGAAACTGATGAAAAAAAGCCAGCCGAAATGACGCTTGTAAATGTCAAACAGATCGCTGAAAATACGTTCCAGGCTGGTGGGACGATAGTAGGAGCGACTTTCCTGTTCCATGCAAGATCTTTTTTCTGCAGATAAAGATACCCCAAAATCTGCAATGTAAAAAACGGAAGGATGGGTAAGAACGGGAGAGAGGAAAAATGTCGAAAGGATTTGGCGAAGGAGATGGCAAGTTTTACTTTTAGCCTGAAAAAAGCTTCGGAAAAATGAGAAAGGAACGATCGATCATCTTTTTTATGCTGGTCCTCATGCTGGCGGAGGGGGTGCGGGCACAGACCCGTTACACGGCCGACTGGGCTTCGCTTGACAAGAGGCCGGTGGCTTCGTGGTTCGCCGACGCCAAGTTCGGCATCTTCATCCACTGGGGCGTCTATTCGGTACCTGCCTGGAGCCCTAAAGGGACTTACTCGGAATGGTACCAGTACTGGTTGCAGGAGCGGAAGATCTTCGGGAACGGCAAGTATTCCGGGGATGAGGTGTACGACTACCATGTCCGGAACTATGGGGAGGATGTGACCTATTACGGTCTGGCAAAACTCTTCAAGGCCGATCTGTATGATCCGGAGGCATGGGTTCGTCTTTTCGAGCGTGCCGGTGCGAAGTACATTGTGGTCACCTCCAAGCACCACGACGGTTATGCCATGTGGCCCAGCCGGGAGGCCAACGACAGGGGCTTTCCCTGGAACAGCATGGACATCGGTCCGCACCGCGATCTGCTGGGCGAGCTGGAGCAGGCGATACGCAAGACGGACATCAGGTTCGGCATCTATTATTCGCTTTACGAGTGGTATCATCCGCTCTGGCTGAAGGACCGGGAGAAGTTCGTCACCGATCATTTCATTCCGCAGTTCAAGGATCTGGTGACGCGTTACCGTCCCGACATTGTCTGGCCTGACGGTGAGTGGGTCATGACGGCCGAGGCGTGGCATACGCCGGAGCTCCTGGCCTGGCTCTTCAACGACTCGCCCGTGGCGGCCACGGTGGTGATCAACGACCGCTGGGGCAAAGGGTGCCGCCAGAAACACGGCGGCTACTACACCACCGAGTACAAGGCGGGTGCCGATTTTGACAAGCCGTGGGAGGAGTGCCGCGGCATGGGCTTCTCGTTCGGCTACAACCGGGCCGAGGACGTGGAAGACTATAACTCGGCGCGGGCCCTGGTGCTCTTGCTCGTCGACGTGGTAAGCCGCGGGGGCAACCTCCTGCTCGACATCGGTCCCACCGCCCACGGCAAGATCCCCGTGATCATGCAGGAGAGGCTCCTGCAGATGGGACGCTGGCTCCGGATCAACGGAGAAGCTATCTACGGCACCCGAAAATGGAAAAGAAGTGTGCAGTGGTCGGAGGGCAGGCGCGACTTCAGGCCCCGCCAGCATTATCTCGGCGGGGATTACATCCTCAAACAGACCCTCGACCCCGATCCCGGCTATGCCGTCAAAGAGCTTTTCTTCACCCGCAAGGGTGCCGACCTCTATGCCATCAGTCCCCGCTGGCCGGGCGACGAGCTGGTGGTGAAGGACGTGCAGGGACGCCCCGGCATGGAGGTGACCCTGCTGGGCCACGAAGGCACCCTCACCTGGGAGAACCGCGACGGAAACCTCGTGGTGAAGATGCCGGCGTACGACCCGCAGAAATGGAGCGGCGAACGTGCCCTGGCTTATGCTTTCAGGTTTACAGGTCTGGCTGAATAAAAAAAGAAGAAAAGATGCGCATTCATAATGAAAACGTGATCGTTCATGATCTTTCCCGTAGCGTGTCGGGGATGATGAGGCATGCCGGCGCTTTGCCGGTGGCTTTGCTGGTGCTGCTGTTTTTCTCTTCCTGTGCCGAGCGGGTGCCGCCGCCGGCCGGGGTGAAGATCATCCCGCGTCCTGTGGAGGTGCAGCGGCGGGAGGGCACCTTCCGTCTTGACCGTCGTACGGCGCTGGTGGTGGCCGACACCTCGCGGCGTCTCTTCCGGGCGGCGGAGATCTTTGCCGGGTATGTGAATGCTTCGTCGTCGTTCCGTCTGGTGCCGCGGCGGGGGGATATGGCTGCGCGGCCGGCGGTGGTGGTGCAGCTGGGGGGCGACACCGCCCGCCTGGGGCGCGAAGGTTACACCCTCGCGGTGACGCCCGAACGTGTCCTCGTCACGGCGGCGGCACCCGCCGGAGCCTTTTACGGCCTGCAGACCCTGCGCCAGCTCTTCCCGCCCGAACTGGAGGATTCCAACTATGTCGCCGACGCCTGGGAGATCCCCTGTGTCCGGGTGTTCGACCGGCCGCGTTTCCGCTGGCGCGGCGACATGCTCGACGTGAGCCGCCACTTCTTGCCCTTCGAATACCTGAAAAAGAACATCGACTACCTGGCCCGCTACAAGATGAACATCTTCCACTGGCATCTCACCGACGACCAGGGATGGCGCATCGAGGTGAAAGGCTATCCCCGTCTGACGGAGGTGGGGGCCTGGCGTGCCGACCGTGAGGGGATGCCGTGGTGGGACCGTCCGCCGCAGCGCCCCGGCGAGAAAGCCACCTACGGCGGCTATTACACCCGGGAGCAGGTGAAGGAGCTGGTGCGTTATGCTGCCGAGCGGTTCGTGACCATCGTGCCCGAGATCGACATGCCGGGCCATTCACAGGCCATCCTGGCCGCCTATCCCGAGCTGGCCTGCACCCCCGGTCCCCACTATGTGGCCACGGGCGGCCGTACCGCCGACAACACCCTCTGTCCAGCCCGCGAGTCGACCTACCGTTTCGTGGAGGGGGTGCTCTCCGAGATCCTGCCCCTTTTTCCGGGACCTTATTTCCATGTGGGCGGGGATGAATGCAACAAGACCCTCTGGGCGAAGGATCCCGACTGCCGGGCACTGATGCGGCGCGAGGGGATGAAGGATGTGGAGGAGCTGCAGAGCTATTTCATCCGCCGTGTGCAGAAGATCGTCAACGACCTGGGGAAAAGGCTGGTGGGCTGGGACGAGATCCTGGAGGGGGGGCTGGCCCCCGGCGCCACGGTGATGTCGTGGCGGGGCATGCAGGGCGGCATCCGGGCCGCACGGATGGGCCACGACGTGGTGATGACCCCCCTGCCGTATGTCTACCTGAGCCGTAAACAGGGCGACCCCGAGATGGAGCCCGGCAACGCCCCTTATGGTGTGCTCCTCTCCCGGGTTTATGCTTTTGAGCCTGTACCGCCTGAGCTCACCGCCGCCGAGGCCCGTCATGTGCTGGGCACGGAGGGATGTCTATGGACCGAGTTCGTCCCCGACGAGGAGCGGGCCGACTACATGCTCTTCCCCCGTCTGCTGGCCGTGGCCGAGGTGGCCTGGTCACCCGCAGCACCACGCCGGTGGGAGGAGTTCGTGCAGAGGGTCGACTATCAGTTGATCCGTCTCGACCATCTGGGCATCGGCTATGCGCCGAGCATGTACGATGTGAGGGTCAGCACCCTGCCCGATACGGTGCATCACCGCGTCCTGGTGGTCCTGACCACCGAACATGGCGGGGTCTCCATACGTTACACTTTCGACGGGGGCGATCCCACCCCTGCTTCGCCGTTGTACGAGGGTCCTGTGCCGTTGCCGGAAGGGCTGGTCACCCTCAAGGCTGCCTCCTTCAGGGAGGGGCGGCGACTGGGACGTGTCACCACGAAGATCTTCGAAGGGCACATGGCGGTGGGGGCGACGGTGCACAGTTCGGTGTCGCCGTCGCCGCGTCATGATCCCGGCCTGCATGCCCTCGTCGACGGCCTGCTCGACGGCGCCAACATGCAAAGCCCCCTCTGGACAGGCTGGGAGGGAGTGAGCCCCACCCTCCTCATCGACCTGGGGAAGGCGGATACACTGCGCACCGTCACTGTCAACTGCCTGGAAGCTCAACGATCCCGGATCTTCCTGCCACCGGAGATACGGGTGCTCATCTCCCGCGACGGAGAAAGGTTCATGACCCGCGGGATCCTCTACAGAGAACTCAAGAAAGAACCCCAGACCCGTCCCGTCGCCCTGACGCTCAATATCCCGCCTACTTACGGAAGATACCTGAAGATCTGGATACAAAGCGCGGAGAAATGCCCCGACTGGCATCCCGCTGCAGGAAAGAAAGCATGGATCTTTACCGATGAGGTGATCGTGGAATGAAATTGACCGTGTCTCCAAACCCTACCTTTTATCAAAACTTCAGCATCGCCCTTCCTTTCTCCTGATGCTCCGCTCAGGGGGATAAACGGGCTGTCCGGGAAGTCCGTGGAATGATATTGTTCTCCGTGATAACCGGATGGCTGGTGAGTCGGTAAAACTTCCTGGTGGAACCTTAAGATCTGTCTGAAAAAAACGGTGAAAAAGATCCGTCGTACGCCTCTGACAGGCTTTGTCGGGAAGCTAGGTACAAAAAAGACGGAAATCTGCTTTTTTTTTATCCGGTATGAAATAATTACGTTGCTTTTGATTGTCACAAAAGCAGGTCAAATGTTTTAACTTTATACGAAATTTTTCAAGCGGGAATTTCATGTTGGAATACATCATCCGGTTCAGTCTGCGCAACAAGCTGATCATCCTTCTTTTCACAATAACGACGGTCATTTTCGGTCTTTTCTCGATCACACAGATCCCCATAGGGGCATTGCCGGATGTGACCAACAACCAGGTACAGGTGATCACCACTTCCCGCAATCTCTCCACGCAGGATGTGGAGCAGTTCATCACCTATCCCATTGAGCTGGAGATGGCCAACCTTCCGGGGGTCAAGGAGATACGATCGGTCTCCAAGTTCGGGTTGTCGGTGGTGACGATCGTCTTTGATGAGAAGATGGGGATGTTCCTTCCGCGTCAGCTCATTGCCGAGAAGATCCGGGCGGCGCAGGAGAAGATCCCGGAAGGCTTCGGCACGCCCACGATGGGGCCCATCACCACGGGACTGGGTGAGATCTACCAGTACATCCTGGACACCAAGCCGGGTTACGATTCGGTCTATTCGGTGATGGACCTGCGTACCATCCAGGACTGGATCGTGAAGCGTCAGCTCTCGGGCATTCCCGGCGTGGTGGAGGTGAACACCTGGGGAGGTTTCCTGAAACAGTACGAGGTGGCGCTCGACCCGGAGAAGATGCGGGCCCTCAACGTTACGGCCATCGACGTGTACAATGCTCTGGAGGCCAACAACAACATCGCCGGAGGAGCTTACATCGAGAAAGACAACCAGAGCTATTTCATACGGGGCGACGGCCTGGTGCGCTCGCTCGAGGATATCCGCAAGGTGGTGATCAGGAACGTCGACGGCGTGCCGGTGCTGGTGAAGGATGTGGCGGAAGTGCGTTACGGTCATGCCATCCGCTTCGGTGCCATCACGGGCAACGGCGAAGGAGAGAAGGTGCTGGGACAGGTGATGATGCTCAAGGACGCCAACTCCAAGAAGGTGATCGAGGCGGTCCACAAACGCGTCGAAGAGATCCAGAAAACCCTCCCCGAAGGGGTCTACATCAACGCTTTCCTCGACCGCAGCGAACTGATCCATAAGACTTCTCTTACGGTCATCGAGAACCTGGTGTTCGGCTTTCTCATTGTGATGTTCGTGGTGTTGCTCCTGCTGGGCGACCTGCGCTCGGGACTGCTCATCTCCTCGATCATCCCCCTGGCGCTCCTTTTCACCATATCGATGATGTACATCTTCCATGTGGATGCCAACCTGATGAGCCTGGGCGCCATCGACTTCGGGATCATCATCGACGGGGCGGTGATCATCGTGGAGTTCATCGCTTTCAGCATTTCCATGAATTACGGCAGGATCACGGCCGTCGACGACCGGCAGCGGCAGGAGATGGTCGACGGCATCACCTTCGACAGCACCAAGCGGATGATGAGCTCGGCCATCTTCGGGCAGGTGATCATCCTGATCGTCTTCATCCCCATCCTCTCGCTCTCGGGTGTGGAGGGCAAGATGTTCCGTCCCATGGCGCTGACCTTCTCCTTTGCCATCATCGGGGCGATGATCATGGGGCTCACCTATGTGCCGGTGATGGCCTCGCTCTTCCTGAAACCTCAACAGGAAAAACGCAACATCTCCACCCGTCTGATGAACGGCCTCAAGCGGATGTACCTTCCCACCATCCGCTATGCGCTGGGACACAAGACTCTGGTGATCGTCGTCGCCTCGCTGATGCTGCTCATCTCGCTGGGTATCTTCAGCAGGATGGGCGGCGAGTTCGTGCCCACCCTCGACGAGGGCGATTTCGTTATCCAGCCGGTATTCAAGACAGGTACCTCCCTGACGAAGACCATCGAACTGGTGACACGCATCGAGAAGATCCTCAAGAAATTTCCCGAGGTCGACCAGGTGGTCAGCCGCATCGGGGCGGCCGAGGTACCCACCGACCCGATGTCTATGGAGGAGGTGGATGTGATCATCAAGCTGAAACCCAAAAAATACTGGGTCACCGCCCGGACCAAGGACGGCCTGGCCGACAAGTTCAAGGAGGCGCTGATGGTCATCCCCGGCGTGGATTATGAATTCACCCAGCCCATCGAGATGCGTTTCAACGAGCTGATCACGGGTGTGCGGGCCGATGTGGCGGTGAAGATCTACGGCGAGGACCTAGGCATCCTTAGCCGCAAGGCCAAAGAGATCAGCCGCCTGGTCAGGAACGTCGAGGGAGCTTCCGACGTCACGGTGGAGAAGGTGGAGGGGCTGCCCCAGATGAGCGTGCGCTACGACCGCCGCAAGCTGGCCGAGTACGGCGTGAGTGTCAAGGAGCTCAACGACATGGTCTCGCTGGCCTTTGCCGGCCTGGTCACCGGCAACGTGTTCGAGGGCGAGAAACGTTTCGACCTTGTGGTGCGGCTGCAGGATCGTTTCCGCAAAGACATCCATAACCTGGAACGTCTCTATGTGCCCGTCGCCAACGGCAAGATGGTGCCCCTCACCGAGCTGGCCGACATACGCTACACGAAAGGACCGGCCAAGATCTCGCGCGATGCCACCAAACGACGCATCGTGGTGGGCATCAACGTGCGGAACCGCGACCTGGAGTCGGTGGTGAAGGATGTGCAGCGCCTCATCGAGGAGAAGGTCACCCTCCCGCCGGGGTATTATATCGACT
>Ga0256914_1003117_pt1 | contig 13278 bp, 20 predicted proteins | sample HulkmetaG_FD_191571 | JGI IMG/M metagenome (GOLD analysis project Ga0256914, IMG submission 191571) | Hydrothermal chimney microbial communities from Main Endeavour vent field at the Juan de Fuca Ridge, Pacific Ocean - Hulk | ecosystem: Environmental > Aquatic > Marine > Hydrothermal vents ... | reverse complement strand
CGCCTCGGCCTCGAAGTCGCCACCTAATCCGGTGGTGTCGTTCAGTATCCCGAACCAGCCGCTCTCATCGTACCGCACGGCTGGCGCTGTAGGATACTCATCACCGAACGGGCTCACAGCCTCGCCCGGCTCGGCCTTCGCGGCCTCAAGAGCCGCCTTGGCCAGTTGATGAAAGTACATCTTCCGCTGTAAGTTCGTCATCGTCTTCATCTCTCGCCTCCCCCGTGTTTTTGATTACGCTTATAGTATAGCATATATCCCACCTTTTGTCAAGCCCTTTTCTACGATTTCATGCCTATAGTTTCTTATGATAACGGGTGATTATCATAAGAAACGCTTATGAAAGGATATCCCAAAGAGAAACAAAGAGGGCGGTGGTCGACGCTACGGCCGGCCACCGCCCTCTTCTCGGTATCCTTGGTCTTCACTCCCTGGCCCGGGTGCGCCTTCCCGGGTCCCTCGGGGCTTAACGGACCCCGAGCGTGGGTCGCTATCACGAGCATTGGCGCTCAATGCTCGCTTCGCGGACGGGGTATATTTCTTCCCCCGCCATTACTCCGCGGCCGTGAGCCACCGCGGATGCCGTCAAGAAAGGATGAAGGGCCGGGGAGAGTCGAACTCCCAACTACGGCGGGCATACCGCAGCCGGCGGAACCACAACCCCCGCTGGTCTCCTTCAGCCTAACCGGAGCCCATCCCCGGTCGGCAGTATGGCCAGTACCGCCAGCCGAAGAAGACCGGGGGCCCGCCCGGCCCCACGATATCGCCGAGCCCCACCCGCTCTCGGCGCTGCGGGGGTCCTACGCTCCCCCGCTCCCCTCTTGCTACAGCGTATATTCTTTTTCCCAGGCTTCCTCAGCGAGGCGCTCAACCTCGAGCGCCACCCGCTGATACTCCTGGGCATCAACACCGAAGAATTTGTACATTGCCTCATAATCCTCGGGGTCCATAAACATTTCTATGTCGGCGGGGATGAGCATCTTTACCTCATCCCACTCCGCAAGGGTCAGTTCCGGTACCTGCCCCTGCTGGATCATCTTGAAGAATTTCAACCCATCTTTGCTTCCGAACATTTTCTTGCCTCCCCGTTTTTGATTACGCTAATAGTATACCATATCCCCCGCGTTTTGTCAAGCCCTTCTTCGCAATCTTGTTCCTATAGTTTCTTATAAAACACGACCAATATCATAAGTTTGGCTTATATAACGGTTGCCGGGCGTGGTATAATGCTAAAAAGGGGGTGCACCATGATTCTATTACGGTTTTTCATCGATGAACGCCCGATGACGTGGAACACGTTCTACGCAGGCACGCATTGGGCGAAACGGCGACGTATTAGCGAGCGATGGCACACGCTGACGTTAGGGGCCCTGGGGGATAGGCGGCCGCGCATCGATGAGTGCTACATTGTGGCCGTGGCGCACATACGCGGCCGGGCGCATATCCCGGATGCTTCCAATATATGTATTAAGCCCGTCGAGGATACCCTGGTCCATGCCGGCATACTAGCCGACGACAACCCGGACCACGTCAAGGGCGTCTTTCTACGTGTACGCACGGGAAGCCCCCGCACCGGTCTCGAAATCATCCTCGTTGAGGATATGGCCGATATTGCGGAAATAGGTTAACCGAATTTCCTAGAAAGGGCTTGACAAAAGGTGGAATATATGGTATACTATTGGTGTAATCCAAAAAACGGGGAGGCAAGAGATGAAAATACTAGGTGGATGGAAATCATACCGGCCCACGGGCCAGGACGCGTATTTTTCGAACTACGGCGTGCGGTTTGTGGGTAGAGCGTCGTTCCTCGCGCTATACCGAAGCCGCGCGGATGTGGTGCCCCTGGGATGGTCCATAATGACATCCCGGGGACCTCTCGGAGCCCCCGAGCGGTTCTTGCGGCAGATAGCCGCATGGCCGCTGCCGTACCCAGCAGGCATGTCTAGGTAAGGGGGGAGACATGAACGAAATCATGGAAAAGCTTAGAAACGGCGAAATAGATGCGTACGATGGGAACTGGGCACTAGTCGTGGCGTTGCTCAACGCAGCGGAGCAGTACCACGACGGGGAGATTGTCGCCGTCGGCGAGCAACGAGCACGCGAACTAGGTGTCGTCGCCGTGTACGAGGTGACATGGGACGGCACCAGATTCAATGTTCGGCATATCGTGTTGTCTCTCGGGGGCTGCCGCATTGCGGCGGCCTTCGAGGTTACGCGGGCCGAGGGTTTCATGTCACGGTATCACTACCTTATTGTTGATGTCCGGTACCGTGACGGGGCTATCATGCTTGCGTACGGTGCGCCGGCCGAGGACGGCCACAGCATTTCCCCGCGGTGGGGGACGCTGTACGTCACCGTCGCAAGAGATGATATTAGGCCGTTACTGACGGCCCTCGTCGATATCAGAAAGACGTGGCGGGGGCCGTACTGGTACGGAATCCCACGCTGGTAGGCTACATTCCCCCCCGTCTCTCGGTGGTAGGGCGGGGGGGCTTGACATACGTGGTATAATATATATGAGGGCCGGCGGGAGCAGGTTACCACTCTCGAAAAGTTGTTCCTGCCCCACTATTAGCCCTCTACATTGGGCGGGCGTAGCTCAATAGGTAGAGCGTTGAAACCCCGCGTCGGGGATAATCCGGAGCGGGTCGGAAGACGCGGGTTACCATGCTAAGGTGAGGTTACAGGTTCGAGTCCTGTCGCCCGCTCCGGGCCAGGCGAAAGCCTGGCCCTAGCACCGAATGTTTTTTTTGGGCCGGAGGGCGCGGGTTACCACAATAATAGGAACCCCGCGCCAGTAACTTGCCCGATTGCGTATATATGTGTGTTGTATTTGGTCTGTCGCGTATCGATTGTTCACGACAGACCAGATGAACGCCTCCCTGGGCACGGGTCCGGCCGTAATGGCCGGACCCGTTGCTTTTTAGGGAGAAATCCCCCGTAAAACAAACGAAATAGGAGGCCACAAATGGGATACGGAAACTATTGGGGAAGCAAGCAAACACCGCAGGACCGCCCTATCCCCGGGCGGGAAGCCGATATGACCAGGAACGATGCCGGCGGGTACGTTTTCGATGCCGGCAATGAAACCCTGTTCCGCCGGTTCCTCATTCTGGGAACAGAAGGCGGGACGTATTACGCCAGCGAGCGGGACCACACGGTTCGTGCCGGCCAGGCCGTACGCTCGGTTCTGCTGACTCGCGGGACCGAGGCGATCGAGGAAATCGTCAAGGTGTCTCAGGCGGGCCGGGCACCGTCCAACACACCGGCCCTCGCGGCCCTGGCAATGGCCTCGGGGCTGGAGAAGACCAAGCACGCGGCGTTTCATTTTCTCCCCCGGGTTGCGCGAACCGGGATGCACATTTTCCAGTTCGTCGACATGATGGAATCGTTCCGGGGGTGGGGACGCCTCGCGCGTGAGGGAGTGGCGCGCTGGTACACAGAACAGGACCCGGGGCGGCTAGCGTACCAGGTCCTAAAGTACCAGGGGCGGCGGACGGAAGAGCGCGGCCAGCGGTGGACCCATCGCGATTTGTTACGGCTAGCACACCCTAAGCCCCCCACGCCAGCGCACCAAGCCATTTTCCGATATGTCACCCACGGAGATATCCCTGATATTGACGATGACGCGCTCCACCTTATTCACGTCTACGAGCGCGTGAAGCAGGCCGAAACAGCGGATGAGGTTATCGACCTTATCCAGCGTCACGGCCTCACGTGGGAGTTTGTGCCCGGCCAGTGGCTGGGATCGCCGGACGTGTGGCGGGCGTTGCTCCCCAACCTCCCGCTTACGGCCCTCATTCGTAATCTGGGCCGGCTGAGCGCCCTGGGGGTGCTCAAGCCGTTTGGCCGGGAGGAGAAGATTGTCCTGGACAGGCTTAACGACATAGAGATTATCCGTAAGTCCAGGATACACCCGATGAAGATATTCGTCGCGGCTATGCAGTACGCTACCGGCCGCGGCCTACGCGGGAGCCTGAAGTGGGTAGTGAATTCGACCGTGCTCAACGCGCTCTGGAGCGCGTTCTATGATGCGTTCCAGAACGTGGAACCGTCCGGTCGCCGTATCCTTATCGCCCTGGATGTTTCGGGGTCGATGGGATACGGTAGGATAGCGGGGATGAACATTACGCCTCGTGATGCGGCCGCGGCGATGGCTGTTATCACGGCCCGTACTGAGCCGCGCGTCCACACGGTCGCCTTTTCGCACCATTTGCGTGAGTTTCCTATCACGTATCACGACGGCGTGCAATCTGTCGTCGAACGTATGGACAACATGTCGTTCGGCAAAACGGACTGCGCGCTGCCTATGATTTATGCGATGGAGAATGGGCTGGAGGTGGACGCGTTCGTTGTCTACACCGACAACGAAACGTGGGCCGGAGACGTCCACCCCGTCCAGGCGCTGCAGGATTACCGACGCAAGACCGGCATCCCGGCCAAGTTGGTTGTAGTGGGGATGACGGCGACCAACTTCTCCATCGCCGACCCGTCGGACCCGGGAATGCTTGATGTTGTCGGCCTGGATACGGCGACGCCGAAGTTGATTTCTGATTTTATTGCCGACCGCCTGTAAACGACAGCGGGGAGTGGCGGATATGTCTACCACTCCCCGCTAAATGTTTGCGCTAAGGGCTTGACAAAGCGTTCGGGATATGCTATACTATTAATGTAATCAAAAACGGGGAGGCGAACATGCAATCCACAAATAACCACGAAAACATCGAAAATCGCACCGTAGAAATATATTCCGTTCGCGGCACGATTGTCCTCAAGGGGGCGAACGGACAAGACATCCCCCCCGCTGGTATCCACTCCAGCGAGTACAACGTCGGTTACGGCGGTTCTGGGCCGGCCGAACTGGCGCTGGCGGTGACCGAGGAATTGCTCGGAAGCCGCGACGGATACCAGCGAGTAAAGTGGGCGATTATCGCCCGTATCGGCCGCAAGCATCTACCTGTTCGTATCACTACGAGCGCGCTTGTGCGCGCTATCAAGGGAGGTATGTGATGGCGACGAAAAACGCAAGGCAATATTGGTTGGCGACGATGCTGGGGTGGGCGCAGGTGCGCCTTTCGCCCCCCCAGTTTGACGAAGCATTAGAGGTCATAATTGAGTTGCTGGAACAGGTAGATGACAGCGACACGCTTGAGTATTTGGCCCGTGACGAAGATTACGGGCTAGACGTTATGATGATTCGGCAGCGTTAATCGTGACGCCTCTCACCCCGCCGTATAGCGCTAGCGGGGTGAGGGGCGTTATTTTGCAGATGGGAGGGGAAAATGAAATCATTTGCGCAAGTATTAGGAACCGTGTTGAAAGAACAGCGTAAAAAGGAAGAGGAGTTACTGGGCAGCATCTACGACGACGCGCGCCAGGCGGCGGAGGCCTGGGCGGCCGTCAATTTTTTGGGACACGACCTTGTGTTCCAGCATTTTGCGCAGGACGGGGCGGTGTTTTACATCCCGTCCTTAAACCGGTACGTCGTTTGTCGCCTCGGTGATGAGTTTGAATCCGAGGATCCGACCATCTTGTATTGGCGGGATTTCTGGAAAAAAGACTCGGAATGGCGTACCGAGTTGTTGGACGTGTTGCTGCACGACGACCCGCGCGAATCTGAAGCGGAACGGACATATTGCCCGTTCCAATCGGAAATGCGATGTAACCAGTGCGCGCTGTGGGATGAAAGCGCGGAGGCCTGCGCTATTTTGGTAATCGCGCAGGCTCTGGGGGAGTGTGATTTTTAGGCAACCATCAGGCCCGCCCTCGATGCTGGTGTGTCGGGGGCGGGCCTAAAAACAAAAGGAGGCGCATATGAAGAGAGTATTGATGTTTGTGCTGGCCGTAACTGTGATTGCGGTTTCCCTGTCGGGGTGCAATCGCCAGGCGGATATCGTGTCGCGCAACATATCCCGCGCGGCTGACCAGTTTGAAATTAATCGCCGGATTGTTTTCTACAACGGCATTACCGGCGAGTATATCCTGGTCATCGAGGGATATTGTGCGCTGGGCAACTACGACCCGGCGGGGGAACTGTCGGTCACGTGTCGCACAGGACCGAATCAGTACAAGAAGCATTATCTCGGTCTCAGCGATAACGTGACCTATTTCGCCGAGCAGATTGACGCGTCTGGGGCGGACCCGTACCACTACAGGGTCATTTTCCGACCGCAGACTATCATTCCATCGGTAGAAATCGACAAGGAGGGAAAATGAACAAGAATGTGATCGAGAGGGTATTGGGATATGCGCCGCGCCCGCGGTTGCCGGTAGTTGCGCACATCGGCACGGGCGAACTGGCGAAAAACGGGCGTCCTGTGGCCTTGGGGCATTTCCGATTTTCCCCTGTTCCCGGGGCACCGGACGATGTCGCTGACGCATGGGTCCAGGCGTTCGGCACCGCGCCGCGTTCGTTTGTGGCGCGCGTCAAGTCCATGCGCCTGCAGCGCGAAATATGGGGGCGCAGCAAGGCGGGCAACAGTGTTCTGTTGCACGTCTGCGACGGGGAGCATGTTCTTCTCGAATTCAACCGCACTACCAGACGCCTCGAGCCCCCGACCGAGGAGAAGCGTTGCGACCGGTCCAAGTGCAAGCCGGCGCTGCATATATCGCTCACCGTCGAGGGTATCTCCGGCATCGTCATGCTGGACGTGTCGGGGATATATTCAATCAATAACATCGTTGCTGCCGACGCGGCGGTGGGCGGGCTTGTAGACCGAAGAGTGCGTTTCTTCCTGACGAAGCGCCCTATTCGGATTCAGCAGAGTAACGGGGATGTCATGCAGCGCATTATCGACGTTATCCAGGTGTGGCCGCTGGACGAACCGGCGGCCGCGGCTACCGACGAGAACACAATCATCGTCGATAGCCTGACAGGGGAAATCTTGGCCGATGAGGATACTGTTCCGCCGAGTATCCTCGAGGATAGCGCCGTAGAAGACGCGGTGGCGGCGGGCAACGAAAATGAGTCTTCGCGAACGGCGGCTAGCCAGAATGAGTCTTCGCCAGCGGCGGGCAACGAAAATGAGTCTTCGCGAACGGCGGCTAGCCAGAATGAGTCTTCGCCGACGACGGCCAACGAAAATGAGTCTTCGCCGGCGGCTGCGGTAATGGACCACCTGATTGACGACCTGTTCATACCGTAGCCGGCGGCCCGTGGCCGGCGAGGCTTGACACACGTGGTAATATGGTAATAGGAGGAACAACGATGGAAAAACTACTTGCACGTATGACGGTATGGGCGGTTGAGAACGATACAGTCGTTGACGATAACGGTTCGCCCGCCATCGTTGTTCCTCTTACATCCCCCGACTGGGGTGTCTCTCGCTGGACGGTTGGACGTATGGTCCAGCGCTGGATATCCCAAGGCATCGTCATCGAGCGCGTCCGTAGCACACGGACGTTGCTCATCATCCACATAGACCATCCCCAACTGACGGCTAGCATTTTCTCTCACGCGAAACGCCGGGCCGCGCTAAGTGTGCGCTCGGTGGACAGCGTGATAGATTGGTTGCTGCTGCCCGGCGAGCCGTCACCCGAGCCCACCGAGGGTGCTACGTCGTTAACTAATTTTTACGATGTAGCAGATTCTGGCGATGGGGCCGGGGTGACGGGAGCGAACGCCTGGTGTCCGGCGGTTGGGGGGATTATCGGCGAGGCGCGGAGGGCTATCTGGCCATTAGCGCGGTGGATTGCGGTTTCGCGCGGTGGTCGTAGATTACCCAAGCTTCGCGTATTGTATTTAATAAATAACTTAGAAAAACTACAGTTAGGCGTTTCTGCAATGCAGAAACGCCTGAATAAAACATCATTAGGATTTATAACTATAAAAGGCAACGAACGGACTTATAGACGTGAAAGGTTACGTTTCTCCGTTATGGGGGTATTTATGACGCGTAACGGGGAAACGCAACATAATGCGAGTAATCATCATGTTGATAAGCGCGAGGTTAAAAAAGCCGCGGTGAACCCGCAGGCGGCCCTGGCGGATATTGCGTCCGTGCTGCGGGAGGCCGAGCGGGTTGGTACCCGCACCCTTGACGGTGTGCGGTATTACCGCCATCCGTTCGTGGTGGCGTGGGCCCAGACTTGGGGGATTAAGCCGTGGTTGCTACGTGAGCCCTGGCGCGCCATCCTGTCGGCCTTGCCGGCCGATAAGGACCAGGTGGCGCGGTGGCAGCGGGCTATGGACCATCTGCGTGCCGCGCACGGATTGCGGGATCCGTGGCGCGTGGGGCTAATGCTCGAGGTGTATGCGGGGAGATGCCCTATCTGCGCGGCCATGAAGCGCCGCGCTCAAAATAATGCCCGGGAGGCGAAAAATGGCCACAAATGATGTGTTGCGCCCGACCGAGGCCGAAGAGGCCGTTATCGGCGGGTTACTGATATCGCCGGATGATATCTGGGAGGTAATGACAATCCTGGATCCGGCGGATTTCAACGACGGTAGGCTCGCCGAGGTCTACCGGGCTATGGTTGCTATCGCCCAGCGCGGTGATAGCATAGACGTTATCACTCTCCACGCCGAGTTGTCCAGGCGTGGAACGGCTGATAACGTAGGTGGGATGGCGGCCCTGGCGGCCTGGTCCACGAGAACGCCGACATCGTTGCACGTGCTGCACCATGCTCGTATTGTCGTTGACGCGGCTATCCGGCGTCGGCTGCTGGCCGCGTCACAAAAGGTGGCCAAATTGGCGATAAGCGGCGAAACGGGCACAGAGGCAGCGGCCCAGGCCGAGGCGCTGGTGGGGGGGATTAGCGAGGCCCGCACTGTTTCCGAAACCGTTCGGCTGTCCGACGCTCTTCGGGTTATGGTGGACCGCGTCGAGGCCGTCCAGGGCGGGAGTACCACGGGCGTTCCCTGGGGGTTCCGGGGCCTGGACCGGCTGACGGCCGGCCTGCATGAGGGGGAGTTGGTTCTGATTGCTGCCCGCCCCGGGATGGGGAAAACGGCATTCGCAACCCAGGTGGCGGGCAATCTGGGCAGCGCTGGCATCCCCGTGTTGATTTTCTCCCTGGAGATGCCACAACACCAGTTGGCCCAGCGGATGATGGCGCAATTCGGTGGTGTTCCTATTGCGCGCCTGCGCGCCGGCACGTTGCGCCAGGAGGATTGGAACACCATCATAGACGTCGCCAATACGCTGGCCGACTGGCCGGTGTATATCAACGACAAGGCCGGCATGGACATCATGGAAATCCGGGCCGTGGCGCGACGATATGTGCGCCACGGGGTGCGGGTGATATTCGTTGATTACGTCCAACTGGTTAAGGCACGAATTGGGCGGCGATGGTCCAACCGGTACGAAGAGGTATCGGCCGTCGCTCGTGCGCTGAAAGACCTTGCACACGAGTTGGGCGTTACCGTGGTGGGGCTAACGCAGTTGAACCGCGCCGTTGAGCAGCGCGCGGACAAGCGGCCGTCCCTGGGAGACCTGCGCGAAAGCGGGGAACTGGAACAGGCGGCCGACGTCGTTATCACCATATACCGCGACGACGTCTATCAGCCCGGCATGGCTCCTACCGGCGATGCCGAATTCTCCATCGTGAAGCATCGCCAGGGACCGCTGGGCGTGGTGATGATGAAATATGACGCGGCGACAACGGCGTTTGTCACCGCGGAATAGGGATTGACATATGTGGTATAATATATGTGGACGCAGGGAGAAATCCCGGCGGGGATATACGGCCGCAAAGAGCGGCCAATGACCGGGAGGGGAGGGCCCGGTACAAGAGAGGGGGTGAGATATGGAAAATACAAAGGGGCGTTGGTTGCAGTTTCGATTGCCAGCATCAGCCCCAGATGAAACTGTAAGCAAGTTGCGTTCGATAGCGAAAAGCTTGGGGTTTGTCATCACACGCGGCCCTATGCGCGGTGATGGCAATATAGGGGCTATGCTGGTGGCTATCGCAAATGGGGAATTGATAGTTAAACCAAAAAATTCAGGTGAGCGGCCACCGGATGAAGAGCCGCATATGGAGGGGGAAAACGGGGTCTAACAACCTGCGAGGAGAGAACACACGTGTTGCCCGCGGCGGGGATATTTCGGTATCCCCGCCTTTTTTGTACCTAGAAAGGGCTTGACAAAGGGTGGAATATATGCTATACTATTAGCATAATCAAAAACACGGGGAGGTGAAGCGTGAGGAGATGGGAAGACATACTAATTCTTGTTCGTCAAATAAATCGCGCAAAGGTGCTTGGTGTCACACCCAAGTACCTGTATGATTTGGCGGATATTGATCCGCGGAAATACCACGAAGTTTGCGAGCAAGCCCGTGAGATGGGGGCGCGATACGTGCGCCCGCGGGCGCGGCAGGTTGTAGTAAACAGGCTCAAGGAGACCATGTCTCCTGATGAGGCCTGGGATTACGTTAACGAGAATTGGGAGAGCATAGAATTCTAATGCTCTCTCCCGGATAGGGGCGGAGGCTCTGATGGGCCTCCGCCCCTTTTTTATTTATCTTTCAACGTTTCGTTTTTATAAGAGTTCCTTATGATAGCCGCACGCTTTTATAGGGAACTGTAGTAGAAGAAATACGAAAAAGGGCTTGACAAAAGGCGAGGTATATGGTATACTATTAGCGCAATCAAAAACACGGGGAGGTGGGTGATGTCGGATGTATTTAAATTTGCCAGAAAGAATTATAGCGATTTTCTTGAGATTCGCGACCACATAGATATTTTTCTCGAGTTCCTCGAGTACCTTGAGCCCGAGGGACGGGAAAAGGCACAGGCACACGACGGCCTGTGGATTAAGTGGTTGCAAGAGGCCGACCGTCGCCGAAGTGAGTTGGCCAAACTCGGCGGCGATTGGTTACTGAGCTTTATCGACGACGAATATATCAAGAACATTGCGAGCAATGTTCCGATTGAAATTGCTCGCACGGCGGCGCGATTGGCTGCCGATGAAGAGGCTCTCGGATGGGCCAATATGGTCCGAGAGCCGTACTGCGTTGACGACAAGGCGTTGGGCCAAAAGGTCTGTCTGACGGACCTCAACCTGTGGCTCAACGATACTGATAAATTCGACTGGGCCCTGCCCGCCGCGGTCTATAAGACCGAGGTGAACAATTGGGTAGGGTACGAGGTTAGGGAAAACTATTTTAGCGAGTCTAGCGGTTATTATGCTGCCGGGCTCGCCTGGATACTGGATGCGGAACCCGATGTGCGTGACGAAGTCGTCGCGCGCCTGCGCACAATCGGTGTAAATGTGCGCGACGACAACTCAATCAATCCCGAGGAACTGCTGCAAGCGATGAGCAGAATTCCTCGGCTGCAATAGGGAGGGAAACGATGAATATTCATGCTATGAACGCCGATGCTGAAATTGTCCGTCTTAAATGTGAAAAGTGCGGACATCAATGGTATGTAGTGCTTTCGGCGCCGTCGGACCGCGACGAGTACGTGGCGTGTCCGAAATGCCACGCCGAATATTCCGAGTATGGCTATATCGTTGAGAAGCGCGTTGCGCTTCTCAAAGGTACAGCCATACGTCGCGAGGACGGGCGTGTTATTGACGTTCTGAATGTGTAACCATGCCGGGGGGGGTAAAATGAAACGTTCATTTCTCTGTCCAAAGTGCGGTGCTATGCGCCGCGAGAATTCCAAAAGCCACCCCCGCTGCCACCGTTGTGGCGGGGAGATGGTGGAACTATCCACCGAGCGCGCCCAGGCCGCGCATAAGTTGCGGCCGCAACAGCGCGTGCGGTGGTTCACCCAGGGTGCCCGCTATCGACGCGGCAACGGCCGCAAGCGGTGGGTGCCAATCATGGGGGAAAAATGAGAAAGATTGCATGTTATCGAATCATCGTACCAGGTCTTGGCTTACCGTTTTACCCGGACCTGGTAGACGGTCTCCCCGATCCGCGGCTTTTCGTACGAGGCCCGCGGATTAGGGGATATCGTCTCTTTGTGGAAGACGAGGAAATTACGCACGAACTCGTCCCTCGCTTCCCCCGCGCTCGATTCTGGTTCACCGAGGCGGGTTGGAAGCGGTTCGGGGCCCGCATTGCCGCTCGGGCCCGGTCTGAGGGATTTCCCGTTAAGGTGATTAAGCGGGAAATCCCTGCTTCGGCGATTGTATACGAAGATAAATGGCAGGTGGCGGCCCTGCCATCGGGAGGTTAGTATGGATTATTACGCATTGCGCAACATGGACTATCCCACGCCAGAGATGTATGGTGTGGGGCGCAATGAAAAAGTCCTTGTTGTCGGCACGGCCACGCCACATCCTAACGGCTGGGCTGTGACGGTCGACATAGACCCACGTGCACCGGCTAAGATTGTGGCGGACGGCCAGAATCTACCATTCGCCGATAACTCCTTCGACGTCGTTATCCTTGACTTCGTTACCAACTTTGTCAAGCCGCGCGATGTAAAAAATCTCATCGCTGAGGCGAACCGTGTTGGCAAGCGGGTCAAGGGACGCTGTCACGTGAGCGTCACGGGTAAGGTGTTTACCTTGCCGGGGCCTAAGCAACGTTTCGTTCATTGTATCCCACCTGCTGAAGTTGAGTGGGTGGAGATACGGTGGGAGGAATAATACAGATTAAAACCGGAGGAAGGCGATGGCGAAAAGAGAGGGGGGCTACAACGGACCCAATCCGTTATATGGTTTCGGGATAGTCGATGAGTACATCGGCATCGCCGGTAGCGCCGATGAACTCCCCAGCATTGTCGAATTGTACGAGGCGGCCGTGTATCTGGACGTTCCCGTGCAATTCGTACATCAAATATTGGTGGATGCTGGATATGAGTTTTTTGAGTATGACGATTGCGGCGATCCGGTATACCGACGCCGCGATTCATAAGCGTTTCTTATGATAATCACCCGTTATCATAAGAAACTATAGGCATAGAATCGTGAGAAAGGGCTTGACAAAAGGTGGGATATATGCTATACTATTAGCGTAATCAAAAAACGGGGGGGCAAAAATGAAAACAACAAAGGCGATGACGAACTTACAGCGGAAGATGCATTTTCATCAACTGGCCAAGGCGGCTCTTGAGGCCGCGAAGGCCGAGCCGGGTGAGGCTGTGAGCCCGTTCGGTGATGAGTATCCTACAGCGCCAGCCGTGCGGTACGATGAGAGCGGCTGGTTCGGGATACTGAACGACACCACCGGATTCGGCGGTGACTTCGAGGCCGAGGCGGTGGTGGATTCCCTCGAGACCGGCTGGTGGGAGTTTTTCGCCAGCCAGGTGGAGAAGGGACTGGCGACATGGACTGAGGTGGACCAGGCCCTGCGCAACGCGGCGTGGCGCATGGGCCTGTA
>Ga0256914_1003116_pt1 | contig 13280 bp, 11 predicted proteins | sample HulkmetaG_FD_191571 | JGI IMG/M metagenome (GOLD analysis project Ga0256914, IMG submission 191571) | Hydrothermal chimney microbial communities from Main Endeavour vent field at the Juan de Fuca Ridge, Pacific Ocean - Hulk | ecosystem: Environmental > Aquatic > Marine > Hydrothermal vents ... | reverse complement strand
CCTTATGAAGGAAATCATACAGTTGCTTAAAAAGGCTGGAAGCCGCATCGTCCCCTTTAAATGGGAGAATGAAACCTTTTCGCTCCTTGATCAGAGGCTGTTACCAGAACAGGAGAACTGGATAGTTTGTCGTAATTGGCATGACGCAACCTCTGGCATAAAAGAAATGGTAGTGAGAGGTGCGCCTGCAATAGGCATAACCGCTGCATTTGCTATGGTCCTTGCAACCAGACAAATTATAGAGGACCCTTTCAGAGATTATGAGACTTTTTTGAGGGAAACGGCCACCCAAATTGAAAAGGCGCGGCCTACTGCAGTAAATCTATCTTGGGCCGTAAACAGGATGCTTAATCTCCTTGTTGGATGCAGACCTGAACAGATTTACAAAACTGCTGTTAAAGAGGCCCTGACCATTTGGAGAGAAGATGTGCAGGCCAATATAGAAATGGGTCGTCTTGGTGGAATGCTTCTTGAGGATCAATGTGGCATCCTTACCCACTGTAATGCAGGCGCCTTGGCTACAGGGGGTTACGGCACAGCCCTTGGAGTAATAAGAGGGGCTGTCCAACAAGGTAAAAAAATTCAAGTCTTCGCCGATGAGACGAGGCCTTGGCTACAGGGTGCCAGGCTTACGGCTTGGGAACTGATGAGAGACGGCATAGACGTCACCCTGAATGTTGACAGTGCAGCTGGCCTGCTCCTTTCAAGCGGACGTATTGGAGCAGTCGTGGTGGGAGCGGACAGGATTGCTGCCAACGGAGACGTTGCAAACAAAATAGGCACCTATACGCTTGCTGTATTGTGCAAAGAGAATAGGGTGCCTTTTTATGTAGCGGCCCCATCGTCTACCTTTGACCACGCATGTTTAAACGGGTCTAAAATTCCGATAGAGAAACGAGATGCAGAAGAGGTTACTTCCTGTGGCAAAAACCATGTTGCTGCTAGAGGGGTCTCGGTATTCAATCCCGTCTTTGATATCACTCCATCACACCTTATAAGTGCAATTATCACTGAAAAGGGGGTTCTAAGGCCACCCTATGACAGAGCCATTTCAACACTCCCCCATTAATAATTTTTTAGATGCTGTAGCTAATTCCCTGAATGCTTATACCAGTGCGCTTTTTGTTAAAGAATCTAAAGGCTTGCTCAGGCTCTTGGCCTGTTGGAGTCTTTCCGATGCGATTGATCACAATGTATTGCTTGAATATGGCAAGGGACCTGTAGGCTGGGTGATGAGAGAGAAAAGACCTCTCAATATTGCTAGATTTAAACAGGATAGCCGTTCTATAGGCCTTTATAAAAAAGACGTGGGAATAAAATCATTCATGGCTATACCGTTGCCAGAAGATACAGGAGTGCTGATGGCAGACAGTAAAACAAAACTCAAGTTCACAGACAAGCACATTAATATACTTTCTTCTTTTGGAACTTGTGCGTTTCACCTTTTAAAAACTATGGAATATAGGGCCATGAATGAGATGCTGCTTAAGCTCCTTCGCTGGGATACGTTTAGGGGTCATGAATTTCAGCATATTCTGATAGAGTTAATGGAGATACTTCAAATGAAGACATGCCTTATACTTAGGCGCATACATGGAAAGGGCTTTTTCAAGCTGGAATCTGTGATTGGAGAGCTACCGAAGGACTTCGCACGTCAGGTGACTGGCAAGAAATATCCGCTGGAGGCCGGGGTCTGCGGATGGATTTTCAGATATTCTAAAGATATTGTGCTAAAGGCCTTTGGCACATATCCTGAGCGCAGTTTTTTACTTGAGCCAAATGAGAAAATATCACCAAAGGATACCGTTTTGGGCCTCTTTTTTCCTTCCTCACCCGGAGATATATTTCGGCTTGACCATGCCTTGGTCTTTGCAGGCAAGGGCGATCCAGAGTTCTGGCCTAAAGAGTTACCCGTGCTTCTCAAGATGAGACTTGACAAGGTGGTGCCGTGGCGCTCGGTGTAATAAGGAGTTTGATAAAACAGGATGTTGCTATAGATCTTGGCACTGCCAATAGCCTGATATATCTGCAGGGCGAAGGTATAGTTTTGAACGAACCCACTGTGATTGCAGGAAACAGTCTTGGTGATCCAGTAGCTGTTGGCAGGAAAGCCAAGGCCTATCTTGGCAAGACTCCACCTGGCATGATGGTAAAAAGACCGATGAAATCGGGCGCTGTTGAGGATGTTAACGCTGTCTCTATATTCCTTCGCCAGATTGTGGAAATGGCCAGAAAAAGGCGCCCTGTCTTTTCTTCTAAAGTAATAATATGTGTTCCATCTAAGCTTACACAGGTGGAAAAGAGAGCCGTACTGGATGCAGCCCGAGATGCGGGTTTCAAAAAGGTCTTCCTTCTGGAGGAGGCAATGGCAGCAGCAATTGGTGCAGGGATTGATGTATCGAGCCGGACCCCCTCTATGGTTGTAGATGTGGGTGGCGGTACTACAGAAGTTGCAGTAATAGCCCAGATGGCTTATCTAATTTCAGAATCAAGAAGAATTGGAGGCGACGATTTAGATCATGCCCTTTGTTCCTACATGCTTAAAAAATATGGACTACGAATAGGTCCAAATACAGCCGAGCGGTTAAAGTGGGACATGGGAACTGCAAGAAGGCAAGAGGCCGAGACCCTTGATCCTTGCAGAGTTGGGGGACAAAATATGGCACAGCAAGCTCCTGCAGTAATTGATGTAACCCCCTTTGACGTGCTTGACTGTCTTGCCCCCTTGATTGAAGAAATCGGTTTTGTAATTAAGGATATTTTTGATAATCTTGATATCACTGTCCAGAGACATATTTCTGACAAGGGAATATATCTTACTGGCGGCTCTAGTCTTTTATTGGGTTTTGACAAATACTTGGAAGAGCTTGTGGGAGTCAGAGTCATTAGAGTTGAGAATCCTCTTGAAACCGTAGTACTAGGAGCAGGAGAAGTTTTGTCTGCCATTGGGGCCTATGAGGCGGTTTTCACAAACTAACTATGAACGATACAAGAAATATCCCAACAGTCATTCCCTCAGATAAACATCCGTATATATCTGTAGTTGTGCCTGTATATAATGAGGAAGAAAATATAAAGGAGTTGCTCGAGCGAATAAAGTCCAGCCTTTTTAGCCTTCGATACTCCTATGAACTCATTGTGGTGGATGACGGAAGCACAGACAGGACCCCGGAAATATTGAAGGGGTTAAAGCCCTTGTATCCAGAGCTCAGGATCGTGCTGTTCAGAAGGAACTTTGGCCAGAGTGCTGCTATGACAGCAGGTTTTGATTTGGCCAAGGGAGAAATAGTTGTAACCATGGATGGTGATTTGCAAAATGATCCGGCAGACATTCCCATTCTTATAGAAAAGATTCAAGAGGGCTATGATGTAGTAGCAGGCTGGAGAAAAGACAGGAAAGACGCTTTTATATCCAGACTCCTTCCTTCCAAGATGGCGAATTGGCTAATTGGAAAGAGCACAAAGGTAAGACTGCACGATTATGGCTGCTCTCTCAAGGCCTACAGAAAGGAAATATCAAAAAACCTGCTTCTTTATGGCGACTTGCATAGATTTATCCCTGTTTTGGCCAGTCTCCAGGGTGCCCGTATCGCTGAAGTTGTAGTTACTCATCATCCTAGGCTTAAGGGAAAGAGCAAGTATGGTCTTGGAAGGACCTATAGGGTGTTTCTTGATCTTATGCTCATGCTCTTTTTTCAGAAGTTTGCCACCCGCCCTTTGCAATTTTTCGGTTTAGCAGGAGGGCTTATGTTTCTTTCTGGTCTGGCCATAGATCTCTATCTTACCTATGAAAAGATATTTAAGGGACAGGATATTGGTGGAAGGCCACTCCTTCTTTTAGGAGTGCTTCTGATATTGTCGGGGCTGATCCTGTTTTGTATAGGCCTTTTGGCCGAATTAATAATCAGGACCTATTATGAGGCCAGCGGCAAAAGGATCTATGCCATCCGGGAGATTATAGAGTGAGTTCCTTCATTTTCTGTTTCATACCTTAAAAGCTGTTCTAAAAACTAGGATTTTTGATTCAAAAACAAGACGCATGAGAAAAAGAACCGCAGACACGATACTGATATTTCAAGGACTGTTTTTTTCAAGTGCAACAGGATTATTAAACAAAGGAATAATTCCCAGGGGCGGCCAAAGGCACTTAAGACATTGAACAGCCTAAAGAGAATCGGGAAATTTATGATCAGGATGACCATAAGTATAGTCATCCTGATATGGCTTTTTTCAAGAATAGACATAGGGGCTGTATTTTCTGCCTTTTCTAAAATTTCTTGGCCTGCATGGGCTGGAGCCTTTGCCCTCTATCTTTTTTCTCAGGTACTGAGCAGCTTGAGGTGGTTCATAATAGGCAGGACCTTGGGATTTGGTGGCACATTTATGACCTATATAAAGTTCTATTTTGTTGGTATGTATTTCAATCTCTTTTTGCCTTCTGCCATAGGTGGAGATGTGCTAAAGGCCTTCTTTCTTGCAAGACATGGCGCGGGTAAGCTAAAGGCCACCTATTCCATACTTTCAGACAGACTCTTTGGCTTATGGGGCATGTTTATTATTGGAGCAATTGCATCTTTAAGTTCAGTTCACAGTCTGCCAGGCAAATGGCGTCATCTTCTGTTTTTCCTGGCCCTCTCCATGACAGGTGCAGCCATGGCAGTACCTTTTTTTACAAAGGCGATAAATTCTTTGGGTGCAAGGTTGGTAACCAAACAGAAGATATTGACGAAGATGCTTTTGGCCCTGGAATATATGGTTGCCTTTTGGAGGCATCCAAGTAGCTTATTTTACGCCCTTGGCCTTTCTATTTTGTTGCAACTTTGTGGTATGACAGGGGCCTACATTCTTGGTAAAGCTCTTGGTATAGCTTTAGAATATTGCTTTTACCTAAGCGTGCTGCCGTTAATTGCAGTACTTACGGTCTTACCCATAAGTTTCAGTGGCATAGGGGTAAGAGAGGGTGGATTTATTTTCTTTTTTCACATGAAGGGAGTTCCCATGGAAAAGGCCGTTGCCCTTAGTTTAAGTGTTTTTGCTATACAGGCCGCTGCTGCCTTAATCGGAGGCATTGGATATCTGGCAGGAGTTCATAGACAAGCTATTAGTGAGAAATAACGTTAGAAAACGAGAGATTATCCTTTGATTACAAAGACCTCGGATATCAGAAATAGCGAAGTTGGGCAACTTGTCGTCTTTATAGGCCTTTTGTTTATTGTAAGGTTCCTCTTTTTATGTATATCGCCCCTTGAGCTTTCGCCAGATGAGGCATATTACTGGGACTGGTCCAGAAGGCTTTCTTGGGGATACTACAGCAAGCCGCCCATGGTGGCATGGCTTATGGCCCTTTCAACATCTATCTTCCCTGTGTCGGAATTTGCTGTGCGTTTTCCTGCTGTACTTCTAAATGTGCTTACAGCCTTGGTCATTTATTTGACAGGAAGGAAGATGGCTGGGCACAGAACAGGTCTTAGGGCCTCTCTGGCCTATTCTGCAACTATAGGGGCTGCAGTAGCAGGCTTTATTATGACAATTGATGCCCCTTTGCTTTGTTTCTGGGCCCTCACCATTTTTTTTCTATGGCTCGCCATTGAGAAATCCTTGAAAGAGAAAAGCCAAAGCAGTTCTTTTTTATGGATCATCTCGGGCATTTTTTGTGGGCTTGGACTCCTTTCCAAACAGACTATGATTGCACTAAGCAGTGCTACAGTCATATTCTTTTTATCAACAAGCCATGGCAGGAAATTTCTTGGGCAAATAGGGCCATATTTATTTTATGGTTTTCAGTTTTTACTGCTCTTACCTTTTTTGTGGTGGAACTATAATCACAACTGGATAACCTTTATTCACACTGCTCACCATTTTGAACAGGCAGAAAAGACAACCCTTTTCCGTATCGATACATTCTGGGAACTGCTTGGCACCCAGGCAGGGCTAATCACACCATTGCTTTATGTTGTGCTGATAGCAAGTGCCCTTTGCATTATGATAAGTCTTTTTATAAGGGCACGACATCTTGTTTATGAACCTAAGAAACTCCTTTCTGTGACGATTCTACTGATCAGCGGTCTTTTTCCATTGTTACTGGTCTTTTTATTAAGCTTCAAACAGCGCATAAACGCAAACTGGCCCGCTCCTTTTTACATTTCCCTGTCTCTTCTTCTTGGTCTTTGGTTAGATGGTTTTTTCGCTGAGGGACAAGGCAAATACTGTCAACGAATAAAAAGTCTTTTTAGGCCGGCAGTAACAACAGGCCTTATACTTGTAACAACACTCTATACGCTCCCCTTTGTTTTTGCATATACCAGCCTGTCAGGCTCCTCTCTTGATCCTACCGTAAGGCTAAGGGGCTGGAGGCAACTTGCGCATGAGGCAGATAGTTTATTGTCGTCTGTTCCAACAAACAACAAGACTATAGTGGTCGCAAGAAGACGTCAAACGGTCAGCGAACTTGCCTTTTACATGAAAGGGCATCCTGTAGTTTATAGATGGAACGGGTTTGAAAGGAGGATAAAAAGCCAGTACGAACTTTGGCCAACTCCACTTAACAAGATAGGGTGGGATGCACTGGTCATTGCAGATGCAAACAAAGGACTTGATGGTCTTAGTCAATGCTTTCGCTCTTTTTCTCTCTTAAAACAAATAAATATCGATCTTGGAAGCGGTAGAAAGAGGGTCTTCAATGTCTATTTGGGTCAGGAACTCTTAAAATGGGCGCACCGATAGAATATCTTTTAAGTCTTATCCATAAGCTAGATGTTAATCTTTTCTTTGCCATAAATCATACCAGATCTCCACTCCTTGATGTGTTTATGGTTCACCTGTCTGATTTCAAGTTTTTTCTTCCGTTTATAATAGTATTTATACTTTACCGTTTAATAAAGGGCAGTGCCAAGGAAAGAATAATGTGGATTGTTGGCATATTAGCAGTAGTCACATCTGATGCCTTGTGTGCGCGGGTACTAAAACCCCTTATCGGACGTATGAGGCCATATGTGGACCTGGATCATGTATTTTTGTATAAGTCTGGGAAGTGGATATTGACAAATCCTGAGTTTCGTATTGGAGTGAAAAATAGCCTTTCGTGGCCGTCCTGTCACTCTACCAATATGTGGACGGCTGCCTTTTTTATTTATGGTTGGAACAAGACCTACTCGATCCCCATTTTTATGCTTGCATTTCTTGTCAGCTATTCTCGTATATATCTTGGAGTTCATTATCCTCTAGACTGTTTAGGCGGGTTTCTGGTTGGTTTTATCTGGGGCTCTATCCTTGTCTTTGTAGCCAAAAAGGTGATAGATTTGTATGAAAAAGGTTGAGCAACCCTATATGGCTCATTGCCTTTTTATATACCAGTGCTTATTGTCTGATAGCCAAAAACATTTTTGCCAGGAGGTGAGGCCATGAGTGATTACAAAAAGGATTTTGAAAGGGCCCTTGAGATTGGACGTCCACCCAATGTAAGAAATCTGTTCCCAAATTCAAAAGCATTACTTGTAAGTGGCAAGGTTATAGACAGGGCCCTATTAAAAAAAGGTAAGGCCATGACCATAGCTGCAAATGCTAGAAATTATATAATAGTAAGGGGAGTGCTTGCAGCTGCCCAAAAGGCCAATGCAGCCGTCATCATAGAAATTGCACGGTCAGAAGGAGGAGCAAATGCCTACTGTGCTACAAACTTTTGGAACTTGGCAAGAAGGGTTGATCAAGCCGCAAACGAATTGGGTGTAACCGTTCCCATTGCTATTCACGCAGACCACTATGGCATCAAAAAGAAGGATGATATCGAACCGGCAAAGGTTGAAATTCCAACACTGTTTGAAGCTGGTATTACTTCAATAGCAATAGATGCATCGCATCTGCCAGATGACGAAAATCTGTTGGCAAATATAGAGCTCAATCCCTATGTGCCCAAATGGGCAGGACTTGAGACAGAGGTTGGTGAAATAAAGGGAAAGGAAGGACTATCCACTGTTGAGGAGGCCCTTTTTCTGATAAGGGGGTTAAATGCCCATGATATCTTTCCTGACTGGATAGCCTTGAACAATGGAACTACCCATGGCATTCAGGCAAGCGATCAGGGTATCCAGGTAGATTTGACTGCTGAAATCCATAAAGCCCTTGAACCCTACAAGGTATCAGGAGCACAGCATGGGACATCAGGAAATAATTCCGAGAGACTAAGGCAGATTGCAGAGAAGACCAGGACCACCAAGGCGAATGTGGCAACGGCCCTTCAGATGATTAGTTGGGGAGTTAAGGTGGATGAGTATGGCAATGCTGTAATGGATGAGAATGGCGAGTTCATAAAACTAAAAGATCAGGGTGTCACTGAAGAACTATGGGAAGAAATGAAGGCGTATGCAAAGGAACACGGATGGAAAGGAGGCGCCTATAAAAAGTTGAATCTGCCGTTTGAAAACAAGATAATGGGGCAGCCTAAGGAGATCAGAGAACGAATGGCCAAGGCAGTGGAAGAGTTTGTCTATGATCTTTTGGTTAATGTCTTTAATGCGTCAGATACCGCACCTATTGCCACCGGTATCATTTTGGAAAAGGGTTCCTATGACATTGGCCCTAAGGCAGAAAGGATTGAAGATCCTGCGGAATGGACCCTAGAAAAAATCAGAGAGAAGGCCAAGGCTCTTGATAGTGACAAAGGGCCTAGTGGGGATTTTGACGATTAAGGTGTGAGAATTACAGGGGGATCCCTTCGGGGCAGGAAGATCATCTGCCCCAGGGGCCATATAGTGAGGCCTACCACAGATCGGGTTCGTCAGGCCCTTTTTAATGTTGTGGCCTCTAATTACATCCAGGATTGGCGTAAACTTGTGGTCCTTGATCTATTTGCCGGAACAGGGGCGTTGGGCCTTGAAGCCCTTTCCCGAGGAGCAAAGGCCTGCACATTTGTTGAACAAGATAGAAGGGTTATTCCTGTTCTTAAAAAAAATTTGTTGCTTGCTCATACTACAACATCTGTTACAAAACTCGTAAGGGCAGATGTTTATGACTTCCTACAACAAAAACGGCGGCTTCCGGAAAACGAGCAAGCCGGTCTTGTTTTGGCCGATCCTCCTTATGGCAAGGGACATTTGATAAGATTGCTGGATGCCTTGACCCATGCATGTGATTCTTTGTCACCAAAAGTACTGATAGTTATAGAGGGAGAAAAGAGGGAGCAAGTGCCAGAGAAATATTCTGATTTCAGACTCCTAAAAAGTAAAAGTTACGGGAATAGCTCCCTTTTTTTCTTAAAAAGGAATAAAGACAGATAAATGACAAGAATTATAGTATATCCAGGAACCTTTGATCCTGTAACCTACGGACATATAGATCTTATTAAAAGGGCATTGAGGATATTCGATAAGGTGATAGTGGCTGTTGGAAGGAACCCTGCCAAGGCCCCTCTTTTTACTATAGAAGAGAGGGTTGAGATGATACAAAAGTCCTTGAATTCCTCTCATAACGTTGATGTTGAGACATTTGATTGCCTACTTGTCGATTTTGCTAGACAGAAAGGTGCATGTGCAATACTAAGGGGGTTGCGCGCTGTTTCCGATTTCGAGTTTGAACTTCAAAGGGCCATCATGAACAGGAAGCTCGACAGGAGTATAGAGACGGTCTTTCTTATGACCGGATTTAGATGGATTTATATCAGCTCCACTATCGTCAAGGAGGCCGCACAGTTTGGTGCCAGCCTTGAAGGTCTTGTCCCTCCCCATGTAGAAAAGGCAATGAGAAAAAAGTTTGGTATTTGTCGAAACGGGTGATTTGCGCTGTGTTTCCGGGAGCCGGGCCTGAACAAAAAAGGGTCCTTATGCATAAGTGTTAATGATTGTTCCAGAAACGTTCTTGCCTCCAGAAAATCTTTCCTCTTTGGCAAGTTCCATTTGTGCTTTAACTTTTTTAGCCCTTGCCATGGCTGCCACGGCCCTATCTTTGGCTGAAGGCTTGGCAGGAGCAAGTGCAGCCTTAATCACTGTGTCCATTTTTCGAATGGTTGCCCTTGGATCCCTTTCTTCAGATGTATCAATAGACACTTCTCCTCCAACCGCGTATCTATGACCATCAGGGCCTTCCTGATACTGATAAGAAGCACCGCTTCTAACATATGCTCCTCCTGCTGCAATATGGGCCTGTTCGTGGGCTCGCACCTCCCTGTCTCTCGAACGCAACTCTTGTAGTATCTTCAGGTCCTTAGCCGAAAGCCCTTGTGTGCTTGTCTTTTGGGCTTTACCTATAAAAGATTCTTGAAAATTACTGGTAAATTTCTTGGCATTGTTTTCGAACGCATGGTTGACCTGGTTTTCCTTTGGGGATAGAGAATTAATCCTGACATCTTGTTTAAATGTGGTCCAATTAGAGAAGTTGGGATTTATGGGACTTATGTACATTGTAGATAAGCAAGTTCCTGCCAACGTTAACCTTTATGGATGATAGTGGTTAGTAGCTAGCTATGCCTGTGACAATTTTCTATCTCGTCTTATTCTTTTGAATAAAAATTATTTAACTCTTAAATGATCTAAACTTCTTATCGGTCAAAAGGGAATATAAAGATAAATTTTAATCACTCTCTTTTAAGGAAGGTCGCCCCAAGTCCTAAAATCCGCTTTTATAGGCAAGCTGGGTTTCCTGAATGTATTGAATCACACCTTTTGCGATTCCCCTTGCCAGGGCATCTTGATATGCGCTTGAGCGCAATCTCCTCTCTTCTTGAGGATTACTTATAAAAGAGGTCTCTACAAGAATACTTGGCATCCGAGCCCCAATAAGGACAAAAAATGGCGCCTGCTTTACCCCTAGATTACGCACGTTTTTGTACCGTCTCTTTAAGGTTTTTATCAGATTGTACTGCACTTTTTGGGCCAGCCTGGAAGACTCGTTTACCTTACTGTTTTTGAGTATATCGTTAAGTATGCTTTTAAGTTCGCCTATTCGTTTTTCCGAGGTTGCATTTTCTCTAGCTGCTACCCTCATGGCGTCTTCATCAAGGGCAAAATTTAGGAAATAGGTCTCGATACCCCTAAGTCTTCTTGTTGGAGCTGCATTGGCATGAATAGAAATAAAAAGGTCCGCCTTGTTAGCATTGGCAATAGCTGTCCTTTGAGTCAAGGGCAGGTATCTATCCGAACGTCTAGTCATAATAACTCTGCAACCTAGCTCTCTTTTAAGTATTCTTGCAAGTTTCTTGGCTATCTTAAGGACTATATCCTTTTCTCTGGTTCCTGCAGGCCCTCTTGCACCAGGGTCTCTGCCCCCATGGCCAGGGTCTACAACAATAGTTTTTACACACAGACCAAGTTGTTGCGCCAACGAGAGTTTACCTTTGGATTTTGTTTTACTTTTATAAGAACTCTTGGAAGGTTTGGGTGAAGTCCTTTTAACAATGCACTTCTTTTTAGTATAATGAGCACCAAAGGCATCGGTTACGATTCGAAAAGGGTCCCTTAGATAAAAAACCTTTGTCTTTTCCGTCTTTGCAAGGTCAAACACCACCCTTACCGTTCTAGGCTTAAATTGAGCCGCCCTTACAGATCTCAACAGGCCATTGTCTATCTTTATATACTCTGGCAGGCCTATTTTTTTATAGGCTGGAGAAAGGTCCAGATAAAATCTCTTTGGAAGGCCGTGTTCCTTGTCAGCAGGAAGCTCTCCTTGTTTTATAGAGACAGGCCCAGATGCAAGAATAACCACTCTGGTATAATCCTTATCTGACCAATATCTTATATCTTTTATAATAGCTATCTTAGATCCCTTACCGTTTTTGGCCTTTGAAGCAATACTTTCTTTTTTCCTTTTTGCAGGGGCGGTTTTTTTATTAGAAGATTTCCTTTTGTTGATAGCCGGAGCTATCTTTACTCCCATTCTTGCAAGTCTTTGCCTAGCCAGCCTGGCATGGCTACCATTAGGATATTCTTGTACCACCCTCTTCCAGGCAGTTATGGCACTGCTTGGCCTACCTGTCATCTTGTAGATCTGACCTATTTCATACAAGGCATCATCGGCCAACCTGCTAAGAGGAAACCGCTCAACAAGAACCTGATAGCGCTCTATGGCCTCTTGAATATCGGACATACGCCTTGAATAACCGTATAGGCCTGTGTAACACCTGGCCATCATAAAAAGTGCCTTGGGTGCTATTTCTGGATCATCAGGATGCCTAAGATATACCCGTCTGAACCGGCCTATTACCTCTAACCAATTCTTCCGGTACTTTCTTAACCGAGAGCTTGCAGCCAACCTGTCAAAGGCCTTTTTGGCCTCTTTATACTCAATGGTTGCGGCCTTTGATATGCTATGAACAGCCCTTGCACCTACGTGCTTGCAGGGAACCAACAAATATACAAGAGCTGTAGACAGCAACAAAAAGAAAGGGAGGAAAGTCCGGAAACCCGATGTTGTTAATCTTTTTCTTTTACAAGCTTGCAAAGTTCGTTAAGAATGTTGAGTGCCTCTATAGGCGTTGTATTGTTAATATCAACCTGTTTGAGCTTATTTTTCAAGCGCTCATTCTCTTGGTTTTTCAAAGGGAGCGACCTTTGAACCACTAACTTATAGTCTGAAGCCTCTACCGAAGCAACTGGCACCTGTCTCTTTGTGTTCTTGTTTTCTATTTGCCTTAATATCCTTGCTGCATTGTTAATCACCTGAGCTGGTACTCCTGCAAGGGCTGCAACCTGGATGCCATAGCTCTTACTAGTAGCCCCCTCCTTTAACGTATGGAGAAAGTAGATCTTGTCTTTGTGTTCTCTTACTTCCACGTGCATGTTTTTTACCTTCTTGTATCTGCGGCCCAAGGCGGTAAGCTCGTGATAATGAGTAGCAAACAAGGTCTTTACACCTTTTTTGTCCTTAAAAAGCAGATGCTCGGCAACAGCCCAAGCAATGGAAAGTCCGTCATATGTGCTGGTTCCCCTTCCTATCTCATCCAAGATCACCAGACTTTTTGACGTGGCATTGTTCAAAATATTGGCTGTCTCTTTCATTTCGACCATAAAAGTACTCTGGCCTCTGGAAAGATAATCTGTAGCCCCCACCCTGGTAAATATCTGATCCAGAATACAAAGATCCGCCCTTCTGGCTGGTACAAATCCCCCCATTTGAGCCAAAAGGCATATAAGAGCCGTCTGTCTCAAGATGGTCGACTTACCGGCCATATTTGGTCCTGTAATGAGAATAAGCAAACTATCTTTGTGGTTTAATCTTATGTCATTTGGTACAAAGGCCTGACCCTCAAAATTAAGCTCCACCACAGGATGACGTCCCTGTTCTATCTCTATGGA
>Ga0256914_1003115_pt1 | contig 13286 bp, 2 predicted proteins | sample HulkmetaG_FD_191571 | JGI IMG/M metagenome (GOLD analysis project Ga0256914, IMG submission 191571) | Hydrothermal chimney microbial communities from Main Endeavour vent field at the Juan de Fuca Ridge, Pacific Ocean - Hulk | ecosystem: Environmental > Aquatic > Marine > Hydrothermal vents ... | reverse complement strand
TGCTATTTTATCTCCAGACTTTATAATTCCTCCTACAGTATTAAAATATAATTTTTTGACTATACCATTTACAGGAGAAACTATAAATTTTCTCTTTTCTCTATCACTATTGGCTATCTTTTTTTCACTAAGTTGATTAATCTCTAATTCAATCAAACCTAACTCTTTAAGCCATGAAGCTTTTTTTTCACTCTTAAAAGCATTAATTTTATTTTGTGATTCAACAATTTTACTACTTAAAATAGGAATATCACTCTTTATCTCACTTATTTGGGTAGATAAAGATTGTTTTTTTGCCAATTCTCCTAAATATTCTCTTTTTGAAACAGCTCCTTGTGCTAATAATCTTTTTAAAATATGTAAATTTTGAGAAGCAATCATCATCTCTTTTTTAAGATTTTTTAATCTTGATTTTTTCTGTTTTTTTATGAGACTATTTTGGGCAAACTGATCTTTTAGTAAATCTAAATCTTGTTTATATTTACGCATCTCTACAGTAAAAATTTCTTGTTCATTATTTACAATATTTTGGTTATCTAATCCTATATTTTTTGAAAAAATCAACTCTTTTTCAAAATTGATCTCTGCTTCTAATCTCTCTTTATGTAAAAATAGTGATTTTAGTTTGATCTCTTTTTGATTAGCATCAGAATGAGTAAACGCATTTTGGAGCTTATATATTGGATCACCTTTTTTAACATAAGCTCCCTCTTGTAGATAAATCTCCTCTACAATTCCACCCTCTAAATGTTGCAAAACTTTTGTTTGAGAAGAGGGAACAATACGACCCTCTCCATTTACTACCTCATCAACCTCTGCAAAAATAGACCAAATAATAAAAATTGTCACAAAAATTATAATTGGAAATACCACTATACGATAATTCCAACCTTTTTCATGTATAGATATCTCTCTCATGAGAGCCCCTTACCCATAAGCATTTTTAAAATATCCTCTTTTTTTCCGTCTGCTACAATTTTTCCGTTATTTATCAATATAAGACGATCTACCAAATCCAAAGCAGCAAAACGGTGTGTAATTACAATAAGAGTCTTATCATGAAGAGTTGTTCCTAAATGTTGCACAAGTTTTTTTTCCAATCCAACATCCAAACCAGTTGTAGGTTCATCTAAAACTAAAATTGGAGAATCACTCATCAATGCCCTTGCAAGAGCAACTAAATGTCTTTGACCTACTGAAAGATTTTTACCACCTTCACCTACAACAAATCCATCTCCCATGCCACTCTTTTTAATTAACTCTTCAAGTCCTGTTTGAATTAGTAGATTATTCATCTCCTCTTTGGATATATTTCGTGAGAGTTCAAGATTCTCTTTTAGAGTTCCTGAAAATAGATAAGGTTCTTGTGGCATAAGTGATATATTTTCTCTCAACTCTATAGGGTGAATAGTAGAAATATTCTTATCATCTAAAAATATTTCACCCTTTGTTGGTGCCTCAATCCCTGTTAAAAGTTTTTGAATAGTACTTTTACCCGCTCCTGTTTGACCAATAATCCCCACTCTCTCACCTGCATTAATTGTAAATGAGCAGTTTTGGACAGAGGCATATTTACTATTGTGATAACTAAATTCAACATTATTAAATTCTATTTTTCCTTTGGCTCTTCCTATTCCCAACTCACTATATTTATCACTTTCTGTTGGCAAATGCCAATATTCATTGAGAGAATCTAATGCCTCTTTGACCTGCTTATATTTTACAAGGAGAGATGAGAGCGTAATAATAGGAACCATTGCACGATTTGCCAAAATAGTAATGGCAATTAATCCACCAACATTTAATTCACCATTTCCAATAGCATAGACACCTAAAATAATAGTTACAAGAGATACTGATTGCAGTAGAGAGTGAGAGACAAAAGTAGTAAAAGAGCTTAAAAATTGTATTTTATTTTGAATATAATTTGAAAAATTGACTAATCTTCGCCATTTATGAACTCGTAAAAATAGAGCATTTGATAGTTTAATGGCTTCGCTACCTTGAATCTGCTCCACCAAAAAACTGTGTTTTGATTGAGACTCTTCAAAGCTCTCTTTGTGAAGATTAGCAATAGGATATTGCATAACAAAATTAAGTCCCAAAATAACCAATCCGAAAACAATAGGTACTAAAGCAATAGTTGGGGATATAAGATATATAACAAATGAAGCCAAAAAGAAAAAAGGGAGATCTAAAAGATGAATAATTTTTGTAGAAAAAAAATCTTTTACAACTTGCAACTCTCTAAAAAGGTTAATCTTTGAGCCAACCAAAAGCCTATCATGAGAACTTTGAATACTCAAAACCTTCTGAAATAGCTCCTCTTCAAGTCTATTTGAAATTTTTTTGGTAACACCTTCTAAAATATGTAATCTAGCACTTTTAAGAACCAAATCAAAAACCAAAATAATAGCAATACCAGAAGATAGAACAAAGAGTGTCTCTGTAGCAAAATTGGGGACTACTCTATTATAAACACTCATTGTAAAAAGAGGCATAGCCAAACCAAATATATTTATAAAGATAGTCAATATCCCAATCTCCACATAGGCTCGCCATGACTCTTTGATAGGATCAAAAAACCATTTTTTACTCTTTTGATCCCCTATATTTAAACTCTCTTCATGTTGTTTATTCTCTTTTGAAAATAGAATTATATTTATATTGTGAGAATCAAAATCATCTTTCAAAACAACTATTTTCTCTTTTGAAGATGGATTTTTTAGAATAAGAGTTCTATTTTTGCACTCTAAAATTATCATATCTTTGCCATGATAATTACAAAAGATTGCAGGTAACATATAAGATTCTATCTCATCAAAAGAGATTTTTTTGAATGTAGAATCCAAACCCAACTCTTTTGAGACACTAATAATATCTTCATGAGTAAAATTCGAAGATTTTTTTGCTGATAACTTCTCTACTATTGAAGAGTCAATATTTCCAAAATAAAACTTTAAAATTTCAATGTATGATAAATAGAGACTATTTTTTATCTCTTTTTGATTCATGATTACTGTCATTTTGCCTCTTCAAATTTTATTTTATATTTTTTTGTAAGTGCTTTAAAAACACTCTTATAAACACTATCCCATTGACCTTTTCTATCTTGTCTAAATAGTCTAAGAGATGGATACCAAATAGTCTCTTCTTTATCTATCATCCATCTCCAATCTGGAATTTTTTGTAACATGACCCAACATTGGTGATTCATAGCACCAGCTAAATGAACTACAGAGGTATCAGAACTAATCAATAAATCCAAATGTTTTATAGCAGACGCAGTAAGTTTAAAATTTTTTAGTTCATCACTTAGATCAATAATATCTTTTTCAAATCCATATTTTTTAATATCTTCTCTATCCTCACCTACTTGAAGTGAATATATTTGAACTTTCTCATGATTAATTAATGGTGCAAACTTTCTCAAATCCAATCGCCTATTATTATGATTTTCATTGGTATTACTACCACCCCAAACAATACCTATTTTTAGTTTCCCTCTTCTTGGACGAAATTTAAAATCTTTTTTGAATGCACGAATATATGGCACTTCATGAGAAAAATATTTGTATGTAACTTTCAAAAGATATGGCAAACTCATAATAGCAATACGATAATCAAAATCACCAATATCATCTCCTCGAACGACAACCTTATCAACATAAGCCAAAGAGTCAAAAAGTTCTTTTAATTCAGCTCTACATTGAAGTATAATTTGAAGTGTTTTATATTTTTTTCTAAGAACTTTTAAATATCTAACAAACTGAATATTATCTCCAAAACCTTGTTCAGAGTAGACCAATAATTTTTTATTTTTTGCATCACTATCTAATGTAAAAATAGGCTTCTGATAAATTTCAGGATACTCTTTGAACGCCCCTATCATTTCACTCTTTTTAAATCTCCACTCATACTCCCTAAAACCATCAAGAAAATTACCTTGCAAAAGATACAGAGTTGAAAGATCAAAATGGGCATTTACAAAATCTGGATTAATCTCTATAGCTCTTTCCATCTCTTCTGTTGCCATCTCAAAAAGAGAGAGATTTTTATAACTAATCCCTAAATTTGCATGATTTGAGGCACTATCTGGATCTTTTCTAAGTGCCATCTCATGACACTTTCTAGCTTCAGTATGTCTATTTATCTTATTATAAACATTTCCCAAATTTGCATACGCTCCAGCAGATAGAGGATCAAGAGCAATAGCTTTTTGTAAAATATCTACAGCTTCGTCATATCTTTTTAATTTATTTAAAGCTGCTCCAAAATTAACATAGGTACTTTTATAAGATTTATCAACATTAAGAGCCATCTTAAAAATCTCAACAGCACTTTTATATCTCTTTTGCTTATATAAAAGCACTCCTATATTATTGTAAGCTTTGACAAACTTCACATCTACACAAATAGCACTTTTATAAGTATCAATAGCTTTATCAAAAGCCCCCATCATCTCATAATTAATTGCTAAATTATTATATCCATGAGCATTATGGGGATCAATTTTGATAGCTTTAGCATAGACTAAAAGAGCTTTTTTATGTTTTCTCATATCTCTATAAAGATTGGCTAAATTGAGCAATACTGAATAGTTTTGAGGATCAATACAAAGAGCACTCTCCAAAGTAGATTCTGCAAATATATACTTTTTTAATTTTTTATATACCATAGATAAACCACAAAAAGCCTCTATATTTTGAGGATCATCCCTCAAAATATAGGCATAAAGCTCTTTGGCATACTCTAAATCACCCTCTTTCCCTGCCTTAAGAGCATCTTGAAGTGTTACTTGACTGACTGCATACAAATAAAACTCCTATACTTTTGGGAGAGATAAGCATATTTTGTGCCATAATTAAATTAACCTATATCTGCACTTAAAGTTACACCATCACCAAAATCATATACATGGGTATTTTCAAGTAAAGTAAATGTTATTGTCCCCTCATCTGGAGAATCATTTTGATCATCTGCCATCACTTGTATATTTTCTGCTTGAGCTGCTGTTAATTTTAGAGTAATATCATCATCTCCATCACTCCATTTTTGAATCATCTCTTTTGTAATAATTAACTCTTGATCATCCGCACCATTAAGTGTCAAATTTCTAATATCTAAAACATCTATATTTGATACATTGATGGCACCATCAAAATTGGTATCATTTGCTGTTTTAGTTCCTGTGAGTTCTACTACATCTGAACCAGACCCACCATCAATAGTCGTAACATTTGAAAAATCAAGCGTAAAACTATCATCTCCAGCCAAGCCATTAATAGTTGCTGGTTCATCTCCACTAATAGTTATATTATCTGCCACACTAGATAAATTTAGATTCTCAAATCCTGATATATTTGTAAAATCTAAATCACCACTTATAGCAGTAGAGTCAAAATTAATACTATCATCACTTCCATCAGCTTCAGTTACTATAAAATTATTAAAAGAGTCAAATGCACTACTGTCAGCTAATTGTACACTATTTGTACCTGAAGAGAATTCAAGCTTTTCTATATTATTAACATTGTCTAAACTACTAAAGTCTAATGTTCCACTTGTATTAAAATGGAGAGTATCATTTGATCCCACATCACCATTAATAGCATCAGAAGATGAGATATTTGCCATATCAATATTAATAGTATCATCCCCACTTCCAAGATTTACACTATCATCACCACTAGATAGATTTAAAATATCCGCATTATTAGAACCAACAATAGATACATTTGATGTTGAATCATTTATAGTCAAAGTTGTAATATTTACATTACTAAAATCAGCACTTGTATCATCTGTAGAGACATTCAACGCATTACCTTCAACTATCGTACTACCTAATATAGAGTCATTAACACTCATAGTTCCACTAGAAATAGTCAACTTATCTACATTTGTAAGATTACCCGTATAAGTATCTGTTCCACTCCAATCAACATTGAGAGTAGTTGTTGTAATATTGCTAAAATCGGCATCTAATTTTTCATCTAAATTATTTACTGTCATTATCCCACTACCACCAATTGTATCGCCACTTACTTTTGTAGCATTTGCAATCAACTCACCATCAACATTTATACTACTTGCATTTGATATTGTTGATGAGTCACTTAGAGTCATAATTCCACTAGAAATAGTTAAATTAGAGGAGCCGATATCACCACTAAAATTGACATCTCCATCAGAAAAAACATTTAGAGTACCGCCTGTAATTTTAGATAAATCAGCATTTGATATAGAATCTAAATTTGTCACTTTTATGGTAGCATTATTGGTAATAACTTTTCCATCTACTTTGGAAATATCTGCTTCCATCACTCCAGAATCAACGATAATAGTTCCCGTATTTCCAAAATCTCCCGTAAAAATTGAATTACTTGTAAATATAACACTCTCATCACTAGCACTAACAGTAATATTATTTAAATCAATATCTGAATCACTATCAATTATTACTTTTATCTTCCCTGCACCACTAACATTTTTTCCAGAGACAATATCATCAGCTATACTTAACTCTCCACCAGAGATATCTACACTAGAAAACTTATCTAAACTACCCTCAAAAGTATTTGTAGCTGTAAATTCAATATGATTTTTTGTATTTGCACCATTTAGTAGTAAATTTGAAAAGTCATGACTACTATCTAAGCTTGTATCAACCAAAACTGTTACACTTCCAGTTCCACTAATATCATAAGAACCTAATTTATCATCACTAAGGGTTAATCTATTGCCACTAAACACTTCAATACTATCAGTATTTGCAAAATCACCAGTAAATTCAGAATTTCCTCTAATCTCAATTGTTTCACTCAAAGATGTATTGATATTTGTAAAATCAACCGCTGAATCCATAGAGATTTGAACTATTATCTCTCCTGAACCTGTTACAGTTTTACTGATATTTGCATTAGATATAATTGTATCTGTAACGGTCAGTTTTGCACCATTTTTAACTTCAATATCATTAATCTTATCTCCAAAACTTCCACTTCTAAAGTCTACTGTAGAATCAAAAATAGCTCTATTAGTTCCTGAAGTTTGGATATTAGATAAATCAACATTATCACTCTCAACAAGCACACTAATAGAACCATCACCCGTAATAGTTTTAGAGAGTGTTTGTATGTCTTTTAGAGTCACCGTACTACCACTCAAAACCTTGATCTCTTCAATATTATCAATAGCAATATCACTCAAATCCATACTACCATCAATCTCCAACTTATCACCATTTGAATCAAGACCATTTATAGAAGTTGGTTTAGTTGTAATTTTTATTATATCATTATCATTTGTACCAATAATAGAACTTATACTAGTTCCATCATCAATTATAATATCTCCAGAGAAGTTACTCACATCTATACCACTCACATCAATACCGCTACCATCTACAACATTAATAATAACTGATCCACTACCAGTAAATGAAACATTAGATAAATCTGTGCTATCTGCTTCATTAATTACCAAGCTTTTACCAGCAGAAATATTAATAATTTGATCAGTTAATTGTTCAGCATTTAATGTAAATGTATTGGCTGTAACATTAATCTTATCTACACCACCCAAGTTATCATTTGAATCCAAAGATAGAGTTGAAGCTACAATCATGATAAGAGCATTTGTAAGTGTACTTGTAATATTTACATAGTTATTATTACCACTAGTTGCTGCATTAAAAGAGACAGAACCAGTACCACTAAAATTTAAACTTTTATTGTGAAGTTGAGTATTTGCAATAGTTAATGAATTATCTGTCTTAATATTATTAATATTAACTAAATCGATTATACCCAAATCTAAATTTGCTCGAACATCCAATGTATTAGTACCACTTAGACCATCAATAGTTCCCATATCAGAATCTATAATGATGGTATTATTACCACTATTACCACTGATATCCATGCTAGAAACCACACCCGAAGCATCAATATTAGTGTTCGCACTACCATCAAGTATAACACTCTCTATATTTGTAGTTTTACTCCCCAAAATTAGTGTTTCGCCATCTGAAGTAGTTGTAAAATGAATTATATCTGTACCACTTCCAGCATCAAAACTTGTAATTTCACTATATGCAGATTGAGAAGTTACACTTATTGTATCATCATTATCACTCAATATATAACTCTCAATATTTTTTAGAGTATCCGTATCTACACTATCATCTCCACTATTTAATACTACACTTAATGCTCCTTCAGTACTATAATTAACCGTATCTACACCACCATTTCCATCAAGTATTAAACCACTTACACCACCTGTAAAAGTATCATTATTTGATGAACCAATCACTTTTTCAAAACCTGTAAAAGTATCATTTCCATCACCACTAGAATTACCAGCTGACATATTAATAGTCACAGAGTTTGATGAAGCAGAAAAGCTCAAGGTATCATCTCCCTCACCACCTTGAAGATTATTTGTAGCACTGCTACCCTCTATAGTGTCGTCACTATTTGAACCAATAACATTTTCAATATTTAGCAAAGTATCAGTACCTACCCCTGTAGCACTTTGTGTTTTAAGATTTACATTAACACTACTATTACCACTATAATCCACTGTATCAATACCATCTCCTCCATCAAGAATGTTTATACCTACTCCACCTCTTAATGTATCATCCCCTCCTTTAGATTCCAAATGATTATCCAAATTATCTCCATTTAAGATATCATTATCTGATGTACCTATAATATTTTCAATATTTTTAATTCTATCTGCACCGTTATAATTTAGAGTAACTTCATTAGATCCATCTAATGTAATATTAATAGCACTACCATGACTACTTAAATCAAGTGTATCACTATTGTTACCACCATCAATAAAATCATCACCATCTTCTAATATAAAAGTATCATCTCCCGAGCCACCATAAAGCTTATCATTTCCATCTCTTCCAAAAATATTATCATCTCCAGATTTCCCCTTAATAATATTACTATTAGAATCTCCATACAGAGTATCTGAATAAGTCGAACCTGTAATATTTTCGACACTAGTTAAGGTATCCACCCCATCACCATGAGTATCTTGAGCTGTAGTAATTGCAAGATCAATATTTACAAAAGAGGATGCCCCTAGATATTGAGCAGTATCAATTCCTATTCCTCCCTCTAAAGAGTCATCTCCTGATCCTCCCTCTAAAATATCATTACCATCTTCTCCATATAAAGTATCATTTTCTTCTTCTCCATATAGCTTATCATCTCCAAGACCACCATTAATAATATTGACACTATTATTTGCTTTTATTGTATCATCTCCATCCGAGCCAATAACATTTTCAAAACTAGTAATAGTATCTGTATCTTCCACACCATCAATAATTCTAACAGCTGAATTTTGCACTAAATCAAGAGATACAGCACTACTTCCACTATAATCTATAGTATCTACACCATCATCGCCAAAAAGTTCATCATTTCCAAGACCACCTTTGATAGTGTCATCTCCAGCTCCACCTCTAATTATATTGACTTCATCGCTTCCTATAATAGTATCCGAGTTCTGAGAACCTCTAACATATTCAAAATTTAAAACTGATTCACTATTTCCAAAACCATCATTGGCTGAAGTACCAGCCGATAGATCAACTTCAATGCCTACATCTGTCGTACCATATATTATCTCATCAATATCATCTCCACCATCATATCTATCAACGCCCTTTCCAGCATAAAAGATATCTGCATTATTGTTTCCATAAATGGTATCATTTCCATCTCCACCCGTTATGGTATCATCACCATCTCCACCTGTTATAGTATCATTATCAGCACCACCATAAATAATATCTTCATCAGCACCACCATTTATGATATCATCTCCAGCTTCTCCATACAGAGTATCTTGATTATTTTGACCTTCAATATGATCTGCACCAGCACCACCATAAATAGTATCATTTCCATTTTTTCCATAAAGATAATTACTATTCTCATCTCCTGTAATTTGATCTGAAAAATCACCACCATAAACATTCTCAATATTAGAGATTATATCTTCATCGCCATTACCATCATCTGTTGCCTTTCCATCAGCAAGACTAATAATAACACCATGTGATTCACCATAATAGTATCTCACCCAATCATTTCCATCTCCACCATTTATAGTGTCATCTCCACTGTATCCAAAGATAACATCATCTCCAGCACCTGCATCTACATCATCATCCCCACCAAATGCATAAATAGCATCATTACCAGCTCCAGTTTGAATTGTATTAGCTTCATTTTGTTGATCATGTGTATAAACTACATCATTATAATCTGAACCAATAATATTTTTAAAATCACTAATATTACTATAAGCCGTAGAACCACCAATAGTCACTTTTGATGTCTCTATTCTTGTAGAAGATGTCATATTACTTAAATCAAGAGTATTAGTACCACCCTCACCATAAAGTTTATCTTCACCTAAAGAGACAAAAACCTTATCATCTCCATCCCCTGCTTTAATAATATTATTATTTGTATCACCCTTTAAAATATCGCTATTTTTTGAACCTACAATATTTTCTATACTTACCAATACATCTGTTTCGCTATTTCCATATCCATCATTTAGGACATCCAATTCAGCTAGATCTATCTCTACACCTTGTACTCCTGATAGATCATCAAAACTTATTGTATCTTCACCATCTCCACCATCATAACTATCAATACCATCTCCACCATAAAGCGTATCAGAACTATCACCACCATTTAGAACATCAGCTCCATCACCACCATAAAGTGTATCTTCTCCAGTATCACCAATAAGAGTATCAACTCCATCTTCACCATAAAGTGTATCAGCTCCACCATATCCATAAATAATATTGGCACTATTATCACCCTTTAAAATATCTCCAAAATCTTTTGTACCACCAATATCTTCAATATTTTCTACACTCTCTTCACTATTTCCATAACCATCATCTACTACTCTACTATTTAATAGATCAACCTCCACACTTGCACCAGTATCATAAAAGTCAATCTTATCTTGACCATCTCCACCATCATAACTATCCATACCAGCTTCACCCATCAAAAGATCATTACCAGCACCACCTTTGAGAGTATCATCACCAGATTGTCCCCAAATCTCATCATTTCCAGCACCACCATCCAAAATATTATTTTCACTATTTCCATAAATAGTGTCAATAACATCTGTACCAGTAATATTTTCAATATTTGAAATTGTCACATTACCAATATCAACACCCACCGCAGAGCCATTAAAAAGTTCAACTTTTACACTGTTTGCTATATCTTTAAAGGATAGAGTATCTTGATTGTCTCCACCATCAATTTTATCTCCTCCACCACTAGCAAGTAAAAGATCATCTCCACTATTTCCCTTCAAATAGTTATAACCATCATTCCCCTTAATTGTATCACCCACTTGTGAACCACTTACATACTCAACACCACTTACAATATCTTTGCCACCATATCCATCTTCAAGAACATTATAAGTTGCATCATAACCACTCTTATCAAGATAAACTTCAACACCGATATTAAGCTCTTCAAAACTAAGAGTATCAGTACCAATACCGCCATAAATGGTATCATTACCTGCTTGACCTTTTAGGGTATCATTTCCACTTCCACCATCAAGATAATCATCTCCTATACCGCCATAAATGGTATCATTTGCACCCTCACCCAATAGAGTATCATTAAAATTTCCAGAGTTATCATCAATACCATTAAAACCTTGCATAAAATCTGATTTGTTGGTCGCTCTAATAATTTCAATATGGTCATTAAGTATATCTGTACCCTCTCCCCCTGTAGTGGTAATTTCACCAAAATTTGTACCACCATCGGAGAGGTTTAAATTAATAGCATTTTCTCTATCTACATAAACAAGAGTATCAACATCATCTCCGCCAGTCACACTATCATTATCTGAACCAGTATAAATAGTATCATCTCCACTACCACCATCAATAGTGTCATTTCCACTCTCACCATAAAGAAAATCATTATCATCTCCACCTCTTAGTGTATCCATACCAATACCACCATAAAGCTCATCATTATCAGATCCACCATCTAATAGGTCATCGCCATCATTTCCTTTAATAAGATCATCTCCAGCCCCACCTATTAGTGTATTATGACCAGAATCACCCAATAAAGCATCATCATGAGTAGAACCAACAATCTTTTCAATATTTTTGATAATATCCTCGACACCATCTCCACCATCACTTGCTTTTTGAAGACTCAAATCCAAATTTACACTATCTGCAACAGCAGTATAATCTAAAGTATCAAAACCATTACCACCATCAATAATATCACTACCAATAGAACTATAGATAATATCATTACCATCATTACCCTCTATGGTATTAAGAATATTAAGATCATCATCACCTTTAAGAGTATCACCATTTTGAGTACCTCTAACATTTTCAATACCATTTGTAGTATCAAATTTTGTATTATCCAAAGCATCTTCAACTCTATTATTTTCTAAATTAGCATTAATTGCTGTAGCATTTAATTGAGAGTAATCAGCCCAATCACTTCCACTATCAGAGCTATCATCTCCACCATATAGAGTATCACCATCAAGTCCACCTTGAAGAAAATCATCACCAGATTCTCCCATCAATATATCAGCCTCTGCCCCTCCACGAATAGTATCATTTCCACTATCGCCCTTAAGAGTATTGATACCACTATCACCCATAATAGTATCGTTATAAATAGAACCTAAAACATCCTGAATATTACTAATTGTATCCAAGCCCTCACCAGTAACCCTATTATTAGATAGCTCCACATTTATTTGACTAGCAGATTGTCTATAGTCTAAAGTGTTATGATCTCCTGCTCCACCATCAATAGTATCATCTCCTGCCCCACCACTGAGAGTATCATTTCCATCACCACCTTGTAAATTATCTGACCCCTCTTTAGCTGATAATATATCATCTCCATCACCACCAACTAAACTATTATTTTGAGTATTCCCAATAATATTATCTACAAAACTAGTTCCTATAATATTTTCAATACCATCAATAATATCAACATTTCCAAAACCATCATTTTGAACCCTATCAGCAATCACTTCAGATAAATTTACATCTATTCCCTCTGTTCCCGCAGAAAAATCAACAGTATCACTCCCTGAACCACCAAGAAGAGTATCACTACTTTTAGCACCAATCAGTAGATCATCACCACCCATACCTTTTAGTATATTAATGCCATCATCACCTTGAAGAGTATCAC
>Ga0256914_1003114_pt1 | contig 13286 bp, 8 predicted proteins | sample HulkmetaG_FD_191571 | JGI IMG/M metagenome (GOLD analysis project Ga0256914, IMG submission 191571) | Hydrothermal chimney microbial communities from Main Endeavour vent field at the Juan de Fuca Ridge, Pacific Ocean - Hulk | ecosystem: Environmental > Aquatic > Marine > Hydrothermal vents ... | reverse complement strand
TTCCACGTTGATACCGCCAAGGGCAAGCTGCCCGTCCTTCATAGCCCTGGCGAGCAGATCAGCGTCGAGCAGACGGCTGAGAACAGTCCCGGAGGATACGGATGATCGGTCCTGCCTGCGCACAGTGAGCCCGGGCTCCATGAAGAGGATCTCACGGATGTTGACAGACCAAGGACCTGGGGCAATAACGAGCTGGTTGCTGGTTGCCCGTTTCCACTGCAGCTTGATGTCCTCTCCGGCCGTGGCCCGAAAATCCTCGACAGCCATGGTTCCCTGGAATGTTCCTCCAGGGAGATCCAGTATGCCGCTGAGCGAGAAGGTACCCTGCTTGGGGGTGGCACGGAGCCACGGGTGGACAAGGGGCGTGAGCAGCGTGATATCGAGGTTGGCGGCGGTAAGTCGGAGCTGGCCGTTGCCTGTAGCTCTATTGTAATTGCCTCGGACGTCCACTGTCCCTTGCTCACCGAGCGTGGCGGCGATGGTCAGGTTCTCCCCTCCTTCCCGGCCACCGACAGGCGTTGACAGGTGCAGGTCGAGATTATTCAATTCCAGAAGGTAAGATTGTCCGGATTGCCTTTCTTGCCCCGGCAGTGGCAACGGCAGGGAAAGACGTCCGTTGCGGATGGCGATTTCCTGGGCCATGAACATCGGGCCGTCCTGTTTCCTGGAACCAGGGCTGCTGACGGACTGCAGGGCGGCAGGAGTCAGGTCGATTTCGTCCAGCTCGAGCCGGCCGCAGCGGATGCCGTTTCCTGTGGCTGAGGACTGCAGCTCGGTACAGTCCATGGCCGCAGCGGAAAACAACTGCTCGCTGCCTCGCTCGAAGGCAACCTGCTCAGCATGCAGCGAAGAGTCGGCAAGCATGAAGGTTACCAGGGGCGGGGCTCCTGCCAGATGGATGTCCAGGTTTGCCTCGAGATCGGCCGTTCCCCTTGTGAACCCGCCATTCCGCAAGGCAAAGAGGGTTTTTCCCATGGCCGGCAGGTTGGCCCGGGCCAGGCGAAGACGGCCCTGGATGAAGGTTGGATCCTGGAAGTTCCCCTGGAAAGAGAGGGTGCTTTTCGGATCGTAACGGTCCGTTCCCTGGAGAGTGAGGGTGGCCTTTCCGTTGTTGCCGAAACTGTTCACCTCCAGGCTGACGTCGTCCCAGATGGCTTCCGCATTATCCTGATCAGAAGGGCGCAGACGCAGCCTGCCGTTGTCGATCAGAAGACTGTCCATGAGAAACGTGAGTTTCTCGCTGTTGGCCAGAGCGACCAGGTGGGGTGCCAGGTGTTCGAGAATAGCTGTCATTTCACCGGGGAGCGCGAGTTCCGGAGCGTGCAGGCTCAGCTGCAGCACCCGGTATTCTCCCAGGGCGGGACGGGCTTCGAGATTCAGCCAGCCAGCCGGAATTTCCAGGCTCACGCCGGATGCCGTGCTGAGGAGGATGTCCGAGAGGTCAGCCTGCATCCGGAGCCGGAAATGGCGCAGGGAGAGGTCTGATCCGGCAAAGGTCACGTTCATGCTGATGTTGGCATTTCCCTGTTCCAGGGTGGGGATATGCTGCGATTCCGGGAGATAACTCGTAATATCCGCCAGGTTTACCCCGTTGAGGTGGAGTTGGAAGGTGGATTCCTGGTCGCCATCGGGCAGCCTGGTCCGGGTTCCCTCGAGCTGGATTCGGGTATCGTTGACCAGGGCGCTGAACCGGGGTGCCAGGGAGGTCGCCGTTCCGGCCAGCCTGGGGAGGAGAAGTCGTATATTGCTGATATGGTAGCTTTTTCCGGAAAGCTTGTCGTCAAAGAATATTTCACTGTCCAGAATAGCGACCTGGGAGAGTTCAAGCCAGTCCGGCCAGGACCGGCGGATCAGGTCCCTGGTGCTTACCGGGGCGTTTTCGGGAAAGATATTGTACCGGCCTTCCTGATCACGGACGAGGTGCAGACGGAGGCTTTCGATCTGAAACCGTTTACATGCCAGTTTGCCGGAAAAAAGGCGTAACGGGTTGAAATCACACTCCAGTGAACGGCATGCAAGGATCGGCGTTCCGACGTCCTCCAGGGTTTGGTCATCCTCTCCGATGCGGATGGCAAAGAGCTGCAGGCGGAAGGTCAAGGGGGAGAACTTGACCCGTTCGACATGGACAGGATAACCAAGCTGGTCAGCAAGTCGCCGGGATAGCGGTCCTTTCACCATCGGGGAGAGGAGAACATAGGACCCCATGAAATAGAGAGCCAGGAGAAAAAAAAGAAGAATCAGGAGAATCCGTGATATCCGGACTGGAGAGGCATCCCCTCTCATCCTGCCGGAACAGGAGGGTGCAGGCACGTCCGGGCCGGAATCGACAGGCTCCTCTTCCTGCGGGGATCCGGAAGGCAGGGAGTCCTGGAGGGCATCGGTCGCCCCGGGTTCCGTCTGGATCTCGATCTGGCCAAATCTGTCAGATGGTTCCTGCGCGACTTTGCTCTTCTTACCCATAGATGATGCGTTTTTCTCTTCAAAACGTCCCCTTGAAGACGGGAAACAGGTGAATTGTACATCCCCGCATGTATAAAATATAGTATACTAAAATAAAAAATTTTAACCGATTCTTTTATTTTTCTGTTCAAGTTTTGTTTAACATGCTAGATTTTATAGATATTGAATGCACATGACAATATGCGGTTAATTCCCATGGCTTAGTGTTTCCTGTATGCCCGATTTTCTCAGCTCACTCAGGTGGCAGGATATCGTTGATATCCTTATAGTCTCCTACATCATCTACCGGATCATCCTCCTGATCAGGGGGACCAGGGCCGTGCAGATGCTCGCCGGCATCCTGGTGATCACCATGATCTATTTCCTGGCCCGCCAGCTGGATTTGCTGGCTCTGCACTGGCTTCTGCGCACCTTTCTCAGCTCCATCCTCCTGATCATCATCATCGTTTTTCAGAGTGATATCAAGAGGGCACTCACCCAGGTCGGTAAGACGCCGTTTCACAAGGTCCATGACGTGGCAGCCCACGACCTGAACGAGATCATCGGGGCGGCGGTATACATGGCCAAAAGACGGATCGGCGCCCTGATCATCATCGAACGGGAAAACGGCCTTCGGGATTACATCGAGTCGGGTTACCGCCTGGATGCCCGCCTGCTGCGGGAACTGCTGATCGCCATTTTTCTGCCCTCCTCTCCCATGCACGATGGGGGGGTCATCATCCAGAAGGGACGGATCCATTCGGCCGGCTGCCTGCTGCCCCTGTCCCAGAATCCGCACATCAGCAAGAAGTATGGAACCCGGCACCGGGCCGCCCTGGGCTTGTCGGAAGAGACAGATGCCGTTATTATTGTCGTTTCCGAGGAAACGCAGGAAATTTCCCTGGTGCAGCAGGGGATCATCTCCACCCTCCGTGACGAGAACAGCCTCCTGAACCGGTTGCAGTCCATTTTCATCGATCAGGAACACAAACAGAGTACCTGGAAGACCTGGTTGACTAAAGTACAGGAATACCGCAGATGAACCTTAGCCTCCGCATACCGCAGCAAGACTGGATACTCAAGGCCATCTCGCTCTGCCTGGGGGCTTTTCTCTGGTATTTCGTCGTGGGTGAGGATCAGGTGGACATGAACATCGTCGTTCCCATCGAGATCCTGAACCTGCCGGTCGACCTGGTCATCTCCAATCAGTTCCGTCAGGAGATCGAGGTGTCGGTGCGCGGTCCCCGCTCCATGATCCAGGATCTGCGGGAGCGGCCCATCACCCGGCCGGTGGATCTCTCCGATGCCGAGCCTGGCACGGTGGTCATTAAAAACGACCGCGATTCCATTCCCTTCCCCCGGGGAATCACCGTGCTGCGGCTTCAGCCGACCAACATCACGCTCCAGCTCGACAGGCTCATCCAGAAGAATTTCGTGATCAATCCGGTCACCGAGGGTGAACCGGCACCCGGCTACTATCTCCATAACATCACCCTGGAGCCTGATCATCTGGCCGTATCCGGTCCCAAGACGATCCTTGATTCCGAGATCGCCCTTCAGACCTACGTGATCAACCTGGATCGTCTCGACCACTCCACGGTTCTCCAGGTGCGGCTGAACCTCAACCCCGACTTCCTGGCCCTGATCGGCGAAACCGTGGTGACGGCAAAGCTCGAGGTTCGCGAAAAGATGGTCAAAAAGGTCATCACTCCCATTCCGATCAATGTTCGAGACTCTGCCCGTCCCGTAAAAATCGAGCCGCATTCCATCTCGGTACTGGCCAACATTCCCGAGAACCTCCTCCGGGATACGCCAGAGCCGGCCATGCTCTTCCGGGCCTCGGTGAGTGCCGCCGGGATCAGGGAGGCGACCAATGTGCCGGTGACGGTCAACACGATCAGTGTTCCCGGTCACGCACCCATTGAAATACTGTCCATACAGCCTGAACAGATTCGGGTCTGGCCGATGGGCGGTGTCACCCCTGATCAAGGGGAACAGACGAAAACCGGCCACAAGGCCGGCAGCGATCAACCCTGAAATTCATACAACCGGATACTCAGCCATGCGTAAACTTTTTGGAACCGACGGGGTCCGAGGTGTGGCCAACATCTATCCCATGACCTCGGAAATAGCCATGCAGATCGGGCGGGCCATCGCCTTCATCGTCAAGAACCAGGCCAAGGGACACCATATCGTCATTGGCAAGGATACCCGGCTTTCCGGGTATATGCTGGAAAATGCCCTGGCAGCCGGTATCTGTTCCATGGGGGTCAACGTACAGCTGGTCGGCCCCATCCCCACGCCGGGTATCGCCTTTATCACCACGTCCATGCGGGCCGATGCCGGTGTGGTTATCTCGGCATCCCACAATCCCTTCCAGGATAACGGGATCAAGATCTTTGCCGGCGACGGCTTCAAACTGCCGGACGAGGTGGAGGCGGACATTGAGGACCTGATTTTCTCCCAGAAGATGGCCGCTCTCCGGCCCGTTGCCGACGAGGTGGGCAAGGCGACCAGGATAGAGGATGCCGCTGGACGTTATATCGTGTATCTGAAAAATACCTTTCCCAAGAATTATACCCTGGACGACTTTCACATCGTTCTGGACTGTGCCCACGGAGCAACCTACAAGGTGGCACCCTATGTCTTTTCCGAGCTCGGAGCCCAGGTGACCACCATCGGGGTCGATCCGGACGGCAAGAATATCAATCATAACTGCGGTGCCCTCCATCCGGAGGTCATGGCGGAAAAGGTCCGCCAATTGGGTGCTGACATCGGTCTGGCTCTGGACGGTGACGGTGACCGGCTCATCGTCTGCGATGAACACGGGAAGATCGTCGATGGAGATCATCTCATGGCCATCTGCGCCTCAGTCTTCATCCGCCAGCGCAAGCTGAAAAAAAAGACCCTGGTCGCCACGGTGATGAGCAACATGGGCCTGGAAAAGGCGATGGAGGAAATGGGAGGCAAGCTGGTGCGTACTCAGGTCGGGGATCGGTACGTGGTCGAGACCATGCGCGCCAAGGGATACAATTTCGGAGGCGAGCAGTCCGGCCATCTCGTCTTCCTGGACCACAACACCACTGGCGACGGTATCCTGGCTGGCTTGCAGCTGCTGGCCATCATGATCAAGAAGAAAAAACCGCTCTCCGAGCTGGCTTCCATCATGACCAGTTTTCCCCAGGTTCTGGAAAACGTCCGGATGTCGACCAAGATCCTTCCCGAGCAGATCCCCGGTTTTCCGGAGGCGCTGAAGGATCAGGAGGCCAGGCTGGGCAGCCGGGGCCGGATTCTGGTCCGGCCGTCGGGTACAGAACCGGTCATTCGGGTCATGGTGGAAGGAGAAGACGAGAAGGAGATCAGCGACGTGGCCCTCGGGCTCTGTGACCTGATCAGGCGGGCGGAGAGAATATGACGGTAGCCCCCGGATCCGGCCGGCGCGACCGGCAGGGCAACGAACCTATGCTCCCTGTATCTCGGGATGGCCTGGGGCCATGGCAGGCCGCCTGTCGGTGGAGTGTGCCACGCCGGTCTGCAGACAGAGCGTTCTGAGCTGACCGATATCGGTACAGGCCATGATCTGCCTGCGCATGGCGGCGGCCCCTGGCAGACCGCTCAGGTAACGGCAGGCATGATTTTTCATCCGGAAGAGCATGGTCGCCCGGGGAAGAAAACGGCAGGCCAGCTCCAGGTGGCGAAGGAGGACCTTCATCCTGGCCTGCCAGCTGGACGGACGGCCCTCAGCGGTAAAGATCCAGGGATTTCCCAGGGCGCCCCGGCCGATCATGACCCCGTCGCAACCGGTTTGGTGCAGCATGTCCTGGCCGTCTTGGTAGGTGAGGATATCCCCGTTGCCGATGACTGGAACGGCGACCCGCTCTTTCACCTCGGCGATGATTCGCCAGTCGGCCTTGCCGCCGAATGCCTGCGACCTGGTTCTTGGATGGACGGTCAGGGCGGCGGCTCCGGCCTGGGCGGCCATTTCAGCAAAATCCGCTGCCACAATATGGTCGCTGTCCCAACCGCTACGGAACTTGACCGTCACCGGCAGCGGGGTGCTGGCCACCACCTTCTCGATAATGGCGGCCGCCAGATCGAAGTCCTTCATCAGGGCTGCCCCTGATCCTTTTTTCACCACCTTCCGTACCGGACAGCCCATGTTGATGTCGATGAGGTCCACAGGACGGGTGGAGATGATGGCCGCTGCCTCACCCATGAGCCCGGGATCATGGCCGAATATCTGCATGCCCACCGGCCGTTCGTCTTCCGTACTCTCCAGGAGGGCCAGTGTCTTGGCCTGGGCATGGACCAGGCCATGACAGCTGATCATCTCTGAAAAACAGAGGGCTGCACCCATTTCCCGGCAGAGGAGCCGGAAGGGAAGGTCCGTGTAACCGGCCAGAGGCGCCAGAATATAGGGCCGTTCCAGGGAGATGGGGCCTATACGCATACCTGGTCTTTTTGCTTCATGGGGCATCCCGTCCAGGGCGAGGATTTTCTGCCTGATTTTCCTGTTGAGTTTCTGCATCAGTGTATTATAACCAGCAAGGCTGGATTGAGAGGTGATATACACGCTCTCGCGACACTTGTAAAGAGACCCCCCAACGGCCCAGCGTAATGGAGTGAACAATGGCCCTGAAATTTGACCGTACCCAGTCCCGGTTGTCTGACAGTGAAGTCGCCCAGCTTGCTGCAATGCGGCTCCGCTGTGCCCGAAACATCCTGCTTTCCACCACCCTGGCCGGTTCCGGGCATCCGGGCGGCTCGCTGTCTTCTCTGGATATGCTGCTGGTTGCCTATGGCATCCTGCATCATGATCCTGCCAATCCCCGCCTGGCCGAACGCGACAGGCTGGTGTCGAGCATCGGCCACATCTCGCCGGGGATCTACTCGGTCCTTGCCGAGTACGGATATTTCAGCGAAGAGGACTTCCTGGCCGGGTTTCGCCGTACCGGATCCGGTTTTCCCGGCCACATCGAAACCATCGTCCCCGGGGTGGAGTGGGATACCGGCAACCTGGGACAGGGACTGTCCGCAGCCGTAGGTATGGCCCAGGCCTTCAGGGTCCGGGGGATGCCGCAGCAGGTCTTCTGCCTGATGGGTGATGGTGAGCACCAGAAAGGCCAGGTCACCGAGGCCATCCGCCATGCCCGCAAGTACGGGCTCGACAATCTCACCGTCCTGGTCGACCGGAACCACCTGCAGATCTGCGGTGATACGGAAGAGGTCATGCCCCAGTCCATCCGTGGTCTCTACCGTTCCCTGGGATGGCAGGTGATCTATGTGGAGGACGGGCACGACTATCAGGCCCTGTATGCAGCCATGCGCAAAGGGTATGAAAATAGCAGTGGCACTCCCACGGTGATCGTGGCTAGGACCATCATGGGCAAGGGCATTTCGTTCATGGAAAACAAGGCAGGCTACCATGGGGCGCCGCTCAAAGAGGAGCAGCTCGGGGAGGCCCTGGCCGAGCTGGGCGTGGACAACGACTTCTCAGTATGGCAGGAAAAACGGCGACAGCCCGTGCAGACCCATACCATCATGCCGCCCAGGGAGGACTATCCCCAGGTCAGTCCGGGAGAGCCTATTCTGTATGAGGCCGATACCCTGACCGATAACCGGTCTGCTTACGGGAACTGTCTGCTCAGTCTGGCCGAGGCCAACAATATCCCTGACCGGCCAGCCGTGATTGCCGGTATCTCCTGCGACCTGGAGGGATCGGTGAAAATGGGGGGATTCCATAAACACTCTCCCCAGGCCTATTTCGAGACAGGCATCCAGGAGCACCACGCCGCTGGCATGGGCGGGGCCATGAGCTGTGAAAATCTGGTCACCTTTTTTTCCACCTTTGGTGTTTTTGCCGTCTCCGAGGTGTACAATCAGAACCGTCTGTCGGATTTCAACCATGCCAACCTGAAGATCGTGGCAACCCACCTTGGTCTGGATGTGGGTGAGGATGGCCCCACGCACCAGTGCATCGACTATTTCGGCCTGTTCAAGAATCTCTTTCGCTTTTCCGTGTTCATGCCGGCCGATCCCAATCAGACCGACCGGATCGTCAGGTACATTGCCTGCCAGCCCGGCAATCATTTCGTCGGCATGGGTCGTTCCAAGACGCCGGTGATCACCCGGGAAGATGGATCGGTCTTCTACGACAAGGAGTATACCTTTGTCCCCGGCCGGGCCGACTGGCTGCGCAGGGGCAGCCAGGGGACGATCATCACCTATGGTGCCCTCACACCGGTCTGTGTGGATGCCTGGAACCGGCTGCAGGAACAGGGAATCGAGGTGGGGGTGCTCAATATGGCTTCGCTGCTGCCAATGGATGTTGATGGCGTGCTCGAGGCCGCCGCCCAGGGCCCCATCCTGACGGTGGAAGATCACCACGTGGATACCGGCCTGGGTGCATCCGTGGCCCTGCTTCTCGTGGACCGGCGGATTTCGGTCCCCTGCCGCCGGCTCGGTGTGCACGAATACGGTGGTTCCGGCAAGCCGGCTGAACTGTATGCCCGTCAGGGACTGGACAGTGAATCCATAGCCAGGACCATGGCAGAGCTGCTTGCCTGACCGTTATTCCTGCCACCTTCCATCATCAGGCTTTTCGATGCAACTCAGGGCATGCGAAAAATTATTTTTCGTATGCAACCGGCTGCCGTTATTTCAGGGATAGAATTTTCGCACGGCAGGCGGAACAGGTCCCGAGGTTCAGTTGTGGTTCCGGTAAAACTTGTGCTGGCCGTACTGGGCCACGTAGACCATCTTGCCCGCCCAGGCCGGATGCACCTTCTGGTGATGGTAAAAGGTGGCCCCGCCAGTGAAATCCCTGCTGGTCATGGCCTTCATGGCTGTCTGCAGACAGTGGAGAAAGGCATCCGGTTCGGTGGGCAGGTAAGACTGTTTGCTGGATGTCCAGCTGAACTGGTATGGTTCCAGGATGGTCTCTTCCAGGCTTTTGCGTTTCTGGAGGGCCCGGTTCATGGTCACATGGGCGACCGCCAGTTGACCGATTTGAGGCTCGCTGCGGGCCTCGTGATAGATGTTGAGGGTAAGCCAGAGCAATCCTTCAAGAAAACCCATATCGACACTCCATGTCCAGTTTTCCAGATAGATGCACCAGGTATGGCCTGTTCCATAGCCCTACCTGTAATGTATGCGATCCACATCAGAGGGTAAAGCGAAAATCTTGTTTATATGATAGTGGGAATGGTTAACTTTATCAAGTTTACCAGGAGAGGCTGGCAGCAAGAGAAAAAGATGAAGAAAGAAAATATGCTACCACGTATTTTGCATGCAGCGGCTGGGTACTGGAAAGCAAATATTCGGTAAAGAAGCAATCAGTACCTGAACACCTCTTCCATTTCAGGCGGCAGAGAGCTTTTCTTCCGGATGTTGCACTGCTTGCAGCAGGGGACCAGGTTGCTCTTTGTCGATCGGCCACCCTGGGCCAGGGGAATGACATGGTCCATTGTCAGGTTTTTGACTCCCACCTCCCTGCCGCAGTAGTGACAGGTTCCGGAACGGGTTTTCTGCTGCCACCAGCGGCTTCGTCTGAGCATTCTGGCCTTGTGCCGTTCCTTTCTGATGGTCTTTTCGTCCATCCCGTCAAAACTGTAGTCGGTATCAATCATTGTTTACCAGACCTCCCAGGAGATGCTGTCTGGCCGCCCCTACCAGGTAGAGCGAGCCGCCGATACAGACGAGGTCTTCTGGCCCGGCCCTGTCAGCAGCCTCCTGCAGCGCCTCGGGTACGGTTTCCCTGATCAGCACCTTCTCAGAGGAGATGGTTGCGGGGAGCCGGGCCCGAAGTTCCTCGCCGGTGGCCGACCGTTCGGATTCCGGCCGGGTGAAGATGATCAGGTCGGCCAGGGGGGCCATCAGTGCCAGGCCGGCATCCAGGTCCTTGTCTGCCATTGCCGCCCAGACCAGGATCAGCCGTTGAAAGGAAAAGTCGTTGATCAGGGCCTCCCGGAGGGCGAGAACGCCTGCCGGATTGTGGGCGCCATCGAGAAGATACTGCACCGGTCGCTCCGGACTGGAAGGGTGGGGCAGAACACGATGCTCCAGTCTGCCCGGCCAGAAGGCACGTCCAAGACCACGCCGTATGTGGACGGCAGAGATGCCCGAGCAATGGAGTTTGCCCAGCAGTTCGGTCACTGCCAGGGCCAGTGCGGCATTGCCGACCTGATGCTTTCCCTTCAGGTTCAGGGGAAGATCGGTTATGGTCTGTCCATCCAGCCCCTGGTATTGCCAGAGAGCTGACTCTCCAGGGACGGCTCTGCCAAAAAAATCGCGGCCGAGCTGAAAGCAGGGACTGCCAAGTTTTTGACACTGGCGGCTGATCACGGACTGGGCCGTCGGAACATCCACACCACTGATCAGCGGTATCTCCGCCTTGATGATCCCTGCCTTTTCGTATGCTATTTTTTCTATAGTATCACCAAGATACTGTTCATGGTCCATGCTGATGTTTGTGATCACCGAGACCAGTGGGCGGATCACGTTGGTGGCATCCAGCCGGCCTCCCATTCCCACTTCCAGAATGGCCAGGTCGACTTGCTGCCTGGCAAACCAGAGCAGGGCCAGGGTGGTGGTGAATTCGAAATAGGTTATCTGGCTTTTGCCGAGTACGGACCGTATCTCTGTGGCCAGAAGGGCAAACTCCTGGCGGCTGATATAGGTGTCGTTGATTCGGAAACGCTCCCTGACCGAGCTGAGATGGGGCGAGGTATAGAAACCGACCCGATATCCTGCCGCAGAAAGTATGGAAAGCAGCAGGGCACCCACAGATCCCTTGCCGTTGGTACCGCCGATGTGGATTGCGGACAGCCTGGCATGGGGATTACCCAGCCGGGAGAGAAAGCGGTTCATGGCATCGAGGCCGAGCTTGATCTTGAAAAACTGCAGTTGGTCCAGGTAGGACCAGGCCTGGCGGTAATCCATGACGGTTATCCAACGACCTCCAGTTTGGCATAATCGAGATGGAGCACTTTTTCCCCGTACCGGTCAAAGTGAATCGTCACTCTCCGCGGACCGGGAACCGAGATCACCCGCCCGGGCCCGAAGAAGTCGTGCAGGACCAGCATGCCGGGCGAGAAATCGATCCGGGCCGAGCGCACCGAACCCTTTCCGGCACTCCTGCCGGATACGTTTCCCGAAGCCGGCAGGCCGGGAGCGCGGTGGAAAGATGACGGGTCGGGCCGCTCCTCTTCCCTGATGTAAAGGCCAGGGTTGATTTCTCGGAGGAAGGGGCACATGACGGTCTGCCGTACCTGCCTTTCCGCGGTGACCAGCTGCCGGGGATAGGTGAGAAAGAGCTGTTTTCTCGCCCTGGTCGCGGCCACGTAGAGGAGGCGCCGTTCCTCTTCATACTGGTGTTCGTCGCCACTGGTGTACTGGTTGGGAAAACGGCCGTCCGCCAGGCCGATGATGAAGACAGCATCCCACTCCAGCCCCTTGGCCGAATGGATGGTGGAGAGAATCAGCCTGCCGCTGTCCGGCTCCATGATCCCGGAACCCGCCTCGGGCGGCTCGAGCACCGTGTCGTCGATAAAGGACTGCAGGTCACCGTAGCCGCTGACCAGGGTGCGGACCTGGTCCAGGTCCTTGCGGCGCCTGGGATAGTCGTCGTGATAGATCTTTTCAAAGAGTGGCTCGTAATATTCCATGACCCGGTCGAATCGCTGTTCCGGGCTCTGATCGTCCCGGTAGATCTGTTCCAGTCCGTTGACCAGTCTCGTAAAGCCCTCCTGCCAGCCGCGGCCCGGCCGATACCTGCGCAGGGCCTCCAGGGGATCGTCGTGCTCCTGGATGACCATGACGATCTTCTGGGCTGTCTTGGGACCGACCTTGTCGAGTTGGAGGAGGATCCTGTTCCAGGACAGCGTGTCCCAGGGGTTGACGACAATACGCAGAAAGGCGAGCACGTCCTTGATGTGGGCCGACTCGGTCAGCTTGAGGCCGCCCCGTTTTTCAAAACCGATTCCCCGGCTGTTGAGTTCCAGCTCCAGCTTGTAGGAGTGGAAACCGGAGCGGAAGAGGACCGCCATCTCGTGCAACTCGGTTCCTTCCCGGAGCAGGGCCTCGATCCGGTCGGCAACGTAACGGGCCTCGCCCGCCTCGCTGCGGGCCGAGAACAGAATCGGCCTGCGGTCACTCTCCAGGCTTGAATACAGCGTTTTGGTGAACTTTTCCCTGGCGCTGGCAATGATGCTGTTGGCCAGGGCAAGGATCGGCTGGGTGGATCGGTAGTTCTCTTCCAGCTTGACGATGGCAGTGCCGGGGAATTGCTCGGGAAAGCGCATGATATTGTAGAAGTCGGCGCCACGGAAGCTGTAGATGGACTGGGCATCGTCACCGACCACCATGATGTTGTCGTGGCCGTAGGCCAGCAGCCGGATGATGTCTGCCTGGATGGGATTGGTATCCTGGTATTCGTCGACCAGGATGTACCGGAACCGGTTGCTGACAGCCTCCCGGGCCTCGACAGATTCCTGCAGCAACCGCTGCCAGTTGATCAGGAGGTCATCGTAATCCATCAGGCCGTGATCCTGTTTGAACTGGTTGTAGTGGCGCTGAATGCCGAGGATATCCTCCTGGAATTCGCTCAGGTGGATAGAATGGGAAAAAATAAGTTCTTCTATGGATTTCGCCTTGTTGATGGAGCCGGATATCAGGTTCATGATGGTTCGCTTGGAAGGAAAGCGTCTGCCGGCTCCGGAAAGGTCCATGGATGATCTGAGCAGATTGATGATACCCTCGGCATCGCTGCGGTCTATGATGCTGAAACGGGAAGGAATGCCGATATGGTGTCCATACTGGCGCAGGAGGATATTGGCCGTGGCGTGGAA
>Ga0256914_1003113_pt1 | contig 13288 bp, 8 predicted proteins | sample HulkmetaG_FD_191571 | JGI IMG/M metagenome (GOLD analysis project Ga0256914, IMG submission 191571) | Hydrothermal chimney microbial communities from Main Endeavour vent field at the Juan de Fuca Ridge, Pacific Ocean - Hulk | ecosystem: Environmental > Aquatic > Marine > Hydrothermal vents ... | reverse complement strand
TTTGCCAAAGCTCCCAAAAGAGATAGAGAAGCTGAAAAATATATCTCTCAATCTCTGGTGGACATGGAATCCGAGGGGCAAAGCTCTTTTTAAACTCATAAGTCCGTATCTTTGGAAAGAGAGCGGACATAATCCCATAAAACTTTTAAAAAGTTTAAGTGAAAATGATTTTATAAATTTGACAAAGAGTGAACATTTTATGAAAGAGTATAAATTTGTTCTTGCTCTGTTTGAGAATTATATGGGTGATATAAAAGAAGAGAAGTCTTTGCCTGTAGCTTATTTTTGCGCAGAGTATGGTTTGCATCATTCCGTACCTATATATTCGGGAGGACTTGGATTTTTAGCAGGAGATATACTAAAAGAGTCAAGCGATATGAACATTCCTATGGTGGGTGTCGGCTTTATGTATCCTCAAGGATATGTAAGGCAGATTATAGGAAGTGACGGCTGGCAAAACGGTACCAATGAAACGATAGACAAAGATATAGCTCCGATTGAGAGAGTTTTAGATAAAAACGGTAATCATTTTACCATACAGGTTCCTTTTATAGATCCTCCTGTTTTTGCTTCTGTTTGGAAGATAAATGTCGGAAGGGTAACTTTGTATCTGCTTGATACGGATATTGATAAAAATGATCCGTGGGATAGGCAGATAAGTTCGCATCTTTATGTGCCTGATTTAAACCAAAGATTAAGACAGCAGATAGTTTTGGGTATAGGAGGCTATAAAGTTCTTGAGGAATTGGGGATCGAATATGCAATACTTCACTTAAATGAAGGACACCCCGCTTTTGCTCTTTTTGAAAGGGTCAGAAATTTTATGGAAAAAGATAAAATGAAATTTGCAGATGCACTCCAAAGAGTTAAAGAAAGTTCCATTTTTACTACTCATACTCCTTTGCAGGCAGCAACTGATGTGTATAATTTTGATATGATGAGCAATTACTTTTGTGATTATTGGAAAAGACTCGGCATAAGCAAAGAGGATTTTTTAAGTCTCGGTATCAATCCCGATACTCCAAACAGCGGTTTTAATATGACGGTATTCGGGCTTAGAATGTGCAAATACAAAAATGCTGTAAGCAAAAAGCATTGTGAAGTTACAAAAGAGATATGGAAAAATATTTTTTCAAAAGATACTAAAAATGATATGCCTATAAAGTATATTACAAACGGTGTTCACCTTCCAACATGGATAGGAGATGAATTATTGGAAAATTTGGATAAAGTTTTTTTTGAAAATTGGCTTCATATACAAAACAATCCTGATATTTGGGAAAAAATAAATGATATAAGTGATCAAGACCTCTGGGATATGCACTATGCCAACAAAGTAAAAATGGTTAATTTTATAAGAGAAAGAGTAAGGCAAAAATGGTCAAATGAGGGTATTGACCCTCTTGTGGCAATGGCTGAAGGAGTTATGCTCGATCCGGATATACTGACTGTTGGTTTTGCAAGAAGAATGACAAGCTACAAAAGACCTGATTTGATTTTAAAAGATTTAAACAGGTTGGAAAAAATAGTATGTGACAATGAAAAACCGGTACAAATTATTTTCGCAGGGAAAGCTCATCCATCAGATAATCCCGGTAAAAAAATGATACAAAATATTTTCAAAACCGCACAAAATCCAAGGTTTAAGGGTAGAATTGCCTTTATCGAAGATTATGGCGAAGAAGTTGCCAAATATCTTGTAAAAGGTGTTGATGTGTGGCTTAACAATCCTCAAATACCTCTTGAGGCATGTGGAACCAGCGGAATGAAAGCGGCTATAAACGGTACTATTCACTTTTCAGTGCCTGATGGATGGTGGATAGAAGGATACAATAAAAAAAACGGTTGGAGCATAGGAGAAGACAAATCCGATGACAGCATAGATGTAAAATCCATTTATGATACTTTGGAAAATGAAATTGTACCTCTTTTTTATGAGTTTAATGATGAGGGCATTTCACCTATGTGGATAAAGAAAATGAAAGAGTCTATTATAAGTATTGCACCGAATTTTAGTGCAAGACGGATGATGAGTGAATATTTGGAAAAATTTTATATACCTATATCAAAGGAGAAAAAATGAAAAGAGTAGCTATAAACGGACTTGGAAGAATTGGCAATCAGGTTTTAAGACACTATATGGCAAATTTACCCAAAAATTGTGAAATTGTTGCGGCAAATACTTCAAGTGTGGAAGATGCGGCTTATCTTTTAAAATATGATTCAGTTCACGGGAAAGCCGGTTTTGATATAAAAACCAAGGGTAACGAAAAACTTACCATTGGAGGCAAAGAGATCACCATAGTAAGTTCTCACAATGCATTGGAACTCCCTTGGAGAGAGCTTGATATAGATATAGTTTTGGAGTGTACGGGTCATTATACCGATGGCAACTTGGCAAAACAGCATTTGGAAGCCGGAGCAAAAAAAGTAATCATTTCGGCTCCGGGAAAAAATATAGATAAAACTATAGTTCTTGGAGTAAATCAAAATGAATATGATCCAAAAAATCATCATATTTTGTCAAATGCTTCTTGTACTACCAATTCATTAGCTCCGGCTATGAAAGTTTTAGAAGATAATTTTGGAGTTGAAAATGCTATGATAACCACAACTCATGCATATACTTCTTCTCAGACAACAGTTGATAAAAGAGCTAAAAAAAGAAGAAGAGGCAGAGCCGCAGCAGTAAATATCATACCTACTACCACAGGAGCCGCCATAGCTACAACAGAAGTTATCCCGTCATTAAAAGGTAAAATGGAAGCAATGGCTTTAAGAGTTCCTGTTCCTGACGGTGCAATAACACAAATAGTTGCACTCTTAAACAAATCAGTAAGTGTTGAACAAATCAATAATGCTTTTTTAAAAGCATCTGAAGAGGAATTAAAAGGAATACTTCAAATTACTATGGATGAAGTTGTTTCAAGCGATATACTCGGCAATCTTCATTCAAGTATCATTGATGGACTTTCAACTTCGGTTATAGGCGGTAAAATGATAAAAGTTTTGGCATGGTATGACAATGAGTACGGGTACTCTCAAAGATTGCTTGAACTTGCTGATTTTGTAGCTTCTAAAATGGAATAGATATGGCTAAACTTATCCTTTTAAGGCATGGAGAAAGTCTTTATAACCAAAAAAATATATTTACCGGCTGGACGGATGTGGAGCTAAGTTCAAAGGGTGTGCAAGAAGCTAAAAATGCGGGAAAACTTTTAAAAGAAAACTCCTTATATCCGGATATCGCTTTTACTTCATGGCTAAAAAGAGCTATTCACACTACACAAATTCTTTTAAAAGAGTTGGAGTGGGAACATATAAATGTTATAAAAAGTTGGAAATTAAACGAAAGACACTATGGAGCATGGCAGGGAAAAAATAAAGATATGATAAAAAAAGAGGCGGGAGATGAAATCTTTTTAAGTATCCGAAGAGGATACGATACTCCGCCTCCTCCTCTTGAAGACGGCGATAAGAGACTTCCTGAATTTGACGGAAAGTATAAATTTATAGATAAATCAATACTGCCAAGAAGTGAATCTTTAAAAGATACAAAAAAAAGAACGATAAATTACTACTATAAAAACATAGTTCCTGTTTTGATACAAAATAAAACTGTTCTTGTCAGTGCCCACGGAAACTCTCTTAGATCAATGGTGATGCAAATTGAAAATTTGGATCAAAATGAGATAGTAAAGTTTGAAATTTTAACCGGTGAAATTATAATTTATGAATTTAATGAAATACTTGATATAATAGAAAAAAATGTAATAAGAGAAAAATAAAATTACCGAATAAAAAATACTTAAGATTTTAGAAGTGTCTCAAAATCATAAATTAAGTATTTAAAAGGAGATTTCAAGATGAAAAAGTTTTCTCGGAAGAGATATGGAAAGATTTTTTTAACCTATTTTGTGCTTTTTGTCGCACTGTTTGGAATGATTGATTATTATGCTGATATGGTATATAACTTTTTATATTTTATCATTATAGCTATCCTCATAGCGGCACCGACAGCATGGGTACATGTAAAAAAAGGTAAAAAAGATCATATAGATGAGGTGGCTAACGAAATATTTTAAGGATGCAAAATGATAAACAAAATGGCTGGAAAACCCGTCTCAAGAGATATGCTTGAAAATATTCCTTCTTTGGTCAGTGCATATTTTACTCTTAAACCAAATCCTGATATAAAAAATGAAGCGGTATCTTTCGGAACATCGGGTCATAGAGGCAATGCTTACAAAAAAAGTTTCAACGAAGACCATGTAAAAGCGATATCACAGGCAATTTGTGACTATAGAAAAGAGAAAGGCATTGACGGTATTTTATATCTTGGAAAAGATACTCATGCTCTTTCAACTCCCGCACAAATAACGGCATTGGAAGTATTTGCCGCAAATGAAGTAAAAGTTGCCATAGCAAAAGATAATGAATATATACCGACACCACTGATATCGTTTGCAATTTTGGAAAAAAATAAAACCGCAGATAAATTGAGTGACGGAGTGGTTATAACACCTTCACACAATCCCCCGAGTGACGGAGGGTACAAATACAATCCTCCCAACGGAGGTCCTGCGGATACTGATATAACCGATATGATTCAAAACAGAGCAAATGAGATATTAAAACACTCTTTAAGGGAAGTTAAGAGTGTTTCCTATGAGAAAGCTTTGCAGTTAAAACATATAATGCAGTATGATTATATTACCCCCTATGTAAATTCTTTAAATGAGATTATCGATATGGATTTGATAAAGAAGTCCGGATTAAAAATCGCGGCAAATCCTTTGGGAGGAACTGCTATGGGAGTTTATAAAAAAATAAATGAACTTTACGGTTTAAATATAGATATAATAAATCCTTTCGTAGATCCTACATTTTCTTTTATGCATTTAGACCATGATGGCAAGATAAGGATGGATTGCTCTTCTGCTTATGCTATGAGAGGAGTTATAGAATTGAAAGATAAATATGATATAGCATTCGGCAATGATGTAGATGCGGACAGACACGGTATAGTTACTCCAAAAGGAGGTCTTATTGATCCGAATCACTATCTGAGTATTGCTATATGGTATCTTTTTAAATATCGAGATTGGGATAAAAATTTAAAAATCGGAAAAACTTTGGTTTCAAGTTCTATGATAGACAGAGTTGGCGCATCTTTGAAAAAAGAAGTGTACGAAGTGCCTGTAGGTTTTAAGTGGTTTAGCAATGGTTTGTTTGAAGGAAAACTGGGTTTTGCAGGAGAAGAGAGTGCGGGGGCAAGTTTTTTGAGATTTGACGGGAGTGTATGGACAACCGATAAAGACGGGATTATACTTGATTTGTTGTCAGCTGAAATTTTGGCAAAAACAAAAAAAGATTTAAGTGATATCTATAGTGATTTTGAAAAAGAGTTTGGAAAATCCTACTACGAAAGGATTGATGCACCCGCTTCAAAAGAGCAAAAAGAAATTCTTAAAAAAATTGATCCGAAAGATATAAATGAAAAAACAATCGGCGGTGAAGAGATAGAGTGTATATATACCAAAGCAAGCGGAAATGGTGCAAAAATAGGAGGTCTTAAGATAGTTTCAAAAAATGGATGGGTTGCTTTAAGGCCATCAGGCACGGAAGATATATATAAAATTTATGCTGAGAGTTTCATATCTAAAGAGCATTTAAAAAGTTTGCAACAAGAGGCACGAAATATTGTAAAAAAGATTTTTAAGGATAAGCTATGATACAGTTTAAAAGATACTTTGATTTTGATTTGAATGATGATGCACAAAAGAAAATGATGAATGCCTTTGGTTCTTTGGTGTATGAAAAAGAAAAAGGTGTAAGCGGATATTACAATCTTCCTTATGATTCGGTAAATCTTTTAAAAGAAATCAAAAATTATATGCTCAATGAAGATGGAGTATATGAAAGTGCGAAAAATATAGTAGTTATCGGTATAGGAGGCTCATCACTCGGTACAAAAGCCATAAATTCCATGTTGAAACATAAATATAAAAATATAAAAAATTTAATATTTTTGGAAAATCCCGATCCTGTTACTATTTTTGAAAATTTATCCGAAATTAAAAAAGAAAATTCTATATTTGCAGTAGTTTCAAAATCAGGGGGAACGGTTGAAACAATATCAATATTTAAAACCGTATTATCCTTTTTTGATATGGATTTATCACAGGATAGAAAAAGAGTTATAGTTATAAGCGATGAAGGTTCTCCTCTTTGTAAATTTGCAGACAGTTATAATATAAAGGCTTTTACCATTCCCGACAATGTGGGAGGAAGATTTTCCGTGTTAAGTGCCGTTGGTGTTGTTCCTTTGGCATTATCCGGATACAAAGTGGAGGATATGCTAAACGGTGCAAAAGAGTTTATGGAGAATTTTTTTGATACAAAAGAGGAGCATATAGCACTAAAAGCTTTTTTTCAAGTGGAAAATTACAAGAAATATCCTATGAATATACTTTTTTCATATGCGGATTGTTTAGAAGATTTTACCAAATGGTTTGTACAGCTTTGGGCAGAATCTCTTGGAAAGATTGACAAAAACGCAAACAATGTAGGCTTGACGCCCATAGGACATATAGGCTCCGTAGATCAACACTCTTTTTTACAATTGATTATGCAAGGTCCCAAAGATAAAACGGTTACTTTTATAAAGATAAAAAATTTTGAACAGGATATAAAAATACCTGATATTGAACTGAAAAATCTAACAAAGAGTGATTATACGGCCGGATACAGCTTTAATGATCTTATAAATGCCGAATGTGATGCAACAAAAGAGAGTATGACAGCTCAAAAAATTCCAGTAGATATGATAATCCTTGATAAAATAAATGAGTCAAATATCGGGGCACTTATAATGTATTTTGAACTTTTAACTTCATATGCCGGTGCTTTGTTTGATATAAATACCTATGATCAGCCCGGAGTTGAGTTTGGTAAAAAAATACTTATAAAAAAGCTAAGAAGGAAAAGATAAGATAAAATGAAGTTGATAACTTACAATACAAACAAAAAATATCAGACAAAAGTGGCATATTTTTCTATGGAATTTGCTATAGATCAGGTTTTTAAAAATTACAGCGGAGGTTTGGGATTTTTGGCAGGATCTCATTTAAGAAGTGCGAATGATTTGGGACAAAATACCATAGGTGTAGGAATTTTGTGGAGTTATGGATACTATGATCAGCACAGGCATGAAGATAGAACTTTAAAAATTGATTTTTTAAGAAAATTTTACTACTTTATAGAAGAGTTGGATTTAAAGGTTACGGTTTTGGTTAATTCCATCCCCGTAACGGTAAAAGCTTATTTATTGCCTGCAAAATGTTTTGATACCGCTCCTTTGATACTTCTTTCGACTGATGTTTTTGAAAATGATTATTTGGCAAGGACTATAACGCATAAACTGTATGATGCAAATGAAAAAACAAGAATTGCACAGGAGATAGTTTTAGGTATAGGAGGCATAAAAGTACTTGATGCTTTGAATGAAAAGATTGATATTTATCATTTGAACGAAGGACATGCACTTCCTTTGGCTTTTGAACTTTTAAAAAAATATAAAAATTTGGAAGAGGTTAAAAAAAGAGTTGTTTTTACCACTCACACTCCCGAGATGGCAGGCAATGAGGAACATAATGTAAATCTTTTGCAGGAGATGGGTTTTTTTAACGGATTTGCGGTTGATAAGATACAAGATATGCTTGATTATCATAATGATAACTTTTCACTTACTGTCGGTGCATTGAAAGTTGCAAAAAGAGCAAATGCAGTATCAAAAATACATGAAAAAGTTGCCAACGATATGTGGAGGGACATTAAAGGAAAATGTGAGATAATCGGTATAACAAATGCCCAAAATATGAGGTATTGGGCTGATAAGCAACTTTTAAGCTGGTTCCAAGAGCATGAAGATTATCAACTTTTAGGAAGAAAAAAACACTTAAAAAAAATACTTTTCGAAGAAGTTGCAGACCAAACCGGTAAGCTTTTTGATCCTGATATTTTAACCATTGTCTGGGCTAGAAGATTTGCAGAGTACAAAAGACCATGGCTTTTAACTTATGATATGGCAAGATTTAGAAAATTAGTTTCCGATACGAAAAGACCCGTTCAAATTATATGGGCGGGCAAGCCCTATCCGTTTGATTACAGAGCTGTCAATATGTTTAACGATTTGGTAAATATATCAAAAGAGTTTAAAAATGTAGCGGTTCTTATAGGATATGAGCTGAAACTTTCAAAACTTTTAAAACAGGGAAGTGATATTTGGCTGAATACTCCGAGGTATTCCAGGGAAGCAAGTGGTACGAGCGGTATGAGTGCGGTTGCAAATGCAAGTGTTCATTTTTCCGTTGATGACGGTTGGCATGATGAATTTTACAAAGATGGTATAAATTCTTTCACTATTCATCATGCCGATACAAATTTAAGTATCCAAGAACAAGATAGGCAAGATTATGAAAATATGATGAAAATCCTTGAAAATGAAATATTGCCGACATATTATGAAAATCCAAAAAAATGGATAGAAATTGTTAAAAACGGTATGAGTGATATAAGATATTTTGATTCATCAAGAATGGTTAGAGAGTATTATGAAAAACTTTACGACTATAAAACAGAAAAATAAAAAGGAGAAGCAATGATAAAGATAAAGAAAAATGCAAACAAGGCATGGGTTACTTTTACTTATGTGCCAAAAAACGATGATAAAAGTGTTGTTTTGGTCGGTTCTTGGAATAACTGGAAAGAGGAAAATATGAAAAAGAAAAAAAATGGTGATTTTTATCTTACCAAAATTTTACCTCTTGGTGTAATTTATGAATTTAGATATTTTATAGACGGTAAAAAATGGGCAAATGATGAAGATGCCATTGAAGTTCACAATAACTTCGGAGGAACAAATTCGGCAATAGATTTGAGTGTGTAGTAAAAAGTACCGAAAGGATAAAATATGACTAAAAAGATAAAAGCTGTTATGATGGCGGGTGGTTTTGGTACGAGGATACAACCTCTTACAAATTCTATGCCAAAACCTATGCTTCCCGTATTTAATATTCCTATGATGGAGCATACTTTAAGAAAATTGGTTGAAATAGGTATAAAAGATATCATAGTTTTACTCTATTTTAAACCTGATATCATAAAAAAATATTTTGGTGACGGGAGTACAATCGGGGCAAATATAGAGTATGTTTTACCTGATGAGGATTATGGAACTGCAGGAGCTGTAGGAGTTGCCAGGGAATTTTTAGATACTACTTTTATCATAGTCAGTGGGGATTTGGTAAGTGATTTTGATTTTAAAAAAATTATAGAGCATCATAATTCAATCAATTCAAAACTTACAATAACTTTGACTTCGGTTGAAAATCCTTTGCAATTTGGTGTTGTAATAGCAAATGAGGAGGGTAAAATTGAAAAGTTTTTGGAAAAACCAAGCTGGGGAGAAGTTTTCAGTGATACTATAAATACGGGAATTTATGTAATAGAGCCTGAAATTCTTGAATATATTCCAAAAGAAGACAGTTTTGATTTTGCAAAAGATCTTTTTCCTTTATTGATGAATGAGGGAGTTGAAATTATGTCTTACACGGCAAAGGGATATTGGAAAGATGTGGGCAATCCTGAAAGTTACCGTGAAGTATATGATGATATATTTAAGCATAAAGTCAATTTTAAAATTCCCGGTCAAATAAAAAAGTATCCAAACGGTGTACTTTTTCAAACGGGAAAAAGTCAAATAGATAAAACGGTAGAAATTATAGATACCGTAGTTATAGGTGATGGTGTAAAGATAGATAAAAATTGCAGATTGCAAAATGTAGTCATAGGTGACAATGTAAAAATAGGAAAAGATGCAAATATAAGAAATTCCGTATTTTGGAATGATATAAAAGTCGGCAAAAAATTTATACTGGATAACGGGGTTATATGCAATGACAATCTGATAGATGACAATGTAAGTGCCAAAGCCGGTCTTATACTGGCAGAAGGATGTGAAGTAGGCAAATTTGCCGTATTTGATCAGGATGTAACAATCTGGCCTTTTAAGATCATAGAACCGGCTTCAATAGTCAATAAAAATGTTATATGGGGCAGTAAATATAAAAACTCAATCTTTGAAAACGGAAGAGTTATCGGAAAGAGTAACATTGAATTGTCCTGTGAAATGTCTTGTCAGTTGGCTGAAGCATTTGCCGCTCAACTTCCCGAAGGATCAAATGTTATAGTAGCAAGAGACCACTCTAAAAGTGCAAGAATGCTAAAAAGAGCATTTCTTGGCGGATTGCTCTCGGGAGGGATTAATATAACGGATATAAAAGCTATGCCGCCGGCAGTACTTAGATACAATTTGGGAAAAGATGAAAAATTAAGTGCGGGAGTTTATTTCAGACAAAATATGGATGACCCTACAAGTGTGGAGTTTACATTTTTTACCGAAGAGGGGCTTAGGATAGACAGTGATATGGCAAAAAAGATAGAAAAAGCTTTTTTCCAGCAAAAATTTAGAAGAGTAGAGTATAAAAGAATAGGTCGGATTTGGGAAAATTACATAAATCGTTTAGATGAATGTCATAAATATAAAGTTGCCGTAGAAACAATCATAGACCATAAAATAGTCAAAAAAAATAATTTTAAGGTGGTTGTTGATTTGATGTTTGGCGGTACTAAAGATATATTTCCTGAAATAATGGCTGATATACAAATAGACAACATCATTTTAAATGCCTATACCGATTATCACAAAATGGCAAATATAAAGCAGGTTGAAAAAAAGTCAAAAGAGGAAGTTTCAGCGATTGTAAAAAGTTTAGGTGTCGATATGGGAATTTTACTGTATCCAAACGGGCAAAGACTTGGTTTGATAACTGATGAAGGTGAAGTTTTAAACAAACTAAAAGCTTTGCTTGTAGTGCTGTATCTTTTTAATTATGAAGCAAAAGAAAAGAAGAAAATGGTATTTTTGCCCACTTGGGCTCCTGATTTTATGGATAAAAAATTTAATAATCTTATCATAAAACGAGGAAAATATGCCAATTTTAAAGCAAAAAAGCTCAAACAGTATGACTTGATAGCAACCATAGATGGCAATTTTGCTTTTACGGAGTTTTCGCTTCACAGAGATGCGATATATGCAACTCTCAAGATTATGGAAATGTTGTCAAGATGGAATGAGAAGCTATCAAATATTTCAAAAATTGTAGAAGAATTTTATTATCATCAATACAAGATAAAATGCAATCAGGAGATGAAAGGCAAAATTATGAGAAAATTTCTTCAGATTGCAAAAGATAAAAAATCTTCAACAGTTGATGGTGTCAAAATTTGGGAAAATAGTACCGACTGGGTTTTAATGATACCTGATCAATTTGGTGAGCATTTAAACCTGTATATTCAGGCAAAAGATGAAATAGCAGGTGAAGAGATAGGTAGAAAATATGAATCTGTAATAAAACAGTGGATGGAAAAATAGTGTCAAAAAACCTTCTTTTTTTATGGCATATGCATCAGCCAAGCTATTTGGATGAAAATGAAATATTTCAAATGCCGTGGGTATTTTTACATTCTATCAAAGATTACTACGATATGCCCTGGCTATTGTCAAAATATTCATCTCTAAAAGCAACTTTCAATATAACACCGGCTTTGATAAAACAGATAAAACTGTATGAAAATACAGGATTTAAAAATGATAAATTTCTATCTACCTGGATAAAAGATGCAAAAGTATTGAGCAAATCGGAAAAAAATTATATCATTAAAATAATCAAATCAGCACAGTTTGAAACTATGATAAAAAGTTTTGACAGATTTGAAGAATTATATTATTTAGATGAGTATAACGAAGTTGAGCTTACGGATATTGAAGTTTTATATATACTTTCATGGTGTGGAAATTATCTAAGAGAAAACAATCTTTTTATAAAAAGATTGATACAAAAAGAAAAACATTTTACCCAAGAAGATAAAGAGAAACTTTTAAATGAGTTGATGACTTTTATACCGCAAATTTTACCATTTTATAAAAAATTACTAAAAATAAAACAAATTTCTATCTCTACCACTCCTTATAATCATCCGATTTTACCTCTTCTTTTTGATATGGAAAATGCCAAAATATCAAATCCGAAAACCGTTTTGCCAAAAGAGTATATGAACTTAGAAGAAGATGCCGAAAAACAGGTTGAATTGGCTATCGAGCTTTATGAAAGTATTTTTGATGAAAAGCCTGTGGGTTTATGGCCTGCCGAAGGTGCGGTAGATGAAAAAAGTGTAAATTTTTATAAAACAAAAGGTATCAAATGGATAGCAACCGATGAAGCTATACTTTACAAGAGTATTAAAAAAAATGACAAAGAATTAAAATACAAAAGATATAAATATAATGATGTTTTTATAGGCTTTAGAGACCACTTTCTAAGTGATTTGATAGGTTTTTCATACAGGTATAAAGAAGCAAAAAATTCTGCAAGTGATTTTATCGGCAAAATCAAGAGTAAAAAAACACAAAGCAATGTATTTGTGATACTTGACGGAGAGAATGCATGGGAATTTTACAAGAATAATGCAAAAGATTTTTTTGAATATTTGTATGAGGGTTTATCAAACACAAAAGAGATAAAAACTTTTACTTTTGATGAAATAAGCACTTTGCAAGCAGAGGAACTTTCCTATTTGCATCCGGGGAGTTGGATATACGGCAATTTTGATACTTGGGTAGGCCACAGTGAAAAAAACAGAGCCTGGGAACTTTTATATCAAACAAAAAGAGATATAAACAGATGCAAAATAGTTGATAATGCAAAAAAAGAAATTGAAGAGCATTTTTTGTCCGCAGAGTGTTCTGACTGGTACTGGTGGTATGGAGAAGATCATTTTAGCGATTTTTTGAGTGAATTTGATACACTTTTTAGAACGCATTTGATTGAAATATATAAAAAATGCAACTTAAAAATTCCTGCTAACTTGCTATTGCCTATACAAGGTGAGAGAGAAGTCAAATCGACTCTTGTAAAACCCAAGTTTGATATATATGTCAATATAGATGGTAAAAAAAGCTCTTTTTATGAATGGCTTGGAAGCGGTATGGTTGATGAAAGCAGGATTTTTTCAACTATGCAAGGAAATGTGCAAACTGCTGAAAAATTATATTACGGTGAAAATAAAAAATATCTCTATTTGAGAATAGATGGAAATATTAAAAAAATATTAAATGACTATAAAGAGATGAAATTGCATTTAAAAGAGTTGGGTAAGATTATAA
>Ga0256914_1003112_pt1 | contig 13295 bp, 12 predicted proteins | sample HulkmetaG_FD_191571 | JGI IMG/M metagenome (GOLD analysis project Ga0256914, IMG submission 191571) | Hydrothermal chimney microbial communities from Main Endeavour vent field at the Juan de Fuca Ridge, Pacific Ocean - Hulk | ecosystem: Environmental > Aquatic > Marine > Hydrothermal vents ... | reverse complement strand
ACGAGGGTTGATTCGATACGAGAGGGAAAATGTGGAGACTTTTTTGGATGATTTGACTAAGCGAGGGGTTTTATTTGATTCATCAGATGTAAAGATAGAATGGATTGGAGAGGGCACTGTTTCGTCTGATAATTTGCCGCTTGTAAATGTAGACAATTTAGAGTTTTCCTATGCCAAAGGTAGTAGTGGTGGTATAGATGAGAATTTGCATGTGTTCAGGTTGATGGTGGAAAGCTTTACAGTCAATCAAGGTGAGGTGATTGCCCTTCTCGGAAAAAATGGTTCTGGAAAGTCTACTTTCGCTAAGATTCTCTGCGGGATATTAAAACCGGATAGTGGTACGATTAGAATCCTTAGTGAAGATGAAAGAAGTTCTGAAGGTGAGAATGATAGGAGAAGAAATGGTATAGAGTTGAAAGAGGCATCTGCTGCAAAGTTGAACTCATATATTGGTTATATATTTCAGGATCCGGATTATCAAATATTTTTACCGACAATCCGTGACGAACTTGCATTGGGTTTGAAATTGAAAGGAATGTCTAAGGTTGAGATAGAGGAAACGGTTTCTAGGATAGCCAAAGAATTTTTGCTTCCTCCATTGGAGACTCCTCCCACATTATTAAGCTTTGGGGCCAAACGTAAATTACAGGCTGCGACTTATTATTTGCTTAGAAGGAAGGTTCTCATTCTTGACGAGATAGATTCTGGTATCTCTTCTGTTGATCTGTTATTTTTACTCTCCAAACTGTACTCTAAAGAGGAGGCATTAATATTTATAACCCATGATATCAGAATGGCTAAGATGGTATCTAATAAGATTTTTGTTTTCACCGATGGGGTATTGAGAGAGATGCATTGATAACAAAATTGATTAGTGGGGGGAATTAGATTAATGAGAGCGGGATTAATAAGAGAGTTTGATCCCAGAGCAAAAATAGTATTTCTGGTTATATTCTTAGTTGTGTTTTTTCTTAATATATCTCTTGTTTTTTTATTGGGGTATTTAATTTTGACAATTTTGCTGAGTGTTGCATTTTTTGGGGTTAGATCTCTTAAACCACCACTGTTTGGCATAGCACCTCTTCTTTTATTAATTTTTGTATTAACTCCTCTTTTTAATAGGAGTGGTGAAGTTTTAGTTGTTATAGGAAGAATCCCTATCATTACGGTAGATGGACTTCTGTTAGGTTTCAGATTAGTCATTCGATTTTGTGGTATAACTCTGGTTTTTTTTCTCTTTTATCTCTCCACAACCCAAACAGAGGCTATATTAACTCTTAGATGGTTCGGTCTGCCCTTTCGGTTTGCTCTTACGATAACGGTTTCGCTTCGGTATATTCCCTACTTGACAGATGTTTATAATGATATTAAGAGTGCCCATAAGCTCCGGGGGGTGTTTCCAGGGGATAATGTTAAAGGCAGCAGAGCTAAAGTGTTTCCTATTTTGGTTTCTCTGATGATATATGCGATAAAACGGATACCTACGCTTGCAATGAGTTTGGAGTGTAGAGGTCTGGGAAGGAGGAAAAGGAGAAGTTCGTATCTTGAGTTGAAAAATTTTAGATACGCTTTGAGAGATTTGCTTGTGGTATTTTTGTTCTGTGGAATTATGTTGTTCCCTTTATTTTTTTTCAAAATCGGTTAATTATTTTAACTTTGATTATTAAATTATTATGGGATTAATTTTTTGGAGGGAGTAAGATGACAAAAACAGAGGTGCAAAAGAGCCTTGCGTTACGTATTTCAACCATTACCATCTTAACTGCCATAACAACAGTTTTTACACTTGCGGTTAGGATTCCTGTTGCCCCGACTCGAGGCTATATAAATCTGGGAGATGTGGCCATATATTTTTCAGCCTTTGCCTTTGGGCCGTTCACAGCGTTTATAACCGGGGGCCTGGGTACTTCATTAGCGGATATATTGGGTGGTTTTGCTCAGTGGGCTCCGATTACACTTTTGGCTCATGGGTTTCAGGGGTTTGTTATTGGGTTGATTGTTGGAATGGCTGTTCAAAAAAGAGAGAAACTGGACAGGGTTGAAGCTGCGGATTTTCTTATGGGAAATTTTAGTTGGCAAGTTATTGTTAGGTTGGTACTTGCTTTTGTAGGGGGTACTGTAGTTATGGCGGGGGGATATCTCCTTGCAGAGACATTTATTGTGGGTTTTGGTGCTGCCTTGGTTGAGTTGCCTGGCAATGTTTTGCAAAATGTGGCTGGGATTATAGGTGGAGTCCCATTGACAATTGCATTAAAAAAGGCATATCCACCTATTGGGGGTCTTAGGTGGTAAGATAAGTGGTAAGATAATCAAAGGCAAGGGAGATTAAATCCCTTTTAAAGATTTTTATTGGAGTTTAGGAATGATTGATTTAGAAACTATACGGGACAATTATGAGAGGATCAAAGAAAATGTTAGGAGGGCGTGTGATAGATCTAATAGGAGGGTAGAAGAAGTTCGAATAATGGCTGTAACGAAGACCTTTCCGGTAGAATATGTGGAGATGGCAATAAAAGCAGGTTTTACCCTCTTTGGTGAAAATAGGGTAAACGAGGCTTTTGATAAGTATATTCAAGTAAGTGAGCCTGTGGAGCTACATCTTATTGGACATTTGCAGAGAAACAAGGCTAAAACTGCCGCCTGGATTTTTCATACCGTTCAGTCAATAGATAAATATGAGACGGCAGAGGCTCTTAATAAACGGTGTGGTGAAATGGGAAGAATTATAGACGTTCTCTTTGAGATTAATACCTCGGGTGAAGAGTCCAAGTTTGGGTTTAAAGGTGAGGATGAGTATTTCTCGGTACTTGAAAGGGTGATGGAGTTAGAGAAATTGCGAATAAGGGGGTTAATGACTGTAGGACCATTGACGGATGATGAAAAGAAAATACGAGAAGCATTTAATAAGTTAAGGGTGTTATTTGAGAAAACTAAAGATAAATATCCAGAACTTGATTTTGACATCCTCTCCATGGGGATGTCAGGTGATTACGAAATAGCCGTGGAAGAGGGTTCTAATCTTTTAAGAATTGGAACAGCCATATTTGGTAAGCGGAGTTGAACATTTTTTAGAAGGGTAGGAGATGCATAAAGTTACAATATTATTGATATGTATCTTTATACTGGTAGGTATTTTCTCTTATGGAGAAGGGGAAAATCAAAATTCCTCTGAACCAAGCACATCGGCCATTCAAAAAGAGGAGAAAAAGCCCCAGCCGTACAGTGAAGATGAGTTCCCGAGGTGGCTTAGAGAACTTCGACGGGGTGAGATTGTATTTTTTGGTTCAATACCGTTCATGCTATTCTTTTCCTTTGAGGGCTATGATTTGTACCGATATTTTTCTAATGGTATGAGCCCGGCTTATAGCCCGTGGCCATTTAGAGGGTACAATGCAGTCCCATATACGAATGGTGAGAAACTGGGGATACTTGTTAGTTCTCTCTCTCTGTCTTTTATTTTGGCAGTGAGTGATTATTTGCTTGGAGTGTTTCAATTTCCCAAGACAGAAGTGCTGAACAGTAAGAACGGTAAGGAGGGTGAATAAAAATATCTGGGAATGATTCTGGGAGAGATTTGACTCTGGAAGCTTTTGTTAATGACCCACTCTACGATGGTATGAGAGTCGATAGTTTTGTCTCGGATGTAATGAAGTTATGTTCGAGAAGTCAAATACGACAGTGGGTGTTGAAGGCCTTTGTGAATGGTAGAGAGGTTAAACTGGGAAAGAGGGTAAAATTGGGTGACAGGGTAATGGTTTTGTATAGAAAACCATTACCACCAAAAATTAATCCGGAGAATATCTCTCTGGATGTTATCTATGAGGATGATAATGTTCTTGTAATTAATAAACCGCAAGGAATGGTTGTGCATCCTGCACCGGGAAATTACTCTGGTACCGTTGTGAATGCTCTTGTCTTTCGCTACGCTTCGCTTAGGGAAAAGCTAAATACTTCTTCCTCAGAAATAAATGATGCGATTTATGAATCTATAGGTGATCTCAGACCCGGAATAGTACACAGATTGGATAAGGATACCAGCGGTGTTTTGGTAACCGCTAAAAATTTGGAAACTTTGGAATTTCTTTCCCGGGAATTTAAATCACGAAGGGTGAAAAAGCTATATCTCGCTGTTGTGAAGGGGGTGCTTCCGAACTCAAAGGGGCGGATAGATGTGAATCTAATACGTGATAAAAAAAACAGAAAAAGGTTTGCCTGGACTAACGAACCCGACAGGGGTAAACGGGCTGTAACGGATTACAGAGTGCTTAGAAGTTTTACGGATTATTCTTTTGTATTGCTCAGGCCAAGGACGGGTCGGACTCATCAGCTAAGAGTGCACATGAGGTATCTTGGATGCCCAATACTTGGAGATCCAATTTATTCCCGTAAGGATAAACTTTTCCCGGATGCCACCCTTATGCTCCATGCGTATAAAATTTGGATAAGAATACCTACCAGTTTTGATTCTTTAGGGGAATTAAAGGAGGAGTTGAATTGGAAAGATTCGACCGCGTTAAAAGGGTATTCTTCGTATGGGAAGTTATTTGAATTGAAAATGTTTATGGCCCCACTTCCCCCCAGATTCAGGATGGTACTTAAAAGCCTGGCTTCCTGTTAATCTTTTTCTAGGTAGAAGGGTTACAATTTGTCATTGAGGTATGGATTGGTTTTTCTCTCTATTTCTATCTTAGAGGGAGGACCGTGTCCGGGAAACACGAAGAAGGAATCGTCAAATGTGAGAATTTTTTTTCTTATGGAGGAAAGTATAAGACCTCTGGCGTACCCTGTGTCTGTAGAACCTAGGAGACCTGCTGTTAGGGTATCTCCTGTGAATATAAAATGTTGCATAACGTATATTAGGGAATCGGAGGAATGTCCAGGTGTTTCGTACACATCAAATATGAACTCACCGGCCTTGATTTTGTCCAATTCTCTTACTTTGTTGGTGGGTATGTCCAGGATACTATCCCTGTACGAATATATCCTTGCATCGTATATTTTTAATATTGTTTTTATTCCTTTAACGTGAGCAAGATGAGCGTGGGTTATAAGGATATATTTAATATAAAGTCTGTTTTTTTCTATAAGTTGTAGGAGCTTGACATCGAAAATTCCAGGATCTATAAGTACGGCATCACCGCCTTCATCCGGGCCAAGTATATAAGAATTCGAAAATCCTACAATGGAAAAGTGGGTAAAAAATTTCATAGTGTAATTTCCTCATCTTCAAGATATGCTTCTTCTATGTTTGAGTACTTCATATTTACGTTGTGTTTAATGCTTTTCTCGAAATGGACATTTTTGAGATTGCAATCAATTAGTTGAATATTATTGAGCGAGGAATTGACAAATCTGGAGGAATAAAGATCGGAGCCGTTAAATGAAACATTTGTACAAATGGTCCCGTTAAAATTGCATCTTAATATGTCTGAACCCTCGAAGGTGCAGTTGTTTATTTTGGAGCCTCCAAATACCGTACAACGGATTTCTGTTTCTTTGAAGCTGCAGTTTTCAAATAGGGAAAAATCAAAAAACACCATTGTTATCTTTGTAGCGTCAAATTTAACGTTTTTGAATCTTGATTTTGAAAAATTGCACTCGGTAAAATGTTTTCCCGACAGATCCATGTTCTCCAGTTCTATACCGCATGCGGATAGATCTCTAAAATAATCTCGCTCTTGAAGTAGTTTTTTTAGATCGGATATATATTTTTCTCTGTTTGGAATGTGATTGATACAGAACTCACTATTAGTCAGTGCGTATTCGTTACATCCTTCTTTTGCGCATTTTTTTGTGGGAAACATGTTCATAATTTTACAGTAAAACTGGTAATATAACAAGAATTGGAATTGATAGAAGGACTGTGAAACTTTATATTTATTTTTGTTTATAGTAAGTTGTGCTGTAGGAGTTTGCATGGGATTGTCTTTTGAATTACATAATACACGTCCAATTGCTTTTTTTGATTCCGGGGTTGGGGGGTTGCCCTATTTAATGATTACGAGACGCAAAGCTCCGGGAGAGAGATATGTGTACCTGGCTGATAGGGCTAATTTCCCCTATGGAGAAAAAGATACAGAGACACTTAAGAAAATTGTGTATGAGGGAGTCTCCAAACTTGTGGAGAGGGAAAATCCAAAGTTAGTGGTGATTGCTTGTAATACTGCCTCCGTTGTTGCTCTTTCTGAATTGCGAGATAAGTTTAATTTACCCTTTGTGGGAGTGGTACCGGCTGTTAAGCCTGCAGCAAGCAGGTGCGACGGTGAAAAGATTGCGGTATTGGCTACCAAGAGAACGGTGGAGGATGAATATCTTGGGAATTTAATTGAAACATATGCTAAGGGATGCGAGGTTGTGAAGTATCCTGCAAGCGGTATAGTGGAACTTGTGGAGAAATACTATTTTAGTTTGACGATAGATGAACGAATTGCACAATTACAGAGAGCACTTGAAGGGGTAAGAGATTTGGGGGTGAAATCTGTTGTACTTGGATGTACTCACTTCGTACTGATTAGAGAAGAGATTAAAGAAGTTTTGGGTAGTGGAATTGAAGTGGTGGATTCTACCGAAGGAGTGAGTAATCAGGTAATACGGGTATTGGAGAGTGAAGGCTTGAAACGAGAAATAGATAGGGAGAGGGAATTGATTGATAAATTAGCAGGAACAGGTGTGTATATAGAAGGAATGAAAAATACTATTTCTGAGGATGCATTCTACTTGACAGGGGATCCTCCTTTTGAGGATTCTTATCTCAGATTTGCTAAAAAATATGGTTTGCAGTTTATGGGAAAGATAGATTTATGAGTTTGATGCGTGAAAAAAAGAATAAAGATGTTATTAGGGGTATTGTCTTTTACGGAATAAATAATATATACGCAGTAAAAGCTGATGGGAGAGAGTGGTTATGCAGGATTAAGGGGAAGGTTTTAAAAGAGGATAAGCGATACTACAATCCTATAGCGGTTGGTGATATTGTGTTTTTTTTACCGGATGATCACTTAGATGATAGGGGATGGATCACAAGACGAGAGAACAGAAAATCGTTTCTTGTCCGTTGGAATAAAAAGAAAAGAGCTCCTCAAATAATTGCCGCCAATGCCGATGTACTTGTGTGTTTGAGCTCTGTGGATAATCCTCCCTTTAGACCTCGGTTTTTGGATAGATTGATAATAAGCGGAGTGTACGGTGGTTTAGAACCGATCGTTGTGATTAACAAGATTGATCTTGGGGTTACCGATGGAATGGATGGGCGAGTAGGTGACTTTAAAAAGGCGGGGTATCGGGTTATATACACCTCGGCCAAGATGGGGATTGGCATCGAAGAGTTAAAATCTGTCATTTTTGGGCATACTGTGGTTTTTGCTGGTCAATCCGGTGTTGGGAAATCCTCTATTTTGAACGCTATTTGCCCGGACTGGGATATAAAGGTGGGTGAAATTTCCAGAAAGTACAATAGGGGTGCACATACTACGAATTTTGCAAAGCTTTATCAGTTAGATGAGTCTACAGCTTTAATCGACACACCGGGGATTAGAGAGCTCGAGCTTTACGGGATTGATCCAGATGAACTGTGGCATTATTTTCCGGAATTTCTCCCTTTTTTGGAGGGATGTGAATATCCCTCATGCAAACATATAAGTGAACCTATATGTGGGGTTAAAGAGGCGGTAGCAAATGGTAAGCTTAGCTATGAGCGTTATGAGAGTTATGTCCGTCTTTATGATCAACTGAAGGAAGCTAAAGCGAGGGATTATGAGCGATATTGATTCGCATACAGTCAGGGTTTTAGAGTTTGAGAGAATTGTTAAAACCCTTCAGACACTCTGTATGAGTGAAGAGGGAATAGCCAGAATAGCTTCTCAGGGATTCTACGTTAATGAGAGACAATTGCGAGAAGCAACGAAAAATGCTGTTGCAATGCGAAAGGTTCTTGAAACGGGGAATCGTTTTCCTTCCCTTACTTTTCCGGATATCAAACCAGTCCTGTTGAGGGTAAAAAAGGGAAGCGTGTATGTAGAGCCAAAAGAGATAGTAAATGTAGCCACATATATAGAATCGTCTCTGCGTTTAAAACAGTATTTGAAAAAGAATCTTGATGATGAGAAGCTTGTTGATATTGTTGATTCTATTCCGGAGTTAAAAGTATTAAGCAACAAGATTTTTTCCATTTTGACCAAGGAAGGGGAGTTTAAGGAAAAAGAGATCCCGGAATTGCGGAGTGTTTCTAAACGGTTAAAGAATTTACAGACGGAGGTGGAGAGAGTAGCCTTTATTTACCTTCGTAATCCGGATTATAAGCAGTACTGGCAATCTGATGTACCGACTTATAAGGATAATAGGTTGGTACTTCCTCTGAAAGCGAATTTTAAGGGGCGTATTAGAGGAATAGCTCATGAAATGTCTGCCAGTGGCTTAACCGTGTACTTTGAACCTCTGGATGTGGTGGAAAAAAACAATCTGATAGTAGAAGCCAAAAACAATTATGAGAAAATTATTAGAGATTTGATAAAGCGTCTTGCCACGGAAATAGCTTCACATTTGGATGTTATCTTTTTGTTATTGGAAAGGGTAGGTTTTTTGGATGCCCTTCTTGCTAAGGCAAGGTATGCCCTTCAAAATGATTGTCATCCAGTTGATTTCAAGAGGGGAGTGGTAAAATTGGTGAATGCCAGACATCCCTTTTTGGGAAAAGATGCAATTCCCATCACAATAGAGGGGGGGAAAGATTACAGAATACTTCTTATCACCGGGCCGAACACAGGTGGTAAAACGGTGACCCTTAAAACTATAGGGCTTCTTGCCTTGATGAGTCAGTTTGGGATGGAGATTCCCGCGGATGAAGGCTCGATCCTTGGGGTTTTTGATAATATATTTTGTGATATTGGTGACGAACAGTCTATTGAGCAATCGCTTTCTACTTTTTCTGCACACATAAAAAATATTGTTTCGATACTGAATGGTGCAAGTGGTAATTCGCTTGTGCTTTTGGATGAACTGGGAGCTGGGACAGATCCGGAAGAGGGAGTTGCGATAGCTATGGCTCTGCTTGATTACTTTTATGATAAGGGCTGTCTCCTCTTTGCAACAACTCACCATGGAATTTTAAAGAATTATGGATATTCGAAAAGGGGAGTAGAGAATGCCTCTATGGAGTTTGATGAAGAAACCCTTTCACCCACCTATCGGATTGAAATTGGCATTCCTGGGGAGAGTCATGCCCTGGAAATTGCAAGGAGAAATGGGATGCCCACCTCTGTTGTTGAGCGTGCGGAGCGTTATATCCGGGAGGAGAGAACAGATATATCGGGATTGATCAAAAATCTCTCTGACAGGCAACGAAGGGTTTTCGCTAAGGAGCGTGAGCAACAGAAACGAGAGGAGATACTGCGTGAAGCGCAGCGAAGAGCTGATTTGAAGAATCTTCAACTGAGACAGAGAGAGATTGAGCTTAGAGAGGATGGTCTGAGGATGTTAAAGAGGTATTTAGCCGAGACTAGAAGTGAGATAGAACGGGTTATAAAGGAGATTAGGGAAAAGAGTAAGGAGAATTTAAGTAGAGAGAATGTAGGTGATGTAGAGAGTGGAATGAGAAAGCTTCGTGCGATTATGGGGAAAATAGAGGGTAGAGTAAAGAGGGAAGAGAAGGAGTTAGAAAAACAGGTTGAGAGTTTGGTTACCGGAAGAAAGATTCAGATAAGCGAGGGTATGCATGTTATAATTAAAAGAAATAAGAAACAGGGGCAGGTGATTAGAAGGGAACGCGATGGTAAGTGGCTTGTTGAAACTGGTAACATTAAGGTTAGTATTGGTGAGTATGATCTGGAACCTATTGAGGAATCTGCTGAAATAACTGAAGAAAAACAGGGAAAGGATAATAGACTTACGTGGGATTTTTCTGGTAGTCCTGTAGCTCTACTGGAGCTTGATGTCAGGGGTAAACGCCTTGACGAGGCCCTGGCCGAAGTGGAGAGGCAGATAGATGGAGCTCTTCTCTCTGGTTTACGTGAGTTCTGCATAATACATGGAATGGGTGAAGGAATATTGCAAAGGGGAATACAAGAGTATCTTAAAAGTAACAGGGCTGTTAGTTCTTTTCATTTTGCGAGACCGGAAGAGGGTGGCTTTGGAAAAACAATAGTAAAGTTGAAAGTTTGAATTAACCAAAATTAACCGGCAGGTATGTTAAAATCAAAGATATGTTGAAGGGCTAGTAGGGCACTCCCCAAGGCAGAGCCATCAACGTCCAATTGGGATATATGTATTTGTAGGTCATCGATTATTCCCATCATGGTGTTCTTTTTAAGACTCTCTACCAGGCTGTCAATAAGAATGTTCCCCGACTTTATTAACCCACCACCTATAATGACTGATGATGGGTTTAGTATATTCACTGCATTTGCCAGTGCAACACCTACATATCGTCCTGCTGTTTTTAGTAGATTAATTGAAAATTTATCCCCCATACTTGCTGCTATGGAAACGTCCTGTGCTGTTACCGATTCTGCCTTTCCATGTGTTAAACCATAGAGAATCTCTGATTTTTTTTCTTTGATCGCTCTTAGAGCCTCTTTGGCTATGGCTTTTCCAGAGGCAACTGTTTCTAGACATCCTCTGTTCCCACATACACATTTTTCACCATCTACTTTTACTATAGTATGACCTATTTCTCCAGATTTGTAAGAATATCCGGTATAGAGTTTGCCATCGATAAAGATGGCCATTCCGATCCCATATCCAAGATCCAGTACTATGAAATTTTTTTGATTTCTTCCGTGTCCTAACCATTTCTCCGCCAATCCAAGGGTGCGTGAGGAATCTTCCAAATAAATCGGTTTGTTAATTTCGCGTTTAAAAATTTCCTTTAGGTTCACATCCTGCCAGCCTGGTATGTTTTCGGAGATTATTGATATACCGGCTTTAGGGTTGATAAATCCAGGGACGCATATACCGACGGATTCAATAGGGGCCGTTGCATTTTTTGAGTGTAGTAATTTGTCGAGTATTGTTTTCATCTGATTGATAATAAGTTCTACGGAGAGGCCTGGCCGTATTTCGTAGTAAACTCTATCTAAAGTTTTGGCGTTTAGGTCTGTTAAAATGCCAATAATGTGGGTCGCCCCAAGATCTATGCCAATGTAGTTGGTATGGGAACCGTTTATCTGTAGAAGCTCCTGACGCCGACCAGCTACCGACTCTTTGAACCCCGCAGATGTCACGAGTGACTCTCTTATGAGCGAGTCAACGATATTAGATACGGTTTTTTTATCGATTGAGAATTGATTAGAGATATCTACTCTGGAAATTTTTCCCTTTTCACGGATGAGATTTAGGATATTTATTCGATTGTGAGCTCTGAGTGATTGTTGATTCCTTACTTTTGTCATATTACTCTTCATGATATTGGCAGTATAGAGAAATTGATAGAAGCTTTCAAGTGAGATACTCTCTATACTTCTCTACACAATTTTCAATTCGTTTTTTTTCTTCTCTTCCCAATTCTTTTTGTGACGGGACGAGGGTTATATGAGTGGAAAATAACCCAAGTAGTTCCAGTGCATATTTTTGACCTATCCAAACAGTTGTAAGATTTTTCCCGTATATACCGTCAAATATCTCAATAAGTATATTTTGGAGTCTGGAAGCTTCTTTGAATTGTCCTTCATCTACAGCTCTGGCAATCTGAGAGAACAGTTTGCCGGCTAAAGATCCCATTCCCACAAGGGCTCCGTCACAACCTAGAAAGAGTGACTCATCTACCACCCACTCCTGTCCCTCAAATAGGAGAAAATCAATTTGCTTTCGGAGATTAAGAAGTTCTTTTCGCTTTTTTAAGCTGTCTGAGGAGTTTTTTATTCCTTTAATATTGGTATGTTTTAGGATATTTTGTAGCTCTTCCTTGGTGAGTGAAATTCCGTTATAGGAAGGGAGATAATATAAATATAGGGGCCTGTCTGATACATCTGCTATGTGATGTAGGTAGTCTACCGGTTCTTGTGGTCCTGCCCAACCACTGGGAAACATTACTGCGTAGGAGTCTACCCCATATTTGGAAGCTTTTTCCATATTTTCCAGTATTCCATTTAGACCTGTGGAGGAGATACCCGCTATTATCTCGGCTTTTCCCTTTAGCAGCGAAGCTCCGACCTCCAAGATTTCCTCCCGCATTTTGTTATTTAGAAGTGCCCATTCACCCATGCTTCCGAAGAAAAAAAAGCCTTTGATTCCCATTTCTAGGTTGAATTTTAACAGTCGTTCCAGAGAAACTTGGTCCACATGTGTTTCATCTTTGAGGGGTGTTATCGTCGCAGAGTAAATCAATTTCATATGAGTTCCTCCCCAAGTCTGATAGCAGTGGCTATAATGTAATTTTCCGCATGCTTGTCAAGTTTGCTATGTATGCCTGTTCTTGTGGCATACCCACCCTCCCGTATGGCTCTTGCTGTGGGAATGTAACCAAAATAACCGTCTGCAAGTCCCATTATGAATGTGTAGGTAAATGGAGAATATTTCTTGATACGTAATCCTATTTCTGTGAATAGTTCTCCTGGTTCTGCAAAAATGTATGCATCTCCTATTCTGATACCACTAAATGGAAGTAGATAACTTTCTTTATTTTCAGCCAGTAAATCTAATAGCCACTTTGCATATATGTCCTCATCAACTCCATCCCTTAAGCTCTTTTCACCGTGGTTGGCTCTTTGAATTATCTCTTTTGCATTCTCTATCTCACTGTTTGGAATCTCGCGTCGCGGTATTTTTACTTTAACCTTAAATATTCCCAATTTGTTTGTAAAAATGTATTCTTCCTTATTTTCGTCCAGAGTATCAACTACCGCCTGGTAGAGGATTTTACCCCGTTTCTTTATACCTTCTGGATTTCGATCATTGAATCCTGGTATATCGGAACTTCCTTGGGCACCGTTAAAGAAAATTGCAGTACCCCCAAATTTGTCTTCCAGTAATCTGCAGGCTTCTCCCGGGTAATCTGATGTAATTGCATAGTCAAATCCGGTTAGTGTATTGGGATGTCCGGTATGATTGAAGAGAAGTGCTATGGTGTTATCGCTGTTATCCACTATGCTGATAATTCCCACTTCTGGATCGTAGGGTCCTGCCGGTCCTACGATGTTATTTTTGTCGTACTCTTCCCAATTCATCCATATTTTCCCATTTTTGTCTTTGAGTCTCCTGTATTCGCTTATCATGGGTTCGTAGCCATAGGTGACCTTTATTTTGCAATCAGCAGCGGATTTTTTTGCCTCTATCACAGCGTGGATGATTTTGGGAGGTAGTTC
>Ga0256914_1003111_pt1 | contig 13297 bp, 18 predicted proteins | sample HulkmetaG_FD_191571 | JGI IMG/M metagenome (GOLD analysis project Ga0256914, IMG submission 191571) | Hydrothermal chimney microbial communities from Main Endeavour vent field at the Juan de Fuca Ridge, Pacific Ocean - Hulk | ecosystem: Environmental > Aquatic > Marine > Hydrothermal vents ... | reverse complement strand
CCTACGGACACACCTTTAAAATGTTAGGATACGATACACACACTAACGAGTATGTACGACTTGCCTCAAGCATACTCAAAGACGAAAGATTAAAAACCGTTACGTTTAAGGAGAACAGATGAACGACATAACATTTATCAACACCCGATTCGATCCCGATATCACACCCTTCCACGACCTTGCCAAACAGATGGCAAAGGCGGTAGGGTATACAGCCGACCTGAAGATAGATAAAAAGCTGGCACAACTGCTCAGACTAAGGGTTGCTCAGAAAAACGAGTGTGCCTATTGTATTATCCTACATGCCAAAACCTCAAGAGAGATCGGCATAGATAATGCAAAAGTCGACAACATCTCCTCATGGTATAATAGTGAGCTCTACAGTAAAAAAGAGAAAACGGCACTTGCCTATTGTGATGTGCTCAATACCGGAGTATCCAAGGATTTTCAACGCTATCACGATGCGTTAAGTGCCTATTTTGATGAGCAAGAGATCGCAGAAATCGCAGCAGTAGTAATTAATATGAATCTTTGGACAAGACTCAAACTAGCACAAGGTGCTACACCAAAAACAAGGAGAGATCTATGCCATACAATGAACTAAACGAAGAAGAAAGAAGAGTTATTCTAAACAAAGGAACAGAACGCTCATTTACTGGAAAATACTGGAATCACAAAGAGGATGGTATGTACACTTGTCGTCAGTGTAATGCAGATCTTTTCCCCTCAAGTACTAAGTTTGATTCTGGTACAGGGTGGCCTAGTTTTGATGATGCTGTAGAAGGTGCAGTCACAGAAGTGCCAGATGCAGATGGCAGACGCACAGAGATAGTTTGTAGTAACTGTGGTGGACACTTAGGTCATGTATTTAAAGGAGAAGGGATGACACCAAAGAGTATACGCCACTGTGTCAACTCTATCTCTTTGAATTTTGTGCCTAAATCACAATAATATACTATCATAGTTATTTAACCAACAATTAATTTTCAATTAACCTCTTATTAATCTATAAGTTTTATAATTCCACTTAATAAACTTGATAGTATACCTATAAAGGTTTATGATATTATATAAGGATTGTTAATGAATAGCACCATTTCCACTATCAAAACAGAGGTTCAAAAGGTCATTGTTGGGCATGAAGAGCTGATCGATGCACTGCTTATTGGATTGATCTCTGATGGGCATATTTTGGTCGAGGGGGTACCTGGGTTGGCTAAGACCACTGCGATTAATGCTCTCTCTAACGCCTTGGGATTGGATTTTAAACGGATACAGTTTACACCTGATCTGCTTCCTGCTGATATTACAGGGACAGAGATTTATGACCAAAAGAGTGCAGAGTTCAAGGTACGGAAAGGACCAGCATTTACCAATCTGCTACTTGCCGATGAGATCAACCGTGCACCTGCTAAAGTACAAGCGGCACTTCTTGAGGTGATGCAGGAGCGTCAAATCACCATTGGGGAGCAGACCTTTAAGCTTGATGATCCCTTTTTGGTATTGGCGACACAAAACCCTGTAGAGCAAGAGGGTGCATATAAACTTCCCGAAGCCCAACTGGATCGATTTATGCTCAATGTAATTGTCGACTATAACAGTATCGAAGAGGAGTTTGAGATTGTCAAACGGGTTGCAGAGGAGAGCTTTGGGGTGATTAATCAAGTCGTCAACCCAAAAGAGCTAAGCGAACTCAAAGCGGCTGCCAAAGCCGTACATATTGATGATGCGATTGTCAAATATATTCTCAATATTATCTTCGCTACCCGCGATCCCAAGAAGTATGGTATTCCCAAAATTGGTGAGTATATCGAGTATGGGGCTTCTCCTAGAGCATCTATCAATATCTACAAAGCGATCAAGGCGGTTGCGGTATTGCGAGGTAAAGATTTTGTCACCCCTATGGATGTTGCAGAGGTGGTGGGTAATGTACTACGTCACCGTATTATCCTCAACTACAAAGCTGAAGCCAATGGCGTTACTACAGAGAGTATTATCAAAACCATTATGCAACATATCAAGCTCCCATAAGAGGTGAGTGATATGAACAACCAAAGAATCATTGAGGAGGTTGCTAGAGAGATTCTGATTAAGACCAAACGGAAGATCTTTAGTCATAATATTGGCAATAATCCCACCACCTTTGTTGGGAATGGTTTGGACTTTTCAGAGCTAAGAGAGTACTACTTTGGAGATGATGTCCGTAAGATCAATTGGAATGCCACCGCCAAAGAGCAACGCCCCTATATCAATCTCTTTACAGAGGAGCGTGAACTCAATATTGTTATTGCTTTTATGGCAGGTGGTAGTATCGCTTTTGGAAGTCAAAGAATCAAGCAGGAGTTGATGGCAGAGATTGTTGCTCTTTTGGGATTCTCTGCTATGAAAAATAACGATATGGTTACCACCTTGGCATTTGATACCAAGGAGGTATACTTTCGTAAGCCCACCAAAAGCATCAATGCCCTACATGAGATTATCCCCTCTCTTTTGAAACTCGATACCCTAGGAGAGGCGGTGGATTATGCCAACTTCTCAGAGTACCTCTTGGGGCGTATCAAACAGAAGAGCATTATCTTCATTGTGGGAGATTTTTTTGAGTCACTCGATCTCTCACTCCTCTCTGCCAAGCATGAACTCTATGCGGTAATGGTACGTGATCCTTTTGAGGAGCATCCAAAGTTTGATACGGCTCTGGATCTGATCGATCCCAATAGCTTAGAGCATCATAGCTTTGAGTTTGATGCAGGTATGTTGCGTGCCTACCAAGAGGAGATTCAACAAAGAGATCGCCAACACTATGAACACTTTTTGGGTCACAAAATTGGATATAGCAAAATCTATACCAATGAGGATCCCTTTTTTAAATTAAATAATTTGGTGAGGTAAAATGGAAGAGCTAAAAGATATAAAAGGGTTTGTTCCTGTTCCTGATGACTCATTTTTTCATCTAATGTTACTCATAGGTGTAATCGGATTACTCTTGCTCATTGGATCTCTATTGTGGTGGTGGTATCGACAACCAAAACGACGACGAAGACAACAATCTCCCCAAGAGAGAGCCAAAGAGCAACTCAAACGATTAAACTTTAAAGATACCAAATCTGCAGTCTATGGCTTTAGTGAGTATGCACAGATTCTCTCTCCTGATAATGAGAAGCTAAAAACACTGCTAGAGAGGCTAGAGATCTACAAATACAAAAGAGAGGTTCCCCCTCTTAGTAGCCATGACAAAGAGGCAATGCAACGCATTATCAAGGAGCTAATCAATGCTAAATAATTTAACCTTTGAGTACCCACTGGCTTTTTTGGTTCTCTTGCTCTATTGGATCTGTAAACGTTGGTGTCAACAACGCAATGAGCAGTTGCTCTTTCCTAATGTCAAGATCTTTAAGCAGGTAACCAAAAGAGGTACCTATCTTCAAACTATCTTAGAGTCTCTCTCCATACTTCTGCTCACCATTGCACTCTCATCCCCCTATCGTGCAGATGAGATCGTGATGAAAAAAGAGAAAGGGTATGAGATCTCCATGGTTCTTGATGCCAGTGGCTCTATGAGAGAGTATAACAAGTTTGGTATTGTCAAAGATATCGTCATGGATTTTGTAGAGATGCGAAAAAATGACAAACTTGGATTGACCATCTTTGCTGACTTCTCCTATGTTGCTATTCCTCTTACTTATGATAAGGAGAGTATCAAACGGCTCCTCTCTCAAATCGATGTGGGGATTGCTGGGGAGCGAAAAACAGCACTCTATGAGGCACTCTTTATGAGTTCTAAACTCTTCAAAGAGTCCAAAGCCAAAGAGAAGATAGCCATTTTACTAACAGATGGGGTTAATAATATTGATACCATCCCACTTGATGTGGCGATCAATACTGCCAAGAAGTATGGTATCAAAGTCTATGTCATTGGGGTAGGTAATCGTGGAGATTACAACCCTGCTGTTCTTAAACGCATCGCCACAGAGACAAAGGGAGCGTTTTTTGAAGCCAATAGCATTGAGAAGCTCAAAGAGATCTACAAGAGAATTAACCAATTAGAGAAGAGCGAGATCAAAGCCGATCATTATATCAAAAAGAGCTATCTTGTTGATTACCCTCTTGGGGCAGGACTATTGGGACTGGTACTGCTCTTTATCTATCGAAATAGGAGAGTATAATGGAGTTTCAATATCAAAACCTACTCTGGCTACTACTGCTACTCATCCCACTTATGGCGATGATACGTCAGCGTCACAGTAGTTTGGAGCGATACTTTAATGCCACACTGCTCAAACAGATGAGACAACGACAAAAAACCCTCTCACGACGCACCCGAAACCTACTTCTTCTAGGCGCTATTGCGTTGGGTATTGTTGCATTGGCACGTCCTATTATCAACAATGGAGAGATCAAAGTAGAGAGCAATGATATCGATATAATGGTTGGATTTGATATCTCTCATTCAATGTTTGCAGAGGATATCTATCCCAATCGTTTCGATTTTGCCAAGCGTAAATTTGACAATCTCTTGGAGGTTATGCCTCAAGCCCGTATCGGTGTTATTGGGTTTAGCTCCAGAGCCTTTTTGGTCTCTCCTCTTACCAAAGATAGAAGCTCTCTTAGATTTTTGGTTAACAATATGAAGTTTGAGAATATGAGCCTCAAAGGAACCGATATCCTCTCAGCACTAGAGGTTACAGATCAACTCATCAAAGAGAAGAGAGAAAAAGCCCTACTCCTCTTCACTGATGGAGGAGACAAAGAGGAGTATCACCAAGAGATCACCTATGCCAAAGAGCATGGTATTACCGTATTTATCTATGCCATAGGTACTGCCAAGGGAGGCATCATCAAAACCCCACAAGGGGTACTCAAAGATCAAAAAGGAGATATCGTTGTGGTTAAACTCAATGAGAAGATCAAAGCTCTTGCTATCAAGAGCAATGGTGCCTATCTCAAATATAGCATACAAAAAGATGATATCAAGGCACTGGCTGAAAATATCCAAACCAAATTCAAAACAACCAATACAAAGGAGCAGACCATCAAAGATACCCAAGAGCTATTTATCTACCCCTTAATGCTATCGATACTACTCTTGATCTTTTCACTCTCCTCTCTACCAAGGAGGGGTGCATGATTCAGAGACTACTAATACTCTCTTTGCCTATTGCTTTGAGTGCATCACTCTTGGACTTTAGGCTATTAAACCAAGCTCAAGAGGCGTACCAAGAGGGGAACTATACTGCCACACTCAATGCCTATAAACAGATCGATAACAAGAGCGATGAGATACGCTATGACCAAGCCAATAGTCACTATAAATTGGGAGCCTATGATCAAGCCCTAAAGCTCTATAAATCGATCAAAAAACCCCAACTTACCTTTAGGAAATGGCACAATATGGGAAACTGCTATGCTCAGCTAGGCAGACTCGATGAGGGGATCAATGCCTATGAGGAGGCACTCAAAATCCAAGAGGATAAAGATACCCGATTTAACTTAGAGCTACTCAAAAAGAGAAAAAAAGAGCAAGAGCAGAAGAGAAAAGATAAAAATCAGCAAAATAAGAATCAAAATAAAAAAGATCAAGATCAAAAGCAACAAAATAAGAATCAAAAAGAGAACAAAGACCAAGATCAAAAACAACAGAATCAAAAAGATAAAAATCAACAAAAGAAGGATCAAAAAGATCAAGAGCAGAAACAACAAAACCAAAAAGATCAAAAAGAGAAAAATCAACAAGAGAAAAATAGACAACCATCAGCCCAACAACCTATCAAAAAAGAACCCATCAGTGATAGAGAGCTTAGAAAATATCAAAAAATGCTAGATAGAAGAGGGATCAATACCCTGATGTTGCCACTTAAGACCAAAGGAGAACAGAATGAAGAACTTAAACCTTGGTAGCCTAGTCATACTTCTACTACTACCCATACTTGCACTATCAGGCAGTGTCTCTGCCAAACTAGATCGTCATATTATCTACAAAGGTGACAGTGCAACCCTTACCCTTATTGCCAATGGGAAAGAGGTTGAGTTTCCTGATCTAACAGATATCGCTAGTTTCCCTATTGAGGGAACCTCTACCCAACAAAGTATCAATATGATCAATGGAGAGATCACCCGTTCTCTCTCCAAAAGCTATCAGTTTACCCCTAGCCAGAGTGTGGTAATTCCAAGCTACAAAATTCTTGTTGATGGGAATGAGGAGCAGACCCAACCACTTACCCTAAAGGTGACCAAACCCTCACCTGCTAGCAAAAATGCACCTGTTCAATTAGAGATGAGTGTTGATAAGACCACCGCTTATGTAGGAGAGCCTATTCGTCTCAATCTAACTTTCAAGAGTCTTCCTAATGTTCACTATGACAAGATTGAACTCTCTGAGCCTGATCTCAAAAAATTTTGGGTCAAAAAGCTTCCCAACCTTAAACAGGGCAGTGAAGGAGATTATCATACTCAGACCTATACCTATGTACTTTTTCCTCAGCAAGAGGGGAACTATACCATTCCTGCCCCTTTTGCACAGTTGGGGAAACTGGTAGCAAATCAACACAGTAGTATCTTCAATGATCCCTTCTTTGGCTCTATTGGGCAACGTCTCAAATGGCAAAAACTCTATGCCAATGAGCTTAATCTCAATATCAAACCACTACCTAATAATCTGGATATCTATGGTGATTTTGAGATCCAAGCCAAAGTTGACAAACAAGAGATCAAAGCCAACAAACCAGTTAACCTCACACTAGAGATAAAGGGACAAGGAAATTTGGAAGATATCAAAAAGTTTGAGCTAGATATCGACAATGCTGTAATCTATAGCGATGAGCCTAAAGTGACCAACTCAGGGCCAACCAAAGGTTTTTTTGTGCAGAAAATAGCCATTGTTGCAGATCGTAGCTTTGTTATCCCTGCTATCTCTTTTGACTATTTTGATCAAAAAACCCAACAGCCAAAAACCATAAAAACCAAACCAATCAAGATCAATGTAATAGGTTCACCCACCCAACCAAAAGAACCCAACCAAATCGAACAAGAACCTGCCCCTCAATCCACTATCAAGAGCAAAACCATCACCTCTAAAGCAACTCCCCCCTCTACCAAGAGTTCTACAGGAGATAAGCTACTATGGTATCTTTTGGGATTGATCTCGGGTATTGGTATAACCATATTGATATATATCGCCAAAGAGAGACTCAAAAATCGCACCAAAAAAGAGACCCCTCTACGCAAAAAGATTAAACGCACCAAAGATGACAAAGCACTTTTTGAGCTACTGCTCCCCTATCGTGGTGAAGATCCTGAACTCAAAGAGATTTTGCAACAGCTAGAAGAGAATATCTATTATCAAGGTAAACACAAAATAGACCGAAATCTTATTATGGAGATTATAGAGGAGTTATAAATAGGTTCAGAGCCTCTACCGTGCCTAATCGGCGGTGGCAGTAATATAATATATGAGATAGAGGCTAGGAAGGACTTTTATGAAAAAGATACAAAAAATAGGAAGAAAAAAATTATCTTTTTCATATTGGTAGTATAACACTCATCTGTGTTTTAATTGTGAAGTCAAAAGTATTTTAAAGCCCTATTTTTCGGGATTTAAACGCTATTAAACAGATAAAAATCTTCTCAAACCAAAAGAGGGTTTTTTGATATTATATTTAACAAAAATAACCTCATAAATCCTTCTGTTTCTTAAATCGTAACTTATTGGCTATCTTCAGACGTTAGCAAATAAATTTTCAACACTCCCCGAAAGAGAGTATGGCTATAGGTTATTATCCATATTTTTGAAGCTGTTTTTTGTATGCTTATGAATCGATTTGAGAATCTCTTTCATCTCTTTCCCTTCAACGTTAATAACAATATCTGCAACCTTTTTATAGGCACGTTCTCTCTCTTTATAGAGCCTTTTTGCCTTTTTAGGTTCTGAAAAAAGAGGTCTCTTTTTGAGTTTTGCTTTAGCATTCTTGGCTGTTGACAAACGATTAAAAATCCATTCATAAGAAGCATCCAATAAAACCACTGTTCCTAATTTTTTTAGATTATCAACATGATAAAAGCCACCACCACAAGAGATCAATGTTTTATCGACAGACTTCTCTATCCAATTGGCACACTCCTGCTCTAATGAGCGAAAATACTTTTCACCATATTCGTTAAAAATATCTTTGATCTTTTGATTTGCTTTAGACTCGATAAGATCATCTGTATCAATATTAAAACACTTATACTTTTTTGCATAGGCTCTAGCGGTAGTACCTTTTCCTACTCCCATAAAGCCTATTAAGATAATATTTTTTTTCATTTTACTCTTATACCATATTATATCTATCGATAATTTTTTTGAGTCGTCTGCGTAACTTTTTTAATGCATCCTCTGCATCTTTTCCCTCAGAGACCAATGATTCAAACTCATCAAATTGAATCTTTGCTACCCATCCAATCTTTTTGTGTCTCTTTATTCCTACAAATCGAACCTCACCAAAATGCTCTTTTGCTATTTGATAGATACGCTCTATCCTTTGATCTAGTGTTTTTACTTTATCTGCCATTGCATTACCTTTTTTCTTGTTATTATAATCAAACTCTCTATAAACTCTCTATATTTCCAACTACTCGACCTACAATTTGTATCTCTTCAGGAAGCAAAAACTCTGAAGAGTAAGCTTTATTGTCTGATATCAGTTCTATACTTCCATCTGCACGTTTTCGTATACGCTTAATAAAGAGTCCTGCTGTAGTAGTAGCAACATAAATACCATCCTTATTGATATTGGTCTTACTCCTATCGATAAAAACAACTGAGCCATCTTGAAGTGTTGGCTCCATCGATTCTCCATCAACAGTTATTGCTTCAATCTCTTTACTATCTAATGGAATTATATTTTCGATAATTGCTTTATCAATAGAGAGCAACTCATAATTTTCATCAAAATTAAAAGCACCACCCCCTGCACTGGCACGAACATCTGAATAGTACCGTATTTGAAAAAAACGCTCCGTCTCAGAGATTAGCATCTCAATAGCTTGATCAAAAAAAAGCCAATTAATACTAAGCTTTTTTAAGGCACAATACTCCATAATCTCTTTAAACGGAATTGAGTTTCTTTTTTTCATTGTAGCAAAGGTAGCTTGTGGAATAGCTAATACGGCAGCCACATCTTTATCGTAAACTTTTGCTCCACCTCGCTCCTCTGAGATAATATCTTTTAATTTTTCAATCACTGATTTAAACTCATACATTACACACTCCTTATCTTTTAAATTATATGACAATTTGACATATTTTTTACTTAATTGAAATTAAAATAGTATCATTTGAAATATTTTATAAAAGGGTCAACAATGAGAATTAAAAAAAATAGAAAAATTCTTAATGAAGCGATACGTTATGGGTGTAGGACAGTATCTGATTTGGCACATTTCTTAAAAATAGGTGCCAAATACAAAATCACTCCCTATCAAAATTAATCTATTAGGATAATCTCTACTCTCTCTCCTACCTCTTTAGATCCATCCTCTTCATTAGTAACAAGTAGTGCAGTATCGCCTAACATATTGGTTAAAATTGCACTTGTACCACTCTTTTTCCCCTCAAAATCGACAAAATATTCTCCTGCTTCAAGCATCACTCTACAGGCTGTAAACTCAGCCTTTTTTTGACGTTTTACAAAGGGTTCACGTAGCGTTGCTTGGACTCTCTTCAATGAAGATTTGGCTCTTTGAAACTTCTCAATTAAAGGGACAAGATACAAAAGTGCTGTTACGGTAGAAGAGTAGGCAAATCCAGGCAGTGCAACAATAAATTTCTCCCCTTTTCTTGCTACCATAATATGCTGTCCAGGCTTAATTCGCACCCCTTTAAAGAGAACTTCACAACCAAGCTCAACAATTACATCTTTGACAAAATCAAAATCTCCAACACTCACACCTCCAGTGGTCACAACAATATCACTTTGATTTAATGCAGAAGCTACACTTCTAAGAATACTCTCTTTATCATCATGAATACAGCCCAACTGTTGTGGCTCTCCTCCATACTTTTTGACAATGGCTTCGAGGATATAGTTATTAGAGCTTCTTATCTGTGCATCTGAAGAGGCTCTCTCTCCTAACTCTAGTAGCTCTGAGCCTGTAGATAAAATAGCTACTTTTGGTTTTTCATAAACCAAAGGAGCAACAATATTTAGACTTGCCATAACCCCAATATCGGCAATACCTATCTTGGTATTTTTAGGGATAAGTTTTTCATCTTGTGCATAATTCTCTCCCACCTCTCGCACAGAAAAACCAAAAGGAACCATCTCATTAATAACAATCTCATCACCCTCTACGGTTACATTTTCAATGGGGATAAGGGTATCTGCTCCTTTGGGCATAAGAGAACCTGTAAAGGTCTTGATACATCTTCCCTCCTTAATAGAATCCGTTAAATCAGAACCTGCAGGGTTGATACTTGATATTTTAAGTCGTCCTAATCTCAAATCCTTATGCCTAAGTGCATATCCATCCATAGCAGAGGTAGGGAGTGCAGGAGAGTTATGATCTGCAACAATATCCTCTGCCAAGAGATACCCCAAAGTATCGGTTAGATACTTTTTGGTCACCCTATAATTTTTTATCTCTATCTTTTCAAGAATCTTCATTGATTCATCAAAGTGCATAAATGCCATTATCTACCTTTATTACTTAATATTCCACTACCATCCATAGGAGTGCTTCTCTCCTCTGCATAGATCCGTTTTCCATCAACTACATCATATTTCCATATTGGTGCATTGGCTTTAAAATCTTCCACAAATTCATCTATTAGCTCCAATGCAACCCTACGTTTTGGGGAGAATACTGCTGAAAGATATGAAGAGCTATGCACAGGAACATCTCCTATGGCGTGTGCCATCTTAACAATCGCTCCTTGCTCTTTTGCTCTCTGCTTCCAACCATTAAACCAATGCTCTAAAATGGGTTCATAGATATCAAAGCTCAATGCTTCAATCCCATCCTCCTCACGAACAATTCCTACAAAAGGTACATAAGCACCATAGTTAGATCTACTCTCCTCATCTAGCCATCTACCAAAAATTTCTTTGACATCCAACGCTCCTTGATATAACTCCATTTTATCCTCCACAAACAGGTGGCAGGATAGAGACTCTATCCCCATCATTTAAGACCTGCATTAAGTCATTGGTCATCTCATCATTAACTGCTACGGCACACTTATCTAACCAAGCACTAACAGCATCAATCCTTTGAAGTTGATTGGCTACATCTTGTAGTGTTTTCGCTTCTATCTCCAAAGGCTCTTGGGCTATAGGGCCTAGAAATTCTACTTTAACCATTTTCTGCTCTCTTTCTTAAAAATTGTTCGATTATAAAAGTTGTTTGATATAATCATGCTTAAATTCTCTCTACAAAGGAACAACTGTGATATTTGGCTCTATTAGCTACCTAAATCTTTTACCTTTTCAGGTTTTTCTCAAACGCTATATTCAACATAGTGGTGTAAAAATGGCATTTAATTACAAACGAGATGTTCCTAGCAAAATAAATCAGGCATTACGAAAACGGCATATTAATGCAGGATTTATCTCTAGTGTAGAGTCGCCTCGATATCGATGTAGTGAGTTGGGTATTGTTGCCAATAGAGCCGTCTATAGTGTTTTTGTCATCGAGGGAGAAGATAAGATAGATCAAGAATCAGCAACCTCTAATCAGCTTGCTTCTCTTTTAAATCTCAAAGGTGAAGTCATCATAGGAGATAAGGCACTTAAGTATTATCTTGAGGGAGGAGAGGGAATTGATTTGGCAACAGCATGGTATCAAAAGACCTCTCTGCCTTTTGTCTTTGCACGACTCTGCTATAACTGTCATCAAGACTATATCCAGAAGATAGCCGGAAAATTTCTAAAAACACCTACAAAGATCCCTCAATATATCCTAAAAAAAGAGGCGAAAAAGAGAGGAATATCGCCTCAAGAGCTTTTGTGGTACTTAAATCATATAGAATATAGACTTGATTATCCTGCTAAAAAATCATTAAAAAAATTTCTTAGACAACAAAGACGCAATCAATCAAAGAGAGATCGCGTCCATATCAATTAAAAGTCGTAGGTAACCCCTGCACCCACTGCATCAAGATTGGATTACTTTCCAATCTGCTCAGCAATGGCTTTGATTTTTGCTTCATCAAATGCAGCAACTTGACCCTTCATCAGTGCTTTCATATTTCCACCATAAGTTCCTGCTTGGTATCCTTTTAGAGCTGTTTCGATATCTGCCTTGCTCATATCTTTAACTACTTTAGAGATACCCATCGCTTTTTTCTCAAAATCTTTACCATGACATCCAGCACATGCAGCAAGATTAACTGCTGGAGTAGAGAGTGCCTCTTTTGCCTCTTCTACTTTTTTTGCCATAGTCTCTTTTGCCTCTTTGGCTCTCTTCTCTATCTTCTCTTCTGCTTCATGAACCATCTCGACAGTTTTATCTACTGCTTGAGTCGCCACGGCTTTTGCCTCATCAGCTTTTTGAGCCACTGCCTCCTTAGCTGCTGTTGCGGTCTCTTTGACTGCTTGGGTTGCTTTTTCGATTGGTGTTGTTGCTGACTCTGTTGCTTTATTTTCGTGTGCTGTTGCCTCTACTTTAGATGCCTCCGATGCTTTTTCATTCCCACATCCAATCAATAATAGAGATGTAGCCACCACAGATAATAGTACTGTTTGTTTCATGTTTTTTCCTTTTTTGAGTTAATTTTGATGGAAGTATACACCATCAAGCCTAAAATTCAACGCAACCTCTACTTACTTTAGCTACTCCTGCTTAACCATCGCTTCTATTGTAAGTATACTCCTTTAATGCTAGTTGCCTCATAAAAAATACCATTTAATATCTTGCTTGGTATAATAGCACTCTGGTTGGATATAAGACTTTGAGGGTTTTAACCAACAGACATTTAAACTGGTGTGATGGCGATCACACCCTATTAGGATTTCTATGATACATCTTGCTTCTAACTCTACCTCTCGGGCTTTGTTGCTCAAGAACTTTAATATCCCTTTTACGCAACAAGCACCCCACTATAATGAGGAGAATATCACCACCACCAATGCCAAAGATTTTGCCTACATCGCTTCAAAAGGAAAGCTTGAAGCCGCCATCAAAGAGTTTGGGCTAGCAACTCCCCTACTCACAGCCGACTCGGTGGTTTTGGCTCATGATGGCTCACTGCTACGCAAACCCAAAGATAGAGCCGATGCCAAACGCATCTTAAAGTTACAGAGTGGCTCTAGCATGGCGATTA
>Ga0256914_1003110_pt1 | contig 13303 bp, 11 predicted proteins | sample HulkmetaG_FD_191571 | JGI IMG/M metagenome (GOLD analysis project Ga0256914, IMG submission 191571) | Hydrothermal chimney microbial communities from Main Endeavour vent field at the Juan de Fuca Ridge, Pacific Ocean - Hulk | ecosystem: Environmental > Aquatic > Marine > Hydrothermal vents ... | reverse complement strand
TGTCCTAGGCCCATAAACTCTTTATCCCTCCTTCAAAAATGAATTAAAATTCATTTTTGAAGGAGGGATGCGAATCGTTGTTTTTGCTTGGTAACATTGTGAAATAATTAAAAATAGGAAGATTAATCCTATTATATGATGTGCTAACCCCTTGTTTTCACGCCATTTGGGGGTTGACAAGGAATGTATAACAATATTATAAAAGTTTTCACGCAATAGAAGACTCGGCCGAATGAATCTTCATTTATTTCTTATTTGTAGAAAGGTTCATTTGGCCACATGACATACGACACTGTTTTGAAAAAATACCTAAGGAGGGAGATTTAAATGGCTGATGTCAAAAAGCATGACACTCCGATGTGCGATGAGCTCAAAAGCGGACCATGGCCAAGTTTTGTCGATGACATTGAACAAAAGGGTTTGAAGGGCAAGCAGGCCTGTTTGGACCTTCTGGGCCAGTTGGAGTTGTCTTACATTCACAAAGAGACTCACTGGAAACATGGTGGAATTGTGGGAGTTTTTGGTTATGGGGGAGGTGTAATAGGGCGATATTCGGATGTGCCGGATAAGTATCCTGCGATTGCTCACTTCCACACCATGCGTGTAAACCAGCCTGCGTCCAAGTTTTATAGTACGGAATATCTTAGGAAGCTCTGTGACATGTGGGACTATCGCGGGAGTGGAATGACAAACCTTCATGGCTCCACAGGCGATATGATTCTGCTTGGTACTACAACCGATCAATTAGAGCCTGTATTTTATGACCTGACCCATCAAATGGGAGTTGACCTTGGGGGTTCGGGTTCTAACTTGCGTACCCCGTCTTGCTGTATAGGTAAGGCTCGTTGTGAGTGGTCATGTCTGGATACCCAGGCTATCTGTTATGATCTGACCCAGACGTATCAGGATGAGCTGCATAGGCCTGCCTTCCCTTATAAGTTTAAGTTCAAGGTTTCTGGATGTCCTAACGATTGTGTTGCTGCTATTGCGCGTTGTGATTGTTCTATTATTGGTACTTGGAAGGATGATATCCGTATTGATCAAGAAGCCGTAAAGGCATACAAGGGCGGTGAGTTGAAGCCCAATGCAGGTGCCCATGGTGACCGTGATTGGGGTCCATTTGACATTCAGAAAGAGGTAATAGATCTTTGTCCTACCAAGTGTATGTGGATGGAGGGAGACGAGCTTAAAATAGACAATCGTGAATGCACACGTTGCATGCATTGTATAAATGTTATGCCTGAGGCATTACGCCCAGGTACCGATGTTGGGGCAACTATTTTGGTTGGTGCTAAAGCCCCGATCCTAGATGGTGCTCAGCTCTCTACTCTTGCCATTCCATTCATGCGTATGGAACCTCCTTACGACGAGTTCAAGGAATTTGTTGATAAGATTTGGGATTGGTGGATGGAGGAAGGAAAAAACAGGGAGCGTTTTGGAGAGCTTATCCAGCGCCAGAGCCTCCAAGAGTTTCTGCGTAGGGCAGAGCTCAAACCCATTCCACAGATGGTTAAGGAACCCAGATCCAACCCCTATGTCTTCTGGCGTGAGGAAGAGGTTGAGGGTGGCTGGAAGCGCGATATCAAGGAATTCCGTTCACGTCACGCTGCTTAATTAAATAAATACAGAGGAGGTAAATATAAATGGATCTGAAAGAAATCCGCGAAGTAATGAAAGAGAACTGGGGAGATCTTCCTGGTTTTGATATAAGCGAGAAGGTTAAGGAGCCTTACGATCCTAACTTGGCCGAGACACTATATGATCCCAAAAAGCCAATGGCCAATAGGATTACAGATATAGGTCCTCCATACTTTGAGCAGTTTTTCCCAGAAGTTATTAAGAAGAACTATGGAAAATGGAAGAGTCACGAAATTGTAGAGCCTGGTGTCATTAAGTATACAAGCGAGACCGGAGATCAGTGCTGGGTTGTTCGCTGTGGTACACCTCGTCTTGTTACAACTGACATGATCCGTGAGATCTGTGAGATAGCTGACAAGTACTGCGAAGGAAAGCTCCGTTATACCACTAGGAACAATCTGGAGTTTCATGTAACTAGTGAGGATCAGCTTCGTGCACTTATGGATGATCTTAAGAGCAGGAAGCATCCTGGTGGCTCCCTGAAGTTCCCTATTGGTGGAACCGGCGCCTCTGTTACCAACATCGTGCATACCCAGGGCTGGGTCCACTGCCACACCCCTGCTACTGATGCGTCTGGTGTGGTGAAGGCGGTTATGGATGATCTTTACGAATATTTCACCAGCCACAAGTTGCCAGCCCAGGTCCGTATTGCTTTGGCTTGCTGCTTGAATATGTGTGGTGCTGTTCATTGTTCAGATATTGCTATTCTCGGTGTGCATAGGAAGCCTCCATTTGTCGAAGACGATCGTATTATGGGTGTTTGCGAGATTCCTCTTGCAATTGCCGCATGTCCTTTGGGAGCGATAAAGCCTGCCACTGTAGAAATTGATGGTAAAAAGATCAAGACTGTCCGAGTAAAGGAAGAGCGCTGCATGTTCTGCGGTAACTGCTACACCATGTGTCCGGCAATGCCTCTTGCAGATATGGATGGTGACGGAATTGCAATTTTGGTTGGTGGAAAGATCTCCAACAGGGTTAGTGCTCCAAAGTTTTCCAAGCTGGTCATTCCGTTTATCCCCAATGAGCCACCACGCTGGCCATCTACTGTAAAGGTTATTAGGAAGATTCTTGAGACCTATGCAAGCGATGCTAGGAAGTACGAGCGTCTTGGTGAGTGGGCAGAGAGAATCGGTTGGGAGCGTTTCTTTGAGAAATGTGATATTCCTTTTACTGATAAATCTATTGACGATTACAGGCTTGCATACGATACTTATCACACTACCACTCAGTTCAAGTGGAGTGTACATACTGACAATCTTTAAGACAAAGGAGGCTCTCAATGGCCGTTGACATGGAAGAACTGAAACAAAAGATTTTGGAGTTTGCTACAAAAAAGGCCAAGCATAAGTCAAAGATGTACATAAAGGATCTGTATAAGGCAGATCCCAATGCCAAGCCTAGAGAAGTAAAAAAGGCAGCTAACCTGCTTGTCCAAGAAGGTAAGCTGGAGTTTTTCTCTTCAGGAAGTACAACCATGTATGGTGTTCCCGGCTTCGGAAAGAGTGAGGAAGACCAGTTTGGTAAGTTAGAAGAAGAGTAATTGATTAAGGGCGGAGTTTAACTACTCCGCCCTTATTTTTTACCCCACACTATAAAATGTCTGTCTGTGACCCTTTCGATGGTCAAATGAGATAGGTTTGTGCCTCGAAGATAATTCTTTACCTCGCTTTCCCTGTAAGCAGCTAAGAGAGAGTGGTAAAAATCTCTTTGTAGAATTTTCGGTTCGTCACCACTATATTTTTTAACTATTGTAAGCGCCTTTTGGGTATCTTTTGGTCGAATCAGATCCATGACAAATATGATGCCATGTTGCCTAACAAATTTTTTGATGGCTTGCCACAAGATCTCCTGTGATGGAAGATGATGCAACAGACTATTTACAATTACTCCATCATAGGAGTTGGGAGAGATAATATCTTCCTTTATGGGGATCTTGGCATGAAATAGTTTGATTCGTTGTGATAGCTTATGGTAGTGGATTTTGATCTTGGCTTCCTTAAGCATAGGTTTTGAGCCATCAATGGCATGAATCGTGGTTTTTGGAAACCTCTTGGCAAATCTAATGGTTACATCGCATGGACCGCAGCCAAGATCTAGGAAAAGACCTCGAATATCTTGGCCAAAACGCTTCTCCAAAAGGTCTACAAACATTTCATGGGGTACCGAAAAGTCGGCATCAGCATAGGCTTTGGCCTGATTGTGTTCGTCCATTAACTCCGGTTCTGGAATTCTTTTGTCGAGTTCCAAAGACTGGTGTTTCACTTTTTAACCTTCAGTGACAATATAAGAAAGATCGCCAATTTTGAGGAACAGTTTTGAAATTAGCCATAAAAGAGAAAGTCTATTTGTTTTTAGATTTTCATCCTCCACCATCACCATTACATTATCAAAAAAGTTATCAATATGAGGTTTTAGTGAGAGAAGAAGCATCAGGGCTTTTTGATATTGTTCTGCCAAGGGCGGATGATCTGCCCCTTGAGGAGAAACGAGTGGCGAGATTTGTTCTTTTATCTGTTGAAAGGCATCATAAAGGATCTTTTCTTCAGGATCTCTAAAGAGTTCAGGTCTTATAGTTCCTCCATGAAAATCCTTTAGGATATTCATTACCCTTTTAAATGCGATGCTTATAGGCTCAAATTCTGGTTGCCTTCTTACAGCTTTAAGGGCCAAAACCCTTTGATAACAATCAAATATAGAATCAAAATCTGCTGCTATAGCTGCGTCTATCACATCATAATCGATATGTCTGGAAATAAGCTCGTTTTTGAATCTCTTTTTGAAAAATTTTATGACATCATCTTTGAGTGAAGAAGGTAGCTTGGGTAAGAACTCTTGCAGACAGGAGATTGTTTCATCAATGAGTTCCGATAGCGAAAGGACCATCTCCTTGTCTATAAGGATATTTATGATTCCCAGAGCCTGACGTCTAAGGGCGTAAGGATCTTGGTTACCGCTTGGCTTCAGGCCTAGGCCGAATGTGGCTGTAATGGTGTCGATTTTGTCAGCAATACTAAGGATTAGACCTGGTACAGTTTCTGGAAGCCGTCCTCCTGAACGGATAGGCAGGTAATGTTCTTCTATGGCAACGGCCACATCTGGATCTTCGCCAGAAATAAGGGCATATTCCTTGCCTATTACACCTTGAAGTGTAGGAAATTCCCCAACCATTTCTGTGCAAAGATCTGCCTTACACAGATAGGCCGCCCTTTTTATCTTATCAATCTGTTGATAGCCTAATTTGTGAGCAATAAATTCGGCCAGCCTTCCTATTCTATCTGTCTTATCGAGGAGGGAGCCAAGGCCCTTATGGAATACCATTCCACCAAGCTCTTGGACAAATTCTTCTAATTTTTTCTTGGTATCCTCCTTGAAAAAGAAGTCAGCATCTGCAAGCCTGGCCCCTAAAACTCTCTCATGGCCCTTTTTAACCAGTTCTGGTTTGTCTGATGGAGTATTGTTAATAGCTATGAAGTTAGGTAATAGTTTGCCCTTCTGATCTACTACTGCAAAATATTTTTGATGTTCCTTCATGCAGGTTATGAGGACAGCATCCGGAAGCGAGAGGAATGCTGGAGAAAAACTGCCGCAAATGGCCCAAGGAAATTCTGTTAGAAAGGTATTTAATTCTTCCAGTTCTTTGTCTTTAAGTACAGTTCCCCCAGCTTTTTGGGCCTGTTTTAAGGCGTCTTGTTTGAGTATCTGAAGACGTTCCCTGATATCCACCAGGCAATAGGCCCTTTTCAAGCGGGACAGATACACCTCATAAGATGCAGATTCAAGATCAATGGATTCAGGAGAAGCAAACCTATGTCCAAAGGTTTTTCGGTCGCTTTTTGCATCACCAAAAGAAAAAGGTATAATCTCGTTTCCGCAAAGGGCTAGGATCCACCTTACTGGCCTAGCGAATTTGACTTTTTCATTGCCCCAACGCATGGTTTTAGGAAACGGTATAGAGGCCATTAATTCAGGGATAAGGGTATTAAGGATTTCCGATGCAGGCCGTCCTTTCTCTATCTTAGTTATATAGACATAGTCGCCCCTTTCTGTAGCTTTTATATCCAGGTCTTGTACAGTTACAGAGTTTTTTCTTGCAAAACCTTCAGCGGCCTTTGTTGGATTGCCCTCGTCATCAAAAGCGACTGCCCTTGGTGGACCCAGAATTTCTACCTTTCTGTCAGGTTGCTTGGTGTCTAAATCTGGTATGTAAACAACCAGTCTCCTTGGGGTCCCTGCTGTCTTTACGGTGCCAAAAGTAAGGTACTCTTTTTCAAGCCTATCCGAAAACTCCCTTTTGAGAAAGTCTAGGGCTGGAGGGATGTATCCAGCTGGAATCTCCTCGGTTCCTATTTCCAGCAAAAAATTTGTCTTGTGGTTCAACTTTTGCTTTCCCCCTGTTCTCTCTGGAATTGCTCATTGTACTTTTGGGCGACAGCCCTTGCTATCTTTCTGACCCTGCCTATGTAGGCTGTCCTTTCTGCAACGCTTATGGCCCCTCTGGCTTCCAAAAGATTAAATGTGTGTGAACATTTCAGGCATTGGTCATATGCAGGTCTGACCAGCCCTCTGTCCACAAGTTTATGGGCCTCAGATTCGTAAAGGTCAAAAAGTTGCCTTAGAAGCTCAGTTCCTGCAGCCTCGAAGTTGTATATAGAAAACTCCACTTCGTCCTGAAGATGTACCGCCCCATAGGTGACAGAATCGTTCCATTTGAGATCGTAAACATTGTCTACCTCTTGTAGATACATCGCAATGCGTTCTAATCCATAGGTAATTTCTACTGATACTGGATAGACATCAATACTTCCCACCTGCTGAAAATAGGTGAATTGGGTGATTTCCATTCCATCAAGCCAGACTTCCCAGCCAAGTCCCCAGGCCCCTAGAGTTGGGCTCTCCCAGTCATCCTCAACAAACCGTATGTCATGCTCTCTAAGGTTTAAACCAAAGGTTTCCAAGCTCTTCAAATACAGTTCTTGAATATTGTTAGGGCTAGGCTTCATGATTACTTGGTATTGATAGTAGTGTTGCAGCCGATTGGGATTTTGGCCGTATCTGCCATCGGTGGGTCGTCTCGAAGGCTGTACGTAAGCCACATTCCATGGTTCAGGGCCCAAAGATTTAAGAAAAGTTGCTGGATGAAATGTACCAGCCCCAACCTCGACATCGTAGGGTTGCAGAAGAAGGCATCCCTGTTGTTTCCAGTAGTGATCAAGAGAAAGGATCAAATCTTGAAAGTACATCTCCTCTCCTTCTTGCATTTCATTTTTTAAGTGTAGAGCCGCTTGGAAGGCGTCTAGCTTTCCAGTCATTTTTTGTAACCTTGGGAAAGATGATACAATTTCCTCCTACAGTTGTATTAGGTGGTATTTCTGCCCATTTGCCTATCAATGTTATCCCAGTGTTAAGATGATGGGGAAAGTCAGAATTGGGCGTTTGAGTTTCAGGGTCTCCAACTATGCTATCTTTTCCAAAGAATACGTCCTTGTCAGATATTATTTTTCTTATGCTACAACCTGTAGATATCGTACAATTGTGCATGATAATAGAATCTCTTACTGTGGCTCCAGGTTCTACAACGACACTAGGAGAAAGGACAGAGTTTACTACCTGCCCTTTTATGACACAACCAGCTGAAATGGCAGAATTTTTTATAATGGCGCCGGGTACAATATGGGCAGGAGGCCAGTCACATGGCATAGAACCAGCTTCCAGATTTGTCACGATTCCCCAGGTTTGTGGATCAAGATTACTGGAAGGTGTAAGCAGATCCATGTGGGAATCCCAATAAGACTGGATTGTCCCTACATCCCTCCAATAGCCTTTAAAGATATAGCCATATAGATGTCCGTCATCCATGGCCTTGGGCAAGATATGATGTCCGAAGTCTGTTTCAGTGGTTTTCTTGAGTGAGTCAACTAAGTAGTTGGTATCAAAGACATAGATACCCATTGAAGCCAAATTTGATTTGGCCTTTTTGGGCTTTTCTTCCCAGTCAACGATTTTGCCCTGTTTATTCAGTATGCCTATGCCAAACTGATTGGTTTGTTCCCAAGGTACGGTCATCATTGCAACAGTAACTTTAGCGCCTATGGCCCTGTGATATTTGACCATGTCTTTATAGTCCATATAGTAGACGTGATCCCCTGAAAGGATAAGAATTTGGGACGATGGGTGCGATTCGATGAAATCAAGATTTTGTCTTACCGCATCAGCCGTACCTTTGTACCAATCAGAATCCTCTTCACCCGTGCGTGGAGGCAGTATCTTTACTTCCCTTGTCCTACCAGAAAGGTCCCAGGCAGATCCGTCACCAATGTGGCTCATCAATGACAACGGTTTATACTGAGTAAGTACTGCTACCCTGGTGAGATCAGAATTCATGACGTTCGACAGTGCAAAGTCGATAATCCTGTAGATGCCCCCAAAGGGCACGGCAGGCTTGGCCCGGTGTTTCACCAGGATGTTGAGCCTTGAACCGACTCCACCTGCGAGGATTATAGCGAGTGTGTCACGCATGTTAAGACCGTCTATTCATTTATTTTGTCGCCCTTTAGATATTTGTTCAATGTCACCTCTGCATTTTTCAATGCACAAAGTTCTCCACACATGGAGCAGCCCTTGCCGGAAAGAGACTTCCTGGATTCAAGTATTTTCCTGGCATCTTCTGGGAAAAGCATATTCTTGAACTGTTCGTTCCACTTGAAATCCCGCCTGTCCTTAGAGATTTGTTTGTCAGCCCTGTCGGCCTTTCCTTTAAGTTTTACCACATCACCTATATGTGCAGCCAGCCTTGCCACTTTTACACCTATTGCCACATCGTCTTCATCAGGTAAGGCTAGATGTTCTGACGGTGTGATATAACATATGAGATCAGCACCATACATGGATGACTGCGCTGCTCCTATGGCTGCTGTAATATGATCCCATCCTGCTCCCACATCTGTGGGGAGGGGCCCTAGCATATAATAAGGTGCATCATTCGACATCTTTTTTTGCAGAATGATATTGGCCTCGATTTCGTCAAGAGGTACGTGGCCTGGTCCTTCCACCATGGCCTGACATCCGCTCTCCCTGGCAAGTTCACAAAGTTCACAGTTGAGAATTAGCTCAGCCATTTGGGCCCTGTCTAGGGAGTCATGAATGGCTCCAGCCCTGATTCCATTTCCCAGGCTAAGTACTGTATCATACTTTTTTAGAATGGAGCAGACCCGGTCGAAATGTTCATATAAAGGATTTTCTTTATTGTTTTCCATCATCCATTGGATCATAAGTGTTCCACCCTTTGAGCACAGCCCACCATAACGGTAACCCTGTTTTTTCATCCTCTCGATTGTGAATAGATTAATTCCACAGTGGATGGCCATAAATGCAATGCCATCCTCACATTGTTTTTCAATGAGATCAAAGAGGAATTCTGGGTCCAGTTTAGTTGGGTCCTTATACTTTTGTATGGTTTCGCAAAAGGCCTGATATAAAGGGACGTTACCAACAGGCAACGAGACCTCTCGAAGGATTTCGCGCCGTATCTTGTCTAGATCTCCTGCTGCAGAGAGTTCCATAAGGGTGTCTGCTCCTTGCTTTTCAGCAATTTTGGCCTTTCTCTTTTCGTGTTCTATATCGCATACATCGGTAGATGTACCTATAGAGGCATTTATCTTTGTATGGAGACCTTTGCCAATTCCAACTACCCGTTTTTTATTGAAACGGCCTTTTAAGATAATAATTTGTCCTTTACGCACACGTTCAAGAAGAAGCTCAGGTGAAATCGCCTCTTTTTGACAAATTTCTTTCATCTCGTTTGTCAATTTATTTTTGGTGGCGTGCTCTAGTTGTGTTGCCAAACTCAGCTCCTTTCAACTATAAAAAGATCTAGAGTTGAATGTAAAAATTTAATTGGCCTGGCTTTGGGGCAGGCCTAAAATAACCAAGTCAACATACTATATGATAGCCCTAATACCAAGATGGAGTTTGAGTTAGAAGAGGCTAGTTACTGCTCTTCATACCAATGAGTTTCATGGCATATTTAAGGGGGTAGACTTTTGAGACAGGCAATAATGACGGTGGCAGGATCCGATCCTTCTGGTGGAGCAGGTATCCAGCAAGATATCAGGGTTTTCACTTGTCTAGGTTTACATGCCTGTGCCGCGGTAACTGCGATAACGGTACAAAATACAAAGGGGGTGGAAGATGTTTATCCCATTCCAGGGGATCTGGTTAAAAGACAGGTAATTGCGGTGTTTGAAGACATTAGATTGAAGGGCATCAAGATCGGGATGCTAGCTACAAAAGACAACGTGACTCACTTGGCCAAGGCCCTTTTTCATAAAGATGATGCGTGGGTGGTTGCTGATCCTGTAATGCGTTCCAAAAACAACGTGGTGCTTCTTGAGAAAGAAGCGTGGCGGGCTTATGAGGAAGAACTTTTGCCATTAATAGATATTATTACTCCAAACATACATGAGGCCTCTGTAATGGTTTCCATGGAGTTAAAATCTCTAACAGACATTAAGATGGCAGCAAAAACCATATATGAAAAGATGGTAAGGCTCCATGGCTCAAAGGATAGATGCGGTGTTTATCTAAAAGGAGGCCATATAGAGGACCGGCAACAGAGTACGGATGTGTTTTGTTATGAAGGTCGTCTTATAGTTTTAAGGGGCAAGAGGATACATAATATTCATTCCCATGGAACTGGCTGTACCTTGTCTTCTGCCCTTTGCGCATATCTTGTCCTTGGAAAGGGGCCAGAAGCCGCTGCCCGTTATGCAAAGGAATTTGTCAGGCGGGCCATAGTGGCAGGCTTTCCTCTTGGGAAAGGTATAGGTCCGGTCGATCCGTTGGTTTGCTTAAAATTTTAAAATAGACTTTACTGAATTGTTGTTCAGTATTAAAAGGTATATTACTTTTGAAATACAGGGGTTTGTTCTACCTCTAGGTGACATTAATCACATTATTTCCTAGCTCTGGGAATAACAGACATCATTTTTACCCAATTATGAAGGAGGTTAAGAAAATGGCAGTTTATGTTCTTGGTCACAAAAGCCCTGACACAGACTCTGTAACAGCAGCAATTGCGTTTGCCGAGCTTCAGAAGATGCTTGGTGTGGATGCAGTTCCTTGTAGGCAGGGAGAGTTGAATCCTGAGACAAAGGTGGTCCTTGAAAAGTTTGGTTTCGAGGCACCCGAGCTGAGGACAGATGTAACTGGCGAGAAATACATGTTGGTTGATCACAGTGATATTAAACAGGCACCTGATAACTGGGACAAGGGTGAACTCATGGCTGTTGTGGATCACCATAAAATTGGAGATATTACTACTCCTAACCCCATTCTTTTTGTTGCCATGCCGGTAGGCTGTACTGGAACTGTGCTTTACACGCTTTATAAGGATGTATTCAAGAAAGACATACCTGCAAATGTGGCAGGCCTTATGATGTCGGCTATTTTGTCTGACACCGTCCTTTTTAAATCTGCTACTTGCACTCCAGAGGATAAGGCTGCTGCAGAGGCCCTTGCCAAGATTGCTGGTGTAGATGATATCATGGCATGGGGTATGGAGATGGCCAAGGCCAAGAGTGCAGTTGAGGGAGTGGCTCCAAGAGATCTTGTCTTTCGCGATTACAAAGACTTTGATATGAGTGGCAAGGCCATTGGCATTGGTCAGCTAGAGCTTGTTTCTCTTGATCTTGTTGATAAGATCAGGGATGATCTCTATGCGGAACTCGAAAAGATCAAGGCTGAGAAAAACGCCCATAGCATCTTTTTGATGCTTACAGATATTATGAAAGAGGGAACCGATCTTATGGCAGTTACAGATGATCCTTCTATTGTAGAAAAAGCCTTTGGCGTAAAGCTTGAGGGCAAGTCTGTGTGGTTGCCAGGCGTTATGAGCCGTAAAAAACAGATGGTCCCCAATCTCGAGAAGGCCTGCGCATCCTAATACAGGGGCAATTTTTAACAAGCGCATCAATAGGCCGGTGTAACAGCCGGCCTTTTTTGGTTGTAGAAAGCGTGCTTAATTTGGTTTAATATTTTGGAGCACAAAAATAATAAATAAAGGAGGTGAAAACATGACCCCTGAAATAGACGAACTTTTTACTGATGGCCAGTTTAAGTTTATGGATGAGGAGTATGATGAGGCAATAGAGATTTTTACCAAGGTTATTGAGCTTGAGCCTGGATTTGCCAAGGCATATCAGGCACGAGCTATAGCTTATGTAAGAAAAGGGGATACCGCCAAGGCCCTTGAAGATATTTCAAAGGCCATAGAAGTAGATCCTGAAAATCACAGGTTTCATTATCATAAGGGGGCGATTCACCTCAAAAATAACGAGCTTGATGAGGCCGTTGAGGCACTGTCTCGGGCTATAGATCTTGCCCCTGAATATGCTCCAGCCTATTTTTTGAGGAGCGAGGTCTTTGATAAACTTGGAGAAGAAGAGGCCGCTGCTGCAGACTTTAATAAGGCAGATGTTCTAAGAAAGGAACAGACTCATGCCAGTAAGATAGTGGATTTTTGGAGATAGGATATATTGGCCGGCTAAAGCTTGTAGAAGCCGGCCAACTTTAAAATTTGTATTTCAAAGAAAAATAGACTGAAAACGGATTAATCTTCTTTTTACTGTATATCCCTGGGATATCATACCGCCTGTTGAACAGATTCTTTATTGCTATCTGGATATCAAGGTTTTTAAATAGCACGTTATTGTAATTGCCTGTTAAATCCGTAATCCACATGTTTGTGCTGGAAATTTTTCTTTTACCCCTATTGTAATATCTTGTAGCAGAGTTGGCGTAGTTGAGTTTTGCAGTCACCTTGAATTTTGGTGTTATATCAAACTCTGTACCTATATTGAAAATGTTATTGGGTCCAGTTTCAAAGGGGGTATGCCACTGAGAATAAAATGGCTTATAGGTGCCATCCGGTTCAATGATAATGTAATCTAACACCTTATAGTCTTCATCTTCTCCGTAGTTGTTAAAGATGGTAGTATTAAACCAAAGCTTGAGCCAATATGCGACTTGCCAGTTTATGCTTGCTTCAAGGCCGTAGATGTCTTGCGAGTTTGGTTTAGATAGTCCCCCATTTGGGTCCTCGTTGACATGGTCCTTTATTTTATTCCAAAAGCCTGTTGCTGTGAGCTGGAGGTTTTTGAGGGGGGCCCAGGCGAGATTCAGGCTAAGATTTTGTATTTTTTCTGGGTCCATATCTGATCGGTTGACTAACTGGGTATTATAAGGTGTTCGGTAGGCAGTGCCAAAAAGTAGTTTCAATTTTAGGGAAGACAGGGGATGCCATCCGCCACCAATATTGTAGGATAAAGAATTGTCATACTGACTGTGGTCATCAAACCTTAGGCCTGCCCACAGGTCAAACCACTTCCAATGTTTTCTCAATTGGGCATATATTGAAAAGAGATTGGTATTAAAGTCCTTTTGATTAATAATAGGCGTAAATAGCGGATTACCCGGTTGTAGATAGTCGGGCAGGAAGCTCTTTGACAGTACCGCCCCTGTTATCCTGTTGTACCGGTAAGACGTGCCAATGGTTAGGAGGCCTGTGGAGTCCCACAGTTGCCTATCTAAAAAGAGTTCTCCATAGTAGACATGGCTGTTTGAGTGCCATGATACGTCTACTAGTTGCTCTTCAAAAGGGATTTTGCTG
>Ga0256914_1003109_pt1 | contig 13312 bp, 11 predicted proteins | sample HulkmetaG_FD_191571 | JGI IMG/M metagenome (GOLD analysis project Ga0256914, IMG submission 191571) | Hydrothermal chimney microbial communities from Main Endeavour vent field at the Juan de Fuca Ridge, Pacific Ocean - Hulk | ecosystem: Environmental > Aquatic > Marine > Hydrothermal vents ... | reverse complement strand
CCCTTTCGTTCCACGGCCTTTCCTGCAGTTTATAAATGGGACCAACGAGAAGGATCTGCCTCCCACCATCACCTCTCTTCCCGGGGATCTCTCCAGGAGCCCCTAGCTGAAAATACCCGCACGGATCTGGATATCATTTCTTTAAAGACTCTCATTATGAGACCCATTCTTTAGTCATCCAACAGATTTTTTCTGTGCCACCTAATATTTTTTTCTAAAAAAGGGTCGTATTGTTGACAGATTGAATCCTGTTTCTCATCTTTGAATCTCTAAAAGATCATCTTTCAAAGCTTCCGGTATGGATTCCGGCACGTTCAAGAAAATATTTGACAGGTATTACGACAATATACGGAACTTCCTGTATTACAAGTCGGGAGACATCGAGGTTGCTGAGGATCTTATCCAGGATGTTTTTTTAAAGTTATGGGAGAACAGGAAGAGGATCCGTGAAGAGAGCGTGGGGGGGTATCTTTACACCATTGCATCGAATCTTCTCAAGAACCATTATCGCAGGAACGAGATAACGTTCCGTTTCATCAACACGATGGTAAAAGAGGAAGAAAAGGAGACGCCGGAGTACATGCTGGAGGTGAAGGAGTTCGATGAGCGTTTGCAGGCAGTGTTGGCGGCCATGCCGGAAAAGAGCCGTGAAGTGTTCCTGATGCATCGCATCGACGGGCTCACTTACAGGGAGATCGCAGAACGTCTGGAACTGAGTGTCAAGGCCATTGAAAAGAGGATGCAGAAGGCCCTGTTGTTTCTGGAGCAATATCTTGATCAAAGGATATAGAACCCATGAAAAAGAAAAGTGACCCGATGGGTGACGGGGGTCGTGGCGACGAACTGCTTCGACGGGCATGGGAGCATGCCGGTCATTATCATGTACCTGCACAACGGAGCCGGGAGGAGGCATGGGAAAGACTGCAGAGCCGGATCGCCAGGGAGGAAAGAGGGGCCTCTCATCCCGTTTTGTTACGCCGCATCGCCCTTTATGCGGCAGCGGGTGTGATCCTGTTCCTGGCTCTGGGCATTCTGTTTCGCACAGTGACGATCGAGGTGCCACCGGCTCAAAAGCGGAATCTGACACTGCCCCGCAAGGTGGAAGCAACACTGAACTCCGGCAGTTCGCTGCGATACCACCCTTACCTGTTCCGTAGCCGGGTGTATCTGTGGGGAGAAGGGTTCTTCCGGGTACCTCACGGAACCCCTTTCAAGGTGATCACGGAGAAGGGAACGATCGAGGTAGGAGGTACGGCTTTCCATGTAAGCGTGGGGAAGCAGCATCTCGAGGTAGCCTGTTATGAAGGAAAAGTTCTTGTCCGAAGCGGGGAGGAGAAGATCCTGCTCCATCAGGGAGAAGGAGTACGGAAAACAGGGTCAGGAACGATCGAAAGGTACCATCTCCCACCAGGCAGTGACCGTCCTTCCTGGGACAAGGGATCGTTCAGCTATCACGATGTACCTTTACAAAGGGTCATAGAAGAGATGGAAAAACAGTTCGGGGTGAAGATCCACCTGCCGGCCGATGAAAGGCATTACACCGGCTATTTCACCACGGCCTCTCTGGAAGAAGCCCTCCAACTGGTCTGTCTGCCCATGGGGTATGAATGGGAGATAAGAGGAAATGAGGTGTTCCTCCGGAAAGAAGAATAAAGCATGGGAAAGTTTCTGACGATAGGGTTCGTTTTTTTCTCTCTGGTGGCTTCGGCCCAGGAGGGGCAGGTGGTCATTGAGGGCGGCCGTCCTGTGGGAAACATATTGGAGGAGCTGGCGAGCAGGTACCATCTTCGTTTTGCTTACGACAGCCGTTTGCTCGACACCCTCATGCTGGATCATACGGTCAGGGCAACCACGCCGCAGGCGGCTGTGGAGAAAATACTGGAAGGCAGCGGGATGACCTTCCGTTATATCGACAGCAGCTACGTCATTCTTCCGCGGCCCCGGCATGCCCGTACCTCCAAGATGATCACCGGCACTGTCAGGGATGGTTCCAGTGGTGAGGCCCTTCCCTGGGCGACCTTGTTACTCGAAGGGACAATGATCGGGACGACGACCCATGCCGACGGTCATTTCTCGCTGGAACTGCCGGCCGGCACCGGCGATACCATAACCCTGACAGTAAGTTATCTCGGCTATGCTCCCCGCCGTCTTCGGCTTTCACACCCTGTGAACAACATCCAGGTGACACTCTCCAGACAAGAGATGATGCTGGAGGATGTGGCGGTGGAAAAAGAGGATGCGCCCCTGGAGACAGGCCCTCTCACAGGGGAATACCGGCTCAACCCTGCCAAGCTTCTTTCTCTTCCCAACATGGGGGAGGTGGACATTTTCTCCCTGATGCAGCTCATGCCCGGCATCACAGCCTCCAATGAGGCAGTCACCGGGATCTCGCTGCGGGGCAGCACCGCCGACCAAAACCTGCTTCTTTTCGACGGTTATCCTTTATACAAGCAGGACCACTGTTTCGGGCTCTTCAGCTCGGTCAACCCTCATGTGATCCGTGACATCCGCATCTACAAAAGTGCCTATGATGCACGTTACGGAGGAAAGGTGGGAGGGATCATCGATATCACGGGACGCTCGGGCAATTACAACAACTTCTCGGCCCATGCTGGTATCAACACCATCAGCGGCAATGCCATGGTGGAAGTACCGTTGTTCCGTCAGAAAGGTTCCCTCCTCCTCGCCGGCCGCCGTTCCTTTACCGATGTGCTCACCTCACCGCTCTATCGGGACATCTTCAACAGTTTCTTCTCGGGAGAAAACATGATGATCCTGAACATCGGCGAAAGTCAACGCATCTACAGCAAGGAAATGATCCCATCGTTCCATTTCTATGACATGAACGTCAAATTTTCCCTGCGTCCTGACGAAAAGGACCTGGTCAGTGTGAGTTTTTCCACGGGGAAAGACAAGCTGGTGGTGAACGACCCCGCTTTCGATTACCGGAACGACAACCAGTGGGGAAATGATGGTCTGAGCATTCACTGGAGCCGGCAATGGAACGCACAACATCACACTATGCTGACGGGGGCGCTCTCGTCGTATTATGATCTTTCCACGGAAACCTATATTTTCTACGACACCCTGAACGGAGAGGTCACCACCCAATACGATGCAATGATCAACGACAACCGTATCCGGGAAGGGGTGGTGACATTGACACATACCTGGCAGCCCGGCAACCGTCACCGTCTGGAGAGCGGACTATCCTTCAATCATTCCAGTATCAACTATCTCAATGAGATCAAGGACTCCATGGTGATCTCCGACATCGTCCAGCAGGCCTCACGTCTGACCGGCTATATCCAATACAGGTTCCAGCCTTTCGCTTTCTTTCATTTGCTGGGGGGAATACGCAGCACATGGGATCCTCATTCCGGCCGCATCTATGCCGAACCACGTCTGACCGTCACCATTCCGGTCACTGAACATCTGCGGATCAAGGGGGCCGCAGGTCTTTATCATCAATACATGTTGCGGACCGTCGTTCCGGGCTTGTACGGTGATTACTCCTCCTTCTGGGTTCTGGCCGACGGCGGCGATATCCCCGTGATGAGATCACATCATTTCGTAGCAGGTATTCACTACGAGGCTCAGGGGATGGAAGTGGATGCTGAATGTTTCAGCCGAAACACCACAGGTCTGAGCCGCTTTTATTACACCTACGACTCTCTTTACGAAGGCAACGGATTCTTTACCCGGGGAAAAGGGAAAATTTACGGGATCGACGTGCTGATAAAAAAAGAGATGCGGCATTTCACCGGCTGGATAGGGTATACTTACAGCATCAACCAGGAGCGTTTCGATATGCTCAATGATGCCGAATTCTTTCCGGCCAACAACGATCAACGCCATCAGCTTAAAATAGCCGCCCTTTTCCGCACCGGCCGGTGGAACTATTCCTTCACGTGGCGTTATGCCACGGGACTCCCCTACACCTCACCACCTTCCCCTCAAGGGGTTTATCCTTTCTTTCCCGCCCTCGATGATCTCAACAACGACCATCTGCCGGACCATCACCGTCTTGACATGAGTGTTACCTACCGCTTCCCTCTTTTCCGGAAAAAGGTACGATGCGTGACAGGACTTTCGGTGATCAACCTGTACAATCGTCACAATCTGCGCAACAGGCTCTTTTTCACCTCTCTGGACGAAGCTACAGGGATCCCTTACTCCATACCTGTTGATGTGCGTTTCCCAGGGTTCACACCCAGTCTGTTCCTGACATTTGATCTTTAAGGTGTCCGGGCAAGGACCTGGACCTCTTCGACGATCTCCATCCCCCGTTGGATGGCTTGCTCGTTCTGCGGAAGCAGATGATGATAACGCTCGGGGAGCGATTTTTTGAGCCCTTTCAGGACATTTTCCATCTCGACGATGGGTTTGATCCTGAGGAAGGCGCCGAGCATGATCATGTTGAACGACCGTATGGCGCCCATGCGGGCGGCCTCTTCGGCTCCGCTGCAACGATAGATGTTGATGTCCTTGCGTTCGGGATGACGGGTGATGCCGTTGGGGTCGTACAGGAGCATGCCTCCGGGTTTCACCTTGGGCTCGAACTTGTCCATCGACTGCTGGTTGAGGATAATGGCCGAGTCGAATGCGTTCAGGATGGGCGAGCTGATCCGCTCGTCGCTGATGATGACGGTGACATTGGCCGTGCCGCCGCGCATCTCGGGGCCGTAGGAGGGCATCCAGCTCACCTCCTTGCCTTGCATCACACCCGAATAGCAAAGTATCTTGCCCATGGAGAGGACACCTTGTCCTCCGAAGCCTGCTATGATGATCTCTTCAGTCATGGTTCATGAATGTGTTGGTTGTCAATCCTCCGGCACCTTGATATCCCCGAGGGGGTAAAAGGGGAGCATGTTCTCGTCGAGCCATTTGACGGCCTGTACGGGTGGCATCTTCCAGCCGGAGTTGCAGTTGGAGACCACCTCGACGAAGGAGACCCCTTTGCCACGCATTTGATACTCGAACGCCTTGCGGACGGCTTTTTTGGTGCGACGCACGTAAGCGGGAGTATGGACGGCCTGGCGGGTGACGTAATAGGTGCCGGGCAGCTGGGCCACCAGGTCGGTGATCTTGATGGGATGGCCCATGAGGCTGTCGTCGCGGCCGTAGGGGGTGGTGGAGGTGCGCATGCCGGTGAGGGTGGTGGGAGCCATCTGGCCGCCGGTCATGCCGTAGATGCCGTTGTTGACGAAGAACATGGTGATGTTCTCGCCGCGGTTGCAGGCATGGATGGTCTCGGCGGTGCCGATGGCCGCCAGGTCGCCGTCGCCCTGGTAGGTGAAGACATAACGGTCGGGCAGAAGGCGCTTGATGGCGGTGGCCAGCGCCGGCGCCCTGCCGTGGGCGGCCTCCTGGCTGTCCACATCGATGTAGTCGTACATGAACACCGCACATCCCACCGGGGCGATGCCGATGGTCTTGTCCTGGATGCCCATCTCCTCGATCACCTCGGCGATGATGCGGTGGAGGGTGCTGTGACCGCAGCCGGGACAGTAATGCATCGGCTTGTCGGTGAGCACCTTGGTCTTTTTGTAGACGATGTTCTCTTCGCTGATGATATCTTTCAGATCGTGTGCCATGGTCAGTCTTTGATAAGTTTCTGTTTGAGAGCTTCGACGATCTCCTCGGGGGAGGGGACGACGCCACCCAGGCGTCCGAAATGTTCGACGGGCACGCGGCCGTTGACGGACAGCCGCACATCCTCGACCATCTGGCCGGCGCTCATCTCCACGCTGAGCATGCCTTTCACCTGTCCGGCGAGGGCGGCGATCTCCTTCACCGGAAAAGGATAGAGGGTGATGGGGCGCAGCAAGCCGGCGCGTATACCCTCCTCACGGGCCAGCTGCACAGCCTTCTGGCAGATGCGGGCGCTGGTGCCGTAAGCCACCAGCAGATAATCCGCATCGTCGCTCTGGAAGGTCTCGTAACGCACCTCCTCCTCACACATCCTGCGGTATTTCTCCTGGAGATGGTGGTTGAAACGTTCCTGCCGGTAAGGGTCGAGGTCGAGACTGGTGATGATGTTGCGTTCGCGGTTGGGTTTCTTGCCGGTGGTAGCCCATTCCGGCAGCTCATCGTCGCGCATGCGGGGTTTCTGGGGCTTGAACTTCACCTTCTCCATCATCTGGCCGATGGCTCCGTCGGAGAGGATCATCACCGGGTTGCGGTATTTGAACGCCAGGTCGAAGGCCAGTTCGACGAAGTCGGCCATTTCCTGGACGGATGAGGGGGCCAGCACCAGCAGATGGTAGTCGCCGTGGCCGCCGCCCTTGGTGGCCTGGAAGTAGTCCGACTGAGCGGGCTGGATAGTGCCCAGCCCCGGCCCTCCCCGGACGATGTTGGCGACGACCACCGGCAGCTCGGCACCGGCGATGTAGGAGAGCCCTTCCTGCATGAGGCTGATGCCCGGGCTGGAGGAGGAGGTCATCACCTTCTTCCCGGCGCCGGCACCGCCATAGAGCATGTTAATGGCCGCCACCTCGCTCTCAGCCTGGAAAACGACCATGCCGGTGCGCTCCCAGGGACGGGCCGCGGTAAGGTACTCCATCACCTCGCTCTGCGGGGTGATGGGATAACCGAAATAACCGTCAACGCCGGCCCGTATTGCCGCCTCGGCCAGCGCCTCATTGCCTTTCATCAGTACAAAATCTTCCTCCATGGATCTGTCGGTTCGTTAAACATCAGAGGTCTCAATCTTCTTGCGGTATACCGTGATCACCCCGTCGGGACAGACGATGGCACAGTTGGTACACCCGTTGCACGCATCGGGATGCTCCATGTAAGCATAATGGTATCCCTTGCTGTTCACCTTGCGCGACATGGCGATGACATTCGTCGGACACGAGATGACGCACAGCTCACATCCCTTGCATCTTTCTATGTCGACCACGATCGCACCTTTCACTTTTGCCATGACCGAACGTTTTGGTTAACCTTCTCAAAAGTAATATTTCCCATGCAACCTGTTCCTGTTTTTTATCATAAGAATAGATGTTCGACAACAAGCTTTTCAGACGGGATGGTCGTTCCGGAACTGTTCCAGTCTCTCTTCCAGGTCTTTGAACTGGTCGGGCATGACCTGTGAGACGCAGGCCCGTATTCCTTCGGTGCGGGTGCTTCCGGTGATCTCGAGGGAGATGGCGCCGATGCCGTAGTAAAGCAGCTCTTCCACCAGCTCGACACCTGAAAGACCGGGATAGGCGACCGTGAAATAGAAGCCGTCGGCAAGGGGTTCGCCCACATCGTTGTCGTAGACGAGGCGGAAGCCGTGACGCAGGAAGATCTCTTTCATCACTTTGGCCTTGCGTCCGTATTCCCGTACCTCCTCCACGAAATTGTATTCCCCGTCGTTGGCCGCTTTGAGGATACCCTGCAGGGCCCATTGTGAGGAATGGGAGACGCCTGCCGAGAGGGAATAGAGGGCACCGTAGATCATGGCATAGCCGAACTCCGACGAAGGGAAGTACCTTTTCAGGGCGGGAAAACGGCGATGGTAGAGATAGTCGCTGATGATCATCATCCCCACCCGCTGACCCGCGTAGCTGAAGGCCTTGGAGCTGGAGATCAGCAGCAGGTAGTTGTCGGTATACTTGGCCACGGTCGGCTGGTAAGGGGGTTCACCCGGCCGCGAATAATCCCGCCGGAAGTCCATACCAAAATAGGCCAGGTCCTCGATGACGATGACCCCGTATTCGTTGGCCATCTCACCGATGATCTGAAGCTCTTCTTCGGTTAAGATGAACCATGCCGGGTTGTTGGGACTGGAATAAAGGATGCTGGAGACCTTGCCGGTCTCCAGGTATTCGAAGAGCTTGTCTTTCAGTTTAGGGCCGCGGTAGTCGTATACATCGAACGACATGAAGCTGTGGCCCAGGACGTGGCATTGCTGTTTCTGGACAGGGAATCCGGGGTCAAGGAAGAGGGTCCCCTCCTTGGAGGGGTCGGTACGGTTGGCCACCATGAAAGCGGCCATGGACCCCATCATGCTGCCGACGGTGGGGAGGCAGCCTTTGGGGTCGACGTCGATGTCCATGAAGAGTTTGGCGAAGCGTGCGATCTCCTCCTTGAGTTCTTTGACACCTTCGATCATGGGGTATTTGGCGGGCACGCCGCGTTGGAGGGCGGCTATTTCTGCGGCCACGCCAGGCGGGGCAGGGTCCAGCCCCGGCACACCCATCTCCATGCGGATGAAACGTACGCCGCTTCTCTCCTCCAGCTGGTTAACGGTACGAACGATCTCACGGATGGTGCCGCGCCCAACACGCTCCAGACAGCTGGTGCGTATCACCTCGTCCACGATCGCCGCATCCACGGGTGTCTTTCTCATGAGCTGTTATCTTTTAAAACCAAAAAAGGCAGCATACGCTGCCCTTTTTCCCTGTTCACTCACCGGTCGAACTCCCTGAGTATCTCGTCCAGCCATTTCTCAAGTCGTTCAGGGGTCTTTTCCGGCTCCGTATCTTCGTCCAGCGGCAGGCCAATAAAATGACCATCGATCACGGCCTCCGATGCTTCAAAATTGTAGTCGGTCACGGGCCGCTGTCCCACGATGCGGGCGCCGTGACGCAGGAGTTCCCTGCCCAGCACCCCCATGGCATCGACGAAATGCCGGGGATACATCACCTGATTGCCCAGGCCGTAGATCGCAAAAGTTTTCCCGAGATAATCGATCCGGTCAAGTGAAGCCAATACCCCGGACCAATCGTCGCCGTCATGATCCGCCCTCCAGGTCTCCGCCCCTACGGTAGAAAGCCCGAAAATGATGTTCTTGTAACTGTTGATCTTCTCCGGCGTGACTTCGGCCACAGGGATCAGGTCGACACGCTCTCCCAGCTTTTCCTTGATCATCTTTGCCACGCGTTCCACCGACCCGCCCTGCGGACCGTAGAACAAACCTATCTTTTCCATAAAGGTGATTCAGGTTTCACATTGTGCACGAATATACGAAAAAGTTCCCATTCCGAGGTTTTACGGAAGGACCATCCCATTCGGTTTTCATCACATTCCGCTCTTCTCCAGCCGTATACGTGCATCGACCGCGACGATATTCTCACCTTCGGCGATGAGGGGGTTGAGGTCCATTTCTGCTATGGTCGGAAGGCTTTCGGCGAGGCGGGAGAGGTTGACGAGGATGCCGGCGAAACGCTCTTCGCTGATACCTTTCTTTCCTCTCAGGCCTTTGAAAAGAGGGTAAGCACGGAGGCTCCGGATCATCTGTAGGGCCTCTTCGCTGCTGAGAGGGGTGAGGGCGGCGGCATAGTCGCGCAGGGTCTCCACGAAGATGCCCCCCAGGCCGGCCAGGATCAGATGGCCGAAAGGCCCTTCCCTTTTCACGCCGGCGAAAAGCTCGTATCCCCTGACCATGGGCTGCACCAGCACGGCCGTGACGTTCTCCAGGGAGGTAAGACGGTCGAAAGCCTCTTCCACGCCTTCGGGGGTGGTGATGCCGGTGATGACTCCTCCCGCATCGCTTTTGTGGAGCAGGCCCACTGCCTTCATCACCACGGGGAAACCGGTCTCCATGGCAAAGGAGAGCGCCTCTTCAGGGGTCTCGCACACTTTTTCTTCGACGACGGGTATGCCGGCCTCGCGCAGAAGACGGTGCACCTCGTCGGGGGGCAGGTATCCTTCGCGGGTGGTGAGGGCGGGGAGGGTGATGCCGGCAGCCGCGCCGGCGGCAGGTGCCGGCGTCGGCGTAAGAAGGACACGCCCCAGGGCACGGCCCAGCACCACCTCGTCGGAGAAATGCACATGCCCGCGGGCAATGAAAGCCTCGATCTCGCGCCGCACATTGATCACCGAGGGCAACACAGGGTAGATGGGCTTGCGGGAGGTGCGCATACGGCGGTCGAGCACGTCGTACACCTCATCGACGGGGAAGAGACCCGGACTGCCGAAGATCACCACCATGGCGTCGATGTTGTCGAAGGCGTTGTCGCAGGCCTCGATGATGGCATCGAGCTGTTCGGCGGTGCCGGTGGCGAGGAAGTCGATGGGGTTGCGTACCGACGAGCCGGGGAAGAGCTGTTGTCTGAGCTCTTCCGCCGCCGGCCCCTGCAGGGGGGGCACCTCGAGGCCCTGGGCGGCGAGCGTGTCGGTGAGCATCACGGCAGGCCCGCCAGCATGGGTGATGACGGCGAAACGCCGCCCGCGGGGCAAGGGATGACGCATCACGCCGGCGACGGTGACCAGCTCCTGGCGGCTGTGACAACGCACGAGGCCCGCCTTGCGGAAGAGGGCGGCGGCAGCCTCGTCGCTGCCGGCCATCGCTCCGGTGTGGGAGGAGGCGGCACGGCTGCCGGCATCGGTGACCCCCGCCTTGACCGCCGCGATGCGACATCCTTTCCGCACCAGCGACGCCGCATGACGCAACAGCATGCGCGGCTTGCGGATGCTTTCCATGTAGAGCAGGATCACCTTCGAGGAGGTGGCCGGATCGAAATGCTCATCCAGGTATGCCAGCACCTCCTCCACACCGTTCTGGGCACTGTTGCCCACGGAAAAGACCGAGGCAAAGGTGAGTCCCATGGTGATGCCCGCCTCCATGATGAATACGGCCGTAGCCCCCGAGCCGGAGACCAGCGTCACCCCCTCCGGGTCGGGAGCAGGGGCAGGCGTGGTGAAGACCCCGCTGTAGGAAGGGGTGATGACACCGATGCAGTTGGGGCCGATGAGGGTGGCATCGTACCTTTCGACGACCCTGACGATCTCCTTCTCGAGAGCGGCCCCTTCGCTGCTCTCCTCGCCAAAACCGGCCGAGAGGATGATGAAGGCGCGGGTTCCCTTGTCACGTGCCAGGATCTCAACGGCCGGCAGGGTATACTTCGCCGCCACGGCCAGAATGGCCAGGTCGACCTGCGGGAGTTCGCTCACCTCACGGTAGGCAGGAACACCCTGCACCTCGCCGCCGCGCGGATTCACCACATACAGTTCGCCCCGGAAACCGGAACGCAAAAGGTTCTCGAGCACCTTGCCGCCCGGCTTGCGACGGTCGCCGGAACCTCCCACCACCACGATGCTGCGCGGATGGATAAGCTTGTCGTTGATCATATCGTTCACATTCGGTTCGTCATCATTCACTCGTCCCCCTCGTTCCTGAGAAAATCCTCCAGATGTGCTGCCTCCTCATCCGTAAAAGGGACATACCGGGTATAAAAATAGGTAGAACTCCTGAGATCATCTTTCAACACCCCTGTGCTCAAAAGCCCGGGGGTCACGATAATGAAATCTCTGGTATCCCGGATGCGTATCATTGTGGGTTCGCTTTTCGCCATGATCCTGTGTACCCCGGAAGAAAGCAGCAGAAAAGGCATGGAAAAATCCCGGGGCACCCCTCTCCAAAAATAACGAAGGATCAGTTGCTTCTTCTTCTTCACCCGGTAAAAGGAATATTCCAGCACCGGCGGGTCCTTTTGGAAAAGATAGACATAAAAAAAGGGACGAAGCGGACGGTCGGTGTATTTCTCCGCATGAAGGATGAAATCGTAGGTATTGACCGTGCGGTATCTGAACTTTTCGTAATAGTCACGCAGCATGGTAAGGAATGCCTTGTCATCGTTGAACACCGAGCGGAGGGAGTGGAGCATGGCAGCCCCTTTCATGTAGACATCTTCCCCCATGAAAGCATTGTAGTTGATGTCCCTTGGCCCCACCACCGGCCATATATTGTTGACCATCAGCATCTGCTGTCCAACGTATTTCAGGTAACGCTCATGACCGAACTCCCGTTCAAGAAAAAGATCCTCGGTATACGTGGCCAGGCCTTCGTTGAGCCACAGGTCGGCCATGTCTTCCGGCGAGACGGCATTGCCCCACCACTCATGGGCGGTCTCATGGACCACGAGCATGGGGAACCCGTCGTAGATCTGATATCCGGAGGTGTCGTCATAAGCATTTCCGATGGCGATGGCACTCTGATGCTCCATGCCCTCGTAAGGAGCTTCCACATAACCGATGCCGTCACGCGGAAAAGGGTATTCCCCGAAAAGACGCTCCAGGTCGGAAAGGATGGTCCGCGTACGCCTGTAATAGTCGCGGGCCTGGTCGAGATGATCTTTACGGAGGTAGTAATCGATCTGTGTACGTTGCAGGGCGATGGTGGTATAAGGCTCGCTGATGTCGAGGTAATCGCCCATATAGAAGGTGACATTGTAATTGACGATGGGATAGCTGACATGCCAGGCGAAGGTTCGCCAGCCGTTGCCGGCCGGGGTAGTATCCGTGGGGTGGCCGTTGGCCACGGCCACATATCCCGGTGGTACGGTGATGAGAATGTCCATGGAGTCGGGTTTGTCGGAGAGGTGGTCTTTGGTGGGCCACCAGGAGCTGGCTCCCAGGTGTTCACAGGCCACGCCGACGTTATAGCGTCCGTCGGTCTTCTGCCAGACGAATCCGCCCTGCCAGGGAGGGTCCTTCGCCACCTGCGGACGGCCGTGATAGACCACCCGCAGGGTCACCAGCGTATCCTTCCTGAGGCATGGAGGGAGGGCCAGGAAAAAAGCAGCGCCATCCCGGTGCCAAGAGAGAATCCGGCCGTTGAGGGTTACCGTGTCGATGATGTATTGCGGAAAGAGGTCGAGCTGCAGGCGCCGGCAACTGTCGACGGTCATCCTCACCCGCAGGGTGTTGCTGCCGGCAATGGAGCTGTCGGACGGCATCACCTTCACATGCAGCTGCTCGTGAACGATGTCGTAACAGGTGCGCGGAGGAGTGAGCATGCCCCGCAGGGTATCGGCATGATCCGGAAGATAACGGTAACCATGCCGGGGATCGAGACGCACCCGCTGCGCGGGATCGTTCACCAGCAGCTGCACCAGCGTGGCCGTATCCGAAAAAATCCTCAGAAAGACGGTATCCTCACCGTCATACCCCGCCCGCAAAGCCGCCCGGTAATCCTGTGCAGCAGCAAAAAGATCATAAAGTGCATAGTACACATCACCCCGTGCCGCCAGGACCAGAGGATCGCGGGGATGTCCGGCAAGCCACCCGTCACACAGCGACAAGGCCTTGTAATACTTCATCCTGTCTGAAAGAGCCCGGGACTTGCGGGCAATATGTGCATTGCCCTGAGCAGGGACACTGCGCGGCAAAAAGAGAAAAAAGAAAAGAAGAACGGGGAAAGTATACAGAGGAGTTCGCATGAAGTGAAAGTTCGTTTGCATAAAATTGCAAAAAATGCAGCGAAAAAAACGAGAAAAAAAGAAAAAGTGCGCTTTCCGGCCCTCTGTTGTTCCGCATCATCCTACCTGGACAGGGAAACGGGAAACTCTTTCCCCGGCATGCCAAAGGAGAAAAG